>Ga0206936_1267_pt1 | contig 11614 bp, 2 predicted proteins | sample Alteio_BWOrgHeat_14_FD_152922 | JGI IMG/M metagenome (GOLD analysis project Ga0206936, IMG submission 152922) | Enriched cells from forest soil in Barre Woods Harvard Forest LTER site, Petersham, Massachusetts, United States -... | ecosystem: Environmental > Terrestrial > Soil > Temperate forest > O... | reverse complement strand
AGGCGCATTATACAATTGATGCCGAAGATTTGAAAGCGTCAGACCTGATAAAACTTTTATCAAAAGAAATTAAAAAGAGCGGGAAATAAAAAAGCCACCCTGATAAAAGAGCGGCTTTTCAAAAATCTTTGCCGAAAGGATTGTTTGTTATTTATTACATCTTGATGATTTTCCTGTTGATAAAACCCTCCTGATTTTTCACCCTGACGAAATAAATTCCGGAAGAAAATTTATCTAAATTAATTTCAATTATTTGTTGAGTTACAGCAGATAATTCTTTCGAATAAATCATCTCACCCAAAACATTTAACACCTGAATTTCATTATCTTTAACCTGATTATTATTTATTGAAATGGTGATAATATTATTAAATGGATTTGGGTAGATGTTAAGTTCTGCAGATTTATTTATTTCCGGAATGCCAACGTTTGAATACATGAGATTAATATTATCGAGATACATATAATTTCCATATCCTGATACATTCATAAACCCAAACTGAACATCATTTTTATTTGCGATGGTATCAATGTTTAACGACTCGGTTCTCCATTGTGATGAATTCGGTGTGAAGGGATTCAAATCATCAGGAGAAGTTGCAAGGGTGGTGCCACCTTTTTTATAAAGCCTATGCTGAGTTACGCCACAATCATTGGAATAAAATACAACTAAAGTATCGGTGTAAGATGAATTATATCTTGCATAAGCTATATCAAATTTCAAGACGGGGTTTTGTATAATTGTTAAATCATAAGGAGGTGTGAGAATAATTTGCTTTGAGCCGTAGGCAGTTCCATTCCAGTTATTTACTGCAGAGGAGCTATAACTATTTGCATATCCGCCACACCAGTTTGCTTGAAACCATTCCCCGCTATTTGTTGGATTATCATAAACTCTCCAATCGGAAGTTGGAGGGTAATTTGTTGTTTCAAATCCTTCTTGCAAAGGTAAATTAACCGCCGATGGATAGGTAACTGTGATGTAAGAATTTTGAATTGCTGTATCAGTTCCGAAAAGATTATAAGCAACTAATTGAACAGGATAAGTGCCTGTGTTAAGATATGAAACAACAGGATTTTGTTGGTTGGATGTATTTGGAATTCCACCAGGGAAACTCCAGCTCCATTGTGATGATGCATTTGTGGATAAATCAGTAAATTGAATGGATACTTCAGGGCAAACAATAAATTTATCAGCAGTAAAAGCTGCAACAGGTGGTGCAGATGGAGGAGTGTATAGTGAAGATTCCCAAACACCTCTTCCATAAGTTGCTGCTCTTATTTTATTGGTTTGATATTGAATAACTAAATCTTCAACCATCATATTCGGAAGTCCATTATAGAAAGGTTGCCAGTTACTGAGCGTGCTGTCTCGGTAATAAACTCCGGTTTCTGTTCCGATGTATAATCCTTCGTAGGAATTATTCTGGTAGAGAATGCAATTAATAGGAAGATTGGAAAGATTCCCGGAATAATTAAACCATGTAGCACCTCCATCATAAGAACCATAAACCTTTTGACCGGCATTATATCCAGAAAGAGAAATCCAAAGACGATTAGGGTCAGTATTTGAAACTGTGATTGAAGTTAAATAAATATAACTCAAAGGTAAACCTGCAGAGATATTATTCCATGTTGCTCCTCCATCGGTGGTTTTATATAAAGTATCATTTCGATAAACATAAATATAATTCGAATTGCTTTGAGCAATGGCAATGGAAGTAATATTACCTACCGTGTCAAAGCCTGAAATCTGTGTCCATGTGCTTCCTGTATCAAGGCTTTTCCAGACATTAACGTAACCTGCAATAATAGTTTCAGGACTGTTTGGATCTAACATATAAGGAGTGCTCCAGGCGCCGCCACCATTATTTGGAGGAGATATTCCTACCCAGTTTGCTCCGCTATCTGTTGTCCTTGCCATTCCGCCACCTTGTGATTCAACATAGAAGATTCTTGGATTGGTTGGATCAATTGCCGTTACAAATCCATCGGCACCAAAAACCTGCCCCCATGAATTATTTACCATCCTGTTGCAACCATTATCCTGTGCACCTCCCATTAAGATATTAGGATTTTGAGGAGTTCCTGAAAGATGATAGAATTGCATAATCTGCATGCCTTTACTTAAATCTGTCCAGTTGCCACCAAGGTTCGTACTTCTAAAACAACCACCATCGCAACCAATATAAATTGAGTTGTTAAAGAAATCCATGCAATGCTGATCGGCATGGACATAAGCATAAGAAGAAGGGTATCCCCAATAAGCAATAATATTCCAGTTGATGCCACCATCAATGGATTCCCAAACATTTACTCCTCCTGTGAAAATTATATTCGGGTTAGTAGGAGAAATCGCAAGCGTCATACTATACCAACTTTGTCCGCCAACATCACTTCCATCGGTTGCCCATCCATATAAATTGGGAGTATTTGACATTAATGAAAAAGTATTTCCTCCATCTGCTGAAGTGTACATCCCGAAGAATCCACTGTTGTGTGTATCACCTCCAACAACATCAACAATATTTGGATTTGCAGGAGTTACTGCGATAGCTAATCTATTAACGCTTGTATCTGCAGGTAATCCAGTAATAATCTTTGTAAAAGTACTTCCGGAATCTGTGGATTTATAAAATGAAGTTCCGGCAGCATACAAAACACTTGCATCGTCGGGTTTAAATTTCATATCACGAATATAACCTTGAAAAGTAAAGTACCATGTTGCTCCTGCATCAGTGGTTTTATAAATTCCATCATTGGTTGCGCAAAAGATTGTTGTGCTGCTTCCGGGAAGAAACATCATCTTGTAAATATTCTTTCCCTGAATCATTTGATAATCCATTCCTGTTTGTGTCCATGTGTTGCCGCCATCTGTGGATTTCAGAACACCGCCTGTGTACATATCCCATCCATCGCCATCACCTGTGCCAATGTAAATTATATTTGAATTATTAGGGTCTATTGCAATTGCGGTAACTCCGGTAACCCTATTATTATCCGTTGTGCAAACATAGGTCTGTCCGCCATCGGTAGATTTCCAGAAACCGCCGGAAGGGGAACCAACATAAACTTTCATGGAATCGTTTTTATCAACCATAACAGTATTCACTCTTCCAAGTCCGGGATTCCAGCCGCCTTCATCTACAATGCTTGTCGGACCAATCGGTGTCCAATTGCCTGCTCCGTTTTTAGCATTATGATGATTATTATTTCTTGCAGATTCAATTTCTTTCAAAGCCTTGCCTTGGTCAATTCTATTCCCTTTACTTGTTGCTAACCGATGAAACAACATCCCGGTACTTGCCTCCAAATAAACAGTGATTCCATGCTCTTTCATCTCCTTCAGATTATCAAAAAAACAAGGAGTTCCACCTCCGGTTGCAACCACAATATCATCTTTTTTGAATGTCTTTTCCAAAGCTTTTTTCTCCATTTCTCTGAAAATCTGCTCGCCATCTTTACTGAAAATATCAGCAATATGCCGTTTATTATCTTTTTCAACCATTTCATCAAGGTCAATAAACTTAAAACCGAGCTTTGTTGCAAGCTCCGAACCTCGAGATGATTTCCCGCTACCCATGTATCCTATCAAATATATTCGCATTTTTTTATTTTGAGTGGCAAAGGTACTTCTTTTTTAGAGACATTATTGCTTTCCAGGAAAACAGTACTGTTTTGATTGAGATAAGTACTCTTTCGATCGAGATCAGTACTCTTTCGATGGAGACCTGTACTCTTTTGATCGAGATCGGTACTTTTTCGATTGAGATCAGTACTCTTTTGATCCAGATCAGTACTCTTTTGATTGAGATCAGTACTTTTCTTCTCCTAATCAGTACTGAACACCTAAAAAAGGCAAAACTTAAGAAAATGGCTGGATTTCAGAGCAATAAATCACCTAAAAACTCTTCGATTGATTGATAAATGTAGTTCAAATCGTCTTCCTTAATGCAATAGGGAGGCATGATATAAATCACATTTCCAAGAGGGCGAAGGATGATTCCCTTATCCAAAAAGAAATTATAAGCCTTATCTCTGATGTTGCTGAAATAACCGGTTTTATCTCCGGTTTCGATTTCGATGGCAATGATTGTCCCGCATTGGCGAATATCTTTTACATGCTTATGATTCTTAAATTTGTCATAAAATGATTTATTCTGATGTTCAATCCTCTTGATATTATCCCAACAATCACCCTTCTCCAATAAATCCAAACTAGCTAAACCGGCAGTACATGCAAGCGGATTTGCGGTATATGAATGTCCATGAAACAGCGTTTTAGATTTGTCATCTGACAAAAAAGCATCGAATATCTTAGCATTGCAAGATGTAACACCTAACGCCATAGTACCTCCGGTTAGCCCTTTTGATAAACAGAAAATATCCACATCAGCATTCAGATGATCCATTGCAAAGAATTTACCCGTTCTTCCAAAGCCAGTCATCACTTCGTCAGCAATTGTTATGATATTATTGGAAGTGCAAATTTCGATTAATTGTTGAAGATGAGACGATTCATACATCAACATACCTCCAGCACCTTGCACCAATGGCTCAAAGATAAATGCCGCAATATCATTATCCGAAATTGCTTTTTTAAGTTGAGAGATGGATTTATCAATTTCCTCATTATATGGGGCATCAATATAAATCACATCAAACAAAAAACTATTGAAAGGATTATTGAAAGCGCTTCGGGCACTCACTGACATGGCTCCAAAAGTATCTCCGTGATAACTGTTGCCGAAAGCAATCACTTTTTTCTTTTCCTCTCCCTTGTTATGCCAATATTGAATTGCCATTTTGAGAGCAACCTCAACAGCAGTGGAGCCATTATCGGAATAAAATATTTTAGATTGATTTGATGGGAGATGAGTCAATAAACGTTCAGCCAATTCAACAGCTGGTTGATGAGTAAATCCTGCAAACATTAAATGCTCGAGAGTAATTAATTGCTCAGAAATCTTTTGGGCAATATAAGGATGAGAATGACCATGCAGGTTAACCCACCATGATGATACGGCATCAATGTATCTTCTTCCATTATCATCAAAAAGATAAGCGCCTTCTCCTTTTACTATTGCAATGGGATTAGCTGCACCTTTCATTTGCGTATAGGGATGCCAGATAACTTTTTTATCACGTTCAGATAAATTCATATAATAATTTTAAAGAAGTGCAAAAGTAGGATATTAATTAAAACAAAACCGCCCCTTCAATCTGAAGAGGCGGTTTCTTTAATTAGAGATTATCTGTTTACCAGATTACTGAACTACAAGTTTAGCTTTAGAGAAATTGTCGCCTTTTTGTAGTATAACTGTGTAAACTGCTTTTGCAATACCATCGAGGTTCATCACGTAAGTGTTTTCACCAAGACCTGCATTTACAATGTCAGATTTAACAACTCTGCCTAACATATCTACCAGTTTAATGCTATAAGCACCTTCTTCCATCGAAGAGAAAGCAATGGTTACCATAGCATCTGCTGGGTTAGGATAGATATTGAATTGAGGACCTGTATATTCTTCATCTGCCATTCTTTGTGCGGCAGTGGTGAAGGTTACTATAGCAGAATATCCTGAATTGATAGTACCTGCAGAGTTACAATTGGTTTGAATCTGCCAATCATATTGAGTACTCAATGACAATCCTGTAAAGGTGTAGTTATTACCTGTTACTACATAACTTGTCCAGGTATTCAAACCGTGAGGGCTGACCTGGATAGTATAATTAACAGCACACTGAGAAATTACCCATGTTGCTTTTGCAGTATGACCAGTAATAGTAGTAGTATTTAAACTTGTCGGAAGAGCACAGTTGTTAGTCACAATCTTAGAAGCAGTTGAAGTACATCCTGCTACATTAGTCGCAGTAACTGTATAAGTATTTACTGAACTAACGGTTGCTGTTTGTTGAGTACCTCCACTTGGAGACCATGCATAAGTATTGTATCCTGAAGAAGCAATCAACCTTACATTAGTCGGAGCAATCTGAGAACAGAAATTGTAGTTGCCCGGATTTCCTGTAATTGTTACTTGTGTAATTGTATTTGCTGTTACAGCAAGAGTTTGTGCAGGACTGCTTCCGCAACTGTTAACTGCTTTAACTGTTACATTTCCACTAGTACCATTGACTGTAACTGCTATACTGTTAGTGGTTGAAGATCCTACCCATCCGCCTGGTTTTGTCCAGGTATAGCTGGTAGCACCTGCCACAGGAGATACAGAATAAGTATAGGCACTTCCCTGACAAACAGATGTTGGACCTGTAATTGGTCCTGGTTGTGCAGGAATAACATTAACAGTAACAGCAAGAGTGCTTGCCGGACCAGTACCACAACTATTATTAGCTACCACCGAAACGTTTCCGTTAGATGAGCCAACTGTTGTTGTAATTGAAATAGTTGTAGAAGTTCCAGTCCATCCGTTAGGTAAAGTCCAGGTATAACTTGTTGCACCCGCAACAGCGGCTATATGATAGGTCTGAGAGGTTCCCTGACATGGGAATGCATTACCAATAATCGCTCCTGGTTGTCCAGGTGCAGTGCTAACACTTACAGCTAAGGTTCTTGTTGTGTTGCTTATACCGCAGCTGTTAACTGATAATACTGAAACATTTCCTCCATTTGTACCTACAGTTACAGTAATACTTGTTGTTGTTGAAGACCCTGACCATCCATTTGGCAATGACCAGAAGTAACTGGTAGCACCTGCAACAGCAGCAATAGTATACGTATGAATACTTCCTTGACAAGCAGTTGTCGGACCAGAGATAGGACCTGGTGTATTAGGTACATTTGTTATAGTAACAAATAATGACCTTGTACTACCTGTTCCGCAAGCGTTATTAGCACTAACGATAACATTTCCACCACCGCTTCCTACAGTTACCTGAATAGAGTCAACTGTTGAAGTTCCTGACCATCCACCAGGTAGCGACCATGTGTAGCTTGTTGCACCTGCTACAGGAGCTATCGAATAGGTTGCTGTAGATCCGGCACAAATTGTGGTTGGACCAGAAATAGCACCTGGTTGTGGAGGAACGTGAGCAACAACAACTGCTAAAGTTCGAACAGGACTGTTTCCACAACCGTTCACAGCTTTAACCGTTACATTACCATTTGAGTTGCCAATAGTAACAGTTATACTTGTAGTTGTAGAACTACCCGTCCAGCCAATTGGTATTGTCCAAACATAACTTACAGCACCAGCTACAGGAGATATTGAATACGTCTGTACGCTACCGAAGCAAGGATTTGCACTTCCTGTTATTGGTCCTGGTTGTAAAGGAGCACCGGTAGTAACTGTTACTGCTAATACACTTGCAATACTACTTCCGCAACCATTATTTGCAGTTACCGTAATATTTCCACTACTTGCACCGGCTGTAGTATTGATACTTGTAGTAGTTGAACTTCCTGTCCATCCTCCTGGCAATGTCCAGGTGTAACTTGTTGCACCGGCAACAGGAGATATAGAATATACGTGAGGAGTACCTTGGCAAACTGATGCTGATCCTGTTATAGGACCTGGTTGAGCAGGAACATTGTTAACAGTTACTGTCAATGTTTGCGCAGGGCTTGTTCCACAATCGTTACTTGCAGTTACACTAATGGTTCCACTTGAAGTTCCAGCAGTAACAGTGATACTGTTAGTTGTGGAAGTTCCTGTCCATCCTCCTGGCAATGTCCAGGTATAACTTGTTGCCCCGGTTACTGGAGCAATAGAGTATGTTTGAACTGTGTTTCCGCAAATAGTTGTATTACCACTGATTGGTCCTGGCTGAGCAGGTATAACACTATTTACGGTTACATTAAATGAACATGAAGAAGTATTTCCGTTACCGTCAGTAGCAATGCTGGTAACTAGAGTTGTTCCGGTACTAAATACACTTCCCGAAGCAGGTGAAGATACCACACTTACGTTTCCGCAATTATCAGTTGCATTTACAGTGAAGGTAACAATAGCAGTACAACCAACATTGTTTGCGTTAACCGTGATATCAGAAGGGCAAGTTATTACCGGAGCCTCGTTGTCTGAAACTGTTACCGTGAACGAGCAACTGCTTGTGTTACCATGTATATCTAAAGCAGTACTAGTTACAGTTGTTGTTCCAACACCAAATGCCGATCCGGATGCAGGAGTTGATGTAACACTCTGAACGCCGCAATTATCAGTTGCACCTACGTTGAAAGTTACCACTGCAGTACAATTTCCGGGATCTGTATTTTGAGTAATATTTGCAGGACAAGTAATCACAGGATTTTCACTGTCAAATACTTTGACCAGGAAGGAACAAGTTGCTGTATTTCCGCTATTATCTGTTGCTGTACATGTTACTGTAGAGATTCCAACAGGGAAAGCAGAACCGGAAGCAGGACTAGAAACAGTCGTAACGTTACCACAATTATCTGTAGCAGTTACATTGAAAGTTACCACTGCGCTGCAAAGTCCCGGATCATTATTTTGAGTAACATTGCCTGAACAGGTAATCACTGGAGCTTCAGTATCAACAACCGTTATAGTGAATGAACAAGAAGCAGTATTTCCGCTGCCATCAGTAGCTGTACTTGTTACTGTTGTAGTGGTTCCTACAGCAAATGTTGAACCGGAAGCTGGATTAGAAACAGTTGTAACAGTACCGCAATTATCCGATGCATCAACAGTGAAGAACACAACTGCACTGCAATTTCCAGGATCATTACCTTGAGTAATATCTGATGGACAAGTAATTGTTGGAACCTGACCATCATTTACAGTTACATTAAAGCTACATGTTGCAGTGTTACCACTTGCATCCGTAACAGTCCAGGTAACTGAAGTTAAACCAGCACTAAATGCTACTCCACCAAGAGTATTTGTACCTGAACCTGTTGTAGCTCCACTTAACGAATATGATATCGTTGGGTTAGGACAATTGTCACCATAGAAAGGATCGAATTCTGTACCCACCGCAGTATAAGAACATAAATCAACATCAGTAGATCGAGTTTGATCACTTGGGCATGTAATGGTTGGAACTTGTGTATCGCTAACTACAACATTGAATGAACATGTTGCAGTATTACCATAAATATCGGTAGCCATATACACATTACTTGTAGTTCCAACAGGGAATGCTGAACAGGAAGCCTGACCGGACACAAGAGTAATTGTTGGAGAAGATGTCCATGATAAAACTACAACTCCGTTACCTGCCTGTGCACCACCTGTATTGGTTTGGTTTGAACCGCCGTTAAAAGAGCCGCCGCCACCGCCGCAACCCCATGCGCTATTGTTCCAGATGTTTCCGCCACCGCCGCCATTATAGCCGCCGCCGCCGCCACCTGCTCCGCCATCACCTTCAGCATCTCCACCACCACCAAAACCACCAGGACCAGCAAAAGTACCAACTCCTGCTCCGCCTTGTCCACCACTTAATGGAGCTATTCCACCAGAACCCATATCAGCATAACATCCGTTTAGTCCATTACTCAACCATCCACATCCGCCACCACCGGTGCCAGGGAAGGTTACGCCATTTCCATAAAATCCACAGCCACCTGTTCCGCCATTTCCACCAGAACCACCACCACCATCACCTGCGCCACCACCACTTGTTGGTGTTGATGATGCTGAACCAGCACCACCTGAATTTCCGCAGAAGAAGCAATAGCCAGGACCACCACCACCACCGGCAGCAATTAACAGATTATTTGATTGAGTAACATCCCAAACAAATGAACCACCACCACCGCCACCAGAAGAGAAGAAAGGAGCGTTACCCTGGTGACCTTGCTGACCAACTAAGATATTTAAAACATCACCGGCATTAACACCAACAGTTCCGGTAATTTGAGCACCTAATCCACCAAAGTTTCCATATGCACTGCCGTCTCCACCTTGACCACCTGCTGCGTAAACAGTTACAGAAGTAACTCCCAGAGGAACTGACCAGGTATTTATTGAACCGGAATAAGCAAATGTAAGTGTACCACTAGATGAACAATTATCAGTTGCTGTTGGTAAATTATAACAAACAACAGCACTGCAATTATCTAAATCATTATTTGTTGAAATATCAGAAGGACATGTAATAACTGGAGGTTGATTATCTGCTACAACAACATTGAAACAGCACTGAGCAGTATTTCCTGATGCATCAATAGCTGTAAAGCATTCGGCTGTTGTTCCTACAGGGAAAGTAGAACCAGAAGTTAATCCACTAGTCTGCGTAACTACAGGGAATGATACTGTGGAAGAAGGATAACTAATAATTACATATCCATTTCCGCTCTGGAATCCTTGAGCATTATTTGTAACAGAGGTTAAAGCAGCTGTATAACTACTTCCGCCACCGCCACCAGACCAGACTCCGCCACCACCACCATAGTATCCACCACCGCCACCGCCACCAGCGTTAAATGCAGAAGTACAATCGTCGCCTCCTACACCCAATGTACCGGAATTAGCTGTGCAATATCCTGAAAAAGTACCACCTGCTCCTCCTGAACTTTGTGAACCACCAGCACCCGGGGAAGTACCACCTTGAACATTACCAGACCAACCTGCGCCACCTGTATTTCCACCACCAGGTCCACCCTGATCATAATTGCAGCAAGCAAAATAATTATATCCTGCTCCGGCACCACCGCCTGCAACAACAACTCTATTAGCTAACGCATTACCACCTGCTCTTATATCAGATGCACCACCACCACCACCACCTGTGTAAAAATTACCAAAGAATGGACCACCACCATTACCTGCACCACCACCGTTAAATCCTCCCGGAGGTACGTTGACAAGGTCACCTGTGGTACCTTGACCACCAACTTCTATATATAATGTCTGTCCAGAACTAACTGACATAGTACCTTGTACTCGTCCGCCTGACCCACCAACGTCAGTAGTTGAATTAACGCTGGAATGTCCACCGCCGCCTGAAGCACCTGCAAGATCAACTGTTACCGAAGATACTCCGGCAGGAACAGTCCAGGTTTGTTCTGATCCTGTATAATTAAATGTAAAACTACCGGCATTAACTGTTACCGTTTCAGCACAATTATCTGTAGCAGTTGGAGTATTAAACGTTACAACCGCACTGCAAAGATTCTGATCATTACTTACGCTGATATCAGAAGGACAGGTAATTACAGGAGGTTGATTATCAATTACAACAATGTTTTGTGCACAGGTTGATGAATTACCTTGGGTATTCACCGCTGTCCAGGTTACTACTGTTGTCCCAACAGGGAATGTAGTATTATTATTATCACTTGTAATGCTTACAACCGGTCCTCCGCCGCATGTATCAATTGCTGTAGCTGTACCAATATTTACATTGCTTGCAGAACATAAGCCCTGATCAGCATTAACTGAAATATCGGAAGGACATGTAATTGTAGGAGCATCATTAACAGTTATGTTGAAAGAACAGGTTGCAGTATTGCCTGAAATATCAGTTGCCATATACACGTTGTTAGTTGTTCCGATAGGGAACGCCGTACATGGATCCTGACCTGAAACAAGTGTAATTGTCGCCATCACGTTCCAGCTAATAATAACCATACCATTTCCTGCTTGAGCACCTGCAGTATTAGTTTGATTAGAACCACTGTTAAATGAACCGC
>Ga0206936_1119_pt1 | contig 11783 bp, 14 predicted proteins | sample Alteio_BWOrgHeat_14_FD_152922 | JGI IMG/M metagenome (GOLD analysis project Ga0206936, IMG submission 152922) | Enriched cells from forest soil in Barre Woods Harvard Forest LTER site, Petersham, Massachusetts, United States -... | ecosystem: Environmental > Terrestrial > Soil > Temperate forest >... | reverse complement strand
CTGCTGCAGAGTAAGGGCCGCGCCCTGAATCTCCTCGCGCGGAATGGTCAGAGTCAGTTCGTCGCGGTCCCATCGGGCATCTGTCAAAGCTTCTGGACGCCAGGCAAGAATAGCGGCTACCGCTGGATGATCGGATTTTTCGCGGAGAACGGCTTCTTTGTCCGGCAGCGTGAGACTCATGCTTATAGATCCCCTTTGTCTTTGGACCAGTCGAGGATGCCTTTTTTAACGATGTAGAAGAGCCCGACGGCGACGAAGCCAAGGTAGACGACCATCTCCCAGAAGCCGAAAAACTTAGAACCGGTAATGGCCGGCAACTGGCGGTAGACAACTGCCCACGGCATCATGAAGACAACTTCAACGTCGAAGAGGATAAACAGCATCGCGACCAAATAAAAGCGCACGCTGAAGCGTCCGCGCGCGTCGCCGACCGAAGCGATGCCGCACTCGTAGGTGTCGAGCTTGGTGATCGTGTTGCGATGCCTGCCGATGAAATACGAGCCCACCGCCATGCCGATTCCGAGGCCGAAAGCGGCCAGTATTTGTAGCAGGAGCGGGATGTACTGCCAATTGTAGGAGATCATCGGGTCCTTGCGACGACAGCCGGTTTCGATGGCCGCTAGGTTGAGCTTAGGTTTTCGCCCTCGTCGCGTCAAGCCCGCAAAGCGGCTGGCGTCGAACGCTGAGATGCTCTTCTCAAAATGAAATCTCATGCCCTTTCTATCCCGAGACGCTGGAGAGGCCGCGGTACATTCGTCATCTGAAAGATGTCACAGCCATGCCGATGCAGTGGTAGAGGGAGACTCGGCATGGCCACCACAGCGGCAGACAGCTCACTAACTCACGTTTCGGAACACGCTGGAGCGGCTTCGCGGTGCAGACGAAGAATGTCGCCCACGGACGGCCGCGCCATCGAGATGCTTGGCCACGCAATCGAATACCTGGCCGACGATTTCGCGCTGGAGTGCATGAGCGCCGACGCGGTTTCGGCTGGCGCCAAGCACCCGCGCATCGCGGCGATCGAGCTGCTGAAGGCGCGCAATCGTGAGATTTATCTCCGATGTCCGGAAGTCTCTACGTGGGGCGACCGGATGCGGGCGTTACTGAGGGCAGTGCGAGCTTAGGGTGGAGTCCTAACCCAATGCGAGCAGGCCGAAAAGCATCAGCCAGGCAAGGCCCATGGCGTGCCAGTACCAGGCGATGCTGTCCACGCCGATCTGGCGGTACTCTACTTTGCGCAGAAGGCCAAGGGCCCCGAGGCTGCCTGCCAGCAGCAGTATCCCGAGTACGAGGTGGGCAGCGTGGATGCCGGTGATCAGATAGAAGAAATAAATCGCCGGGGTGGCCCAGCGATCGAAGGCGTATCCCTGCGAAGTGAGCTGGCCCCACGCAGCCCACTGGCCAGCGACAAACAGGCCGCCGAGGACGAGGGTTACCGCAAGCCAGGGCAGTGTTCGTCGCAAGGCCGGGCGGCCTAGCCCCAGCCACTCCTCAACTACGTCGAGTTCGTGGAAGATGTGGCGGCGGGCAATCTCCATGGTCAGGCTGCTCAGAATGAGCGCCGCCGTGTTGAGGAAGAGGATTGGCGGCAGCTTGACCGGATGCCAGTCGCCGATGAACTCCTGGTTGCGCGGGTCAAAGTGGCCGGAGCCCTGATGGGCAAAGAACATGACCGACAGCGCGAGGAAAAACATCATGTCGCCGGCGAGCATGGAGAAGACTACGAGGCGAACGCGCTTGAGCAGCTCCCGGGGGCCGCTCCGCCCCAGTCGTTTCCATTCATCGTCGTCGCCGCCTCCGCCGCCGCCGGTAGGGCGTCGATCGACGGGCGGTTTGCCGCCGATACCAGGGTCTTTCCGCTCGGTTTCAACCGGATGTCGCGTAAAGGTGGTAGGCATTGGCAGCAGGCCTCTGTGAAGGTCAGATTACACCACTTTGAGAAGGATGCATTCGAATACTCACAAGTTGTTTTTTGCCGGGTGAACGCAACGGTCCGGAGAATAAAATCGTTACGATTTCCGCGCGAGCTGTACCAGGGAGATGAACAGTGTGTGAATACGGCGATCCGCCGAGAGCTCAGGGTGGAAAGTGGCGGCCAGCGTGTTGCCCTGGCGGATCAGGACCGGAAAGCCATCTCGCTCGGCGAGGATTTCCACAGCCGGGCCGGTTTCCGCAATGCGGGGAGCGCGAATGAACACGGCTTCGAGAGGCCCCAGCTCTTGCCACTCGGGCAGATTTGTTTCCAGGGTCAGGATGGCTGAGTCGCGCTGGGCTCCGTAGGCGTTGCGTTCCACTGCGATGTCGAGGATGCCAAGGCTGGGCTGGGCGGGGTGGCGGACCTCGCGCGCGAGCAGGATCGCTCCGGCGCAGGTGCCGAAGACGGGCTTTTGCTCGGCGAAGGTCCTGAGAGCCTCGAAGAGGCCGCCGCGGTCGAGGAACTTGAGCATCGTCGTCGACTCGCCGCCGGGCAGAATGAGACCGTCGAGTGACTGGCCGTCAGGACGAAGCAGATCGGCAGTATTGCGAACCAGCGATGCCGTTGCGCCGGATTCTTCAAGGGCGGCAGCGTGGCGCTCGTAGTCGCCCTGGATGGCAAGGACACCGATGTGTGGGGCGGTTTCTGGTTCGTGCAACTCTGTCTCCTGCTTTCAGCATAATGGATGTGCAATTGCGGTGCTGGTTGCGGGCGAGGCCGGAGGTTGGGGCAATGGCCTGAAGTTTCCGATAACCCCGTTTTCAGGGAGCGAGGCGGGGTCTAGTCAAGCATTGTATAAACTGCGTCACCGGTGTTGATGGCAAGAGACGCCCCCCGAGCAGCGACGTTGGCATGCCTCTGACTGGTTGGAACTATCGCGTTTCCGTTTTCATCTGCAGCCCGCGCAGAGGTCGCTTCTGTTGACGGCAGAGGTTCGATGAGGCTACTAGTGGCCAGCTGATGTTCCCGAACATGAATTACTTGGTGACCGCGCACGGCGAATGTATTCCCTAGTACGCCAAATGCGTTCCAGGCCTGGTCAAGCTTGAAGTTGCTCAGTCGAACTAAGGGGAAGTCCGTGTAGTAGTTGATCCAAACCGCCCCTGTGGGGTCAACGTTCATCGCGTAACAATCGTCGATCATTGGTAATGCACTCTCCTCAGCGAACCGGGCGTAATTGAAGACTGGATCGCCACCAGAGTTGAAACAAACTAATCCTTCTCTCCCGATACCTCTCCCAAACACTCCCTCATCGAAGTAGCTCACCCAAATCAGGCCGTCAGGAGTCGTCTGGAGATCCTCGCTCGCATCGCCAAGATCGAGAGTCGAACACACAGCACCGCCTTTGTCATAGATCGTTGTTCTACCACCTCTGCGCTCTCCAAGCAGCCAACCTTCTTTGAATCGCTGAACATGAAAGGTAGATAGACCCTGCGATTGATCGAACGCAACTGATTGCAGCCGATCTGCTTCCTGATAGACCAGATGGTGCGCTTTGGGAGGGGTTCGATACCAGGTTGACCAAGCGTCCATATTATTGGCATGAAAGTCCGGCTGCGGTGGTTTACCCTCCACAAACAACAAAAGCGGACGTCCAGCCCAATCGAGTGTAAGCCGCACAAGCTTCCAATCGTTCGGAATTGAAGCGATATCTAAAGCCCTGCGGAAGCGCAACGAAGTCATCCAGGAAGCATATCGCAGCAGCTTTGTTGAGTGGTTGCAGCAAATAGGTCCACTCCCGCAACGTCGGATTATCGGCAACTTCCTGGCCTAGGTCCCCGGTGACACACACGCCACTCCTATACGTGGTTCAGCCAGATCGCCACATATCTACTCGGTTCACGGCGCACACGCGCATTTGGGTTGGGCGGCATCGCGGTAGCGCCGAGCGTCCAGGGTATCTGCAACCTGTGCAGCCTCGGGCATCGCGGGAATCGAGCTTTCCGTACACCTGGGCGGGTCAGGAGGCCAGTCGGCGTAGTTGCCGATAACCCCGTTTACGAGGAACGTCGGATCTCTTGACACTTTAGGCCGCGAAGGCTGGGTGCGCCCATTTGTGCAGACTCATCGCATGAGTCTCCTTCTTGTTTGCTTATGAGTATGCAAAACTCCTCCAACCCACTCGAAGTATCATCCCGTCATGCCCACACGGCCCACTCTCCTGCTCATCGTGTCGCTCTCACTCTTCGGATGCCACAACCACCCAGTCCCCACTGGCCTTCCAAATCACGTAAGCCCCAACGAAGTCGCCGTCTACCAAGCCTACTTGCAGAACTCCTTCACTGATTCAAAATATCCACACAAGATGTGGTACGTCGAAACGGAGACCTGGCCCTACCCCCAGCCACCTTTCTGTGACAAGGGGCTCTTGAAAGATGGCGTGCAACCCGCCTATCTTCGAGCCCTCAGAGCCCTCGGTACGGCCAGTTCCCTCATCCCGCCGTTCAACATGGACTTTGTCAGAACATTCGACGCCTATCGTCTCACCGTAAACGGAGGGGGCCCCAGATGGCCCCTTCATTACGCAGACTTTCTCCCGCGTCGCCTTCTCCCCGACGGAAGGCAAGCCTTCTTTCACGTGGAATGGGTCAAGGGCCCAGGGATTGGGCAAGGTGGCTGGGGCCAGGATATCCTTGCCGATCAACAAGGCTCAATCTGGCACTTCCGTGCCGTCGGCTGCCCCATCATCATCGACTGACTCTCTTCCGATACAACCGGAGTGGCCCCTCCCGGGTCCCGTTGTATGACGGAGCAAACCCGAAGTAATCCCGTAGTGCCCGTAAAGTCGGGTTTTCGGAAACTTCAGCAGCTCTCCTGAATTCGCCGACAGTATCCGTACTGGTCAGCGAAGCACGAAATGATTTCCAACGGTGATGGATTGACGGGCATTGGCAACTAGCGGGGTCGGGAAGACATCTTTCTAATGACATGCAGGCTTTCCGCGGATCAAAAAAGTAAAAACATTTAATTGCGGATTGGGTTGAACTTAAAAGAACGAATCATTCTTGGCTTTGGGGCCTTGCGTCTAATCCGACGGTTGGGGGACCTTTGGCGGGGAGTCAAAGTTGTAATTCCGCATTTGTCCTGCGGAGGAATGAGTGTTGCCTGGCTGGCAGCCTTCGCCTCCGATGTTTTTCAATGGTGGCCATTATTTGGCTGCCTGGGCTGGCATCGGCACACTGCCAGGAGGCGCAGGCCCCGGTGGTGATGGATGCTGCTCAGGCGTCGAATACGCTGATTAAAACAGAGTCCCCTCCGGCGACGGATGTCGTACCGACACAGGAGCCACGCCCGGTCAAGCGGCCAGTGGATAGTGAGATCGCGGTGACGGGGATGATTCCGGATGGAGATTATAGGTTGTTCAGCGCCACGGTGCGGTGCACCGCCTGGACGATCGGTGTGGAGTACGACCGTCATAGCCTGGGCCACATATTGAAATCACAGGTCGACTGGGCCATGGAGGTTATGCCGTTTGTGCTTCTGAGCCAGCCCGCTGTTTCGGATTTTTGGGGTAATGCTGAGAGCCCTAACCAGGAGTGGGTTCCCGGACTGTCGATTTCGCCGGTCGGGTTTCGCTTTCGGTGGCGGAGCAACGCGGCCATCAAGCCGTTTATAGTGGGCAAGCTTGGTGCCATCGTTTTTGACAAGAAGGCGTTCTCGCAGAGTGCGAGCTATGCGAACTTCAACATTCAGGCTGCGTTTGGGGTTCAATTCAGACTGAATAAGAAAGTTGACCTGCGCGTGGAGCCGTTCGAGTTTTTTCATGTTTCGAACGGCTATCTAGCGGCGAGCAATCCTGGGATGGATCAGCTGGCTACGAGAATTGGGATCAGCTATCACCTCGGCAAACAGGAGCGGTAGCGTGGCGAGGTTATTCGGCCGTGGTCTTCGAGGTATTTTTCGACTTCGATGGCGGCCCTGCAGCAGACCAGTAATGGCAGCTTTGTGGAACAATGCCCGATTTGGCTTATCAGAGTGGTGAAATAGGCATTTGTACATTTGTACAAAAGATCAGTTAGGACGCTCCTGATAATGGATGTGCAATCGCGGTGTTGGTTGCGGGCAGCCCACGGTTTGACGCAATGACTGAAGGTTCCGAAAACCCCGTTTTCGGGCTTCAGTCATCTTCACCATCAAGCATGGTAGGATTTAACCTCACCGCTAAGTAGACGAATCCGCCGCACACGGAAGCGCCTATCTTCCGCGAGAACGGCTTGCTCACTTTCCGCCCGCTAAAATGTTGGATGTGACACTGCTCAACTTGTTCTTAGTAATGGTAGCCATCCTTGGCGCGGTACGGATCATGCACTTTTTTCGGGCTCGCGCGATGCGTCGATTCGCTTCAAGGTGCGGTTTGCGGTACATAGGACCCTCTGCGCCTCCACAATGGTGGTGGAATACCTCCCGTCCCAAAATCCCTTCTCCTCTGCCCGGCTGGATTTCCCGCCTCGGTATCTCACAAGCCTGGAACATAATCGAGGGAAAGAATAATGGCACGTCAGTATTCGTTTTCGATGGCGTCAGTGGAGGTTTCAGAAGTCAATTTCGCACCTATATCGCCTGCCAAACCGAACGAAGTCCATTCGGAATGAGTACGTCAGTCGAACCCCTGATACAGATTCACGGATGGACGGTCCTTCATGGGGTGCGGTTCCTTTGGTTCTCTTGGTTCATGGGTATACGGCGGCTTGATAGACATCTCAGTAATCTACAGGCGGAATGACAAAGCCATTTCGAATAAGGAGCACCAAAAACCATGCCAAATTTACGCAAACCTTGGATGCTTTCGGGTTTGGCGAACAGATTGTTCTGTGTTTCGAGCTGGGTCACGGTTGTATCTCTGGTTCTGGTCGTCGCGGCCTCTTCGCTGACGCTAGATCACACAATCGACCTGGGAGACTCGTGGGGGATAAAAATTGGATTTTTCATGGTTTTAGTTACATCGGGGATATCGGTACTCGCGCAGTTCACGCTGTGGCTTTGTATGATGTGGTTCTGTCTGAGGTATGACAAGCGTAGTCTGGCGACACGAGCTTTAAGCGTTCTTGTGCAATTCGTCGGGCTATCGGCCGCCTCCGCCATCATCTATTTCGCGGCTTACAGAACGCAGTTCAAGAGGGCGTCCACGTGAGTCGTAAGTGCGAGTTAAAGCGGCCTTCCGATCGGATCACAGGCGATCCGGAAGTAAATCGCGAAGTGCCTGAAAAGTCGGGCTGTCGGAAAGTTCGTGTCAGACCAGTAAAGGCCGCTTTGTGGAACAGTGCCCGATTTGGCTTATCAGAGTGGTGCAATAGACTTTGTACAAAGGACCAGTTACAACATTCCTGCCGTTCATTGTGTTTATTCTCATGAGGTGTTCCATGGAGATGCCTTCTTCGACTGCATGTGGTTTGTTGCTGGTTTTTGTCGCTTCGGCACAGGCGCAGCGGCCGGCTGAGGTCAGCGCCGTGATCAGTGTCGACGCGCCGGTGGTGGTGCTGAACCACGTGCGCGTAATCGACGGCACAGGCTCCGCTGCTCGCGACGATCAGGCAGTGGTCATTACGAACGGCAGGATCGCAACGATAGGTCCCGCGGCTTCGGTGCAGGCGCCGGCGGGAGCGCAGGTGCTGGATCGCGCAGGCTTCACGGTGATCCCGGGGCTTGTGGGAATGCACGACCATCTGTACTACACGGACTCGATCTCCGTGCAGGTAGTGAATGGAAATCTTGAGGAGCCGGGGCTGTTTGTGGCTGAGCTGCCTTATACCGGGCCGAGGCTTTATCTGGCGGCGGGCGTGACGACGATGCGCACGACCGGCAGCGTGGAGCCTTATACCGACCTGAAGATCAAGAAGAGGATTGACGATGGGCTGATGCCGGGACCGGCGATTGACTCGACTGCTCCATACCTCGAGGGCGCGCCCACGCGGTTTGCGCAGATGCATGAGCTGAAGGATGCAGGCGAGGCGCGGGAGATGGTCGACTACTGGGCCGGGCAGGGGATGACTTCGTACAAGGCGTACATGAACATCACGCGCGACGAGCTTGGTGCGGCGATCGAAGGGGCGCACAAGCATCACTCGAAACTGACCGGGCATCTGTGTTCGGTGACGTGGCATGAGGCGATTGGGCTGGGAATCGACGATCTCGAACATGGGCCGGTGTTTGCGGATACCGAATTTGTTGCTGACAAGAAGCCGGACGCCTGTCCCGCGGGAGGTTCGCGTAGCTGGACGAACTTGGACGTGAGCGGCCCGCAGGTGCAGGGGCTGATTCACGAGCTTGTTGCGCATCATGTAGCGGTGACTTCGACCCTGCCGGTCTTTGAGGCGAGCATGCCGGGACGGCCGAAGCTGCAACAGCGCGTACTCGATGCGATGTCTGCGGAATCGGCGCACAGCTATCTTACGGCGAGGGCGCGGGTGGCGATGGACTCTCCGGTGACCGCGCTGGTCCGCAAGGAGATGGATTTTGAGCTTGCCTTTGTCCGCGCCGGGGGGGTGCTGCTCGCGGGACCCGATCCGACGGGCAATGGCGGCGTGCTGCCGGGATTCGGCGACCAGCGCGAGGTGGAGTTGCTGGTTGAGGCCGGATTTACGCCGCTCGAGGCGATTCACATCGCTACGGAGAATGGCGCAGTCTATCTCGGCCGGCAGGATCAGGTCGGCACGCTTGCGCAGGGCAAGCAAGCGGATATCGTGCTGGTAAAGGGCGATCCTTCAAAACACATCGACGACATTGAGAACATTGAGACCGTCTTCAAAGCGGGCGTCGGCTACGACCCGAAAAAACTGCTCGACAGCGTGCGCGGTCAGGTGGGGATTCGTTAGCTCTCACAGGAACAAGATCACTTTGCGGAACAGGTGTAGCTGAAGGCGTCGTTGGGATCGCCTGAGCCGCGGTACTTTGCTGTCTGTGGATACGGACAGAGCTGGCGGGTCATGGTTGCTTGGCGGCTTGCGCCTTCGCCTGTGAATTTGGTGGCGACGATTGCAGCAGGCGCGACGTTCTTTTCGACCCAGTCTTCGAGCGCGCCATAGAGACTATGCTGCGGGTCGTTGGGCGGTTCGCCGGGCGTCCAGTCGAACTGACCGAAACTGTCCGCGCCGGGGCCTCCTCCGCAGTGCTGTACACCGGGCGCCATGTAGAGGCGGACGGAGGATTCGGTTTTGTCTTTGCCGGTGGTGCTCTCAACCTCTTGGTAGTAGTTGATGGTGTTGAGGGCTGAGATAGCGGGGTCGTTCCAGCCATGGTAGAGGATGAGTTTGCCGCCTCGATCGATAAAGGGCTTGAGATCCGGGTCGGTCGAGTCGAGCATTCTGGATGTCTTTTCGGTTGCGGCCTTGAATCCCTGATCGACCTTGAAGGTTTTGAAGTCCCACTTCGGATCGCCGTAGACCATGTTGGCGAAGTAGCCTACTCCGAAGGCGGCCATGAGGCTTTTGCCGGGAGCGGGGCCGGTGATCCACGGAGCCCATCCGCCGGGACCGTCTTCGCCGCCGTATGTGTAGCCCGGAAAGATGAGCTTGCCTGACGAATCGAGAGCGCCGGCATACAGCGTTTTGAGTGCGGCGACCTGAGGGGCGGTCAGGCATTTGTCCGAGTCGCTTTGTTTGCAAAGCAGGGTGGCGGGGTCGAAACTGCATTGACGCGGATCGGTGATAACGCCGTCGGCCACGGCGTCGAGCTTGTCGCAGGAGGCGTTGACTGCAGCAGCGATTGCAGGAAGTTTTGAGGCTGGGATGTAGCTGGCTGGATTGTTCAGCAGCGCCTGAAGATTGGCGACTGCGTTGGTCAACAGGCCGGTCCAGTTGTTTGCGGGCGCTCCGGCGAGGATACCGTCGTAGTCGGCGGGGAAGCGCTGCGCCTCCATGAGCGCTTCGCGGCCACCGTCGGAGCAGGCTGCGAAATAGGCGTGGCTGATGGACGAGCTGTAGTAGGCGGCAACGATGGCTTTGGATTTTTCGGTCATTTCGTGGATGGCGCGATAACCGAAGTCGGCGACCTTTTCTGGATGGCCGATGGCCCAGGAGGCATCGATGCCGCTGGCGGCGTGGCCGGTGTCGGTGCCGCCTGTAGCGTATCCCTGGGCGACCGCGTCTGCCATGTGGCCGTAATCGATTTCGCCTGCGAAGCCGCCGTTGCCCTGGCCGTGGAACTTGCTGTTCCAGTCCTTGACGGGCATCCAGACTTCAATCTTGATATCGGAGTCGGGCGAGGGTGTAAGGGTGGCGGAGACGCGGCAAAATGCGGGAAGCTTCTTGAATGCATTGGGGGCGGCGGAAATCCCGCTGGGAGATGGTGGCCTGGTGAACGCGCCTGCCGCAACTTGTTCGGCACGGGTGATTTTGGTATTGGGCAGCTTGAGGGTCTTCAACGCCGGACAGGCTTCAGCCGGAATCTCGGGCGGCGGACCTGAAACTGTTCCGGTAATCTGGGCCTGGGCTGTCGCTGAGAGGAGGCTGAGCGCCAAAACGAATGACCATCGCTTCATTTGTTCCACCTGACGGAAAAAACTATTAGGCGCTGTCAGGATACATGAAGGCGCGCGCGGCGCCGGTGATTCGGCTGCGCTGGACGTGCGTTCAGGACTTGAATGTGAAGGGATTGAAGACTTCGATTCCAAGACCGTTGAAGTCCTGGAGGTTGCGCGTGGCCACGATCATACCGCGATTGCGAGCTGTGGCAGCAATCAGTGCGTCTTCCCAGGCATTGTTTGCCCGGCTTTTCATCAATGCAGCCCAGCCGCGGAAGATAGGGCCATCGGGTGCGATGATCTCGAACGCTTTGTCAAGATGATCGATCCAGTCATTTATTTCCGCTGCTTTCGCCATATCGTACTTCCTGACTCGCTCGACCCCGCGTTGAAGTTCTCCAATGGTCACAGCCGACAGAGAAAGCTGATCGGATGGTGTGGATGCGATCCAGGCAAGCACTGCACCGTGAGGACGGGGCTTTCTTGTTTCAGAGATAACGTTTGTATCGAGAAGATACATTTCGATTATTTGAACCGAACCACAGGACGACCACGAAGTTTGCCACGCGGAGGAACAATGTCCTCAAAGCGCGGACCTCCGGGATCGAGGAGAATTTCCTTCAGGGTGGGACGAGCTGAGGCTTTGAGCCGTTTCCACTCGGCGATGGGGACGACTACGGCTGTTTCGATGCCGCGGCGGGAGACGATCTGCGGGCCTTCGTTGATGGCTGCGTCGAGGAGTTCGCTGAAGCGGGCTTTTGCGTCGGCTACGGGCCAGGTCATGGCGGCTCTCCAGATGGTCATCTATCTGGTCATATGATAGCACTGGGAGGAGACAGGAAGTGAGGGATCAGGGAACAGGTTCGCACTTTGCGCGAATCAGGCCAAGTTTCAGAACCGAGACATGGGGCACCCGGCACCGGGCTGTTATCTGCTCTCACGAGAGCGTCTGAGATCATAGGTGGGCAGCATAGGTGAGCGAGGAGAGGCCATGTCACGAGAAGAGAAAGTCGCTGTGGTTGAAGCTTATTTAGATTGTTTTGCAACAAAGGACTTGTCCAAGGCTTCCTTTGCCGAAGATGCGACATTTGAAGGCCCGCGCATGCCGAAGTTGGCGGGTCGGGCAACCGTACTCGGATTTCTCGCGCATATTCTCCCAATGGTCAGGGGTATTCAGTTAAAGCAGCACATCGTCGAGGGAGATTACGTTGCAACTGTCTTCGACATGGAGACGGTGAATGGAGTCGATCACGTTTTTGACCGGATTCACATCGTAGACGGACAGATTCAGTCGATACATGCGTTCTATTACTCGGAGCAGACGCCCGAGGGATAAATATAGTCGGCGAG
>Ga0206936_1265_pt1 | contig 11922 bp, 9 predicted proteins | sample Alteio_BWOrgHeat_14_FD_152922 | JGI IMG/M metagenome (GOLD analysis project Ga0206936, IMG submission 152922) | Enriched cells from forest soil in Barre Woods Harvard Forest LTER site, Petersham, Massachusetts, United States -... | ecosystem: Environmental > Terrestrial > Soil > Temperate forest > O... | reverse complement strand
CAAAAGATTTATTCCCTGTGTTTAGTGAATATTATCCAGGGTTAAAAGTGGGAGATAAGTTTCAGGCAGATATTGAATCACGCTTGGGAATGGGCGGAAGCAATGCTGTATCTTATACTATTTACGGATATAAGATAATCAAGAATTAATAAAGAAAAACTTCTGTTGCTCCGAAGCCATATTTTGCAAGAGAAGCATTTGAATATTTCAGTTCAGGCATTGTATTAAGGATTGCAATAATTTCATTTTTCAGCGTTCCTTTGCCAATTCCATGGATGAAAACTATGCTTCTCATCTTTTTCGAAATCGCTTCATCCAGTTTATTTTGAAAGTGCCGAAGTTGAATCTGAATCAACTCACCATTGCTCATTCCTCTTATATCATCCACCAATTCTTCAATGTGTAAATCAACTTCCATGGAAGATAATCCTTCGAAATCATTTTGTTCTTTTTCGGGTTTAGATACATTTGCTTTTTCTCCAATCTTAAATAGTTTAACTGGAGTTTCTGGTTTCTTTTCCTCTGTTTTTTGAGTTTCCTCTTTTTGATAAACACTAAAAACAAAAGCCTCCTTATCTAACAAATCGAGTTTTTTATGGTTCTTTAATCTTGTGAAGGAGGATAAATTGAGATCTATCTTTTTAGAAACAGGGCTTATCGGTTTATAAAATCCTTTTTGATAAAAAACAGCATCAACCAAAACTCCATTCCACTCATCAATTTCAGTTTGATGGGCTATGTGAACCAAATGCTTGGAAGCGGGGAGTATAATTCCTGAATTTATCCCAATATTATCCTTTTCATGACGGATGTTAAAGGAGTATAAAACCATATAATTGGAATTATTGACCAAATAAACATGATTTAATGGGTTATCGGTTTCATCCTCTTTGGTAAAGGCGAGAAATAATCCCTCTTTTCCTGTGATGGGATGATTAAAGGCAGAATATTTGGGTTTATTTAGTTGAGGAGGAGGTGCACCATCAACAGTTTTTGGATTTACGAGTACCAATTGATTAGTCTCCATCTCAAATTCAAAATCATTTTCCACAGAAACCATTACCAAATCGTGACTAATGATTGAAGTTACAATTCCTCCTCCTGTTTCGTTCAAAAAACGAACGGTATCGCCAATGCTGAATTTCTTTGTTTGCATATTATCTGCAAAAATACTGAAAAAGGAATTGAGAATGGAGAATTGAGAGTTGAGAATTGTAAACAGGAGTGAAATTTATATCAAATTTTCAAAATAATGCGATTTAAGGCGTTTTGGTTCATTTAGGGCAAAAACGATTTAAAATGGAGATCGTGCAAAAAACAGCCTATATTGCGAAATTTACGACCCATTGTAAGGAATACATGAGACATTGAAGTCAATTCGCAGCTATCGGAACCAAATTCACGTCCCATAGTAAGGAATACACAGGCATCGGAATCAAATTCGCGTCCCATAGTAAGGAATACACGAGTCATTGAAGTCAATTCTCAGCCATTGGAAACAAATACACGTCCCATAGTAAGCAATACGCAGGCATCGGAACTAAATTCGCGCCCTATAGTAAGGAATACTGAGGCGATAGTGAAGAGTGAAATGTTTGAGGAGGAAAATCAGAAGGTTTTCTTGAAACCGAACAACAAAGTTTCGCCTAATGCGCTGTTTGGTAGGATAGCGGCTTCGGCATTATTGGTTCGAATCATAAGGATATATCCTTTTCCGAAATCTTTACCGAAATTGAGACCGAGACCAAATTTTCCATATCCCCCATAAGAAATTGAAGCGCCTGCAATAGTGGTTTTACTGAAGAATTTTGAAACTCCGGCATAAACATAAGGGGTATAATTGGAAGAAAACCTGAAATTAACTCCTGCCTCAAGGGGTATTTTTTTATCAGGATCTAAAAAACAACTAAATGAAAGATTTATTAAAGCGGGAAGAAAAGTGGTGTAGCTTTTTTTCACTTGATGAGCATGATATGCCCTGGTATAATTGCTGTCCAAGGAAAGATTAGAGAGTGAATCACCGGGTTGGAGAATATTCGGAATGGCTAATCCGGAAAACTGAAACGAGGTATCAATATTATTTTGAATGGCTTTGAACCAGCTGATAAATCCTAAATCCTGAACATCTAACCTGACAGTAAAATTTGACAAACTATCGTGAAATGAAACGAAGAAATCAGTGGAAAGCCCCAGTCCGTTAAAAGAGCCGTAATTTGAACCTGAGGTATCGCTTTGTTTCATATTCATATCGGCATTCAGGTTAAGATATTCACCGGCAATCTGGGTGAAAAGACTATCGGAACCAGTGGTGATATTTAAACTGCTCTGCCCCTTCAATCCAGAAATTGAAACGCCAACGGTATAGCTGGCATGATAGACTGGGTATTCTTTTATCAACCCAAATTGCACCTGTTGGTAGTGAATAGAATTAAAACTAAGGTTGGATAAATTAGCGGTTTTGCCTGCATACATTTCATTTCCGAAGAAAGTGAGATTAAATAAATCCTTTGGGAAACTAGCATCTGAATGATTGCGGTCGCGGATTGCTAAATAATAACTTTTAACCGGAATGTGGAGGAAAGTATCGAGTTTATGAGTGAAAATTAAACCACCATCTAAATCATATCCGAAAATATTATTATTGCCAAGCCTAGAAGAAACATTTTGTTTGAGGGTGGTATCGAGAAAAAGATTTGAGATATATTTATTAGCAAAATTGGCAGTGATGCAATTGGAACCGAAAAGAATGTCGCCGGATAATCCTATTGAATTTTTCTGGGAGGGGTAATTGCTTTCAAAAGTATTTTTACTGTCGAAGGAAAAAAATCCAATCGGCTGACAGATGGCTTTGAAAGAGATGAAGATTAAAAGTATGGGTAGGGAGAACTTTCTTTTCACAAAAAATATTTATTGAACTTTGTAAGTAAAATCTCCTATGAGTTTTAACCCGAATTTATAATCACTGTAAATTTTTACATTTTGATTTCCATTGGCTGTGGTAAAGGAAACTTTAATGATGGTTTTTGTGGTTTTGAAAACATTTTGCATCTTCGATTCACTGATAGGAATTACCAAGCGAGTGAATTTTGTTTCGCGAACAATTCCACCAACTCCTATCGGAGGAGCATCAAAACTTGTTGTGGAGAATAACGAATCAACTATTGCTCCGCTTGAATTCAACAAATACATTTGAACTGTTCCGGATAATGGAAATCCATTTGTTACATCTAAAAAGAAATTCCCAGATGATATATTTCCTGCCTGGGTTGCACTTCCGATGCTAAAGGCAGAAGTATCTACCAAAGTTAATTGATTTGACATAAAGTTTAAAGGAATTTCAAGGTTGAGGCTTGCTTTTATTCCGCTTGACTGATAAATAAAATCGTGATAGTTACTTGAATTTCCATTTGGGTCAAGGTATAATTTTAAATCATAATTAAATTTATCAGGAAGGATATTGACCAATGCTGTATCGTTAGAATTGCTGTGAGTCATGGTCAGTGAGCTATTGACAACATTAACGGGGTTAGTGAAATTGCCTGTCTCTGTTGCTCTTGCAATGGTGAAGGGATTTTGATAACCTGCACCATGTGGAGTAAGGGTTTTTGTGACTCCTGTTTTTGTGTTAACAGCCTGAATGTTATTGATTTTTACTTTTGCATCGGCACCAATTCCATTATCAACTGACAGAGATAATTGTACATCGTTCAGGTTTAAAACTCCGGAGGTGATATGATTAAATAAGGTAACCGGAACAGAGGATGGACCGAACTCGATAGTATCCTGACCAAGATAACCACGGGCATAATATGGAACAAGACCTGTAAAGGACGTTTGCAAACTTAGTCTATCGTTTTTACCTAATGTTTGAATTGTTTTGGAGGAGTCGATGCTACCGATGATGTTAAAATATAAAGTATTATATGAATTTTCATTGATGCCTTTTAAATCTATTGTATAACCGGAAAGATCATACGTATTGTGCACATGGGTAGGATGAAGAGTATCAGGGGCTGGAAGTATGTAACCTGCTTCTTTGAAAATAACATTATTTTTCCGGGCAGGTGGAATGACATAAGTATAGAATAAGGTATCAGGTAAGTTATTGAATGCATCAACAACCACTTGACCTGATTGCGCAATCACTTCTGTTAATTGAACACCTTTAAGATTAAAGGGAATTAAAGTAGTTTGCCTGATTAAATCCTGAGCAGGGAATTTTGCAGTGGCATATAATGGAACTAAATTGGAAGTGGATATGTTTACCTTTAATAACTCAGATGTATCAATTAAAACCTGCATACCAGATGAACCAGGGCTTTTAACACTATCTAATGTGGCAATCATCTGCCCATTTATTGTATCTCCTGCAATACTTTGAGTATAGGAGACTGTTGAAAATGGTGGGATAAGTGGGAACATGTGACTGAAAAATGGATGTGTTGGATTAGTTGAATCAGCTAAGGAAAACGCTACGCTATCCATTGGTATAGGAAAACCATTGGTAATAGTAATAGTCATATTTCCACTGATTAATACCATACTTTGAAATATGGTATCTGCATCAATATGATAAGAAGTTACTGTATTATTTGAAACGGCAGGGATGGTATCCATTGTATGATTTATAAGTCCTAAAATAGGACCATAACCAGCTGCGATAAGAAGTTGCCCTAATGAAATATTATAATTTATACTCTGATTCCCCAAACTCAAAGAACTTAATCCATAAGCAGTTGGAGGCAATGTGGTATCGGGAATAGTGAAAAGAGAATCTAAATTATAAGTATAAAAGGGATTTTTATAAACAAGGCTAACTGTGCTGTCGCCATTAACATGTATCAAACTATCAGCAACAAGATTGTTTAATGTTAATGTGGAACTTACAAGGGGAGATAAAATATTTGTGTTCCATCTTGGTTGGTTAGGGTCTCTTTTGCAGGATGACCAAATGATACCAAGTGCAAGGAAAAATAGGATGTAGAGTTTGTTTTTCATTGTATAAATGTTTTAATCAGGGTGCAAGTTACGAAAAATTTATGAGATAGTGTCAAAAGGAGGTATTTAATTTTGTATCAATTTATCGGAACCTGTTATTGAATTTGGTATCACCCTCTATCAAAAATGTCATTGAAATAAATACTCCGGCGCTTAATCTGGTTGTTGGAGAATAACCATAATTTGATGTACGGTTAAATTTAAATGTAGTATAATTTGCATAAGTGCTGGTAAAACTATGAGCGGAGCTATCGTTTTGAGATATCTGACTGGTAACATCCGTAAAACCATATCCTACTTTGAAGCCAAGGTCAATGAACATTGTTTTCGTAGGCATAAATGTGAATCCTCCACCAATAATTCCTGATAAACTAAATCCAGAAAAATCACCACCGAAAGCTCCACTTGACCCTAAATGAGCGGAATCGGAAGGATCATAACTCACACTGCAACTGGAAGACATAAGAAAAGAAAACTCTGGTCCGGCTTCAAAATAAAATCCTTTTAAATCACCTAAACGGAATAGTAGAGGGATGTCAAGGTACTTTAGCTTGGTTTGTGCACTCAGTGTGTAGTAGGTGCCAGGTCCGGTAATTTCTGTTCCGGTGTAGGTTTGATTATGGGAGGCATAAATTAATGAGGCTTCAAATCCGATAAGGCTTTGGTCAAAGTTATAAACACCAGTTGCTCCAAAACTCCAGCAATAGGTCGGAAGGTAATTTAACTCTTCTCCTAATCCGGAAATATTGGAATTTGAAAGAAGTGTATAATTATAAGCTAAAGTAGGTCCCATTCGTAATGTTTGCCCTTGAGAACAGTTAAATGTTATTACCAAAGTAACTAGCAGTATATATTTATTCATACCGGTTTTTTTAATTTTCGCCGGACAAAGATAGGTTTTAAGTATTTAATAGCCAATTTTTGCTATATTATTTAATAAATCAGGAAATGGATTAATAATAAGGAAACGAAAAATTAACTATTTTTTAAAATAATTTCCTTAAATATTTATTAAATTTGCATGCTCATGAAATAAAAATGAAAACAATAGATTCATTTTATTGTCCAAATCTGAAAAACTTATTCGTCATTTCAATAATAATTAATTAATCATTAACAATTAAAAAAATAACATTATGGACAAAAACTCAAATTCACTGAACTGGTTCGAGATTCCTGCATCGGATATCTCTAGAGCCAAAAAATTCTATGAAGCCGCTTTCAATATTAAAATGGAAGAAACAGGCGAAATGATGGGCATGAAAATGTCTGCCTTCCCAAATGACATGGGCAATGGAAAAGCCGGTGGCGCCATTGTTCAGAGCCAAATGCACAAACCATCTGCTGAAGGAGCTGTTATTTATCTGAATGCTAATCCAAACCTTCAACCTGTTGTTGACCGTATTGAAAAAGCCGGTGGTAAAGTAGTGATGCCAAAAACTCAGATTTCTCCTGAAATCGGACACATGGCTTTCTTTATTGATTCCGAAGGCAACAAAGTTGGGTTACATTCTCAAAACTAATCTATTTTAAGAGTTATTCCGATGAAAACGTCCCCTGATTGATTAATCGGGGGACGTTTTCTTTTAAAAAATAATTTTTTATAAAAGATACAGGGTCTATATTTGTTTCCAAATGCCATCTGCTGACATCAACATGTGCTATTTTGGTTTCCAAATGCCATCTGCTGACATCAACATTTGCCATTTGGGTTTCCAAATGCCATCTGCTGACATCAACATGTGCTATTTTGGTTTCCAAATGCCATTTGCTGACATCAACATTTGCCATTTGGGTTTCCAAATGCCATCTGTTGACATCAATATTTGCCATTTGGGTTTCCAAATGGCACTTGTATGCCTGATAATTCAGGTTTTCAATGGGAAAGGGTGATTTTTCACTCCTTATATATAGCTTACATTTTTTCCTCTTCAGTCTTCACTACAGTTCTATCTCCCTTTCTCGACATGTAAGTGTACATGGCAGGGATAACGAAAAGTGTGAGGATAAGCGAAAACATCAATCCTCCAATAACTACTATTCCTAATGAAATTCGACTTGTGGCTCCTGAACCTAAGGCAAGGGCAATGGGTAATGCACCTAAGGCAGTGGCAAGACTTGTCATGAGAATTGGACGGAAACGTGAGGCAGAAGCATCTTTTACGGCATCTAAAATTGATAATCCATGTTCGCGCCTTTGATTGGCGAATTCAACAATCAGGATGCCATTCTTTGTTACCAATCCAACCAAAACAATGATACCTATCTGGCTGAAAATGTTTAAGGTTTGATTGAAAAACCATAGCGAAAGTAATGCTCCTGCCATAGCAAGCGGAACGGTGACCATGATGATAAAGGGGTCAATAAAACTTTCGAACTGAGCAGCAAGGACTAAATAAATCAATACTAAAGCAAGAAGTAAGGCAAATAAGATATTCGATGAACTTTCGGCAAAATCACGCGCCGGACCAGTTAACGAAGTAGTAAACGATGGGTCGAGAACTTTTTTAGCGATAGCATTCATGGCATCAATTCCATCACCGATAGTTTTCCCGGGAGCAAGTCCGGCAGAAACTGTTGCCGATTCATATCTGTTGAAATGGTAAAGCTGTGGCGGGTCAACCTGCTCGGTAACTTTTACAACATTATCTAATTGAACCAATCCACCTGTTGTATTTCGGATGTAAATAGATTTCAGGTCGGTAGGTTCATCCCGATTTTGCCTGTCGAATTGCCCGATAACCTGGTATTGTTTTCCATTGATGATAAAATAACTCATCCTCCCTCCGCTGAAAGCAAGTCCAAGTGTTTGAGCAATATCTCTGACAGAAACTCCAAGGGCTTTGGCTCTGTCCCTGTCAATGGTAACTAATAATTCAGGTTTATTAAACTTTAAATCAACGTCAAATCCCTGGAAGATGGCAGTATCTTTTCCAACCTCAGCCATAAACTTTGGAAGAAACTCACGAAGTTTTTCAAAATTAGTAGCCTGAATAACAAACTTTACAGGGAAACCGGTTTTGGCAGAAGTTCCGATTGCAATTGTTTGTTCCTGCAATACGAAAGACCTTGCCACGGGAAAGTATTTGAGATTCCTTGTAATATAATCAGCCAACTGTTGTTGCGTTCGCTTTCTTTCGGAAGGGTCAGGAAAAACAATTCTGAAATAACCTGTATTAACAGCTCCCGAACCGGAAAAGGAAGGAGCAGTAACACTAATCAAAACTTTCTTTTCAGGAATCGAGTCATTGATGAATTGAGTTACCGCATCCATGTGAGCCGTCATTGCTTCATAGGATGTTCCTTCAGGAGCAACTACCTGCATCCGCAAAAGACTTCTGTCTTCGAGGGGGGCTAATTCATTTTGCAGATTCTTTCCGATAAAAAATATCATTAACAATGAAATACCGATGATTATAAATGCCACCCATCTGAAATTCAAAAACCTGCCCAAAGCATTTTCATAACTGCTTATCATGTTTGCAAAGAATGGCTCGGTCAGATTATAGAACTTAGAATGTTTATGATTCTTTCTAATCATCTTAACATTCAAAACAGGGGTGAGTGATAAGGATACAAACGCGGAAATCAATACCGCCCCCGCCACCACAATTCCAAACTCTCGGAATAATCTCCCGATGAAACCTTGTAAGAATATGATGGGCATAAATACAGCAGCAAGAGTAATGGAAGTTGATACGACAGCAAAGAAAATTTCCTCCGAGCCTTTGAATGCCGCCTCCCTTGGATTCATTCCTGCTTCTACTTTTTTGTAGATGTTTTCTGTCACAACAATACCATCATCAACAACCAAACCTGTTGCAAGAACGATGGCAAGCAAGGTAAGAATATTGATAGAAAATCCTGCAAGATACATGATAAAGAAAGCTCCGATAAGCGAAACAGGGATATCAATCAAAGGACGAAATGCTATCAGCCAATCGCGGAAGAAAAGATAAATAATCAACACAACTAACAAGAAAGCGATGCCTAAAGTTTCCTCAACCTCACCGATAGAGCGTTTGATAAACCTCGTATTATCCAAGGCAATATCAACTTTATAATCTTTCGGAATATCTTTTTTGATATCTTCGAATCTCTTATAAAATTCATTTGCTATGTCAATGTAATTCGCTCCTGGCTGAGGCAGAAGCCCTAATCCAATCATTGGAATCCCGGATTCTTTGAGAATTGTTTCATCATTCTCAGAACCTAAAGCTGCATAGCCAACGTCCTTTAATCGAACAACATTATTATTGACAACCTTTATAATAAGGTCATTAAAATCCTTTTCGGTTTGTAATTTACCAACCTGGCGAACATTTAATTCTGTTGTGTTTCCTTCAATCTTACCGGCAGGTAATTCTACATTTTCATTATTCAATGCGGTTTGAATATCCAATGGTGTCAATCCATAGGAAGACAATTTTGTAGGGTCCATCCAAATCCGCATGGCATATTTTTTCTCACCCCAAACCTGAATATCACTTACGCCAGGGATGGTTTGTAATCGTTGCTGAATAACATTTTCAGCATAATCACAAACTTCTAATTGAGACTTGGTATTACTTTGAATGGTGAGTGCAAGGATAGCATCAGAGTTAGCATCTGCTTTAGTAACAACAGGGGGTGCATCAATATCAGTTGGCAATAATTTTGTCCCCTGTGCAACTTTATCACGCACATCATTGGCAGCAGTTTCTAAATCAGCATCGATGTTAAACTCAACAGTAATCGTGCTTGCACCCAATGCACTTGTAGAACTTATTGTTCTGATTCCTGCAATTCCGTTGATTGACCTTTCGAGAGGTTCCGTAATCTGAGATTCTATAACATCAGCATTGGCACCAGTATAAGCAGTCCGAACAGTAATTATCGGTGGGTCGATGGACGGATATTCTCTCACGCCAAGGAATTTATATCCTATTCCTCCGAAAATAACGATGGTGATTGACATCACTATCGCAAGCACCGGACGTTTTATACTGACTGAGGAGAGGGACATTCTTGATTTATGATTATAAAGTATCTAGAGAAGTTATCTTAATAGGAAGTCCTGTTCGCAATTGCATGATACCTGTTGTGATAACTGTATCTCCAATTTCCAAGCCTTTAGTTATCTGCATAGCGGCATCGGTTCTTATTCCTGTTTCAACCGTTTTTGAAACTGCCTTTCCATCCTTTGTTATATAAACCTTTTGAGATTTTAGCGCAGGGATAATAGATTGGGTGGGAACCATGATTACATTTTCAAGATGGGCAAGAACTAATTCAACCGTTGCAAAGGCACCCGACAGCAATTTCCCCTCTCTATTCTGCACGTGTGCTCGAATCTCAAGCGTCCTTGATGAAAGGTCTATCCTTGGTTCAATTGCATAAATATCTCCTGTATATTTATCAGTAGTCCCTGATACAGTGAAATTAATTTTATCACCCACTTTCACCTGGTTCATATATTTTTCAGGGATTGAGAAATCCACCTTCATAGGGTCGAGCTGTTCAAGATTAGCTACTACTGTTGTGTTCATTATATAACTTCCTTCACTCACATTTTTAAGACCTACAATACCATCAAATGGAGCTCTAATCTCTGTTTTTTGTATCTGTGCCTGAATTAAATCAACATCGGCTTTGGCTCCTTTTAAAGTGGTAACTGCAACATCATATTCCTCTTTGCTGATACCATTAATATCCCACAATTTCTTTTCGCGTGCCTCATTTTCCTCATCCAACTGAACTATGGATTGCGCCTTTTTCAATTGCGCCTGAAGGTCGGCATCGTTTATCTTAACCAGCAATTCACCTTTCCTGACTCTTGAACCCTCTTTCAGATATAATCCTGTAATTTTCCCTGTACTTTCACATTTCAATTCTACTTCTTCATTAGCGAGGATACTTCCTGTGGCTGCCACTTTATTATCCACGGTTTGAGTTGTTATAACATATCCCGAAACCAAAATCGGCTGCCCTTTGGTTGATGGCTGAGCAATTTTTGCAGCCTCATCGGCATTCTTTTTTATTTTTATAAAGACCAATAATCCTATTAGAGTAGCAATGATTATCAGAGTCCAGATTGTTTTAGGTTTCATTAATTACCAATTGAAATGTTTAAATAAGGGCGCAAAGATAGTATTTATAGTAGTTAATAAATGTTAATAGTTGAATCGATTGAATTTTCTAATCGGACAGGTTTATGGTACAAAGAAATATTAAATACATTGATTATCAATAAAACAATCTTTTGGAAGGGTGAAAATAGCATGTAGGCGATGAATTCTAAGAAGTATGCTGACGATTCTAAGTAGTATGCCGGCAATATTAGATAGTATGCTGACGGTTTTAGATAGTGGGCTGAGGATTTTAGATAGTGTGCTGGCAATTCCAAGTAGTGTGCGACCAATTCCAGATAGTGTGCTATCAATTCCAAGTAGTGTGCTGACGATTCCAAATAGTGTGCGGTCAATTCCTAAATCGAGAAGTAAATGGTTTTATGGGGAAAAGGTGTATTTTATGATACGGTTTGGAAATCGGGTTTCGATTGATTGAGATGAATTGAATTCGGAGGAGTGAACTTTGCAGACTAACCCGGATAGGAACGGTTATCCTTTTTTTTGCTGAACTGAAGTTTCATTTAGAAGTGAACTTTCGGCAAAAAAAAGATATGAGCGGATAGCGGGACTGAATTTTCCAGCGAGAAGTGCAGAAATGTTTCAAAAAACTGGGAATGTGGATTAGGGATTTCGGATAAAAAGCAAAACCCCCCTGATTTCTCAGAGGGCACTTACAACTACCAGGTAGCGGGGGCAGGACTCGAACCTACGACCTTTGGGTTATGAGCCCAACGAGCTACCAACTGCTCCACCCCGCACTATATCTTGGTTTTTCAAACATTCAATTGCTAAATCAGGATACGATTTATCCTGT
>Ga0206936_1262_pt1 | contig 12093 bp, 9 predicted proteins | sample Alteio_BWOrgHeat_14_FD_152922 | JGI IMG/M metagenome (GOLD analysis project Ga0206936, IMG submission 152922) | Enriched cells from forest soil in Barre Woods Harvard Forest LTER site, Petersham, Massachusetts, United States -... | ecosystem: Environmental > Terrestrial > Soil > Temperate forest > O... | reverse complement strand
TTGTTTGAGCTAAAACCACATTAAATAATATGGTCAAGAATATTGTTATTATAAATGATTTCATCGTATTATAGTTATTTATTTTTATTATATAAATTAAACAACAATTATTGCTTGATAAAAATTATTGATAATTCAGCTTGAAGCACATTTCCGGAGCCCCCAAATTGCGCGGCTGAACCTGCAGCAGAAGCACCGGCAATACCGAAAGTATGAGTTCCTGCTGTAAGAGCATAAGAATGCTGAACTGTAACTCTATTAAAGACACCCACAACTCCCGTATTATTAACAATATATTCCCTGCAATATGCGGAACCTAAAGCATCTGCACCATCTATGAACAAAGCCAAATCAGCTCCTGAGTAACCATTTGTTGTAGCAGAAGATGTAACAACGCCTGAGGATCCAACAACATAAGTTATACATCCTGCGGGAACTGTTACCGTTACTGGATAACCTGTAAGATAGAAGAATCCAGAGCCTACGGTAGGCTGAATAGTTGCCCCTCCTAAATAATTCTGAACGCTTTGTCCAATAGCAGCAAATGATAATGTGCCTCCGCTCCTTTGCAAAAACTGTCCATCAGCAGAAGCAGCTATATCTGTTGGTGCTGCAGCAGAGCCAGTAGCATTTCCTTTTACAGATGTTGCTGCCATATTAGCTAAACCAAAAGTATTTGTACTTCCTAAAGCATAGGTTCCGCCGCCAGTCATACCAGTACCATTATTAATTGTAATACTATTATTTACCAAATCCGAATTAGCAACTTGAGAAAAGGAAGGTGTACCGCTTGCGCTTCCATGTAAAACTTGATTAGTTGCACCACTATTAGCAGTAAATACATGTTGTGTTCCATTTGAATAAGCGACTGTACCAGCTGCTCCAATTGATCCAATATTTGTTCCTCCATTAGCAATAGGTAATATTCCTGATACATCAGAAGTTAAACTAATAGCCCCTGCCGTAAATCCCGAACCATTTCCATGAATTGGTCCATTTAGAGTTGTTGCTATAGCTAATGTTCCTGAAGTGGTAATTGGGGAACCAGTAACCGTAAATCCTGTTGGCACAGTCATAGCAACAGAAGTTACAGTGCCGTTTCCGTTACCTGTTCCTAACCTGTTCCATGCAGCACCATCATAATAATAAAACCCTGTTGAGTTATCGTTTTGATAAACAATAAGTCCTGCAGGCGCTCCGCTGATACCTGTTCTGGTTGCTTGTGACATCCTTGGAATTAAAACTCCTTTGTTTGTTGCAGATACATCAAGCATAGCATGAGAATCAGCGGCTGTATTTGTTGAGTTAATAGCTACTCCATTCTGGCTGAATGCCGATGAAACGCTTAATATAAGTAATGCTATTGCAATACTTACTGTTTTCAGATTTTTGATACTTTTTTTCATTTTTTGATTTTTTATTTGTGATTATTTATTATTTTTTAAAGTGTGTATAATATTATGTAGATGAAATTTAACTATTAAAGGTTGCGTGTTATTTAATTAGAGTGATTATGGGATTATGTATTTGTGAAAATATTAAATTCCGTTTCGGATAATTTAAATTAATTATAATACAACCTTTCAACTCGGAAAGCCCGAAATGTTTTATCAACCTAAATTGTAAGAATTGTACAATAAAAGTAAATAAAATGTAACATTTAAAAATAAAAAACCTTAGGTCTAAAAAAACCTCATTTATTAATTGCATATATTAAAATACCTTATTATTCAGTGTTGTAATGATGTATTTATAAAACTCCCACACCTCAATAAATCTATCCTATGTGCTTTTTTGAAACCTTTATTTCAAAATCAGAATACAATGTTACGACATTTTTTTTTAATATCCAAATAATTTAAGGATAAAATGTGTGTTTTTAATTTTGTGGTATAAATTTAGTCATTTTTTAAGGTTTTTAACTATCAATGCTAATTTCTTAATATCTCATATGATGAAATAAATAATCAAAAATCTACTATTTGGTTCTCGGATTCGGTTATTTGCTTCCAGGCTTCTGTTATAATAACCAAACCTTAGTTCTTTGTTTTCAAGTCTCGGTTATTAATAACGGAGCCTTGGTTATTTATTTCCGGTCTTTGGTTATTTGTTTTCAGAGATTGGTTATTTCTTTCCATTCTTTTGTTATAAGTTACCATTCCTTAGTTATTTCTTTCCAGAGCTTTGTTATTAATAACCATTGGTTGGTTATTTCTTTCGGGTTATTCGTTTAAATTACCCAAAACATTGGTTTATTCTTTCTATAGCGTGGTTATTGGTAATCGAATCTTGGTTATTTACTTCCATCTGTTTATTTATTTCTTATAAAGCCTGAATTTTGCAATCAATAAATGTTATATTTATTTCTATTTGTTGAATGGAAAATGCTTAATCAGCAATCGATATCCTTTATTTCAAACCAATTATTAACAATGCAATGGGTACAATTTTTTTTGGCGGGGTTAAATAAAATACGTAATTTGCACCCCGATAGGCACATATTCACCATTTTGATTTAAAGCACAGTTCCAGTATTAAATGAGCGCAATTATTTTTGTTTTCCTTCTTATTTTCTTTTTTTCAGCTATAATATTCACTTTAACAGTGATGCATTTGAGGGGGAGTCGCATTCTGATTACCAGGCTTCGCGATTCTTTGAAAGTTCGAAGCGAGGAACTTATTGTGAATTATCTTTATAATAATACTGCCACAATTCAGGATATCAATAACTTCTTTAAGGTTGAAAAAGCGCGAATAGAAGCTAAGCATCTGTTCAATGAAAATATTATACGATATTTAGTTAATGAAAGTACCATGAGAAAGGAAGTGATGCTTGAACAACTAATGGAACTTCATAAAAACATAACCGGCGATATAGAAAAGAAAATCCGAGAGCTTTATAATGAATCTGATTTGAAACATTATTCCTTTCAGAAACTTAAAAACAAGAATTGGAACATTAAAGTTCATGGAATCAGAGAACTGACGGAGATGAAGGTGCTTGACGCCATTATTGAAATTGCAAGGTATATTAACCATAAACATCCGATTTTACACACCGAAGCGCAAATGGCTGTTACCAGGCTTAGTCCTGATAAAGATCTTTCCTTTTTAAATCATCTCACTACCCGTCTTACTCTTTGGGAACAAATGCATATTCTGAATGCAATTGAAGAAAAAGGTTATGAATTTGTCCCTGATTTTTCTCAATGGCTCGAATCGGCAAACTATTCCGTTGTTTTGTTCGCTATCAATATGATAGCTTATTACAAGCAGGACAGGGCTCTTGTTCCCCTCACCAAATTAATGGGTCATAAAGACCCCAATGTCAGGATTGCAGCAATTAAAACATTGGGTTCCCTGATGAATCAAAACAGTCCTGAAAGTGCAATTTATTAATCCTTAAACCAATAAATGAATACAGCAAAAGAGATTTTTGAACGGGGGTTATTAGAATATTCACTGGTGCTTTTTCTTTCCTATCTGTGCATGGCAGTTATTTCGGTGGTGCATATAATGGCATATCTGAAGAAAAACAGCTTTGTGGATTATAACATCATTTTAAAATCTCCCCTTGCCCCTTCAGTATCATTGATAGTTCCTTGTTATAATGAAGGTAGGAGCATTGTAGAAAATGTAAATTCTTTATTAGCCCTTCACTATGGTAAGTTGGAATTGATAATAGTTAATGATGGTAGTTCAGACGATACCATGGAGAAACTTATTAATTCTTTCGGGCTCAGACCTGCTGAATTATATGTTAAAAATCATATTGCAACAAAACCGATTATTGGAATTTATAAATCTACCAATCCATCTTATAAGCATTTGGTTATTGTGGATAAAGTAAACGGTGGCAAATCAGATGCACTTAATGTTGGTATTAATGTTTCAACCAACAGGTTAATTTCCTGTATTGATGCCGATTGTATTGTTGAAAAGGATGCCCTGTTGAAAATGGTTAAACCGTTTATTGAAAACACAAAAAGCAAAGTGATTGCAGCAGGTGGTGTTATTCATTGCGCAAATTCCTGCGAAATTGAAAATGGAAATATTGTAAAAGTTCACATTCCTGAAAACTTTTTGGCAAGGGCTCAGGTGCTTGAATATATCAGGGCTTTCTTGTTAGGAAGGATGGCTTGGAGTAAATTGAATGGCTTACTGATTATCTCCGGTGCATTCGGAATGTTTGAAAAAGAAATTGTTATTAAAGCCGGAGGTTATAACATTCACACAGTGGGTGAAGATATGGAATTAGTCGTACGTATGCGGAAATATATGCATTCAATTGATCAAACATACAAAGTTGAATATATCCCTGACCCCTTATGCTGGACTGAAGTTCCAACCACTTATAAAATTCTTGGCAGACAAAGAAATCGTTGGTCGAGAGGATTGATTGAAACTTTAGGAATGCACAAAGACCTTTTCTTCAATCGTAAATATGGAATCCTGGGAATGCTATCTTATCCATATTGGATTTTCTTCGAATGGTTAGCATCTATCGTTGAATTCTCAGGATGGTTTTATTTTGCAGTGGTGGTAACTTTAACTACCGACAGGTGGTTGTTCTTTTTACTTCTTTTAGGCGCAGTTTATTGCTTCTCATTAATGTTTTCCATGTTTGCAATTTTGATGGAGGAAATATCATATAACAGATACAAGAGCAAAAAAGACATCATAAAATTAATCGTCACCGCTGTCATCGAACCAATCTATTTCCATCCTTTCGTGGTTTATTGGGCGTTGCAAGGCAACTGGGATAAACTTGTAGGTAACAATGATTGGGGTGTAATGGTGAGAAAAGGATTTTCAAAAACAAAAATAAAAACTAATTTGAATGACGCTACGGCAAAAGTTTAAAGAGAATTTCTTCGTCACCTTCCGGATATTATTCCGTTATTCATTCGTTCTTCTTCTGCTTTTTCTGATAGCGAGGATATTTGAATATTTCTTAACGCCCGAAAAAGGTTTATTCCCGCACACTTTTTTACACGTGCTGTTTAATGATATTATTTTCTCATTTATCTTAATCGGATACTTTATTATTCCGGCATATATTCTCCATTTACTCGCCCCGATGTTCACCCGGATATTCTTTTTGATTTTATATGTTCTCATTTTAATCATTCACATCTGCCTTCTCACTTTTTTCTTCAATGCCAATGTAATCCTTGGTTCCGACCTGTTCGGATATTCTATTGCAGAAATAACTTTTACTGCCAATGCATCCGGTGGATTTAATTTCTGGATAATTGCGGCGTTTGTTTTTGCCATTGCAATTTATTTTTTCCTCTCCTGGTTTTACCGAAGAAGGATTTCTTTAATGTCACCGACAGCTTGCACGGTATTATTCATAATCACAGCCATCATCTTTTTCACAAAATCTATTACCAAATCAAAAATAGAAGATTATAAATCTGAATATGAATTCGGTTTCTGCACTAATAAAACTGCATACTTCCTTGATAAGAGTTTAGAATATTATGATTTTAAAAACAGTGCCGATGATTTTGTGGATGATAAAAGTTATTACCTCGATGGTCCGCCACCCGATGAAATTACCGATACCACAAAATCAAAAGAAGATACCGTTGATGAAAAAGGAAACAAAATAAATCCTGCCGATTACAAAAACGGAACTGATGAATTTACCTTCTTCAGTCAAACTTATCCTTTCCTTCACACTGATAATTATCGAAATACTTTACGTCCATATTTTATAAAAGGTAACAGCACTGAGCGACCGGATATTGTTGTATTTATCCTCGAGAGTGTCGGTAAAGCATATTCAGGGAAAGATGCTGCACTCGGTAGTTTTACTCCCTTCCTCGATAGTCTTGCGGAGCATTCTTTGTACTGGGAAAATTGTTTGAGTGGTGGTGGAAGAACTTTCGCTGCACTGCCTTCGGTGCTTGGTTCGCTGCCGTTTTTAGAGCATGGATATCTTGAAGCTGGCGATAAAGCTCCACTGGCAAATTCGTTGATAAGAGTTTTGAATTGCAATGGATATAACTCTCAGTTTTATTATGGAAGTGAAGCTGCATTTGATAAGATGGATATTTTCCTGAAGCAACAAGGGGCAAAGGTTTTGGTGGATGAATTAAAGTTTCCGGCTAATTATAAAAAGATGCCTGCAAAAGGAAATGGATTTAGTTGGGGTTATGGCGACCTCGATTTATTCAAGAGATATTTCGAATTATTCCCGACCGTTAAAACTCCGAAACTGGATATTATCCTCACTGTTGCCAATCACGACCCATTCCTGATTCCTGACCAGGATAAATATATCGGACTGGTAAAAGAAAGAATGTACACTCTCGGATTAAAAACCAAGACAAAAGATTTCCTGAACAGCTATCTGCAAGAATTATCGTGCGTAATGTATTCGGATAATGCGCTGCGATATTTCTTCAATCAATATGCAAATAAGGAATCGTTCAAGAACACAATTTTCATAATCACGGGCGACCATCGGATGTCGGAAATTCCAATCGGCTCACAAATTGACAGGTTCCACATTCCATTATTTATTTATAGTCCGATGTTAAGTCGCACCGCAACATTCAAATCTGTGGTCACGCATTTCGATATTACCCCATCGCTTTTAAAATTATTAAGGAGCAATTATCACATTCAATATCCATCGGAACTCACATGGATAGGCAAAAGCCTGGACACGGGACGCACATTTGGCTGCAATAGAAAAGTTGCTTTGATGCGAAATAAAACCGAGCTGATGGATTATGTTGATGGTGTGGCTTATCTTGCAAACGATAAATTATATACCATCCATGATAATTTGGACATTGACGAAGACCATGATGCACAAAGATTGAAACGCCTGCAAAACGAATTCGAAATCTTCAAAAACAATAATACCGCAGCAGCCAAGGCAACTAAACTTGCCCCTGATTCGGTTATTAAGTGCCGATAATCACCTCAAATTTCTATTTTGCTACACTATATATATATAGTGTGCCCAAAATCGCTACCTATATATAAAGGTGTAAAATAATCTCCCTTTCCCCTCCTTTCATCTCCAAAAAATCTATAATTTACCTTAAAAACCCGATTGTGAAGGTCCTGGCGGAGCTTGGCGAGGTCCTGATGGAGCTCAGTGAACCTCTGACGGAGCTCAGTGAACGCCTGACCGAGCTTGGTAGACGACTGACCAAGCTCGGCGAACGCCTGACGGAACTCAGCGAGCACCTCGCCAAGCTCGGGGAACGACTGACGGAACTCCGTAAATGACTGACGAAGCTCCGGGAACGTCTCACCAAGCTCGGGGAATGTCTGACGAAGCTCCGCCAGGTTCTGGAAAACCCTCATTTCGGACCTTTTAGCTGTAAATTGTATAAAGATGAACTAAAAATGACTAAAATCGGCTTTTTATTTGGTCAACACAGAAATAGGAATATCTTTGCCGTCCCTAACGCAAGTTAACTTTTAGATTTATCTAAAGATCAGACGGTATCGGCGAGAGAAGTTTGATAATTATAAATAAATTTAAAAGAAAATGTTAACTAAACCCTATTTCCCAACAAACGAACCTGCCCAGGTAATCTGGATTGGGAATTTTAAACTTAAACTGGCAGATTATATTACCATACTGGTAATTACTACTGAAGAAAGTGATTTGGTAACTCTATGTCACGATGCTTTTATAGCAATGGTGAATTATATTGAGTCTTTAAATGCCTATTCGGTGGCTTATACCGAGTACAAACACCGTCTTATGGAAGGCAAAACAGGCGCTGCTCTTGGTGCTGCGCCTATTCCACCTGCACCTCCAACTATTGACCCGACCACTATTGTGGGCTTGTTTAATAGATTATTTGCACTTATCACTAACATTAAAACCCGCACAGGTTATAACCCTGATACTGGTAAAATTTTGGGCGTTATCGGTGCGGAAGTTGTAATCGACTGGACTGATTTCCATGCAAATCTTAACGGAATTCCATTGTATCTTTCTAATCAATTGAGTTTTGTGAAAAAACATTTAGACGGAATAAATCTTTATTCCCGACTTCCCGGTGCTACCGATTTTACTTTGTTGAAATATGTAGGTGTTTCTCCTTATTTAGATGTTCGCCCATTGACAGTTCCAAACATCATTGAAAAAAGAGAGTATTATTCAATCGGAGTGGTTAATGACGTTGAAGTAGGATTTCCTTCTCCAACAATCACTGTTATTTTCAGTGGTCCGATAACTGTTTAAGAAAGTTTTAGAGTTTATTTATAAGATGGAAATCCTTCTCAGCAATGAGGGGGATTTTTTTTGTGGGAGAGATTAATTAAAACAATCCTCGATAATTTTACTCATCATAGGATAATAAAAATTCCAGAAAAAGAATTTACGCTCACCTTTTTCCTTGGTCACAAATCGTTTCTTGAAAGTTTGAATGCCTCTGAAGTGAGATAATTTCATCGAAGTAACAGCATCAGCAAAGTCTCCGGCAAAATAATAAAATTTAAACGTAGTATCTCTCGGAATCACAACGGCAGGAAATGTTTCAAGAATATTCCATCGCTTCAAAATGCTGTCTCCCCGCGGAGTAGGTCTTAAATTATAAAGAGAAACCGGTTGGTTACTGTTTTTTATCTGGTCAATTTCGAACCAATAAGGATAGGTTAATCTTCTTGGCAAATCATATTTATCAGACATAGCCTTATTGGTATGAATGACGGGTAATTCGCCCACCAAATCCAACGTATTCTCCAATATTTCAACATGGTCGTCAATATAACAAAAAGCAATTCCGGGTTTCTTGTTAAAGGGCCATCTATTGCCATGTTGCCTCATGTAATTATGAATCAGCCATCGTGGAATATCAACATTATTAGTATCCAGGTTATCGAAATATCTTCCCTCCCAACCTGTCCAGTGAATGCCAAAAATTTCTTCAAATTGATCTCTCACACTCTGCGATGTAGGCAAATCAATGCAATTATATTCGGCAATAATTAATTTATTTTTCCGCTTAAAAGCACGCAACATATTTATGTCCTGCTCCGACATTCCTCCATATACAAGGTTACTTCGCTCATTGATATCCTTATGCCTGTACCACTCGTTCGAATAAACTCCATAGGTGTCGGTGATATAATAAATATCATTATCCGTTGCATATTTATCCATCGCCGCCGAATCACATTGCTCAAAATCATCGATATTAAACTTATTATTCTCGTGAGGAAAAAAACCTTTATAATCCAGCAAATTATAAAGTTCATGATTCGTTTTCTTTGTAATTTTTTTGTTATTGAGGATGAATACCGGGTTTGCATGTTCGTCGTAAGTGGCGGGCATGTTAGAAACTGTTTTATCTTCAAACAAGACATTCAAATGGCGATCGGTTTCAAGAAGCCATAACAGCCACATGATGACAGGTATCATGAGAATAAGTATCACAATAACAACGAAAATATATCTGTTTCTTTTTTTCACGATGCTAAATTAAAATAATCTTTGGTAACCGATATTGAAATAGTAATCGTTTCCATTATACAATGTTGGTCCGGTATAATAAAATCCCGAGTTAGTAATTCCGATTGTGGCAAAGAAAATATTAAGCTGTTTATAAGAAATCTGTTTGCCAATGCTTACACGATAAGAAGTTGTGGGAGGATTATTTAGTAAATCTAAGGTAGATATGTCATCGGGTGAGCGACCATATCCTAGAGTAAATGCCCAGTAATCATTTGGTGTTTTACCATATAACCGCGTGATGAAAGCATAAGATTGGGAAAAGCCAGGACCATAATCATTTAAAATGAAAGTTCCTCTTAATGAGAACCAGAAGTCCTTATAGTATTTCCCGATTGAAGCAACATATAAAATTGTTGGGCTGGTAAAATATAACCAGCGGAATCCTATTTCACCTTCAAAAGCACTTGGGAAACTTCGGTATAATGAAGCCCCGAAGCGGAATTGAGGAAATACGGGCTCATAGGGTGAATAGCCAACATTAAGATACATATACATCTTTTTAGAAATGGATGGATAAGCATCCATTTCATATTGTACCCCACTTTCGCTAAAACGATTTGCCCAATTTATTCTCCACAAGACACTTCCGAAATTATCGAATGTATGTCCATATTGCAGGGAAATTAAGTGCCACTGTGTTCCACCGAATTGTCTGTTAAAATCATCCAAATAATAAGCAATCTGGATACTATTGACTGATAAATTTCTATTTATGTTTTCAGCTAATTGACGAGCTTCATCATTGTTTTTATCGACTTTAAGCAAAGAATCTAAAAGGTGATAAGCTTCTTTACTTTGATTTAAATTATCAAGAGCCCGAGCTTTTCTTATCAACAAATCCTCAGAAGTTGGAAAAGAATCTAACCCCGTACTGGCATATTTTAAAGATGCAGAATCTTTCCCCTGCCAGCGTTCCATGTCCGAAATAGCTACAAAAGCATCTTCAAAAGCTCTTTTATCAATTATTAATTTTAATTCATATCTCGCGGAATCAGTTTGTTTATTCCAATAATAAATTCTTGCAAGCAACACTCTGAAGTCGCTATAATCGGGACTTTCTACCAGCACTTTGTTACATATTACTTTTGCGGAATCATATTTTCCAGCAAGAGCTAATTTACGAGCTTTAATATAGGTTGTATCAACTGGATTCTTAATGGATTCCTCCAATTTACGAGCCTCATCGTTATTCTTATTTACCTTCAGCAATGAGTCTAAAGTCTTGATAGCATCATCTTTTAACTTCAATTTATAAAGGGCATGAGCTTTTCTGATAATTAAATCCTCTGATTTGGGAAAACGTTCGAGTCCTTTTATCGCATATTCTAAAGAAAGCTCAGAATTTCCTTCCCATCTTTCAATATCACATAAAGCTACATAAGCATCTTCATAAGGTTTTCTGTCATTAATAGCTTTCAATGTATTTCTGGCAGAATCAGGTTGGTTATTCCAATAATAAACTCTACCCATCAATACACTTACATCGCTATAATTAGGGCTTTTTACTAATATTTTTTTACATAAATCAATTGATTCGTCTCTACAATATTCAGTAAAAGCTAATCGTCTCGCTTCATTAAATGCAGAATCCACATCTGTTACTTCCTGTCCAAAAGCAGGATGCAAAATGATTCGTATGAAAAACAATATGAAAATTATTTTTTTCAATGGTTATTATAGAGATGAAGGATTACAAAACTAAGGAAAATAGTGAAAATAAAACTTCTTTTATGATTAATCTCCATGTTATTTCTCTTAATTTTTCAATTGATTGGTTCAGATAAAAATTTTATGTGTAATTTTGTCAAAAATTATATTTTATGGAAATAAAAATTGAAAGCTGGAAAGAACCCGGAAAAGTATCCGTTAATGATGAAAAAATTCTTCATTTTGGTAAATGTGTTTTTAACAATGAACCGAGTAAAAAGGACCTTGCGATATTTCAATTGAGTTTTAATATCTTAGTTGGAAAGGATAAAAATGGCAATGATCTTTTTTTTAAGCATCAGGTTCCAATTCGTCCTATGGATCAACATAGTTCTTCAACTCCTCCATCGAGCAACATAGTGCTTTTTAATAAGCAGATAATTATACCGAAAGTTGTTAGTATTGAAATTGAAGAAAAAAATTCATCAAAAATACCTTTTGATATAATTGCAGACATTGCTCTCTTAAAATAGGGCAAAATTTTAAGCTAATTTATATAACTTATTATTAGGTCCTAAGGATAGGGTACTAAACATACCACTATAGTTTTCTAAAACCATTAAGACCTCATCTTTTGTATAAGAGTTTCTTATTGCAGGATAATCCATAATTTCATAAAGACTTACCCACTCTTGTCCATTATTTATTTGAGAAGACATTAACTTTTGAGAGAGAAAATATAAAAGATTAACTTTCTTATTGCTTATTTCCTCAATTAAATTACCATAACTTTTATATAATCGTCTTATTCGATTTAGGAGTTCATCAGGGCTAAAAGGTTTTGTAATAAAATCATCTGCCCCAAGTTGAAAAGCATCATTAATCGTTTTTTCGAGACCTATTTTAGATAATACAATTACTGGAAGCTTCTTACTATTGATATTCTTAGC
>Ga0206936_1261_pt1 | contig 12135 bp, 8 predicted proteins | sample Alteio_BWOrgHeat_14_FD_152922 | JGI IMG/M metagenome (GOLD analysis project Ga0206936, IMG submission 152922) | Enriched cells from forest soil in Barre Woods Harvard Forest LTER site, Petersham, Massachusetts, United States -... | ecosystem: Environmental > Terrestrial > Soil > Temperate forest > O... | reverse complement strand
AGGCAGTCCAATTTAACCAGGGCGAACGAATTGGACAGCTTGTGATCTGTCCGGTAATACGAGCCTCCTTACAGGTGGTTGATGAGCTTGACGAAACTGAGCGCGGTCATGGCGGATTCGGGAGTACGGGTAGGTGATGGGAAGATGAGGGTCTGCAATCGATGTCAGGCCGACCTGGGCAACGAACTTACGACGTGCCCCGAGTGTGGCGCCCATGTGGTCGATTCCACCGAAGTGGAACCGATGAGCACAACTTTTGATGCTGAGCTGGCGATGGCTAACGTCCTGCGGATGAGGGGCGAATTCAAAAAGGCCCAGGACATCTGCCTGAGCGTATTGAAGCGATTCCCGAACAGCAACGGCGCTCACACCCTGTTGGGAGACATCTACTCCGACCAGGGTTTGCTGGAGCAGGCCGCTCAGTGGTACGAACTGGCCCTCGATCTGGACAAGACGTCGATCGCCGATCGACAGAAGCTGGACGACGTGCGCGAGCAGATGAAGGAGCGCGACCATATCTCCTCCATCGAGCAGCTTGGCCTGCCCGAATCGAAGAAGGGCAATTTCTCGAATTATTGGTATCTCGGGGCGGCAGCGGTAGTTCTCCTTCTTGGAGTTGTGTACGCCGCTCGGCACGGAAAGATCGGCTCCGGCGGCGAACCTGCCGTGATAACGACCCCGATCAAGGCAACTGCCGACATGCTGGCGCCTGCCATCGTGGCGACAGCCGCGAACGTGACGAAGCCTCCGGTGACCGCGCCAACAAATCCGACTCCCGCCGACGACAATCCGAACAACGTCGGGGCGGCCTCGGAAGACAAGGTGCTCTTCCAGCTTTTGGTTGAAAAGAGCTCGTTCGGCGCCGACTTGGTCAGCGTCCTACAAGACCCCCGAACGAAGAGTGCGACTCTCACCTACTCGATTCGCGGAGACGAGGACGAGCGCCAAGTAGGCGCGATGCTGGCAAAAGCCGCCCTCGAGCAGTCGCCCGACGCGCAGACGATCACCGTTCGTTCCATGAAGAATGACAAGCTTTCCTATATGGCGGATGTTCCCAGGTTGCGGTACCTGGAAACCCTCTCGACCGACTGGCAAGCGAAGGCGGGTTCGTCGGACGCCTGGATTGGATACGTCCTGACGAACGAGTGGCCGCCGAAGCCGGTCACCGACGGCTCGACGGATACGCCCCCGGCGAACTCCGGCGGCTCGGGTACATCCGATTCGAAGGGTTCAGACGGTTCCAAGAATTCGGACGGGTCTACTGGATCCGGAACGACGAACGCAGAATCGCCGAATTCGACTCAAGGGTCGTAAGGCTCTAGGTGGCGAAGCGTTCGAGGGTGTTCGCGCAAGTCCTTGAGAAGCGCCTTTTTAACAAAAATTCGGCAGCCAATCGCCTTCGAACGCTTGTACGGATGTCACCCTCCCAGGTTGTTCCGTTCTAACACCCAATACTCAGCACCTAACGCCAGCGCGCTGCCCACCCACGAACGCCCAACACTTTAACGTTTCAATCCTTCGAAGCTTCGCCATAATCGAAGAAGATGCGGATCTCCCTACAGCTCTACACCCTACGAGACTCTCTCGCAACCGACCTACCGGCCACGCTCGATCAGGTGCGCGACATTGGGTTGGAATTTGTGGAATTTGCCGGAGACTACGGCCTTTCGCCTGCCGAGTGGCGAGACCATATCGAGAGTCGTGGCATGAAGTTCAGCGCCGCCCACATCGGCTTCGACCGGATTCGCGACGACTTCGACGATGTGGTGGCGAGTTGTAAGGGCATGGGTATCGACACCGTCGTAGTCCCTTGGATCGGCGAAGATCAGTACAAGGACGGCTGGGACGCCTTCGGCCGGGTCCTGCAGCCGCTGGGTCAGATGCTGAAAAAAGAGGGTCTGCAAATGGCGTATCACAACCACGCCTTCGAGTTCCAAACCGACGGCTTGAACGGACTTTATGGCGCAACCAGCCCCGACATCCTTAACGCCCAACTCGACCTAGCCTGGGTCCACATCGGCGGCGCCGACCCCGTCGACTACATCAAACGATTCTCCGACCGCACCAAGCAAGTCCACCTAAAAGACTACGACCCCGACAAGACTCCAAGGTGGCAACCCGCCGGCCAAGGCGTGTTGGACATGGACGCGATCCTCAGGGCCTGTGAGGAAATCGGAGTTCAATACGGCTCCATCGAACTAGACGAATCCGCAATCCCCCCGATCGAAGCCGTGAGCCAAAGCTTTGAGTTCTTCAAATCGAAAGGCCTGAGCTAGGAATCATCGAGGCGAAGTGCCATAGTTTGGAAGGCGTCCCCTTCCCGCTAGGGACTGACTCACTTTGTGATAGTTAGAGTTGCCGTCTTGGACGTGGGCCCGAGGGTCGCCGTTACGGCAGCGCCGGTCGTCGACGTCACCTTGGTCGTGGTGACGGTGAAGGTTGCCGATTTTTTCCCGGCTGGGACGGTCACCGAACCTGGAACGGAAGCCGCGCCGGCGGCGCTCTTCAAATTCACGGCGACTCCTCCAGAGGGTGCGGCGGTGCCGAGAGTGACGGTTCCGACTGAACTCTTTCCGCCTTGGAGTGATGCCGGTTTGAAGCTCAACGAGATCACGACTGGCGGGTTAATGGTCAAGTTACCGGTCTCGGACGACCCGTTCAACGATCCTTTGATCGTGGCAACGGTTGTGCTTGACACTGAAAGAGTCTTGATCGCGAATGTGCCAGACGATTTGCCGGCGGCGATGACTACCGACAGTGGAACAGTAGCTGACGAGGTACTGCTGGCCAGGGCAATCTTGATACCGCCGGCGGGGGCGGCGCCCGACAACGTCGCGGTTCCAACTGCGGACGTGAGCCCAACGACGGTCGCCGGTTTGACGGTTACCGAAACGAGGACGGGCGGGTTGATCGTCAAAGTGGTGGACTTGCTGACGGTGCCAAGCGTGCCCGTGATCGTCGCGACCGTTTTAGTCGCTACTGCCACCGTTTTTATGGAGAAGGTGACGGAGGATTTGCCGGCCAGGATCGTGACTTTGGCGGGCACCGTTGCCTTTGTCGAACTGCTGGTCAGCTTTACGACTTCACCGCCTTTCGGCGCCGGTCCTGTAAGTGTCGCGGTCCCGGTGCAAGTTGCCCCGCCACTTAGCACTGCGGGATCGAGGGATATCGATAGCAGGGTTGGCGGGATCACGGTCAAAGCGGCGGTTAGCGAGACGGTCTTGTACGTAGCCTGGATGGTGGCCACCACCTGAGTTGTAACAGGAACTGTGGTTATCGTGAAATTGGCGCTCTTCTGACCGGCGGGGATTGTTACCGAAGTGGGCACGGTGGCAACGGTCGTCGGCTTGCTTGAAAGCTGGACCACGATTCCTCCGGCAACGGCGGGGCCGTTCAGCGTGACGGTACCGGTTGAAGAAATGCCTCCGGTTACGGTGGTCGGGTTAACCACGAAGGAAGTGAGCGCCAAGGGATTGATCGTTAGCTTTGCCTTTGCAAGACCACTATTGGCGGCGGCAAGAATGTTGGCGACCGTAGTATTTACGACGGAACTCGTGGTGATCGTGAATGTTCCGATCTTGGCTCCGGCGGCGATTGTCATGCTCAAGGGGACGGTGGCGGCTGGATTGTCCGAGGAGAGACTTACCACTAAACCACCGGGAGGAGCGGGGCCATCTAGGGTGACGGTCGCAGTGGAAGGGTTGCCTCCGGCAACAGTTGATGGATTCAAATCGAGACTGATTGGCTTCGGCGGAGTTACAGTTAAAGTGGCAGTCAGCGATTTGGCGCCAATCGACGCGGTGACCGTACCAACCACCTCTATCTGAACGGGAAGCGTGGAGATGGTAAAGGTTGCGGTTGTCTGGCCGTCTGGAATCGTGACGCTAGTCGGCGGAATGACGTTCTTGTTGTCAGAAGTCAACTGGACCACCTGGCCTTGAGGAGGCGCAGGGGTACCCAATGTCAGTGTTCCGGTTGACGAAGTTCCTCCTACGACCGATGCAGGCGCGATCGTAAACCCGACTAACCCGGGAACAGTGATGGTAAGCGGTGCGGTAGCGTTGATCCCGCCCGATGTCGCGGTGATGATGGCGGTTGTATTCTTAGTTACCGGATTCGTGCCGATGGTGAAACTTGCAGTCGTCGATCCCCCTGGAACGACCACGTAGCTCGGCACAACCGCTGCCGGATCGCTGCTTTGGAGTGCAACTTGATCTCCACCCTTTGGAGCAGCGTACGCCAACGTTACCGTTCCGGTTGAGCTGGTACCGGCCGGAACCGATGCCGGGTCTACGGTCAGACTGCTGATGGGGACCGTTGTGACGAAGGTGCCAATCGCATAGAGGTAGCCGTCGGTGAACCCAGCGTAAACGGTCCCGTCCGCGCCAATCGATGGCGTACAGTCATCCATATTCTTGGGACCCGCAAAATCCCACTGCAGAGTCCCGTCCGGGTTGACCGCGTATACATTTCCGACCGTGCCAAAGTAAAGAGTTCCATCGAGGCCAATCGAAGGCGGACCGTTGGTATCGTTCTGGGTTGGAAAGGCCCACCGTTGGGTGCCGTCCTGATTAAGAGCGAGCATATTGGGCCCGACGCCGATGTAGATCGTGCCATCGGCGGCGGCTCCGGCGAACCCACCGGTCAGTGCGTGGCCGTTTTGAAAGATCCATCGCTTCGAGCCGTCGGGATGGAGGGCATAGAGATTCTGGCCCCCGGACACAAAGTAAATCGTGCCATCTTGTCCGATCGTGGGGCCGGTGCAGTATCCGCCGGTGGGGTAATTCCACTTCTGGTTGCCTTTCTGATCAAGCGCAAAGAAACCGGACTGCCCGCCTCCGATGTAGATCGTTCCATCGGACCCGATCGCGGGTGCAGAACTCGTGTTGTCACCGCCATCGAACTTCCACTTCAAAGTTCCATTGGGATTCAAGGCATAGAGGAGGTCGCCACCGGTGTAAATCGTGCCGTCGGATCCAATCGCAGGCGAGCCGTTGAACCCACCGTTGGTGACATAACTCCAATTCCGGCTTCCATCCGGATTGAGGGAATACAGGTTGCCGTCGGAAGACGCAATGTAAACGGTGCCGTCCGCGGCGATCGTCGGAGAGTCATAGATTTGATTTCCGGTCCCAAATCTCCATTTCTGAGCACCGCTTTGATCGATCGCATACACGTTGCCGTCAAATGACCCAACGTAAACCGTCCCATCGGCCGCAATCGCCGGTTGGCTCGTCTTCCCATTGAATCCCGCGTTAAATTTCCAGCGCATCTGACCATTGGAGCCTCCGCCAACACCAATTCCGTTGTTGCTATTGTTCTGCCCAAACTTGGGCCAAGGCGCCCCATTTTGATAGCCGCTGGGTCGGAAGCCGCGGGCGCCCTCCGTGTGTCCACCAGCCAGGAGTTGACGTTGAACGGAAGGAACCGCCCTTACGGTAGATGGCACGTCAAGGCCAGGCCCAGAGCTAGGAGCGACAGCAAGCGAACGTGCAGCAAGCCAGAGAAGCAAAAAATGCATCGAAAAACCCCGAGAGATGTGAAATCCCTTGGTATATGACGCAGGTTAGCAAGCGAAACGGTCACGAGAGATCTGCACGTTTTGGCGCAATTATCAGTGTCGATTTAGGGCGAGCAGGGGAGAGGATGAGCCACAAACCGCGCCCCGGAACGAGACACCGCTTTCTGGTTCGAGCCCGAAATTGTTCCAATTCGACAAAACCCTTGCCAGTACCCGGCTCGTCGCCTAGCTCAACGCCGAAAATGCAAGTCACGAGCGGTCTCTCGCTAAGATTGCAAAGGTCTGTTCCGGCTGATTCGCTTTAGCAAGGCCCCCATCCGTCCAAGCAAGAAGACCAATTCCCCAGCCCAATTACCGTGTAACCTAAATTAACCAAGAAGGTCCGAATAACAGAGCATCGCCCACTCAGATCTCCCACACTTCTCCGAAAACACCCAACCCTGCTCCTTCACTGTCGAACGCTCCAAAGTCAAACCCTTTTCCGAAAATGCTCCTAGCTCTCTCCTTCCTTCTCCTTTCCCGCCCCACAACCCTCGACGTCGGCGACAACAAGCCGTTCTCCCGAATCGAGGAGGCGGCCCTGGCTGCTCACGCCGGCGACGAGATTCGGGTGTTTCCCAGGGCGGATGGCTACCTGGGGACGGCGGTCTACATAACGACTCCGAAGCTAAAGATCGTGGCCGAAAGCCGGATCATTCTCGACGGCAGCAGCTTTTCTTATAGTGGAGTTGGCAAGGTCCCTCGTGCGATCTTTCAGGTGAACCCGGGCGCCGACGGCGTGACGATTGAGAATTTCGAGTTGAAGGGCGCCCATAACGCTTCGTACAACGGGGCTGGGCTTCGGATTTACGGGGCGAAAAGCTGTACGATTCGCGATTGCAGCATCCACGACAACGACATGGGGATCATGTCGGCGGGGGTGGTGGGCGACTCGCACTCCGCCTCAAAGCAGTTGATCGACCATTGCGAGATCTATCGAAACGGGAACATCGCCGACCCTGGATACAACCATAACCTGTATCTGGGAGGCACCAGCGCGACCGTCCAGTTTTGCTCCATTCACGATTCTCTCACCGGGCACAACCTCAAGAGTCGGGCTCACTTCACCATCGTCCAGTACTGTGCCATTTACAACTCGTGCAACCGAGAGATGGACTTTGTGGAGAGTTGGGATACCGAGCGGCCCCATTCGAATGTGCTCCTTCTCGGAAATGTGATCCACAAGAATCCCGACTGCAAGGGCAACCGAACCGTGATTCTGTTTGGCGAGGAAAAGGGGCATCGTGATGGGACGATTTTCCTGATCAACAACAATATCTCGACGGATTTCATGTCTCCCGTCGTGGAATTGACCGCTCTAACCCCTTCCGCACGGTTCTTTAACAACGTGATCGAGAACTCGGACCAGGCCCATCCGGAGTTGGTCGGCTTCCCCAACGGCGCGGACCTGTCGGACGTTAAGGGCAGGTGGAACGTCCTGTCTCCAAACTACGATGTCGCCGGAACCTCGATCGACAAGGAGACGGTCTACACCGATCGTCGGGCTAGGCAAAAGATAGCCGGCCACCCTCGTCCACCGTTGACATTCCACCCCGGCCAGGCCTCGTACGTGGATGGCGAAGGAAATCGTCACGACGTTGCTCCAATCTACCGAGCGAAGTCGTTCACTTGGTCACCTACCACCGAGACGTTCATCGGAGCCGGGTAGGACCAGGGTCTCCCGCCAGAATCCCCGCGAAGCAAGGGGATATACTCAGAAGATCGGCCTCGTAGCTCAGGGGATAGAGCGCCTCCGTCCTAAGGAGGGCGCCGGGGGTTCGAGTCCCTCCGAGGCCGCCAAGATTTGAACTTAAAGTGAGAGACTAAACAGTCCCCTGAATCCACTTTTCAGACTCTGGTCTCTCAAAAGGTCTCTCGATTTATTCTGGTCTCTCACGGTAGAGTGAGTGATATGGCATATCGAACGGCGCACGGTGACGGCAGTTGCCGAGAAATCAAGACCGGCAAACTCACCGGCAAGTGGCGCGTGCAATACGTCGTAAAAGGCACGCAAGGGGTCAAGAAACGGCTTTCACGCGTTTTCCCGACGCAACGTGAGGGGAAGGACTTTTTGAGATCGCTGCTTAAGGAGGAGGACCGCACGGCCTTCGTTGCAGCCAAGGAAATTACCTTCGGAGATTGGTTTATGTGGCTTGCTGAGAACGACTGGCCGGACTCGCTAGACCAAAAAACAATCCGGGATCGAGTGAGTCGGTTTAAGCGGTATGCCGAAAAACGCTGGGGACGCATTCCACTCTCCAAGATTGACCCGATGGACGTCAAGACCTTCTACCAGACATTGAAAGCCGACGACGTAGGTCAGCACACGTGCATCGCGCTGCGAAACAGCTTGGTACGAGCATTTAACCAGGCGATCACTCCCTATCGGCGGGTCCCTCACTTCATGGGGAACCCGTTCTGTCTCACCATGTCCGCGCCAGAACGGAGAGAAGCGGTTGCCTTGAGTCCGGAGCAAGCGAAGAAGGCGTTAAGTAGTCAAAACCTTGACCCTTCCCGGAGGGCGATGCTTGGCATATTCCTGCTCGCCGGTCTCAGACTTGGCGAACAGATGGCCCTTACAAGGGGACAGATTCACGAGGATCGGGGCGTTATCCTGGTTGATCGGGCCGTAAAGCTGACCGCAAACAGCGCACAATCCGTTGGCTTGCCAAAAGGAGGCAAGATGCGGGCCGCGGTCCTGTGCGATTACCTAAAGGATCTGCTCATGCCGGTGATCAGGGATCTTTGCCCGGACGATCTTGTGTGGTCGGCAGCAACTGTCAATCAACCCCGAATGAAAAAGCTCGTGTATGCCACCTGGCGGACGATTGTCAAAGATGCAGGATTGCCACCGGATATGACGCCCCACGATAATCGGCTAACTCACATCAATTGGATCGAGAAGTTGTGCCCTGATGTTTCGTCAACTACGCTCAAAGAGCATGTTGGTCACAGTGCCCAGGGCGTCACTGAAATTAACTACACCCGCCCACTGGCTCCGTCTCAGGACCAATTACGCAAGAACCTCGATGCTCTCTTTGAGGAAAAGAAACCACCAACCACTCCGCCTGAAAACGTCACGGGTGAGGCCCCACCAATGATCCTGGGAACTGCCTGACCATCGACTACCCGACCGTCTAGATTTTGAATAGCCGTCCAACAAAACGCGCTAATGCGCCGACCATTGAAACCGCAAGTTTCAGCAACCCCATCCAGAAATCGCCAACATGGCGGGCAAACCGCTCTCCAAGCATCGGCGCAAGAATAAGGCTCAAGATCCCCAGTGCGACCAGTGGTCCAAGGACGATGTTGAGAATCGTGCGCCAAAGCCCCACAAGCAAAGCCGCAATCGCGTGGAACGCGATTGGTCCCAGGATGACGCCAACGACAACCATGACGATACAGGAGGCGGGCCGAAGGTTTGTCACCGGCACTACCGGCGTTAACGTCGTCGAACCACAAGTTGTGCAGCAAGTGGCGTCGCCAGGGCTTTGATGGTCGCCCGGACAATACCGCGTTCCCAACGTTGCCTTACAATTGCCGCACCATTTTGTGCCACGAGGCCAAATACGCTTACAGCGTGAACAAAGAATCATAACCATCCTCCAGGCGTTGCGACGCCAAGCTTTTCGAACGTGGTGAATTCAAACCAAGGGTCATTCCGGGCAAGGGCGGTAAGGTGCTTCAACCGCAAAGAACCCGTCGTCACCGTCAGCACCCGCATGGTTTCGGAGTGGTAGCTGGACTGGAATGTGCCGCCCTGGACATACCGGCGGTAGGCGTCGAGCTTTAAGGCGTACTTCGGGGCTGACACATGCCCTAGGTCAACCTCGATAAGGACCGGCAGCCCGTTTCGGTGTATCAATCCATCCGGGCGTACCTCGACTGTGCGGATGCCGAACGAGAATGACTGCCAAAGCTGGCCTTCAAAGCGCCAGTCGGCAAGGCCCCGATCCATTAGGGCTAATCGAACGTCAGTAACGGCGACGGCGTGTTGGATGAAGCGAGGTGTCCGATTCCGCCCGGTAAGCAATGCGGCTATCCGCTCACCAACGACGGCAGGGGCCTTTGAACCGGCGACATAGAAACGCTGGTTCGCCAACGGCGTCACAATCACCGACGCTAAGCCAGCATCTCGAAGGCGTTGCATCGTCCGGTTGCACCGTGAGACTGACGCAAAATAGCCCAACTTGATGATCTGATCCCGGCTGAGAACTTGGCTGAGTGCCAAATCACGCACGAGCCGAATGTCGCGATCCGTGACCTTCACAGCCAGTCCTCAGTGTCCAAATCAGCGGGACGATCTGTCGGAGGCGCCGGCTGGTTAACAGGCTTTGGGAGATCGCCAAACGGCTTCACAACCCGCTCGCGATACCGATCAATCAGTCTTGGACTGGGAAGCCTCCGAGGAGCGGCGAACTGCACCAAAACGGCCTCTCCATCTCGACCCATGACGTATGCCTGCCCGACAGATAACGAGCGCATGGAACCTGCCGATACTCCTTCGGGTAGTTCACGGCTGACAATTTGAGCGTCTTCGTAGCCGCACTGAAAGAGAATCTGGACGCCGACGTTATTGCGGACGACCGACCGTAGGCGGTTGGGAAGCTGCGATAAGGTCTGATGAGACAGAACGAGCGATAATTTGAAGCGACGCCCTTCGGCAATCAGCCCTTCGAAACTATCCGAGGCCATGTTCTCGAATTCGTCCACGTAGAGCCGAACTGGATTCCGGTCGCGCTCAGGTTCATTGACCCGTGAGAACATTTCCCGTGCAATTGCGGAGACCATCAAACTGCCCATCATCCGGGCGGATCGGTGCAATTCGTCCACCGCCAGCGATACCAAGACGATCTGACCTTTCTGTCGCAGCAGCGCCCCAAGATCAATCGGCGCAGCATCACCCAGCACCGCTCGAAGCGTCGGCACGGCTAAGAGAGACGTGATCTTATTTAGCACCGGCAACGCCCAGGCTTGCTGTTTGTCGGGGCTCATACCGTCGTAGCGTTCCCAGAAACCGACGACGGCGACATCTGCGACCTTGCTCAAACAACGGCGGCGAAACTGATCGTCGTAGAAAACAGCTTCAAGGCTAGTCAGCGGCGATCCACATGCCGCCAACAAGAGAAGTGAGTTACGGCAGGTTTCTTCAAGCTGGACACCCCAACTGGCAGCTTCAGCAGCTACAACATCCAAAACGTGTAGAGCCCGAATATATGGCTCACCAGCACCCGCCAGCGGGTTGAATCCCTGCCGAACGTCGGTGTCCCGCAGATCGAGTAGTGTGACCCGATTTGGATCGATGTCTAGCCCCTCGCAAAGCCCCAAGGCGCCGCGTACCAAATCTCCCCGCAGGTCAATGATCACAGCGGTATGCTCTGCCTTCAGATCGGCCTCAATGAGCCGCAAAATCAGGCTGGTTTTGCCACAGCCGGTACTTCCGAGGAGGTAGCAGTGGCGAGTTAAGTCGCTGGCGGTAAGTGAAAACGGCTCATCGGAATTAATCCGAATGCCAAGCGAGCCTTCCCGATGATCCAGTTCAATAAGTGAAGTGTCTGCGCGTCGATTTGCTTTCCTATGCGAATACCACACACACAGTCCTTCGAGCAACCGGAGGAGCCATTCCAACGTCCTAAACATTGAAATTGAGGATGCATTCAGAAGATGGGGCGAGAAACTCGGAGGTACGTATCTTTAGATCAGGCTAAAGACACCCGGTTTGGGGAGGTACTGAGAGGAGCGATTAAGGCAGAGTTTGGAAGCGCATCCGAATTCGCGAAGTTCGTTGGCAAAACAGAAGGCGCGATCAGCCAACTCATTACAGGTCCGCAAGAGCCGACCCCGACTACACTCAGGTGGCTCTTAACGCAATTCAATACACCAGCATGGCAAGAAGCAATTTACGAGGCATGGAGGAGAGATTTTGCTCCGCCTCCGGAGTTCAACTTCAGGGGAACGCATGCCGACGCTATCGAGCAGATTCGCGAAATCGATCAAGCCGGTAACCCCCGCCGAGCGCTTGCAATAACGGTTGCAGGCCGCAAGGAAGCAGACGACCCAGTCGCGTGGCAGCGCTATACCGAAGAAGCATTCCAGATCAACCTACGGCTCACGAGAACCGCACCGGCCTTGCGCGTCTTGTCCGAAATGCGCGAACGGGCTCGAGCAAGAGATGACAAAGCCAGTGTTTCCGCCGCCCTTTGGATGGAGGGCACTGCTGTAAGAAATCTTGAAAGTATCACAGTCGAAGTACTTACCGACCGACAGAACATCGCGCTTGAATACCTAAACGCTTGGAGCCCAGATTCTGCAGAAGAGAAAGAGACTTGGTCCAACCGGTTCACAGCATTGGAACGAGATCGAGCCCTGGACTTCCTGGCCGTCCATGATCGTAGCCCCGTCTCAAAGGAATTGCTCATCGATGCACTCCGATCCCTTGAACGGTCCATGCGTCTGCTCGACTCGAAGCCAATCTACACTACGGGATTAGAAGTTCGGGCGCGCGTTGAGACAGCTCTCGGAAGACCGTTTAAAGCCGAAGAAACGCTCGAAGAGCTCGCGAAGATCGGAGCCGA
>Ga0206936_1235_pt2 | contig 12144 bp, 16 predicted proteins | sample Alteio_BWOrgHeat_14_FD_152922 | JGI IMG/M metagenome (GOLD analysis project Ga0206936, IMG submission 152922) | Enriched cells from forest soil in Barre Woods Harvard Forest LTER site, Petersham, Massachusetts, United States -... | ecosystem: Environmental > Terrestrial > Soil > Temperate forest >... | reverse complement strand
GCAATGCGCGAAGGAGAGGACCGTGTCGGCCCCCTCCGCTCGCAAATCGAACGCGATCGTCGTGCCGTCCCACCCTCCCGGGGCGGTGGAGGAGATCGTCTTCCAACCAACGCGGACTGGCGGCCTAAGGTCGTCAACTCTTATCTTGGTGACGACCCGATGTTCATAGAAACCAAACTCGCCGGTTCCGCCGACCTTTGAATCAAGGACGGTGTCGCGTGTCCACCAGCTGCGAATATCTTCGGCCGTCGTGAGTGCTTGGTAGACCCGCTCTGGTGGCACTCGGATTTTGATAAGATGCATGATGTCGGGCATACCCTGCCCCCATGTCTCAAAGCTAATTGTAAGCGAAAGCTTACTGTAAGTAAATGCTTATGTATTAATCGAGTGAAAATTTGACGAAGCTGGGCGCGAGACCGTCGATCCGACCTAACGGATGCCGAATGAAATTCAATTAAACACTTTCACTGCGAAATAATGTAGATGTTGCGCTTCCCGAGAAACGTAAAATGTGGCAATCACATCAGGTTTGACACCAAGAGTCTCTTTGGCTTAAAGTAAGTATAAACTTACGGTAAATCATGAAGTACGAAAAGGTCCTTGCATCCCTCGGTGATCCGACCCGCCGAAAAATCTTCGAGCGCCTCCGATCAGGGCCGCTTTCGGTCGGTGCAATCGCGCGGGATATGCCGGTCAGCCGGCCGGCAGTATCGCAGCATCTCGCGGTGTTGAAGGAGGCGGGTCTTGTGGTCGACAGACCGGTTGGAACACAGCGGGTCTATTACATCGATCCTCGGGGGCTTAGCGCCGTGCGTGCTTGGTTTGATCAGTTTTGGGATCAAGCCCTTGCGTCCTTTCAGGACGAAGTCGAGCGCAACATCCAGAGCAAGAAGGATAAGAAGGCTTGAGTCCGACAATCACGATCGCGCCAGTGCGCAAAAGCGTCGTCGTAAAGGTGGACGTGGCGCGTGCTTTCGAAATCTTTACGCATGGCTTCGATCGTTGGTGGCCAAAAAAGCTTCCGGCCGACCCTGATATGAAGCATCGCATCAGCGCATCCTCTGCGGTCAAGGAATCGCTCATCGAGCCATTCAAGGGGGGCGCTGGTACACCAAATGCGAAGACGGCTCAGAAGTCGGTATCGGACACGTACTTGCGTGGGAGCCGGGACGCCGTTTGGTGTTAAGTTGGGAATTCGATGCGCAATGGAAGTCCGACGCGAGCGCACGTTCCGAGGTCGAAGTCAATTTTATTGCCGAGGGGCCGCAAACCACGCGCGTCGAACTCGAACACCGCAATTTCGAACGTATGGGCAACGATGGCGGCGAAAAAATGCGCAAGGACGTCGAAAATGGTTGGCCAGCTCGCTTGGATATGTACGCCAGGGAAGTCGCCGGATAATCGAGCTGACGGCAGGAACCATTCTTATAGCTCCAATGGCCCATCAGCGTGACCGTCTCGATATCCGCGATTTTCCCGATAGGTTAGATTCGATGTCTTGCTTATCCACCGCCAGTATTTGCCTCTTTAGCGGGCGAAGTTTTCGACCTGCCTGTAAGCCGGGCAGATACGCAATGCGGGTAGCCCACCCAAAAATGGCGCCTTTTTTGCGAGCACCCGAAGGGATATTCCAGCGCAATTTTGTTACAAAGAGCAGAAGCATCCTCTGACAGTAAACGCGTGGATGTTTCCTGACAGAGATCGGCGATGCCGCTCACGTTCACCGATTGCGCTCAGGGCAATTTATCGGGCCGCTTTCAACGCCGGAGTGGTCCTGCGACGGGCTGCCCTTAAGGCGCGCCTTGCAAAATTGGCCACAATTCGAAATCTAGAAAGACGGGATTGTTTGGCTTTACCCCGTTCTTACGAGCGCACCCAACGTGTCAAGGGTGAATTAAAATCGAATTTGTCGGACTTTGTCAGCAACGATGCGTTTGCGACACTTTGCGACAGCGAGTTACAAACTCGAAAAACGGCCGGTGGCCTTCAGCCGATATGGTGTGGCGTCGCATTTGGAGACGTTTGATGTCTATAAAGAAGTTTACGGTTCCCTTCTTAACAATGGGCTTGATTTTGATGTCGCCTGCCCTGGCACAGGATGTGGCAAGTGCCGGCTCACATCAACCAAATTGGTGGCACAAGCTGAGCAAGGAAGACATGGCAGCTTGGCACAAGCGCAGCTGCGTTGACCATTATGCGCGTGCCGCTGGCCGCCTGGCCTATAGGGAAGCCAAACTCGATGTCACCGCCGCTCAGCGTTCAGCCTTTGATCGCTGGCGCGCCGCTGTTCTTCATAATGCACAAGCCCGTAAAGATGAATGCTTGGCGCACCAAGGCGAACATGACAAAAACACCTCAGTCGTCGAACGTTCCGCGATGACGCAAAAAAGGCTCGAAAGTCGTTTGGCCGCGCTTCGTTCCGAACAGCCGGCACTCGAAGCTCTTTATCAGTCACTTACGCCAGAACAAAAGACCCAATTGGATCAGCGTGGGCATCACTGCTTCGGCAAACGCGGTCACGGTCCAATGCAGCATCGCGAGGATGGGCGCTAATAAATTTCTGACCTCGACCGCGTCAGACGGATATCGCGTGCATTGCTTGTTACAGGAATTCTTCCGATTCGGTTGAGGACGAAATATGCAAATAGGAAGAGGCGTTCCCATGAAAATGTTAGCATCGGGTGCTATCGCGGTGATGTCGATGTTGTTCATCACCATCGACACAGCATTTGCGCAGAATCAAACACAAAGCTCGGGGCAAGGTGGCCAACAAGGTCAAGAACACCACGGCCAAGGTTTTCATGGGGCTTGCGCAACCGACATAAAAACGTATTGCACTTCTGCCCAAAGCCGCGAGGATCGCCATCAATGCCTGCAGACAAACCGGGATAAATTGTCAGATGGCTGCAAGTCGATGCTTGATAGCCATGAACATCACCACAGCGACCAATAAGATTGTCGGGCATCTGGTTTCGTCGTGAGCGCGTTGTCCTTGGAAAGTAACGCGGATGCGAGCTCGGGACGGCTTATTCAGGGTGAGCTTAAGCCCCAGGCACGCATGGCATTCCCCCTTATCGATATTGTCGATACGGGCCCGCTAGCTCTTTTCGGTCTGCCTGATGAGCCGATCAGCGTGGGCGCGCCGGTTCTTGAACTTGGCCCGGGTGCCTTTTCTTCCGCGTCAAGGGCCTGGAGACGTTTTTTTGATCTCAGCTTGCCACCGTTCGCACGGAAGTTCAGAGATAAATGTGGCCCGCAGATCGTACGTTTGCCTTTAGCAGGGTCGTTGCGCCTCGTGTTCTACGTTCGCGCGCATAGCCCTCGTTTGCAGTTCTGATCGCCGTCGCATCGACCAGTTCGACGACCGCCACCGGCGCCGGCGCCAATTCGCGGTTGGATTTACGGTCCTTCAGCGCTGACGCGATCGCGCGGCGGATGCGTGGCAGAACCTTGACAAGATTGGCAAGGCGCTGGGCTTTGCAGATTTCCCGTATTTTTCCCAATCTGGATGGTAGCGGTATTCTAAGCGCCCGGCCATATCGCGCCCGACAGCCTGCAAATGGGTCTTGGGATCGGCGGCGTAGAAAACGCCTTTATAGGCAGGTGGGACGGCAAGTTGCTACAGGCGCATCAAGGTGCGCCGATCACGTATTCGCCGTCCTCGTGGGCTAAAAAATACCCAGGCCTGCCCGCTGACGGCGGATACGCAAGGCGCTGGGGCTCGCAAGGCGAAGTCCAAGGTTTTTGGCCAGCTTTTCGGCCGGAGCGGGTTCCATTCCACCGCAACGCAGCATCATTGTTTTTGGTTTCGGTCGGCACGCGCCGCCATTCCTGGCCAAGGATCGAAATATCGTCTTTCCGCGTTCAAATACAGGCCAGTGGAGGGTCGCAATGGATCACCGAGAGCAGATCGTTTTGCAAAGTGCGCAGAATGCATTGCCTCACAGCGTGTCCATTGGGGACTATCGTTTCCGCCAGGTGGCGGATCGGCTGGCTCAGCGAGGGCTTTTGAAGATTATCGAGTCCACGGCGAGGAATGCGCGCTATGCCATAACTTTGGCGGGAGAAGATAAGCTGAAATCCATCCAGATAGGCCCAACCCCGCACAAATTCCGCTCCGCATCATTTGAAGAAGCTAATGCAGACCTGCCGATCCCAGCAATAGCCGCGGAATAGTCCAGAGCGGATCGTGCCGTGCGACTGCGGCAAACGACGCCATACTACAGCTGATCGCCTTGTGAAATTCTTCGAACTGGCTTTGAGAAAATGAGCACCGGGGCTTCATCGCGATCCCGTTTGGCGACGAAGAGAAGAACCTCAGGACGGGATCGTCCGTCTGGGCATCTGCAAGACGTCGTCGACATCGCCTTATCGCGTGTCTTAAAACAGAGCTCGTTGTCGTGGGGGGCAGGTGTCACCGGCGCTTTCGTCGCCGAGGCTATGAGCCGTCGTTATCCCGATGTTGTCGTTGTGGACCGGCGATCTCCGGGAGCCGGAAGTACGTCAGCCTTTACCGCGCTGCTGCAATGGGAAATCGACATCCCGCTGGTCGATTTGCGCGAAGAGATCAGCACCCGGAATGCCAGCCGCACCTGGAAGCGCTCGTTCCGTGCCACGCAAGATTTGGTCCGGCTCGTTGAGAGGGAAAATATTCGATGCCAGCTGGAGCGCCGGAATTCCCCATATTTGGTCGGAAACACAGCCGGCCACATCAAGCTTGTCGAAGAAGCTCGCGTCCGGAAGGTGGCCGGACTTCCTTGCGAATATATCGACGGCACGGATCTCAAGGCGCGGTTTGGGGTTGCTCGGACAGGCGCCATTGTAGGGACGAGATCTGCGGTGACCAACCCGGTCGCACTCACCCGTGGACTCCTGCGACGCGCACAAGCGAACGGCGCTAGAATCTTCCCGTTGACATAGCGTCTTTGAGTTTGAGCGCTATTTGCCTTCTCGGGCCATGATACTAACTATTTGAATTGTCTACATAATTATATCTTTGCGCCACGAGAGGTGAGACCGTTACGTCAGTGCGCAACCTTGCAAAAAATGGCTCTTCCGGGATTTTTGGGGTGATTTTTTGATATTTTACAGTTCTGGCAGATTGGCAGTCAGGATTTTAAGCTTGAGATACTCCTCATCACGCAGGCCATAAGCGCGGCGCTGGATGACACGGATCTTGTTGTTAAGACCTTCAACGAAGCCAAGGGCAACTTTGTTCTCGGCTTGACAGTAGGTCGCAATGCCGTCCCAGTGCCGTTCGATCATGTCGGCGAACTTTTCGTAGGGTTCAAGACGCTGCCAACGAAGTTGGGCCTTCCGGTTGTCGAAGAACTTACGGGCCCAGACTTCGGAGTTGTAGGTCCACAGCTGGTCGAAGGACTCCCGAAGAATGTAAGCGGTGTTGAGCCGCTTGTTAGCTTTGAGCAAGAGTCTCAGGCTCCGCTTGCCTTCATTGGTCAGGTTTTCTCGGTGCGAGAGAAGGATATATTTCTGTCCCTTGATAAACTTACGTTTATCGCCCGTGACCCGGGCGTATTCCGCCTTGCGGATCTTATCAAGGGCCTCGCCGAGGTGACGCAGAACGTGGAACTTGTCGAACAAGATAGCGGCATTCAGTGCATGCGCTTGTGTTGAGTTCCGGAACGGCTTCCACATGTCCATGACCGCCAAACGTATGTTTTTGGCCGCTTCCGGGCCTAAAAAGGCATAAAACTGGTCCATATCCGCTTCCGAACGGCCGTCACCTCCGAACCAGATGGCCCGTTTCTGGTCGAGGTCACTGACCACGATCCGGTAGACGTGTCGCTTCTTGATCGAGATTTCGTCGACGCCGATAACGCCTGGTGTCGGAGGACCGACACGCCTCAACTGTTCTCGCATGTAGATCTTATCGATATCTTTGACGGTGTCCCAGCCAAGTCTCATCAGCCGGGCAATATCTTTGACGGCCATCACCCGGCATTGTTTGCCAATCGATAGAACAAACCTCTCCGTATAGTTTGCATTCGGCGACAGAAAGCTGAGGCGCTCTTGCTTCAAGCCGCACACCTTGCAGTCCACACGTCGTAGTTCAAAGTCGAGATAAATGGCACGATCGCCACAATCAAGATCACGCGTGCGTCGCCTCCGTCGATCATAGATGCCGCGATAAACCTTCCCGCAACCGCCGCATGCATTTTTTTTGACGACGCACGAGTGTGAGCACAAAGGCCGTTGGATCATTCTCATCTTGCCGAACGCGCGCCATGGTTCTGAACCCAGGCACGTGATATTCGTCGACAAGAGATTTGATTTCTGAGCTTTTTTTCATGCCTGAAAACGTGACACGTTTCCGGCCCCCGGAAAACCATCAAAACCACTGCTATTATTAGTTTAATCCAGCATCAGACCTCGGTTTTCACCCCAAAAATCCCGGAAGAGCCCAAAAAATTTAGACGATGGCTCGGACCTGAACGCAGCCTGAATGACGAGTTCAGAATTTGTTCAATGCCAACGTTCCATCCTGCGGCTCATTGGTGTGGGGTCGGCAATGATCTTAGAAAATGATCTTAGAAACAGCAAACGCGAGCGCATCATGAATTGGAAACGCAATACTCTTATCGCGGCGATCGGTGCCGCAATCACGCTTGGCACTATGGTCAGCGCGTCTGCAGAAACAAACTTGCAGCATCATCATCCCCGCTGCACGGAAGTGAACCATCGCGGTTAGCAAATCAAAATCGGCGTATCGATAAGGAGCGTCACGAAGGTGAAATCAGCAAACAGCAAGCAAATTACCTGCACAGCGAGGATCATTCGATCCGCCAGTGGGAGCGCTTCGATGCCCACTTAGATAATAGCCATATTACGAAAACTAAGAAACACGCTCTCGATCAGGAAGAAAATGGTGTTAGCCACCAAATTGGCACGTAGGGCTGCTGCCGTAACGCAGCTGTGCATTGTCACATATGGACACACGGTGTAGTTTGGATAGGATCTCTTGAGGTAGGTCCATGAAAAAATCCGCAGTTATAGCCAGCGTCATTGCAATGGCATTTCTTCAAGGATGTGTAACGCAACCTACAGGACCAACAATTCCTGTCATGCCGGGTAAGAACAAGTCGTTTGCAGATTTCCAAGACGACGACTCCCAATGTCAGGATTTTGCAGATCGGCGCGTGGCTGGCCGAGCTGAGAGTGCGAACGATCACGCCATATTATCGGCAATTATCGGGGCTGGGCTTGGCGCAGCTTTGGGTGGGGCTGTTGGCGGCGGACATGGGGCGGGAATCGGTGCCGCTGCAGGCGGCGTGATGGGCACAGCGGTCGGCGCAAATCAGTCGGCTTACGCGCAAGGAAGTCTGCAGCAGCGATACAATATAGTCTATGCCCAATGCATGGCGGCGAAAGGCAACAGAGTGCCTAATGGCCAATCAGGCTATGGGCCCCGCTGGCATCGCCCATATGATGACGGTTATGGACCACCTCCCCCGCCGCCAGGCTACTGACGCAGGCGTTCTCAAAGCGTTCGATTGGTTATCTCCACGGCACGAGAAAAAACTGGGCTATCGAGGTCCATCGCGTAGGGGTCAGCAATTTAATTCCTCGCGTTGGCCCAAAATCCGTTTCCTACTTTCTCAGAGGCGTGCCTCCTTCGAGGATATGCCAAACCTCATTGACCAGCGGCTCTATATCCGATGGCCGTCTGATGATGTTTTCTCGCGCAAAGGCAGGCGGCGTCTGCACCGCTCGAATATTCCTCGCAAGCAATGATCTTCGGTCGATTGTTGAGGTAAGAAGAGCGCGCCTTGCGCTGCTCCTACAGCGGAGGATTCGGCTCGACGTCTCGGGCTTCTTCGAGAAATGCGGCTTTACGATATCCTAAAATTGGGATAGGTTGCTTGGCTGGGATGGTGATAGCTGGCGGAACGTCGTTTGCCTGGGTCGGGATCGGCAAGACGAGATTTTCTGGAAGTTCCCGAGCCCGTCAAAAACGAAATGGGCAACACAGCAAGAGGCGACATCGAACTGATCGAACGGCGATCGAAAAGGCTCAACAAGATTGCGAGGCACGATATGGCAGAGCGGACCGTTAGGACTCGAGATGAAGTTATATTCGGCACGCCAAGCGTATTTTCTGATCTTGGATATACCAAAACCGAAGAGCGGCAAACCAAACTGCAACTCGCTTACGCTATTACCAAAATTGTTGAAGACCGTACTTTAACTCAAGCAGCGGCGGCCGAGCTATTGGGCATCAATCAGCCAAAGATTTCGGCGCTGCTTCGGTACAAGCTGGAGGGGTTCTCGGTTGAACGATTGATGACATTCTTGACGTCTCTTGACCGTGACGTAAGCATCGTCATCAAAAAGAAGCCGCGGGCGCGAAGCGCCGGGCGAATTAACGTCATCGCTACATAGCAGCCCAAATGACAACGGCCCTTCCCACTTCCGCTAAGGCGATGGCTTCAATCTGCACCCGCGACCGTGCAAGGGCGAAGGCGTTTTACGTCGACACCCTGGGGTGTGCACTAAAAAGCGAGGACAGATTTGCAGCCGTACTCGATATGAATGGCATTACGCTGCAATTGTCGACGCTCAAGGATTTCAAGCCGCAACCTTTTACCGTGCTGGGTTGGGAGGTAAAGAACGTTGAGGCATCGGTGAAGGCGCTGACAGCCAAGGGCGTAACGTTTCAAATTTACGAGGGCTTCGGCCAAAACGAATTGGGCATCTGGACCGCGCCTGACAAATCGGCTCGCGTTGCGTGGTTCACTGATACAGACGGCAATATCCTAAGCCTGACGCAATTCTAGGTGACGTTTGCGGATATTCGATTTGGCAAGAGTGCCACAAAATGCCGTCACGTCGGTTGATCACCCCTACGTCGCGATAAATGGTGCCTGTATGGGTGAGAAATTGAGTTTTTTCCAACTCTTGAAAACATGACAGCGGGCCGCCGATGATCTCGGCCATCGGGTATCTCCTGTCTGTTGGATAGGCTTCGATAACCACAATCCTCTCAGACAGGAGGCCTCCCCCACGAGGCCACCCTCAAATCCCGCGACAGCGGGTTAGTTCAATCGGGGTCTATGGAACTGGTTGTTCTACAGTTTAGAAAGATTCCAAAACTTTGACGCAATTTGACACACCCAGGACAAAAAAGATCAGTTTTCGAGAATTAAGAGTGTCGTACAAGTAATTGTGAAATATATAGAAATGTGGATTCTTATGATTCTGGAAAACATCGTTTTAGGATCTTGAAAACCCATAAGCGCGCAACGGTCTCGTAGCTCTCGAATCCCACCCATACATCGGCCCCACGATATGGCGCATGTCCAAATGCTTCGGTCGTTGGATGAGGCGCTCCTTCCGAGCATAGGGCCCGCCGATTGCGCGGAGGCGGCGAGTGAAATCCTCGATCGTGCCCCGTTCTTGGCGGTTGTTTGCAGAGAGAGGTTGGTAGCCTTGTCGTAGCCGGGAGGGCTTTGGGACGCACGGTCTTCGGCCCTGATCTCGCGCCAGACCTCATCACATCCGATAATGGCGGCTTTGCCGCTGTTACGCCGGTTGAATGCTCAGCCGCCGCCGCGACGAGCTCGGCTTTCTAGATTGGCAAGCCATGACACGATAGGCTTCGTTGCCGGCAGGAACCCATATCAAACTGTGCCTCCAAACGCCGAAGCAATCGTCGGGACTGACTTTGCCGGCGGCGGCGCGCAAAACCGCAATGTTGGCATCGGATTTGTCTGTTCGGCGATCTTGCATGGGTTGGCTTTGCTGCTGCTGCTCCTGTTTGTGGTGCGGCATGATAGGAATATGCCACCGGCTTCTTTCCGGCTTGTGCCTGTCGACGTGGTCCAGCTCGGCGAGGAAACAGCGGCACCCCCGCAGCAGCAGATGGCGCCAGTGCCGCAGCAGAAGGCTGCGCGGCGCAAGGCAGCGAACCCCGTCCCGGTCGGCGTCGCGCCAGAGAAAAAAAAGCCACTACCGGACGAACTGGACACCAAACTCCGGGCCCTGTCGAAGCTCCGCCAGCCGGAGGCCGACACGCGATTGGAAGAAGACAGTTCGGGCGCATCCAACATGTCGGCGACGAGCGAAGGCGCCGTGTCGGGGCCGCAGGCCACGTACAGCCTGCGAGATTTCATCCGCGCCCAAGTTGAGCGCCGCTGGAGCCTGAATTTGACGGCGTTGGGCAGCCGCAATGTCTCCATCCCGATCCGCGTCGAAATGACGAGCCGCGGCGTCGTCAACAAAGCCGAGATCGTGGATACCATGCGCATGACGACCGACCGCGTCTATCGCGACATCGCGATCAGCGCCCGCAACGCGGTGCTGCTGTCGTCGCCCTTCGCGCTGCCGCCCGGTCAATATGACGCCGTCATGACCCTGACGCTGAACCTCAATCCGAAAGACACGCTGCGATAAACCCGCCTTCAGGGCAAATCCCTGGCGAGCCGAAAGCCGGCAAGGCTGGAATAATCATATTCCCCGCCGTCGGGCGCACTCGCGCTGCGCGCGGCGGAGCGCACGAAGATCGGCAGATTGTCCCACGATCCGCCACGAAGCACATGCTTGGCGCAATTCTTTTCGGTCCATGCGCTGCCGTCGCCCGGGGCATCGACATAGCTTGGGTGCCAGCAATCAGCGGTCCATTCCCACGCGTTTCCCAGCACTCCGTAAAGCCCGAACGGATTGGGCGCAAAACTGTCGACGTCGGCCAGCACGCGGTTGTCCCATTTGCTGCCGCAGCCATTGCAATTCGTGTTGTCGACGCCGATGCCGTCGCCCCACCAGCGCGCGGTCCTGGTGCCTGCGCGCGCCGCATATTCCCATTCCGCTTCAGTCGGCAGCCGATAGGGGCCACTGCCGTGCGCCAGAAACGGGCGTTCGCTGCGAACCTTGGCATTTAGCCACGCGATGTAAGCCTCTGCATCGCGCCAATCCAGGCAGACAGCCGGCCATTTGGGCGGTTCTGCCGTGCTCGGCGGAAAGGCCAAGCCGCGCTGCGGCGCGCTCCACTTCATGTCGAGGATCGGATTGCAGGGAGCGGGCTGATATGCGGTGTCTTTGAGAAACATCAGGAACTGCTCACTGGTGACCGGATATTTGCCCAGCGCGAATGCCTTGACGGATACAAGGTGCTGCGGCCCCTCGGAATCGAAGCGGCCACTCTCGCCCGCCGGACTACCCATCACGAAACGGCCCGCCGGTACGCCCACCATCATTGGACAGCCACTGCATTCCTGGAACTCTCGCTCTTTGCGTTCCTGCGCGTGCCCTGCGCCAGTGGCGACGAGTGCAAGCACCATAAGTAGAGCGGATAAAAAACCTTTGTGGATACGCAACACGGGATCACAAACTCTCATAGATTGCTTCGATCAGGGCGCGATTGCGCGGATTTTGCCAGCGCGGTCCCATGTCGTTGGTAACATAGCCGAACGCCACCCCCGTTTCAGGATCACAAAATCCCAGTGATCCGCCCGCGCCGAAATGCCCGAACGCGCTTGCGTTCGGGCCGAGCGGCCGTTCGGCCTGCGTGAGCTGAAAACCAAGCCCAAATCGTGAGGGCCGCTGCGTCACCAGGTCTTCGCCGCAGGATTGTTCTGTCGTGGCCAACCGCAACGTTCCGCGTTCGAGAATTCGCACGCCGTCGATCTCGCCGCCATTGGCGAGGGCTGCATAAACGCGCGCCACGCCGCGTGCCGTGCCATGTCCGTTGGTCGAGGGAATTTCTGCCAGCCGCCATTCGCGCCGGTTCACCCACTTCGCGCCCGAAACACCTGGCGGATTCCAATAGGCATTCCACCGCATCAAATCGAAATCGTCCATCGGCGAGGCCTGCGTAGGCCAAGCACCGTCGGGCCAAAGGAAGTCTGCGGCGCGTCCATGTTCGCGCTCGGGCAATCCGATATGCACATCGGCATTGAGCGGCTGTGCAATCTCATCGCGCAGCATCTGCCCGATGCTCTTACCACTCGCCCGCCGCACCACTTCGCCTACGAGAAACCCGAATGTGTTGACGTGATAGCCATGCGCCGTACCCGGCGTCCACCACGGCGTTTCGCCCGCCAGCGCACTGGTCATCGCGCGCCAGTCGAGCATCGCGCCGTGGTGGACGCCGGGTACGGCGCATGGCTATCACGTCAACACATTCGGGTT
>Ga0206936_1260_pt1 | contig 12184 bp, 11 predicted proteins | sample Alteio_BWOrgHeat_14_FD_152922 | JGI IMG/M metagenome (GOLD analysis project Ga0206936, IMG submission 152922) | Enriched cells from forest soil in Barre Woods Harvard Forest LTER site, Petersham, Massachusetts, United States -... | ecosystem: Environmental > Terrestrial > Soil > Temperate forest >... | reverse complement strand
ACGCGTTCTTCGTAAAAAGTGAAAAGTGAGTTCAGCGGATCCGTAGGCAGCAAAGACGACCGGAGAAGTACCATCGCATATATCGCTCAATTCAAGGTCTTTGCAATGAACGCTTTTGAAACGAAACATTCACTGTCGACGAATGCAAACGAAGGCGAACGTCGCATCGCGTTTGTTCAGGCTTGCTGGCATCGGGATATTGTTGACCAGTGCAAGATTGCCTTTCTCGAAACCATGCACTCTCAGGACTACACGCTTGAACACGTCGACCTTTACGAGGTTCCGGGAGTCTTCGAGATCCCGCTGCACGCGAAGCTGCTGGCCCAAAGTGGCAAATATGCCGGCATTGTGGCCGCCGGTCTGATTGTTAACGGTGGAATCTACCGGCACGACTTTGTATCGACCGCGGTCATCAACGGACTCATGCAGGTCCAGCTCGAGACTGGCACGCCAGTATTCACCGCCGTGCTGACTCCGCACAACTTCCACTCGAGCGAAGAGCACATCACGTTCTTCCGTGAGCATTTCGTGGTCAAAGGCGCAGAGGTTGCGAAAGCCTGCGTCGAGACGGTACGGAAGATTGCGTCGCTCGCCACGGTCTAAGCCGTTGGCAGTGGCTGCTTGAAAATCAGGCCCGCTGCGCAAAGCAGGGGCCTGTGCTCATCCGCAAGCGCCAACCTCTACGCAGCATATGAATAGACGCCCTGTCCAGTCTTACGCCCGAGGCGGCCGGCAGCCACCATCTCGCGAAGCAACGGGCTCGGACGATACTTGGGATCCCCGAAATCTGCGTGGAACACTTCCATCACCGAAAGGCAGACGTCAAGTCCAATCATGTCTGCCAGCGCAAGCGGCCCGAGTGGGTGGTTCGCACCGAGCTTCATACCAACATCGATTTCCTCTGCAGCGGCCGCCCCTTCTCCAAGCAGGAAAAACGCTTCGTTAATCATAGGCACCAACAACCGGTTAACCACAAAGCCGGGGGAGTTAGTGACCACGATGGGTGTTTTTCCAGCGACGATCGCCAGTTGCCGCGCGGTCTCCACAGCCACCTCGCTCGTATGAAGCCCGCGGATAACTTCCACCAGTGGCATAAGTGGGACCGGGTTGAAAAAGTGCATGCCAACCATGCGCGACGGAACACCGACATGTGCAGCAAGCCGCGTGATGGAAATTGACGACGTGTTGGAACTGATGATGGTCTCTTCCGAAACCGCGCTCACAATCTGCTCGAAGATCCGGATCTTCGCATCAGCGTTTTCCGTCGCCGCCTCGATGACAAAGTCGACTGCTTTGAGCGCTGAATAGTCCGCCGAACACGTTATGCGTGCGAGCGCCGCGTCCCTGTCTGCGGCGTCCAACTTGCCTTTTTCAACGAGACGGCTGAGCGCGGCGTCAATCTTTCCAACGCCTTTGTCGAGCGCAACCGAAGAGATGTCAACGAGGACTGCCTGCAATCCGGAAGTGCTCAATGTTTGCGCAATTCCCTGCCCCATCGTGCCGGCGCCGACAATGCCGACAGACTTCACTGCCACACCGGCGACCGGCGTAGTGTCTTGCTTCTGGATTACCACGGCGACTCCTTAAATACGCTCGAAGATTGCTGCAATACCCTGACCGCCGCCGATGCACATCGTAACCAATGCATACCGGCCGCCTATCCGTTGCAACTCATAGAGCGCTTTGACCGTAATGAGAGCACCCGTCGCACCAATCGGATGACCGAGCGAGATTCCCGAACCGTTCGGGTTGACCTTGGCCGGGTCCAGTCCAAGCTCCCGTGTGACCGCCCACGCCTGGGCAGCAAACGCCTCGTTGGCCTCGATGACGTCCATGTCATCAATGCTGAGGCCGGCGCGTGCAAGCGCTGCACGGCTAGCCGGCACGGGCCCGATACCCATGATTTTCGGGTCCACACCTGCGTGAGCGTAGGCAACCAGCCTGCCGAGCGGCTTTGCGCCACGGCTTTCGGCGACTTCGCGCTCCATCAGCACGAGTGCCGCTGCGGCGTCATTGATTCCCGAAGCGTTGCCGGCCGTCACCGTGCCGTTCTCTTTCGTAAAGACTGGCCTAAGCTTTGCGAAGTCTTCGAGGGCGGGGGCTACGCGAACATGTTCGTCGACTTCGAAAAGTATCGGACCTTTTTTGCTTTTTACTTCGACGGGCAGAATCTGCTCTTTGAAGTACCCCTGTTCGATAGCGTATGACGCGCGCCGGTGAGATTCCAGGGCCAGCAAGTCCTGCTGCTCGCGAGTGACGCCGAACTGCTGCGCTACGTTCTCCGCCGTGACGCCCATGTGGATACGATGGAACGGGTCGCTGAGCGCGCCAGTCATCATGTCCAGCAGTTGTGTATCTCCCATGCGCGCTCCAAAACGCGCCTGCGGAACTGAGTACGGTGCGCGGCTCATGTTTTCCGCACCGCCGGCCACGGCAATGCCGGCGTCACCAAGCATGATTGTCTGGGCTGCGGAGATTATCGCCTGCAAACCTGAGCCGCACAGGCGATTCACCGTCAACGCCGGCGCGTCCTGGGTTACACCGCCGTTGACCGCGGCCACACGCGCCAGATACATATCCTTCGGCTCGGTATGAACGACGTTGCCAAAGACAACGTGACCGACCTCGTCGCCACCAACTGCAGCACGCCGCAGCGCTTCACGCACCACCTGTGCGCCGAGTTCAGTCGGCGTGATGTCCTTCAGGCTCCCGCCAAACGTTCCGATGGCGGTACGTACACCGCTTACGACGACTACATCGCGTTCCATTCCAACTCCTTAGGGTATTAAGTGATACTCGGCTTATTGGCCGACCTTACGGAAATCCGGCCTGCGCTTCTCGCGGAAAGCGGCAAAGGCCTCGCGAGCCGCAGGCTGCGTCACCATCTTTTGAAACAGACTGGTCTCCTCTGCGATACGCGCGTTGACAGACTCGGCGTCGTGACTCTTCAGGAGGCGCTTTGTCTCTAGCAGCGCTGAGAGGGGCGTGTCGGCCAGATGCGTTGCCTGTTGCCGCGCGTAAGCGAGCACGTCGTCAGGAGGCAGTAGACGGGTTATCAGTCCGCCCTTGAGCGCGTCTTCCGCGCTGAACTGCCCTCCAAGCAGCAGGGCTTCGGCCGCGCTCCTATACCCAAAAATCTTCTGTAACAGAAGGCTCGATCCGGCTTCAGGACATACTCCGAGGTTCACAAACGGAACGCGGAAGCGCGCATCGGTCGCTGCATAGACGAGGTCGCAGTGCAGCAACATGGTGACCCCGATGCCAACCACCACTCCATTTACTGCGGCGACGATAGGCTTGGGGAACGCACTAAGCGCCCGAATGAACTGCCAGACTGGCGCATCCGGCTCAACCGGAGGGTTTGAACTGAAGTCGTCGATATCATTGCCAGCCGAAAACACCTCCCGACTACCCTGAAAGACGACAGCGCGCACCTGGTCGTCACCCGCTGCGTTTTCCAACGCTGCGACCATGTCCGTGTACATCGCTGCAGTAAAAGAGTTTTTCTTCCCGGCGCGGTTGAACGCAATGGCCAGCACGCCAGCACCCTGAGTTAAAATGATGTCTTGCATCTGTGGATGAGCCTCAAGCCTCATAAATGAAAAAGCCGCTCGTGTGCCCTTGGAGTGCACCCGAACGGCGAAACCTGCGCAGGAGATTCTCTCCGCTCCGCTCGGTGCATTCGCAGAATGCGAAGACTCAACGCTCGAGGCTACGAAAGCGGCGTCGAGGTATTGCAATGCGACATTCGCGCAGCGCTCGATGCAGTGCTCCGGGTTCGTCTGCTACGCCGACCTGCCGAAATAGCGGACGAAGGAGACTTATTGCACGTATTCGACTTGCTGCGCCTCGGCCAGGCGGGGCTCCATGTATTCGCTCAGTCGTGGCATGACCTGCTTCGCCGTCAGTTCCATCGAACGGCGCCAGAGGGTCTCGTCATCCCATTCATGGAACGTGGTAAGAAGCGTGCCAAACGGTCCGGTCTGCTCGCTGAACGCGACCAGTTGGTCAACCACCGAGTTGGCATCGCCGGCAATGACCATTTCCCGGATGCAATGCTCGACGTTGACCTCGTCGTCCGTCATGTCGGGCCGCGACTTGAAGATGCTCGCGTAACCGATCGCCTTCAAGTGAGTGACCATGAAATCGAAGTACTTGGCCAGCGCATTGGTTTCCCGGGCCAGATATTCATCAGCCTGCGCCTGGGAGTCGGTGACGAAGACCGAACGGGCCACTCGCCAGTTGCGACGGTCAGCCTTCATCCCAGCTCCTTGCGCGCCGTCACTGTAAGACTGCCAGTGTGTTGCGACAGTCGAGGGGAGATTGAAGTTCGCCGAAATGACGTCCCAGTCGTTTGCACCGGCTAGCCTTGCCGTGCTGGAGAAGTTGCTCATCGCCGACGTCGCGACGCGCGGGAACGGGTTCTGATACGGCACAGGCATCAGCCCAACGCCGAGAGCTTCATTCACTGTGTTCTTGATGCTGACCTTGTGATGCGCTGTCTCGAGGTCATATGGCGCGTCCGTATTCCAGATGGCGCGAATCATTGCGTAGCAGGAAGCCAGCATTGCCCCGCTTGCCTTGTGGTCGCTGTCAAATACCTCAAAGTCCGACGCGAGCCCGCCGGGACCGATGCCCATGATGAAGCGGCCTTTCGACATATGGTCGAACATTGCCGCGTCCGCCGCGATTCTTGCCGGGTGGTGGTGCGGCAAGTTCAACACACCAGTGCACAACTTCATGCGCTCGGTAACGGGGATCAGTGCTGAAAGAAACTGCAGCGCGTTGGTAATCGGCTCGGTGCGCTGCGAAGTATGCTCGCCAACCCACAACTCGTCGAAGCCCACCTTGTCAGCGTGAATCGCGCACGCGACATCCATGTCATACATCTCGTGATATTGCGCGCCGGCAAGGTGCAACGGCTGCATGAACATACCAAGTTTCATTTCATCTCCTGAATCTTTCTACTTGATCAACCGCCAGCGCATCGCAAGGTCGGCTCAGCGGCGGGTCACACTTTAGTAGGCAGCAGACTGAAATTCCCTGAATCAGAGCGAATAACAGTTGCTACCCTCCAGGGGCACTACTCTTCTGATTACTTACCTTTCAGCTGTTGAGCCGGCGATACCGGCCTCCTACGTACACCAGAGGTTCCTTTACGTCAGGCAAAACCACGTCGATTACGTTGCCGATGATGATGGTGTGGGTGCCATGTTCGATTTCGCGCGCGACCTCGCAGAAAATAGCGGCCTGAGCGTCCGCGAGATAACGAATGCCTCTGACGCCGGTATTCCAATCGCCTTCGACGAATCGCTGGGTTCGCATGTCCGAGCGGCTGAAAATCGTACTGATCTGTTCGTGTGCCGTCTGGAGCAAACTTACGCAGAAAAGACCGGTCTTTTTGATAATCGGGGATGCACTGGCCGAGCGATTCACACAAATCAACGCTGAGGCCGGTTCCATCGAGACCGATGAAAACGCAGTGGCCGCAAGACCGTGGGGATAATCGTCGCTATCGACGGTAGTGATTAGGGTAACGGACGATGCAACCCGACTCATTGCTGACTTGAATCCAGCAGCAAGCTCGGGCGTGGCAACGGTCGCCGCGTTATGTGCGTGCATCTGTGTCTCCTTGGTGATTCACTGTCACACTTGTGTCGTTGAACAGTAGCACCGGAAACATCGAGTTCGTATTCAGATTTAGTGAAATGACTTTTCGCTGTTTCCGAAAAGCCCAGCCGCTCAAAGTGAACCTACTTCGGCCTATACTGGCTCGTACTGGGCTGGCATCAACACGAAATCAGCCATCAGAATTAAAACGACACGTGAGACAAACGCACCATGGCTGACCGCATACAGGACATGCGACTCTTCCGTCTGGTCGTCCAGACGGGGTCGCTTTCAACCGCAGGAAGACAGCTCGGACTTTCACCCGCAGCCATGAGCGGCCGGCTTAAAGCAATGGAGGAACATTATGGGGTTCCTCTGCTTAAGCGCAGCACCCGAGGTCTGAGCACAACGCCCGAAGGGCAATATCTGTTCGAAAATTCACTGAACATTCTCGATGATGTCGAATCACTCGACCGGGCAATCAAAGGTGGCCGCGCAGACCTTCAAGGCACAATCGGAATCACGTGCCCCATTGACCTCGGCCGACAATACATTTCTCAATTGATTGACGCCTTTGTCGCTGAAAACCCAGGTGTTGTCTTCCGTATCATTTTCAGTGACCAGGTACTGAACTTTGTTGACCGAGGACTTGATATTGCGTTTCGCTGGGGAAACCTTCCAGACAGCTCCATGGTGGCCAGACCTCTTGGCAACGACCGGCCAGTTGTTTGCTGCTCGCCGGACTATATCGAACAACATGGCGCGCCTCGCACGCTCGATGAACTGAGAAATCACAACTGTTTGATTTTGTTGCGCAATGACTTCCCGCTGGACCGCTGGCGGTTCATGCAGGACGGCTTTGCGACCTCGGTGCAGGTGAAGGGGAACAGGATGGCCAATGACGGATACGCGCTACGCCATTGGGCCGTTGCGGGCCTCGGCGTGATTTGGAAAGGCGCGTGGGAAGTTGGGGTTGACGTTAAAGCAGGACGCCTCGTTCCCGTTCTGGAGGACTACCATCTGCCGGCGCAACGGTTTCACCTGCTAACTGATGGCTCGAAGCGTCTTACGGTACGCGTTAAGACGTTCGTCGACTTCGCCGTTCAGTATTTCAAGCAAATGGAAGAACCATCACGTCATCTCGTTGCTTCTCATTCGTCGCACCTGCTCGACTCCGTCATCTAGGTTCGGGCCCCCTTCTGAAGTCACTTAGCTAGCGAGCCCTCGACACGAACCGTGATGCCCTCAAACCTCACCATATAGGATTACTACTCATGAGAATAGATTTGACGTCCCGAAGCGCTCTCGTCACGGGTTCCGCTCAAGGAATTGGGTACGCCATCGCACGTGGGCTTGCAGACGCGGGAGCGTCGGTCGTCCTGAACGGCCTGACTGAGAACGAAGTTGATAGCGCGATTCAGAGACTGCGCACCGAGCTACCCGGCGCTGAAGTCAGTGGAGTCGTCGCCAACGTGGCCACTTCCGAGGGCGCGACGGCGTTGACTACGGTAGTCCCTGCAGTCGACATCCTTGTCAATAACGCGGGCATTTACGGCCAGCGTGACTTCTTCGAAGCTCCCGACGACGAATGGCTTCGGATGTATGAAGTCAACGTAATGGGAGGCGTGCGAACCGCACGCGCTTATCTGCAGGGTATGGCCCAACGGGGCTGGGGACGTGTCGTGTTCATCTCGTCGGAATCCGCCCTTAACGTGCCGGTCGACATGCTTCATTATGCGACGACCAAAACGGCCAATCTGACTGTTTCCCGAGGGCTGGCGAAGCGGATGGCCGGTACTGGGGTCACGGTAAATGCCGTCCTGCCGGGTCCCACCTTGTCTGAAGGCCTTCAGGCGCTGCTGAAGGAGCAGCAGGATGAGTCGGGGTTGTCGATGGAGGAAATCGCGGCAGCTTTCGTGGTCGCACATCGCCCCACTTCACTCATCAGGCGCGCGGCGAGCATGGACGAAGTAGCCAATCTGGTCGTCTACCTCTCGTCGCCCCAAGCGTCCGCTACCACGGGTGCGGCCCTCCGTGTCGATGGCGGCGTCGTCGACACGATCGCCTGATGATGCACTGACGCTGCCCCTGGACTCAACGCGTGAGCCAGGGAAAACCCAAACAACGCAATTGCAGGTATTTCATGAGCTATAACGAGCTTCACGGACTAACCATCCCGGCGCTCCTGCGCCGACGTGCTGCCGAGACGCCGTCATCCCCGGCATTTTCCGGCCACTCGTGGAAAGGCCATCGCGACCGTTTGAGCTACGGCCAACTGGTCCATCGGATGGAGATGATGGGCCGCGCCCTTTACCGGCAAGGTGTACGCCACGGGGAGCGGGTGGCTGTGTTCCTCACCAACTATGCCAACCGTGAATGCGTATTAACCGCTCTTGGCTGCCTCGAAATCGGTGCGGTGGTGGTGCCGCTGAACACACGCTCGTCCGATGACGAACTCCGGCACGCACTGACGCTGACCGAACCGGTCACGGTCGTTAGCATGGACGAGTCCGCTGCCCGGCTTGCGCAACTGTTTCCCGCGGCGCGCCTGCTATTGCTCGACGCATCACCTGAATCTCCGCAACACTGGCCCGACCCGGAACACACGTTCTTCGCCGAGACCGTGCCGGTAGAAGTCAATCATACCGACCTCGCGTGCCTTCTGTTCACGTCGGGAACAACTGCCCGCGCCAAGGCCGTGATGCACAGCCATCGCAGCATGCTGCACGCCGGCCAGGCAATGGGGGGCGCGGTTGGGCTCGAGCGCGGGGACAGGTATCAGGGCGCGTGGCCGTTCTTTACCAGTTCCGTGATGAGCATGGCGTGCATGTCTTCCTGGGTTAGCGGCGCCTGCGTGGTCCTGGAGCAGGTGCCCCTGTCCAACGCTGAACGTCTTCGCCTCATCGAAACGGAAGGGACGACCGTCTACCACGGCGTCACGTCCATTATTCACTTCCTGATCGACGAATACGTCGAAGGCGCCTACGACCTGCGCCGCGTGCGACGTTTCGGCTACGGCGGCTCGGTGATGCCTCCAGAAGTGATCGAGAAGATTTCAACGCGCGCGCCGTGGGCAGACCAGATTCATGTCTGGGGAATGACAGAAACAGGGCCAGCCGGAACGTATTTGCCCGCACACCTTCTGCCACGCAAGGCAGGCGCAATTGGGTTCGCTATGCCGACCTGCTCGGTGCGCCTCGTCGAGAGCGACGGACTTCCCGTACCGCAAGGGGAACTGGGCGAAATCGTTTTCAGTGGCCCCTCGATGGCCATGGGCTACTTCGGTAACCCGGACGCGACACGCGAGACCTTCGTCAACGGCTGGGTTCACACTGGTGACATTGGGCGATACGATGACGAAGGCGTGCTCCATTTTGTCGACCGGATGAAAGACATCATCAACCGCGGTGGTCTCAAGATTTCGTCGGCCGCGGTGGAGAGCGTCTTATACAGCTTTCCGGGCATCGCAGAGGCAGCCGTCATTGCGATACCTCACGAGGGGCTCGGCGAGGATGTGGCGGCATGTGTGGTGCCAGCAGTCGGGCAGTCAATCGATATTGAAACACTTGCCGCTTATTGCGCCAGCCATCTCGCCGACTACGCACGTCCGCGTAAATGGCATGTGCTGGATGCATTACCGAAAAATCCGATGGGCAAAGTACTCAAGCGCGAACTCCGCGACAGTCTCGCCACATCGACATCACCCGCAAAGGTACTTGCCTGAGCACCACTCCGACCCGAAAGTCGATTAGTCACTGTAGAAAGGAATTGAAATGTCTGAAGCATTGTTGCTCGAAGTTCGTGACCGCGTTGCTTACGTCACCATCAACCGCCCGGATGCATTGAATGCAGTCAATGGCGACCTGCACACCGACCTGTCCAGAATCTTCATTGACCTCGGTGCCCGTCGCGATTTGTCAGCCATCGTCTTGACGGGCGCTGGTCGCGCATTCTGTGCCGGCGGAGATATCGAATGGATGCGCGCGGCTGTGCGCGACCCGGAAAGCTTCGAAATAGTCACGTGGGAAGCAAAGCGCATCGTCTACGCGATGCTCGACTGTGAAATCCCTATCGTCGGTCGCATCAACGGCGATGCTGTTGGCCTCGGTGCCACGCTCGCGCTTCTGTGCGACATCACGGTCGCTGACGACAGCGCACGAATCGGCGACCCGCATGTACGAGTTGGCCTGAATGCCGCCGACGGCGGCGGCTTCCTCTGGCCGCAAGTCATCGGCTACGGCAAGGCCCGCGAGATCCTTCTCACTGGTGAACTGCTGAGCGCTGCAGAAGCCCATCGTCTGGGAGCAATCGGTCACGTAGTCCCGGCGGCCGAACTGGACGCCAAGGTAGACAGCCTTGTCGCCAGGTTGCGTAACGGGGCGACCAAGGCGATTCGGTGGACAAAGGCTGGTTACACCATCCCGTTGCGCCAGCTCGCGCACGGCCACATGGATGCTGGCGTTGCCTACGAGTGCCTCACGAACCTCAGCGCCGACCACTCCGAAGCCATTGAAGCCTTCGCCGAGAAGCGGAAACCGGTTTTCGGTAAGGACTAAGACAACGCTGCCCAGCCTTCGGGGCTGGGCAGCCGCATCGAGCTCTCAGCAATCAGCACGCATCAGGACTCCCGCCATGTTCCGACTCGAACTCGCTAACGGTATCGCTGTTATTCACCTCGACGCTCCCCCGGTCAATGCAATATCTTTCGCGGGCTGGGGCGAACTGCCCGGCGTCATTGCGAATGCAAAGACACGAGGCGCCACTGCGCTTGTCTTCACTGGGCTTCCCCAGAAGCATTTTTGTGGCGGCAATGACGTTCGGGAATTCGAGAACATCACCTGCGCTGAGACGATGCGTGGCATTGGCATGGTCCGCGACGCCATGAAGGCGATTGTGTCGAGCCCACTCCCCTCCATTGCGGCCCTACATGGTGCAGTCATGGGCAGCGGAATGATTCTGGCCGGCGCATGCGATATCCGCCTCTCGACACCGGACACGCGCCTGGCGCTTCCAGAGGTCAAGGTCGGAGCCTACGGTGGTTACGCGATGGTCAAGGAACACCTCCCGCAGGGCGTGGCTCGTGCAATGACCCTGCTCGGCTCACCCATTAGTGGACAACGGGCGTTCGATCTAGGGTTTATTCAGGAACTTGCCGTGGATGCACAGGCGGTGCTTGACCGGGCGATCGCGATGGCCCTGGACATCAGCAAAAACCTTGCGAATCCGCTTGGTCAGCAAATCAGGTCGGTGATGATTCATCAGGATGAAAATTCGCTCTGGGCTGCTTATGACATTGAGAGGGATTTTGCCGCACAAATGATGGGCAAGGCGACCGCTCGCTGAAACCTCGAACGCATCGCGCTGAGGCGCAGTACGCGCGTCGCCGATTTCTCGCGGCGGAATGGAGCACACCAAATGCTTACCAATACGACGAAAGGGTCGACGGCGCGCTGGCGTTTTACGACAAGACGCGGGCCGTCGCGGGACCCTCACTCTCTGCTGCCCGGTCTGGATATTTTGCGTGAGTGAGGATCTGGGCGCTTACGAGTGCGATGATCTCTCTCAGCCATCTATTTTCACGCTGTCGAGACGACGTTCGACTCCAGTAGCCTTCTCGAACCTCGCAAGAACATTCCTACGCTGCGTCGCTGCGCTGCATGGTCGAGTTCGATCATCACGCTTCTCCGTCCGGGCGATACAGCTTGATTACCGACGAAAAGTCCAGCCTGCCCGCGCCCTTGCCGCTCATCGTCTGATACAGCTGCTGCGCAAGTGCGCCAAGATAGACAGGCTGGTGCGCGAATTTTGCCGCATCGGTAGCGAGACCCAGGTCCTTGAGCATCAGATCGGTGCCAAAGCCGCCTGCGTAGCCGCGCGCCGCAGGTGCCGTTTCGATCACTCCTGGGAACGGGTTGCAGGTGTCGGAACTCCAGCACCGTCCGGTTGACGTATTGATGATGCGACCCAGCAGAATCGGATCGATCCCGAGCGCCGCGCCGAGCGCCATCGCCTCAGCTACGCCCGCCATCGTGATGCCCAGCACCAGGTTGTTGCAGATCTTCGCCACCTGCCCCGTGCCGGTCTCGCCGCAATAGACGACGTTTTTGCCCATCGCCGACAGCACCGGCTTGACCTGCTCATAAACTGCTGCGCTAGCACCGACCATGAATGTCAGTGAACCCGCCGCCGCGCCGCCGGTGCCGCCCGACACCGGCGCATCGACGAAAGTGTTACCGTGTTGCTGTGCAAGCCCCGCGAACGACTTGACGCTCGCCGGATCAATCGTGCTCGAATCGATAATGGCAACGCCTTTCGCAATGCCGGCGAGCACACCGTCATCCGCCGTCAGCACGCTGCGCACGTGCGCAGCGGCAGGCAGCATCGTGATCACACATTCGACGTCTGTGACGGCCGCCTTCGGTGAACCTGCCGCCCTTGCGCCCGCATCGATGAGGATCTGAACGGCCCCCGCGTTCAGGTCGAATACGTTGACCGCGTGGCCCGCCTTCAACAGGTTTTGCGCCATGGGCGCGCCCATGTTGCCGAGTCCAATAAAACCGATCTTCATGATGTG
>Ga0206936_1259_pt1 | contig 12242 bp, 13 predicted proteins | sample Alteio_BWOrgHeat_14_FD_152922 | JGI IMG/M metagenome (GOLD analysis project Ga0206936, IMG submission 152922) | Enriched cells from forest soil in Barre Woods Harvard Forest LTER site, Petersham, Massachusetts, United States -... | ecosystem: Environmental > Terrestrial > Soil > Temperate forest >... | reverse complement strand
AGAGCCTGAAAATGTTTCGGCGCTCTTACAAGTCGATCACTTGGAAGTTGAAATCGGCTACAGCTTAATTCCGCTGGTCGATGAGGCACAGGGCGGTGATTTATTAGAACGTATTACGGGCATCCGCCGTCAAATGGCGAGCGATTTAGGTTTGGTCGTTCCGCCTATTCGTATTCGCGACAACATGCAGTTGCAACCGGCTGAATACATTATCAAGATTAAAGGCGTGGAAATTGCCCGTTGGAAAATCATGCCGGGACATCTTTTGGCGATGTCGACGGGCCCCAATATGCCGAAAATTCAAGGAATTGAAACAAAAGAGCCCACCTTTAACTTGACCTCTTATTGGATTACGGACGAAGAAAAAAACATGGCCGAGCAAGCAGGCTATTCAGTGGTGGATGCCTCGACGGTTATAGCGACTCACTTAACTGAAATTATCCGCAACCAAGCCCATGAGTTCTTAACCCGTCAAAGCGTGGCCAAGTTGGTTGAGACGGTTAAGAAAGAAACGCCGGCGGTGGTGGATGAATTAATTCCGTCGCAGTTATCCATTGGAGACCTACAGAAAATTCTGCAAAACCTTCTCAAGGAACATTTGCCGATTCGTGATTTGGAAAGCATTTTGGAAGCCGTTGCTGATCATGTGCGCGAAACTAAAGACACGCAAACTTTAACTGAGTATGCGAGAAAGTCGCTGTCCAGGTCCATTACCAAACTTCACCAGTCCGCGGATGGAAAGGTATATGCCTTAACATTGGATCCCAGATTCGAAAAACTCATTACGGATTCCATTCACTCCGCCGAAGGTGGAGTAGCTGGCCCCATTGATCCACGTTTGGTTCAGTCAATGTTTAGAAGTCTTTCGTCCGGCATCGAAAAAATGGCTAGCCAGGGAAGACAACCTTTGGTTTTGTGTTCGCCAACAGTCCGACCCTACTTCAAAAAAATGATTGAGCGCTTTATTCCGCACTTAACTGTACTTTCATTTAGCGAACTCTTGCCGCGAACTGAAATTCAGTCGGTTGCCTTGATCGAGAGTGCTCAATGAGAATTAAACGATACGAAGCTCCCACTATCCAAGAGGCTCTAGTAAAGGTAAAGAAGGACTTGGGACCGGAAGCGGTCATTCTTTACACTAAAACCTTTCGTAAGGGCGGCGTTTTGGGTTTCTTTGGAACGCCCATGGCGGAAATCACGGCTGGTGTGGATTTAAATTTATTAGATGATATGGCTAAACGCAAAGGCGTTTCTCGCGAGGCTCCGTCTGTAAGTGAACGCGAATTAATCACCGGAAAAATCTCCGACACTTCAAAATCAACACAGCCGGCCTCCTTTGCGGGCTCGTTGGATTCAGCTCGCGTTAAAGCGAAAGCGCTTCAACGTGAGTTAAACGAAATGAAAACCTCCAGTGCTTTTAATGTTTCGCGAGACTTAAATCAAGCGGACTCTGCCGCGCTTTTGTCCGAGGGGTTTGCCCGCCTCAAGAAAAAACTGATTCGCCAAGAAGTCGAAGAGTTCCTGATTCAAAAGATTATCAAAGGGATGATTTCTGAAAAAATCGATCCAGACAAAAACGATGAAGTTTTTAATTGGTTGAATCGTTTTGTCGCTTCGGCAATTAAAGTAGCGCCACCCATGCCTCTTTCTAGATTTCAAAAAGTAATCGCTTTTGTAGGTCCTACTGGTGTGGGTAAAACCACAACCATCGCGAAGCTAGGAGCTCGGTTTAGCCTGATGGAACAAAAAAGAGTCGCTATGGTAACGGCGGATACTTACCGTATCGCGGCGACAGAACAGCTTAAAACCTATGGACGGATTATGGGTATTCCGGTAGAGGTGGCGGATTCGGCTGATGATATGACGGGTATTTTAAATAAGTACAAAAACAAAAAGAACAGCGGAAGCCACCCACAAAGCCTTCGGTTGAGCGATCAGTTGACTGACAAGATCCGTACCCAAATTACTTTCAGAAGCAGCACGCGTCACCACGATGCCCGTAGCGGTTGATAACAAAAGTGCCGGAATTTGAGTGGCCAAACCGTCACCAATGCTTAAAAGCGTATACCGTTGAAGCACTTCGGTTAACGCCATCCCGCCATTAATCACACCCACCGCGAATCCGCCCAAAACGTTAATAATCACAATAATGATGGCCGCAATAGCGTCACCACGAACGAATTTACCGGCACCATCCATAGCTCCATAAAAGTCCGCTTCCCGCTCAACTTCTTTTCTACGTTTACGAGCCTGGTCATCAGTGATGAGCCCCGAGTTTAAATCGGCATCAATGGCCATTTGTTTTCCGGGCATAGCGTCCAAAGTAAACCGAGCCGCGACTTCAGCCACGCGCTGAGCACCGCTAGTAATGACCACAAATTGAATAATGACTAAAATGAGGAAGATAACAAAACCTACCCAATAGCTGCCGCCCACCACTACGCTTCCAATCGCCTCAATGACTTTTCCAGCAGCCGAAGGGCCTTCATTACCCCTGAGCAAAATCAAACGAGTAGCAGAGATGCTTAAAGCCAGACGGAACAGAGTGGTGATGAGAATTAAAGTGGGAAAAATTGAGAAGTGCAGAGGTTCTAAGGTGTACATCGTAATCATGACCACCACTAAAGCTAAAGTGATGTTGAGTGAAATCAGAATATCGAGCATCCACGAGGGCAAAGGAATGACGAGCATGACCACGATCATGGCAACGGCAAAAGCCACTAGAAAATGGCTATTTTTTTGAATGGTTTTTAAGGTTATCGCTTCAGCCATATCCTGTTAAATCGGCCTTTCTACCGCATTTTGAGAACCCACATTGTAGTCCGAATCACCGCTGGTTCCACACCCTTTTAGCCAAAAAAACGATTATTTAAGCCCTATTTAGTGGTCATTGAAACCGAAACGTTCTTCTTTCGATTCATGCGATAGACGAAAGCCAAAACCTCCGCCACGGCCTCAAAAAGGTCAGGTGAGATGGGCGCTCCGATAGGACACTGCTTTAAAAGCGCCCTGGCCAAAGGTGGATTTTCCACGATAGGAACATTATGTTTGCGGGCCACTTCTTTGATTTTTTCCGCGATAACTCTTTCGCCCTTTGCCAAAACCATCGGGCTTTGCATGCCGTCTTTATATTCCAAAGCTACCGCGACGTGAGTGGGGTTCGTAATGACCACGGTCGCCTTAGGCACCGCCTCAAACATTCTCCGCCTTGCCATTTCTCTTTGGATTTGGCGGATGCGGGCCTTAATCATCGGATCCCCTTCGGCCTGACGGAACTCATCTTTAATTTCTTGCTTGCTCATTTTCAAACTCTCGCCATGTTCCCAGCGTTGGTATAAAAAATCGAGAGCCGCGATCACCATCAAAGCGATGATGATTCGGTTTAAAACATTCATGGTTAATGTGCCGACAAACTTGATCGCTTCTACGCCTTGCATATCCATCGCCGGAATCAATTGCGGCAAAGAAGCCTTAACGCCCTGATAACCCAGCCAGCCAATCAGAGTTAACTTCAAAAGAGATTTAACGAATTCAATCAGCGATCGTCTGGAAAAGAGTCTTTGAAAACCCGCGATAGGATTGATCTTGCTGAGTTTTGGCGTTAAGGGCTGCAAGGTAAATAAAACACCCACTTGCATGTAATTCACAATTAGGCCGACCACCAGCATCACCAGCAAGATTGGCGCGACCATTTTAAAAATTTCCATCATGTAAAAAACCGTGTAGGTATAAACATTGTCCATACCAAACCCGGCATTCATGTTTTCATAGCTGAAAATAAAAAGTTTTCCCATCGAGTTGATTAAAAACGGGCCGACATAACGGAGCGTAATAAGCGCGGTTAAAAGAATGATGGCGGAGTTAAGTTCAACGGACCGCGCAATCTGCCCTTTTTCACGGGCTTCCTGTTTCTTTTTTGGCGTTGCCTGTTCTGTTTTAGAAGGATCAGCCATTTAAAAACCTTTTCGCGAGGGTTTAGCGCATCGCCTGAATTAAAACCACAATATCACGGTACATCCCTTGAATAATGCCTTGCATCACGTAAACAAAAAAGGACATTGAAGTCGCCGCTATCAATAAACCCACACCCAAATTGAGCGGCATGCCCACAATAAAAACGTTCATTTGGGGCACGGTTCTGGCCACAATCCCCAGAGCCATGTTAGTAATAAAAAGCGCACCGATAATGGGTGCACCTACCCTAAACGCGACAAAAAACATTTGAGAAAAAAGAGACATCATTTTCGCGCCTAAAGCCGGCGTGAAATGCGCTTGAGCTAAGTGAACCACCGAAAAACTATCCACCAAAGCGTGAATCAACATGTGATGGCCATCAACCGCCAAAAAAATCAGAATTGCAACCATGTAATAAAATTGTCCCATGACCGAAACCTGTGTGTTGGTCATCGGATCGATGACATTGGCTAACCCCAATCCCATTTGAGTATCCGCGATTTGACCAGCCATTTGAATTCCGGACAAAATCATCGTAGCGCCCATACCAATAGACAAACCCACTAAAACCTCACGAATAACCGCCAAACCCAGCGCCAAACCGGGTCCCGGCAGAGTTTCAGGTTTAAAATCAACCACTGGAAAAATTAAAAAGGTAATAAGAAGAATCCAGGCAGCCTTGAGCATCACATTGATGTTTTTGCTGGAAAAAAGAGGCGCTGTTAGAAAGAGTCCTGCCATTCGAACAAGAACAAGGACAAAGGCGATAACATCAGCGGCGTCAAAATGGAAAGGATTCGTAGGCATAAACGCCTCACTTCACGTAGTTCGGCAGGTTAATCCACAAGTTCGAGGTGAAGTTCAGCAGAATAAGCATCATCCATTTTCCAAAAATAAGAATAGCGATAAAAATGGCAATGATTTTAGGGATAAAAGTTAAAGTCATTTCTTGAATTTGGGTAACCGCTTGAAAAATAGAAACAGCCACACCGACCGCCAATCCCAAACCCAAAATGGGCGCGGAAACAAGCAGGGTGATCCAAAGCGCGCGGCTGGCTAAATCAGCGACGAATTCAACTGTCATTTTGGCCCCGGTCCCTAAAAGCTTAAGGCGATGGAGCGAACGATTAAGTTCCAACCATCCACCATGATGAAAAGCAAAATCTTAAACGGCAAAGAAATAAGAACAGGAGGAAGCATCATCATACCCATGGACATCAAAACGGAAGCCGTCACCATATCAATAATTAAGAATGGTATAAAAATAATAAAACCCATCTCGAAAGCTTTTTTCAATTCACTGATTACGAACGAAGGTATTAAAACCCAGGTGGAAATATCCGCCGGCGTGCGCGGACGGCTGGATTTAGAAAGCGCAACGAACAGCGCCAAATCTTTTTCACGAACCTGTTTAAACATAAACTTACGAATAGGATCTTCAGCTTTTTTAAAAGCCTCGGTCGTACCGATCTTCCCGGCCATATAAGGAACTAAAGCATCTTTGTCGATTTGTTCAAAAGTTGGCTGCATGGTGAAGAAGGTCAAAAACAAAGCCAGCCCCACCAATATCTGGTTGGGCGGAACCTGTTGAGTGCCAAGCCCCTGCCGAAGAAAAGACAAGATAATGATGATACGCGTAAAAGACGTCATCATGATCAATATGGCTGGAGCCAAAGACAAAACCGTTAAGACCAGTAAAATTTGGATACTGAGCGCCACATCTTGGGGATTTTTAGCCTGCTCCACTGCTAAACGAATAGCTGGAAAAGGAATGTCTGCGGCCATAGAACCAATGGCAGACAGGGATAGAAACAAAAGAACAAGCGCCGAAACCGAAATTAGTTTCTTCTTCATGAACGGTCGTCCGACTGGTTATTTTCGCCTTTACGTTTACGGCCAGCGTGTTTTAACTTTTCAACATAACCACCAACCGTCTCATTGCTTTCAGCAATCATTTGTTCAGTCTCTTCGTTGCTCTTCTCGGCCACTTCACGGTGTATGAGTCTTTCTAAAATATTTGGAAATCCTGCTTGTGTGGACTGACGGATCATTTCCATTTCAGCCGGGTCTGTAATGACATCAAGTTTCGTAATTTCATCATTTCCCACACCCAAAACCAAAATGCGATTCCCTACCTCAACTAAATGGATGGCTTTTCTAGGAGCAAGATAAGTGGAGGTCAAAAGTTTGATGGGCTTGGTTTCGTCCGCGTTGTTCGTCAAGCCGCGTCTTTCCCACACAAACTTCAAACCCCAAACCGTGGCCACAATCAGGCCCGCAATGAGGGCTAAATTTAAAATCACATGGAGAAAGGTCACAAAAACACCGGGCGTCGAGCTATCGCCCGCCTCGGGCAAAGCCAGAGGTTGTCCTGGTTTTTCTTGCGGCGTGTTAACGCCGGTAGGATTTTGTTGAAAAAGTTGACTGGTAGGCTCAATAGCGAAAGCGCGCGAAGCATTCGCAAAAAGCAAAACACATAGCCCTAAGCCGATTAAAACCAAAGCGCTTAGCCGCCATGAGTGTCGAGAAGAAGTATGACTGTAGTACATGAGGCTCAAGCCCTTCCTTCGGGCCCGTTAACCTTGAACCGCGGTCAACCGTTCCTCGGGATTGAGGATTTCCGTAATACGAACACCAAAGTTTTCGTCGATAACCACAACTTCACCCTTGGCGATCAATTTTTCATTCACCAAGATATCAACCGCTTCGCCGGACAATTTGTCCAACTCAACGACTGAACCAGGGGCTAAAGCCAAAATTTCTTTTACCGTGCGGCTGGTGCGGCCCAATTCGACCGTCAGCTTCAAAGGAACATCCATCAAAAGACCGATGTTGCCACCACGTTCATTATCTGATTGAGACATACCACTACCTCCCGCGCGCTTTTGGGTGTTCACTGCTGAAACACCTTTTTTAACATTACCGGTACCAGTTACCGGTTTAACCTCATCAGCAGCGAACTGCGATGCCGCCGACTCAGAAAGACAAAACAACAGATCACCCGACAACAAATCCTGCACAAACACACCAAAAGAAAAAACAACCAAAGGAGCGGTTAGCTGCCCCAAACTTTGTCCAACCAGAGATTGATCTTGAACCTCTGTCTTTTCAACTACCCAAGCCGCTTCCGGCCCAGCCGACTGCTTCACTTCTTTATTAAAAACCTCGACCATTTGGTGAACCACTTCACCAAATGCCGAAAGGTGCAATTCCGTCATTTTATCCGGCGCGTTAGCGCCGTCTTGCCCGATTAAAAGGTCGGACAAAATCGAGGCGTCTCTTTCTTTAACCAACAAGAGCGCTTCACCATTCAAACCCTGCGAACCTTTAAGAACGGCACAAAAGCAAGAGTAGTCTAATGAGCCGGCCAACTCCCCAGCCGATACCGTAACCACATTGGAAAGCCCAACATGCACTTCTTTCCCGAGTAAAGCGTTGATGGCCTCGGCCAAACCCGCCGCTACCTGATCACCAAACTTTTTAAGTTTTACTGTATCCGTCATGGCTCCCCACAAAACGCTCTTAAGCGTCTTTCGACATAATTCTTGTGATTTGCATCGCTTTTTTCTTGGAAGAAACGCCGGGACGTCCCATGAGTTTCACCAAGCCTTCAATAAGAACTTCAATTTCGTTGTTCGGACTGGAGTTCAAACGAACTACGTCACCCACAGAGAGTTTCAACATATCGCGGACCGTAATTTGCGTCTGCCCAACCCGCGCCACAAAAGGAACAGTCGTTTCTTTCATAACCTTGGTCAAGCTTTCAACCGTTTCAGCCGTAGATTCTTTTTTACCAACAGTGAACCATTTCTGAGCGGACAAGTCGCCGATAATAGGTTCCAAAACAACATAAGGAATACACATCGACATTTTGCCGGTCACATCATTTACTTTGACCTCAAACTCAATGGCCGCTGCGATTTCGCTGGGCGCCACGACCTGAACGAACTGAGCGGTCGTTTCATAACCCGTAATTTTCGGTTGGAAGTGGCCCACTTTGAGCCAGGCTTCTTGAAGATTTTCCAAACCACGGTTGATGATTTTTTCAATGATTGACTGCTCAATCAGCGTCAATTCACGGGAGGCTGGAGGTGCTTTGCCAGGCCCGCCCAAAATACGATCCACCAGAGTCAAAACTAACTCAGGATTAATTTCTAAAAGCATCGAACCTTCCAAAGGTTCCATCTTAAAAGTGAAAATACAATCAGGCCGAGGCAGCGACATCGTATATTCACGGAAAGGCAGCTGAGTCACAGAGACAACTTTAATTTCAGCGACTGTTCTTAAGTAAGCCGCGATGGAAGCCGTAAAGCTTCTCGAGAAGATTTCGTGAAGCATTTCCAAAGTCTTCATATGATCTTTAGAAAAGCGGTTCGGACGGTTGAAGTCGTACTTCTTGATCTTACGGCCCTTGTCGTCAACAATCGTTCCCACTTCAGGAGCGGAAGCGACCTTCGAGCGAACAGGCTCATCAGACATACTGCTCATGGAAGAGGAAGCCGCACCGGCATCCGCACCCATATCACCCATGTCTAATTCAGAAAGTAGAGCACTTACCTCATTATCGGATAGCAAATCATCCATTGTTGTCTCTCCTTTCTTTGCCTAGGGCAAACCAGATCATTGAATCGCGAACTGAGTTAGGTAGATATTGGTAATCGCGCCATACTTCAGTATTTGATTAATTTTTAACTGCAGCTCACGGCGGAACCGCTCTTTACCTTCCGAGGTAGAGAGTTCGGCCGACTTGCGGTCATTCAGCAAGGTATTGATTAAATCCTTGATTTGCGGATCACGTTCTTTGATCTCGTTATCTAATTCAAGGTTCACTTTGCTGTATTCCAGCTGAATTTGGGTACGAGCATAACGGGAGACTTCTTCATCCGCCAAATTTACGATGAAGGTTCCCATATCATAGATTTTTCCAGGCTCGGGCTTTTGTTCGATGACCTTGGTTTCTTTGGGTTGGGTCTTAGAGGCCCACAGCATGTACATGCCGATTCCCAATCCGATGATCCCTAATAAGCTGACCAAGCTTAGGATCAGAACCACATTGAGTAATCCCTTTGCGCCCTTATCGTTTTGCTCTGCCATTACAGCCTCCTAAAAATTAATCTAACTTCTGAATGATAATGTCGACCCGGCGGTTAATCCGCCGATTCGCTTCACTAATATTGGGCACCAAAGGTTGGTACTCCGAGTAACCCGCCGCCGAAAAACGGCTCGGGTCCATCCCTTTATACGTCACAAAATACTCTACCACGGACGTCGCTCTTAAGGCAGAAAGCTCCCAGTTGCTGGGCGCTTTACGCGTTTGAATAGCCAAATCATCCGTATGGCCTTCAATGGCGATTTGCTTATCCGGATGGTGTTTTAACACTTCCGCGATATCACTCAAAATACCTTTCATTTCAGGCTTCAACCGAGTATCGCCCAAATCAAAAAGTACTTTGTCCGTTAAAAGACTAATCACCAAGCCCCGAGCTTCTTTGCGGATGGAGACATGGTTCACCCCAATTTGATACTGCAACTTGGCTTTCAGTTCACCTTCAATGCTTTTACCCTTGGCTGCTGGAGCGGTCGGTTTTTTAGGTCCCCCCGGACCACCTTCTTCAGGTTCACCGGGAACAATTTTGTAATGATCCCCGTTGTTAGAGCCCTGCGACGGCAAAAGATTTGGGCTTCCTTCAATGGGCCCAAACACATGTCTGAACTGCGCCATGATTTGAACTTTAGTCGCGGCACTGCTCGAGGCCATGGCAAAAAGAATAACGAAAAGAGCGAGAAGCAGGGTAATCAAGTCGGCATAGGTCAGCAACCAGCGCATCCCGCCGCCGGATTCCATCTCCATGCTCTCGCCGCCGCCGCCTTTTTTACGTTTAGGCATTCATGCTCTCCAAATCAATCTCTATCAAATTCATACGAACTATTCTTCTTTGTTTCCACTCTGGGCTTTTTGAGCTTCCATCAAGACCTTCACCTTAGGAGGCAAGAAGGCTTTGAGTTTTTCTTCAACGATACGAGGGTTATCACCCGCCGAAATAGCCAAAATCCCTTCCAACATCACTTCACGCAAGAGAACTTCCTGTTGGCTATTGGCCTTTAGTTTGAAAGAAATCGGCAAGAAAAATAAGTTAGCGAAAGAAATCCCGTAAAGAGTGGCGATAAAGGCCGTCGCGATAGCGCCGACGAGAGCATTAGCATCCGCGTTACCTTCACCGAAGGTACCCAGAGCGTGAACGAGACCCAAGACTGTACCGATAATACCGAGAGTCGGGGCAAAACCACCGAAGGTGCCAAACAAGCCTTCACCCGTTTTGTGGCGGGATTCTAGGAAGGCCACGTCGGTTTCCATGATGTTGCGGATCATTTCAATGTCCGTACCGTCAACGACCAACTGCAAGCCTTTTTTCAAAAAGGGATCCGTAATAGATTCCGATTCGCTTTCCAAACCCAGCAAACCTTCACGGCGGGCCTTGGTCGCGAAACCCACCAACTGGGTCACAATCGTTGCCGCGTCTAATTCTTGGCGTTTAAAGGCTTTTTTCAAAACCGGCATAACTTCTTTAACCGTGTCAAAAGGAAAGCTCATCATTGTGGCTCCGGCCGTACCGAAGAAGATAATGATGAAGGCTGAAACCTGAAACAACGCGCCAATGTGAACGCCGTCCAAGACAGCTCCACCGAACACGCCCACGAAACCCAGGACTAGACCGACGACTGTTGCTATATCCACAATAAACCTCCCTATTTTCCATCAGGTTATTCACCTGAAGGCATCAAGCCAAATTCTCAACTACCTTCAACCTCAGCTAAACGAAACCGACTTTTTAGCCCTCTCACGCCTAGCAAACGCGATTGAGGAAACCTCATCCAAAAACTTCTGCTCTTCGCTCTGCACTTCTTGGGCATGTACCCGTTTTTTCTTATCCCTCAAGTTTTCTAAAAGCTGGCGTTGGCGCGAGGCCTTCACCGCTTCTCTGCGACGGCGTTCAACTTCTAACATCCAGTCGTTTTGCCGTTTACGAAACTCTTTTTCTTCTTTCGACAGTGCTTCTTTATATTCAAAATATGTCATAACCTGTTCAGCGGTCACCATGCCGTTCTTCTCGAGCTCGACACAAGCTTTTAAAAACTCCTCCTGCTTCTCGACATGTTTGTTTAAAGCTATATCAATTTCTAACAAATGCTTCTTAGCCACCGCCAACTCGCGGACTTTGACATCTTCAATCTGCTTACGCAGATTCAACACCTGCTCTAAGCGAAACTGAAATCGTTGAGCCATATCCGCCTAACCTATAAACCCATTCAGTTTTTGCATCGTATCGGCCCAAGGCGCCGACTCTTCACGAGACTGTTTTAAGAATCCCTGTATCGCGTCCAACTTAGCCACCGCCTGGTCAACCTTAGGGTTATTCCCTTTGACATAAGCGCCAATCGCGATCAAATCCTCAACACTTTTATAAGTCGCCAACATCGACCGGATATTACCGGCCGCCTGCAATTGTTCCGGCTTCACAATATCCCGCATCACGCGGGAAACGCTGTTCAACACATCAATAGCGGGATAATGATTCTGCGCCGCCAAATCTCTCGACAACACTACGTGTCCATCTAAAATCGACCGGCAAGCATCCGCCACCGGCTCATTCATGTCATCCGCTTCCACCAAAATGGTGTAAATGCCGGTGATACTTCCCTGATGAGAGGTCGTACCAGCTCTTTCCAATATCTTCGGCAACAACGCAAACACTGAAGGTGTGTAACCCTTCGTGGTCGGCGGTTCACCAATCGCCAACCCTACTTCTCTTTGCGCCATCGCGAAACGAGTAATCGAATCCATCATCAACATCACTCGTTTGCCCTGATCACGGAAATATTCCGCGACCGCTGTCGCCACCAAAGCCGCTTGGATACGGATGAGAGAGGGTTGATCCGATGTAGCGACAATCACCACGCTACGGGCCAGCCCTTTCTCTCCCAAATCCCTCTCTAAAAAGTCTTTCACTTCTCTGCCGCGCTCGCCCACCAAAGCAATCACGTTAACATCCGCTTCAGTGTTGCAAGCAATCATCCCCAGCAACGTGCTTTTGCCCACACCCGACCCGGCAAAAATACCAAGTCTCTGACCTTCTCCCAAAGTTAAGAGCGAATCGATCGCCCTTACCCCAGTGGCTACCGGCGCTGAAATGCGGCGCCTTTCCATTGCAGGAGGAGGATCCCGGTGAATGGGGTAAGTTTGGCTCAAAGAGCTCAACGGTCCCTTCCCATCCAGCGGCATACCCATC
>Ga0206936_1258_pt1 | contig 12247 bp, 9 predicted proteins | sample Alteio_BWOrgHeat_14_FD_152922 | JGI IMG/M metagenome (GOLD analysis project Ga0206936, IMG submission 152922) | Enriched cells from forest soil in Barre Woods Harvard Forest LTER site, Petersham, Massachusetts, United States -... | ecosystem: Environmental > Terrestrial > Soil > Temperate forest > O... | reverse complement strand
CAATGCTTATCTCCCGCAAGGAAATTCACAACGTGTTTCAAGCCATTGGATGCAGATAGATACTGCCGGTAATAGTGTAACTCAAGATGGATTGATTGATGATAATACCAATGCTAATTTCTATATTTATCCCGGTTTAGCTGTAAATAGTGTTAATGATGTATTGATTGGATACACAAATCTCGGGAGTGCTATTCATCCGACAAGCGCGTATTCATACAGGGCATCTGGAGATGCTTTAAGTACGATGAGAAGTCCATATCAATATAAACCAGGATTAGCTACGTATTGGAAAGATTTTGGTTCAGGAAGAGATCGATGGGGCGATTATTCAGCAGCAACAGTTGATCCTACAAACGACCTTGATTTCTGGACTGTTACAGAATATGCTGCTTCTCCTGCCAATACATGGGGAACATGGTGGGCACGCGTTAATGATGGTTGTACTACCTTGTCTTCATCAGGTACAATAAGCGGTGCTGCTACATTATGCACCAGTTCATCCGCGTACTATCATACAACAGCAGTAACAGGAGCCATATCTTATACATGGACAGTTACAGGAACAGGATGGACGGCAGCAGGAAGTACCGTTGATTCAGTATTAATTACTGCAGGAACAGGAAGCGCAACAATTAGTGTCGTCGCTCATAATGCTTGCAGCAATGCACCTGCTTCAACCTTTAGTGCTGCTTCCACAAATGCAGTACCGGCGCAACCGGGAACAATCACTGGTAATACTTCAGTATGTCAAAGTTCTTCACAAACATATTCAATAACAGCAGTTACAGGCGCAACGAGTTACACATGGACTTTACCTTCGGAATGGTCAGGTTCTTCGACATCAACAAGTATTTCAACAACTGCAGGTGCTACAAGCGGAAATATATCTGTTACAGCAAACAACACTTGCGGAAGCAGTACAGCAAGAACATTAGCAGTTACGGTTTCTCCGGTTCCTGCTCAGGCCGGTACTATAACAGGCAGTACTTCAGTCTGCCAGGGAACAAGCCATACTTATTCAATTGCTGCTGTAGCGGGTGCAACAAGTTATGTCTGGACAAGCCCTACAGGATGGACTGGAACATCAACTAGTATCAGTATTACTTATATTGTTAATTCAACCAGCGGCAATGTAACTGTTAAAGCGGTGAATAGTTGTGGTAGTGGTTCTGTTCAAACACTTGCAATTACTGCACATTCAGTTACTGCAGTTACGATTACAGGGAATCCGGGAAACTACAATTTCTGTGCACAGGTTTCTCCAACTAGCGTCATCTTAACTGCATCATCAGGTTATTCATCTTATTCATGGTCGCCAAGTGGTGGCAATACCAGAACAGCAACCGTAAGCTCAGCAAATACCTATGTTGTTACAGCAACTAATTCCTCAGGATGTACCACAACAGCATCAAAATCAGTTACTAATAGCTGTGCTCTGCCAACAAGTTTAAGCACATCCAGCATTCTAGGGACATCAGCAAAAGCAACCTGGATTCAATCGCAATGCAGGTATAATTATTATATCAGAATCAGTAAACACGGTTTAAATAGTTGGACACAGCATACCCTAACTCCAACAACTAATTACACCTTCACAGGGCTGTCCTTAAGTACTCAGTATGACTGGCAGATACAAACAAATTGTAACACATCAGGAAGCATCAATTCAGGATGGTCTGCAATTCAAACTTTCACCACTGCATCTCATAGAATGGAGGGAGAATTAACTGAGGATATTCCTTTCAATATCTATCCTAATCCTGCAAGTGATATGGTAACGATTGCATTTTTAACAACAGACGAAGGCGTATATAACATTAACCTAGTAGATATGTTAGGAAGAGTTGTAAAATCAGATAAGGGTAATGCTGTTTCTGGTGAAAATACATACCTTATGAATCTTGATGGTATTGTCAAAGGCATCTATATGGTTATTCTGCAAAAAGGAGATAATACCTCTAAAACAAAATTATTTGTTCAATAATTAAATAAAGGACCTCTTTACAAAATTGCCTTCTCTTGATAAAAGGGAGGGCGATTTTTTTTGCGGGTTAAATTGTTTAATGGTATTGTAAACCCTTATCATATTCTTCAAAAATTTCTTATTTTTGCGCCCCTAATTTCAATAATGTTTTATGAGAATTTTAATCAAACAAGTATTAGTGATTTCGTTTGCTTTAGTGAGTCTTATCACCTATGGACAAAAGAACAAGAAAGAATTTGAACCCCAAACCGAAACTGCCGAGATAGAAATAAACATCAAAGGTGCATCGGCAGGAATCGTAAAGCTGGGTTCCTTTTATGGAGATCAAAAAGTTTTAAAAGACTCTGCTATTGCTGATTCAACGGGGAAGGTTGTGTTTAAAAGATCATCTCGTTACCCTTCAGGTTTATATTGTGTTGTTTATAGCAACAATGTAATGATTACCTTTTTGCTGGATAGAAACCAGAAGATATTTTTTTCAGGTGATATAAATGATTTAACAAATACCTTAAAAACCAATTCTGCCGAAAACCGGATTTATTATAATAATATTAAATATGAAAGTGGTCTGACAAAAAGAATAGACAGTGTTAACAGCAAAATGACTGCAGCAAAAACGGGGTCAAAAGAATATCTTAAATTAAAAGAGGCTCGAAATAAATTGATTCAGGAAAAACGCGATACTGTCAAAGGATATCTTAAAAAGTATCCGGGTTCTTTTTTTGCTGCTTTCAAGTATATGGGGCAAAACCCGGTTATTCAGGAACCTAAAAAACCTAATGGCGATCTTGATACAGCTTTACAATTGCAATTATATCGAAATCAATTCTGGGATAATTATGATTTTAATGATGAACGTATGGTCAGAACTCCCGTCTTTTACAATAAATTGAATAACTATCTGACAAATCTTTTTCCTCAGCGAGCAGATTCTATTTTGAAAGGTGTTAAATTTATAATGGATAAAGTTGATAAAGGAGATTCAGTGCTTTTTAATTTTACTACTAATTACATTGCCATGACATATAAGGAATCCACGGTTATGGGAGGAGAGAAAATATTCTGCTATGTTGTTGATAATTACCTGACTTTAAAGAAAGCTTACTGGTCTGATTCAGTTAGCGTTGTGCGAATTCGTGCACAATCTGATTTAATGAGACCAAGTTTATTGGGCGAGACAGGGCAGGATTTAAACTGCAAAAATGAAAAGGGAGAATACGTCAATCTTTACAGTATTAAAAAACCTATCAAAATAGTTTATCTTTATAATCCTGATTGCGAACATTGCATAAAAGAAACTCCTGAATTGATGAAATTATATTCAGAATGGAAATCAAAAGGTCTGGAGATATATGCACTTAATGTCGAACGTGATTATAATAAATGGCACGATTTCATCAAAAAATTTAAGCTTGATTGCATTAATGTCATTGACCCGAATTATGATAGCAAGTTTTACCTCAAGTATCATATATTTAATACACCCGGTCTATTCATACTCGATTCAAACAACAAAATTGTAGCTAAAAGCCTTTTGCCATTTCAGTTGCCCGATGTTTTTGAAAGGATGCTCAAGTAATCTAAATTAAAAGCTGATTAGATTGAAATTATCATTACCTTCGCCACCGATTCATAAACAACACTAAATTATTAACTCATGAAAAGAAATATACTATTACTATTTGCATTTGTCTTTTTTATTGGCTTAAATGCCAAATCACAAACTTGGTCAGCCGTCGGAGTTGGTACAAATGCCCCGGTAACCTCCCTAACCGTTTTTAATAATAAACTTTTTACCGGAGGTCAATTTACCACTGCTGGCGGAAACAACGCAAATTTCTTTGCCAAATGGGATGGTGCAACTTGGTCTTCGCCTGGAGGTGTAGGGATGAACAATAATGTTAATGCATTAGCCCCTCATAGCGGAGTGCTGTTTACAGGAGGTGCTTTCACCCTATGTGGTGGCAATCCTATGAAGTTTGCCTCAACCTGGAATGGTTCTGTCTGGGGTACTGTAGGTCCAGGAATGAACAACAATATAAATACCTACTCTGAATATAATGCACTCCTCTATGCAGGTGGTTCGTTCGATACAGCAGGTATCGGTCAGGCAAATCATATTGCACAATGGGACGGAACAAACTGGTCACCTTTAGGCAGTGGAATGAATGGTGATGTCAATGCTTTGGTGGTATATAATAATGAGCTTTATGCAGGAGGAAACTTCACAATGGCTGGAGGAAATGCTTCAAATTATATTGCCAGATGGAATGGAGCGACTTGGGATTCTGTTGCCACAGGATTGAATAATACGGTTAATGCATTAACTGTTTATAACGGAATGCTTTATGCAGGTGGTGCATTCACAACAGCAGGAGGTAACCCCGCAAATTATATAGCAGTATGGAATGGAACTACATGGGATTCAGTAGGAACTGGCATGAATAATTATGTATATGCCTTAGATAGTTTCGGTGGATTTCTTTTTGCCGGTGGAGCTTTCACCATTTCAGGAGGAACCTATACAAATTATATTTCTCAATGGGATGGCGCAACTTGGTACTCTCTCGGAACAGGAATGAATGATACTGTTCTGTCATTGTCTGGTTATAATTCCGAACTTTATGCAGGAGGATTATTTACAATTGCTGGCAGCGGTTCTGCAAATTATATCGCAAAATACAGTTTGCCTAATGGAATAAATGAAACATATAAAACTTCTGAAATAAATGTTTTTCCCAATCCAACTAACGGAATTTTCTCTTTGTCTAATTTGCAAAATATGACTTACTACTTACAAATAAATGATGTCCTTGGCAACGAACTTTATAATCAGACACTATCTAATTCAACTGCATCAACAATTAACCTTTCAGAATTGACAAATGGAATTTATTATTGGCATCTGATATCCGATAAAGGAATTTCCGCAAAAGGAAAGTTAGTTATCATGAAGAATTAAAACCTATCAGATATTAGGTATTATTAATTCAACAATGAAACAGTTTTTCTTTCTTTTCACTTTTTCTTTCTTGATTAATTATTCCTCCTTTGCCCAAAAACAAGGTCGCGAACGAATTGATTCTTTATCCCTTAAATTACGCGAAGCGAAAAACGATTCCAATAAAGTAAAGTTACTTATCGACCTTTGTTTTACTAATTACAGTATAAATCCTGATGAGGGAATTAAGTACGGAAAAGAAGCATTAGAACTTGCCGAATCTATCAAATGGAAAAAGGGAATTGCTAATGCAAACAGTAAAATAGGAATTAATTATTGGGCTAAATCAGATTATCCCGATGCGCTCAAATATTATTTTATTGCCTTAAAGATAAATGAAGAATTAGGCGATAAAGCCGAAATGGCAAAGAACTATAACAATATCGGATTAGTATATCGAAATCAATCTGATTCCGCGAATGCTTTAGAAAATTTCAACAAGTCTCTAAAAATATATGATGAATTAAAAAATAAAGTTGGTATTGCCGGAATACTGGGCAATATAGGACTTGTTTATTCCGATAAATCAGATTTCGATAAAGCCTTGGATTATCATTTTAAGGCACTTAAGATGAATGAAGAATTAAACGATAAAAGAAGTTTGGCATTAAATCTTGGAAATATCGGAACCGCATTCAGCAAGAAAAACGATTACTCCAAAGCTTTGGAATATGATTTTGAAGCATTAAAGATTCAGGAAGAATTTGGCAATAAAAATGGAATAGAAACAAACTTCGGAAATATAGGAAATGCTTATTTAAAGATTTCTTCCGACAGCAATAAACAAGCATTGAATAAGTTTTTTGCAGGCGATAAAATAAAAGCGCTTCAGGAATCAAAAAAATATTTAGACAGTGCAATTACCATTCAGAAGGATATTGGTGCCCTCATGGATTTAAAAAATTCATATAAAGATTATAGCGAAGTGCAGGCATCCCTGGGAGATTATAAAGGCGCCTTAGAGAGTTATAAAAATTTCACAAACAATAAAGATTCTGTTTTCAATAATGAAAAAGCAAAAAGCATTACCCAAATGCAACTCAAATTCGATCAGGAAAAAAACAGATGCAATTGCCGCTATCGAATTAAAAAAACAACGGCAGCAAAAATATGCATTCATTCTTGGGTTGATTATAGTTCTCTGTTTTTCATTTTTCCTTTTCAGACAAAAGAAAAAAATTACGAAAGAAAAAGGAAGGAGCGATTCTTTATTGCTCAATATTCTTCCCATAGATATTGCCGAAGAATTAAAAGAAACCGGTCATTCAAAAGCAAAAAATTATGAACAGGTTACCGTGTTGTTTACCGACTTTAAAAACTTCACTAAAATCAGCGAAACAATGTCTCCTGATAATTTAGTTGCCGAGATTGATTATTGTTTTTCCGCTTTCGATAATATTATTCACAAGCATCGAATAGAAAAGATTAAAACCATCGGCGATGCCTATATGTGCGCCGGAGGTTTGCCTTCTAAGAACGATTCCCATGCCGAAGATGTAGTTAACGCAGCCATCGAAATAAGAGATTTTATGCTTAATTATAAAATGGAAAGGGAACAAAAAGGACAAACTCCATTTGAAATCAGAATTGGAATAAACACAGGTCCGGTAGTAGCCGGAATAGTAGGTGTTAAAAAGTTTGCTTACGATATATGGGGTGAAACCGTAAACACCGCCTCACGAATGGAAACCAGCGGAGAAGTAGGCAAAATCAATATATCTGGTTCCACATATAAGCATGTAAAAGATAAATTTAATTGTATTCCACGAGGTAAGATTCATGCCAAACATATCGGCGAAGTTGATATGTATTTCGTTGAAAGAATAGCATAATTAAATTTTGGGCGAGTTCTTTATCGCTCGCTGGCAAGTTCAGTCCCGCTGCAGCCATTTTTTTCTGCCAATGTAGGGGTAATCCTTATGGTTACCCTTATGCTGGCAGAAAAAATGTCAACATCGGGCGCAGTCTGCAAGGTTCATCTCCCCGAATTCAAATCCTGCCATCAATCGCCCAACGCACGCTCGTAACTCAACGTTCACCACGAATAACCACAAATATGAGATTCTATGATGGCTGTTCCCCACATTTTTGCACCACTTGTTCAGGAAATCTTTTACACTGTTTTTGTTTTCGGTGGTTTTATTTTCTTATGCCATGCTGGTAAACAATTAATTTTCATGTAATTACTCTGTAATATTAACTATAATATATAACAAGTCAAAACAATCAGCCAGAATACTCAGGTAAAACACTCAAAATCTCCTGCATTTTCACTCAAAACCATCACAATTTTCATTTTTAACTCCGTATTCCCAATCCTCAACAAAAAATCCTCAAATCTTTACCCTCCAATAGCGTCGCTCAACATAACAATATTAATACTCAACACCCCAATTCTGCGCCTGCACATGGCAGCAGTGCGCCTAAACATCCAAATAGTGCACCTAAACATTTCAGCAGTGCTTCTATACCTTCCAATGCTGCTCCTAAACCTTCCAGTCCTGTGCCTAAACTCACCAAGGCTATGTCTGAACATTCCAATGGTATTTCTAAACACTCCAATATTACTTCTAAACGCTCCAATATTGAAACTCTATGAAAAATTAATATTCACAATCAAGCACTTAACCATTTATTTTTCGAAAAATTCGCCTGAAAATCCAATTTTACTTCCACTCATCTCCTATTTTCAATCCTCAATCGTAAATCTCAAATCGTACATTGTAAATTCCCACATTAATCCCTCAATTCTCGCTATCTTTGCCCCAATGAAAGTCCTTCAGCTTTGCCTCCGCGTTCCTTACCCTCCCGATAATGGTGGTTCAATTGCCATGTTAGCTCTCACGCGCAGTTTAAAAGAGGCTGGGAACGAGGTATTTGTCCTCTCCATCAATACTCCCAAGCATCACTTCGATATAAACTCACTTCCTCCCGATATAAAGGCATTAGCACAATGGGAAACAGTAAATGTAAATACCAAAATCAGCCCATTAGCTGCCTTTTTCAATCTCTTCACCAATAAATCCTATAACATCGAAAGGTTTCAATCAAAAGCCTTCGAGAAAAAACTGACAGAACTCCTGCAAAAAGAACGCTTCGATGTCATTCAAATGGAAAGCCTCTACGTTACTCCATACATCAATTGCATCCGCAAGCATTCAAAAGCAAAAATCGTCTATCGCGCCCATAACCTGGAGTACCTCATCTGGCAACGCATCACTGACGGACTTCAAAACGGCATCAAGAAATCATATATCAGCCTCTTAACCCGAAGATTGAAACACTATGAATGTAATATAGTAAACAGCTTCGATGCAATAGTTGCAATCACCAAAGAAGATAAACAATTGTTCGCGGAAATAGGTTGCCACATTCCGATTCATGTAACACCCATTGGCATTGATGTCGATACGTTCGATCTTCCTGTGCATCACAATAAGTATCCCATCCTCTTCCATCTCGGTTCCATGAACTGGATGCCGAATATGGAAGCCATAGATTGGTTTCTCTCCACTGTCTGGAATGATTTACACAATCAATTCAATGATTTAGAGTTCTATATCGGAGGAAGAGGAATGCCCGAAAGACTATTGAAGGGCACCATCCCTGGAATTCATGTCTCCAATGAAGTAACCGATGCAAAGACCTGGATAAACACTAAAGACATCATGATTTGCCCCCTCAAATCCGGCGGTGGAATGCGTGTGAAGATAATAGAAGCGATGGCTCTTGGCAAAACTGTCATCTCCACAAGCATTGGCGCAGAAGGCATTCAATATACCCACATGAAAAACATCCTGATTGCAAACACCCCCGAAGAATTTATAGAGATGATCTCCCTCTGCATCAACAACCGCGAGCTATGCGATAACATCGGCATGGATGCAAAAGCCTTGATTCATCAACATTACAATAACAAAGCAATCGGCAGCGAATTGAATTCGTTTTATCAAACTCTTATTCGTTAATTTGCAGTACTGATTACCATTTAACTGATGAAGATATTTGTTATCCTGTCGCGCGTTCCCTATCCTCTTGAAAAGGGTGATAAGTTGCGCGCTTTCCATCAGATAAAAGAATTGTCCAAACACAATGACATCTTTCTCTTTGCCCTAAATGATGCACCATTTCATCCAAAAGCATTAGATGAATTGAAACCCTATTGCAAAGCCATTAAATTTTATCATTTCAAGAAGAAAGACATCATCAAGAACCTCATCAGCGCCTTCTTCAGCAAGCTCCCGATGCAGGTCGGATACTTTTATAACGGTTGGATTAAGAAAGTGATGATGCAGGATATAAAAAAGTTCGCCCCCGATTTGATTTACTGCCAATTGATTCGCACAGCAGAATATGTGAGAGAAATAAAAGACATCCCGAAACTGATAGATTACATGGATGTCTTCTCGAAGGGTGTTGAGCGAAGAATAGAGAAAGTTCCCTTTTATCTAAAGCCAATCTTCAACATGGAATACATACGTTTGCTGAAATATGAGCATGATGTCTTTGATGATTTCACATACAAAACCATCATCTCGGAGCAAGATAGAAGCCATATTCCACATCCCGATAAAGAAAAGATTACAGTAATTCCAAATGGCGTGGATACTGATTTCTTTTTCCCTGTTGAGATAGAAAAACAATATGATATTCTCTTCAGTGGAAACATGTCTTACCCTCCAAATGTAGATAGTGCTGTATATTTAGTAGATGAGATTCTCCCATTATTACTTCCAACTCATCCAAACCTGAAAGTATTGATTTCAGGCGCTGATCCATCCAAGAAAGTTCTATCATTACAATCAAAAAATGTAATTGTAAGTGGTTGGGTAGATGATATCCGAGAAAGTTTTGCTGAATCGAAAATGCTTGTTGCACCTATGCAATTGAGTATTGGTTTGCAGAATAAACTATTGCAGGCAATGGCTATGGGAATCCCTGTAATTACGTCGGTTCTCGCAAACAATGCTATTCATGCAACTCCTGATACCCACATTTTAGTTGCAGAGAATCCAAAGGATTATGCTTCTCATATTTTTTCGTTATTAGATAACCCTGATAAAGGCAAATTAATCGCGGATAATGCATTAGATTTTGTGAAAATAAACTTTAGTTGGGAGGCAATGAATGAGCGTTTGGAAACAATAATAAAGGTAAATTAAAGCAAAGAAAAGTTAGATCAATGCTTGCCACAATTTTAGAAAATGAAAGATAAAGTAGTAATCATCACAGGGGCATCATCAGGCATTGGAAAGGCTTGTGCCATCGCATTCTCGGATGCAGGTGCAAAAGTTGTTCTTGCTGCACGAGATGGTGATAAATTAAAAGAAGTAGAAACTATTTTAAAAGGGAAGGGTAGGGGAGTGCTCTCCGTAATTACCGATGTTACTAAAGAAGAAGATTGCAAACACCTGATAGAATCAACTGTTTCGCACTTTGGTAAGATAGATGTAATGATTTGCAATGCAGGGATTTCAATGCGTGCTCTTTTTGCAGATGTGGATTTGAATGTGCTGAAACGCTTGATGGATGTGAACTTATGGGGCACTGTCTATTGTTCGAAGTATGCTTTACCATATTTAATTTCATCAAAAGGTTCTTTGGTTGGAATATCTTCAATCGCCGGAAAGAAAGGATTACCGGGCAGAACAGGATACTCTGCATCGAAGTTTGCCATGGAAGGTTTTTTTAGAAACAGTTCGCACCGAAAATATTCCGAACGGCTTGCATGTATTGGTTGCATGCCCTGGTTATACAACATCAAACATCAGAAATACTGCTTTAGCTAAAGATGGAAAACAACAAGGTGAATCGCCAAGAGATGAAGATAAAATGATGTCTGCAGAAGAAGTTGCAAACAGAATATTATTAGCTGTAAAGAAACGTAAACGCGATTTAATATTGACTACTACCGGGCGATTAACGGTGTTCTTAAATAATTTTATTCCAGCTATTTTAGATAAGATGGTTTATAAGCACATCGCAAAAGAAAAGGATTCTCCTTTCAAATAATTGTAAGTTTAATATCATGAATAATACAACATCAAAAACAGCATTGCTTGCCGGAGCTACAGGATTAATCGGTAATGAAGTTCTGCAACTATTGATGAATGATGATACCTATACATCAGTCGTCTTGGTAACCCGTAAACCCTTATCAATCAGCCATCCTAAAGGAAAAAAAACATTGTGATTGATTTCGATAAATTGCATGAATTGTCATTACATGTTCAGCATGTTGATGATGTATTTTGTTGTCTTGGAACCACCATGGCAACTGCAGGAAGTAAGGAGGCATTTTACAAAGTTGATTTCACTTATTGCTATGAATTGGCGAAGGTTTCATTGCTGATGAATGCCAAACAATTTCTGATTGTTTCTGCGATGGGAGCGAACTTGAAATCTTCAATTTATTACAACAGAGTAAAAGGAGAAATTGAAAATAAACTCAAGGAATTATCTTTTGAATCATTGAAAATATTACAACCGTCTATGCTTCTTGGAAACAGAAAAGAGCGAAGACCAGGCGAATTGGATGCAAAGAGATTATTTAAAGCATTGGCATTTATTTTTGTTGGGTCCTTAAAAAAAATATAAAGCAATAGAGGCGTCGGATGTTGCTAAAGCTATGCTGAGTATTGCGAAGATGAATGTTAAAGGAATTGAATCATTTCAATCAGATAGACTGAAAGCTATTGCAGATACGGTAGAGGAATCAATTATTTAGTCCAATTATTCTTAAATATTCTGAGCAATAACATATCCGCTTGCCCAAGCCCATTGGAAGTTATATCCTCCCAACCAACCTGTAACATCAACACATTCGCCACCAAAAAAAAAGACCTTTCACTTTTTTTGCTTCTAATGTTTTTGACGAGAGTTCATCAGTATCAACGCCACCTCGCATCACTTCAGCTTTATCGTAGCCCTTGTCTCCCGAAGGTTTTACACTAAAGTGATGAATGAATTTATCAATCATTTCGAGATCTTCTTTTGTTAATGATGCAAGGTTTTTATTTACCGGAAGAAAGTCTGATAATGCCTCAGCAAATTTCTTTGTAAAGATATGAGATAAGAAATTTAGCAGCATTTGTTTTCCGTTTTCCAATCGTTTTGATTGTATTAATGCGATGATGGAGCTGTGCGGAAATAAATCAATTGTTATGATTTCTCCAGCTCTCCAATAAGATGATATTTGTAGGATTGCAGGACCACTCAAACCCCAATGTGTGAATAAAATATTCTCCTCAAAACTAATC
>Ga0206936_1257_pt1 | contig 12261 bp, 10 predicted proteins | sample Alteio_BWOrgHeat_14_FD_152922 | JGI IMG/M metagenome (GOLD analysis project Ga0206936, IMG submission 152922) | Enriched cells from forest soil in Barre Woods Harvard Forest LTER site, Petersham, Massachusetts, United States -... | ecosystem: Environmental > Terrestrial > Soil > Temperate forest >... | reverse complement strand
GACATCCTTGTTTAACGATTGATCACTTCTTTTAGAAGAACCGACAGATTTTTTATTGAATCTGACGATTCTTCCTGAAAATTTTACAGTTTTTTGGTCAATCATCATAAAACCCTTTAGCTCTTTTGAACAATTTTTCATGCCGCTTTCTTTACTGATTTGCTTAATCTTTTCTTAATTCCTCTTGCTTTTGTATTTTTTCTCTTTTGCGACACCCTGCTCATTTGTCTTAACTTGTTCAGAGTTTTACTTTTCATTAATTTGCGACTATTTTTAGATTTTCTTAATTTACCTTTAGCCTTTGGAATTTTATGTCGAACTTTTGCTGTTTTTTTTGCCATTTTTTTTAGTTTTAGATATTTATAAAGTATAGATTTAAATTAAAATTCTGACTGTAATTAAAAGCAGATGCAATGCGGAATCCGCTCAGATTTACTGAATGATTTTCCTTAATAAAGGAAGGGGATAACTTAAAATATTGAGATTTTATAACCATCTTTCGGAGCAATTGCTAGTCAAGGACTGGCGAAGGGCGTTAAGCTCCGGGAGAGATTGGTTAGTAATAAATATTTTATTTTTAGTGTTCATTTTGAAAATGATAATGCAAAGATACGCAATTTAATTGAATAAGTTATGTGAAACTTTAACGTTTAGTTTTATATTCTAATTTTGAACGATAACTATTATTTCTTTTAATAATGCAAAATTACATCACATTAAATTTTATCGAGTTATATAATTATGGAAAAGAGTTATATAATTCACATAATGCCTGATAATCCTCAAACAGCCTCGAATAATAAATCTACCACCTCAATTCCAAAAATGACAACCCAAATACTTCAATGACGCTAATTATTAGTAGTTTTGCCACACTATAATTAATGCACCTGATGGACTTATCATATATCTTAAATCAACTTGGCGAAGACCGCGAGCACTATTATAATGCTGTCAGTCCGCCCGTTATCCAAACCAGCAATTTTGCATTCAAAACCGTGGCGGAAATGCAGGAAGCTTTTACCGATGAAAAGAAACATCGACTTTATACACGCGGCAATAATCCGACAACGGAAATCCTCTGCAAAAAAATTGCCGCATTGGAAGGAACCGAAGATTGCCTGGTGCTTTCGAGTGGTGCATCAGCAATAACTTTGGCTGTTATGTCGCAGGTAAATGCCGGTGACCATATTATTTGTGTGAACCATCCTTATAGTTGGGCGCATCATTTGATGACAAAAATTCTTCCTCGATTTAATGTAGAAACTACCTTTGTGGATGGCACGGATACCGACAATTTTAAAGCTGCAATAAAAAGTAATACAAAACTCATCTACCTCGAAAGTCCTACAACTATGTATTTTGAATTGCAGGATTTGATGGAAATAGGTTTTGTAGCTAAGGAACTGGGTATTGTTACAGTTATTGATAATAGTTATTGCTCGCCATTGGGTCAAAAGCCGCATGAATATGGGATAGACATCATCATTCATTCTGCAACAAAGTACATAAACGGGCACAGCGATGTGGTTGCAGGTGTGCTGTGTGCATCTAATGATATCATTGAAAAGATTTACCTCAGCGAATTCCTGAACTTCGGCACTGTGGCTGCTCCCTGGAGTTCGTGGTTGCTGTTAAGAGCATTGCGAACGCTTCCAATAAGAATTAAACAGTCATCTGAAAGCGCACAGAAGATAGTTGAATTTTTATCCAATCATCCTAAAGTGAAACGGATATATTATCCACATCATAAATCGCATTCGCAATATTCATTGGCATTAAAACAAATGAAAATACCGATGGGAATGTTTTCGATTGAATTAAAAACAGTGGACAGGGAAAGCATTGTGAGGTTTTGTGAAGCCTTAAAATATTTCCTGATGGCAGTGAGTTGGGGCGGACATGAATCGTTGATTATTCCGGCTTGTGCATTTAAGGAAGACCGGGAGATGCCGGTTAATTTTATTCGTTTTTATATTGGATTAGAAGAATCGGATGTTCTTCTTCAGGATATTAAACAGGCGCTGGATAAGATTTAATTATTCAACCTTTATTGAATAATCTTCACGTGCAATAAAACTACCGATAGGCTTGTTGGTTATTGCTTCCAAGCCAAAATCATTCATCACTTTATTGAATTCATTTACTGAATCGGGATTAAGAGCTATCAATAAACCTCCGCTGGTTTGCGGATCACAAAGCGTGATGAAGGAAGTGCCTTCGATACCTTTTACTTTCTTTTCATAACTATTCCAGTTGCGGTAAACAGCATCTGGGAAACAAAATTGCTGTGTATAGAATTCAATTCCATTTATCAATGGCACAGATTCATAATTTAATTTTGCTGAAAGATTGCTTCCATCCGCCATCTCAATCAAATGACCCAGTAATCCGAAGCCTGTTACATCTGTCATCGCTGACACGCCCTTTAATTTACCTAACTCAACGCCAGCTTTATTTGAAGTACACATCAAATCAATTGCAGTTTTATAATCTTCATCTTTAACTATTCCTCTTTTTAATGCTGCAGAAATGATTCCAACACCTAAAGGTTTCGTGAGGAAAAGTAAGTCGCCGTTTTGCGCTGTATTGTTCTTCTTTAAATTATTTATGTGAATGATTCCATTAACTGCCAATCCAAAAATTGGTTCCGTAGTTTCAATGCTGTGACCACCAGCAAGTGGAATTCCTGCTTCTTCACAAATTGCACGGCTTCCCATTATTACTTGTTGTGCCAATTCAGAAGAAAGCTTCTCGGTGTTCCATCCTAATATTGCAATTGCTAAAACCGGCTTGCCTCCCATGGCATAAATATCATTGATAGCATTCACGGAAGCTATTCTTCCGAAGTCAAAAGCATCATCAACAATGGGAGTGAAGAAATCGGTGGTGCTTATCAATGCGGTGCCGTCGCCTAAATCATAAACAGCGGCATCATCACGACTATTATTTCCTACTAATAGATTTTTGAAATCAATTCTGGCTTCGTTATCTTTTAAGATGATATCCAATTGAGATGAGGGGATTTTGCATCCGCATCCTGAGCCCTTACTAAACTGAGTTAGTTTAATTTGATTTTGCATTTCGCTTATTTGCTAATCCAGTTTAGCGTGCTTACTATAATGGTCGGGATATGCAAACTCGGCTTTATTGTTTTTTACGATTTCCATAATGTTATAATTAATCTCTTCACGCACATGTAAATAAACTTCATACTCCATCGTATTCACAAAATAGAGAACCATTATGTTTAAGGAGTTAGGACCGAACTCAAAGAAGCGAATTCGGGCTTCTCCATTGCTTGTCATAGGATTCGTATCAATTAAATTTTGAATATCGCGTACAATAGCCTTTACTTGTTCGACAGATGTATCATAAGTGAGACCAAGATTGAAGTTTGCTCTTCGTGTAGTTCTCAGGGAAAGGTTATCAAGACCGGTGTCTATCATTTTTTTGTTTGGAATGGTAACAAAACTTTTATCTAAAGTTCGGATTCGTGTTGAACGAAAACCTATTCCTTCGACATTGCCTGTAATATCTCCAACCTTAACCAAATCACCCTGTACAAAAGGTTTATCAATGAATATGGTGAAGGAGCCCAGCAGGTTTTCAATGGTCTCTTTTGCAGCAAGAGCTAAAGCCAGACCTCCTATGCCAAGTCCTGCAATGAGTGAAGTGATATTTACATGGAAAAGAACACCTAAAGTAAATATAAGTGCGATGATGCACACAATAATTTTAGCAAAATCACGAACAAAGGTAATTAACTGGTCTTTAGAATTTGATGCGTCAAGCGTTGAACGATAATTATAGATGTCTCCCATAAAATCTGTGAAGCGAAGAACAATCCATGTTACTGAAATAGTCATCAACACCTGGAAAGTGCGGAAAAGAATTAATCTTAAACCAACATGTTCGATGGAAACCATATTCCATTCATCCGGAAAATGCAGACGTTCGAAAGCAAAATACAATGCCAGCATGGTTATAAAGAAAGAAAAAGGCTTGATGAGGAGAAACTGGAACTTATCTAATCCTACCCCCGCAGAATATTTACGAAAGAAGTTGTAAAGCAGATAGGTTATGAGCCTGGAGATTAGTTTATTGAAGATAATTCCTACAAGTAAAATTATCAGGAACAAAAACCAATGCGTTAATCTGTTATCTAAAAAATATCTGTTTGCTAATTCTTCCAATATGACTTAGTTTAATTGTTTAACCGCTATTTCAAAAGCTGTTTGAGAAATATTAATTCTCGTTGTATTAACCTTATGAATTTCTTTCAGTGCATTAAATATAATAGAAGAAGCATCTTCAAAGATTGCTTTATCTGAAAGTTCAACATCGCTGCCCATCAGGTAGGCAAATACTCTTGCCATGCCGCAATTAGCAATAAAATCGGGTATCAGACTAACTTTAGAATCAACGTAAGACATTATTGACCCGAAGAAAATATCATTGTCATTAAAAGGTACATTGGCACCACAGGAAACAACTTCTAACCCTGAATGGATAAGGCTCTCCACTTGTTGTTTAGTAACTAACCTGGAAGCAGCGGCTGGAATAAAGACATTTGCATTAATATTCCAGATGGAAGTATTTATTTCTTCAAATGGAATTAAATTTAATGAATGGAAATTTGCACCTCTACTATTAATAAACAAGTCCTTTATTTCGTCAAAGCTAAATCCATCTTGTTTTATTAATCCTCCTAACCTGTCAACAATGCCAACAATTGATGCTCCATCTTGAGCAAGGTAATATCCGGCAGCAGCACCCACGTTTCCCCATCCCTGAATGATTACTTTTTTACCTTTTAGCTCAATGTTATTTAAAGAATAGAAATGTTTGACAGATTCTGCAACACCAAATCCGGTTATTAAATCAGCTACGCATAGTTTTGATTCAGGAGAAGGCGTATATTTTGCATCCTCAACAATCTTCTTCACGCCCACATTGAGTTGATTGATTCGTTTTGCCTTATCAACTTCATTAGAATGGAAATGTCCATTAACCACTCCCTCTTGCGGATGTAGTAATCCGTTCTTTTCAGTTATCGGGAATACTTCATTGATTTCGTCAACATTCAAATCGCCTCCGGTGCCATAATATGTTTTGAGTAATGGATTAACAACCTTAAACCATCGTTCCAATACTCCCTTTTTCCTTGGGTCTTGCGGGTCAAAGTTAATTCCGGATTTAGCTCCACCTATTGCCGGACCGGAAACGGTGAACTTAATTTCCATTGTTTTGGCTAAGGATTCGACTTCTTTCCTGTCCAACCCTTTTCTCATTCTTGTTCCTCCGCCTGCTGCACCTCCTCTTAATGAGTTTATTACACAGTAACCTATTGCTTCTGTTTCAGGGTCTTTCCACTCAAAAACTATCTCGGGGGCTTTCTCTTCGTATCTTTTCAGTATATTCTTCATCAATTTTAATTTCGGCAAAATTACTAACAAAAAGGTATATAAATGGATTATTAACAGTTATCTGAGTGAAAATATTTGATATAATTTTGTTTTGTCTGATTATTTCTTTTTAACTTTGCTCATTGTTAAAAATACTTAAACCATAAAAAACTATAAACAATCAAACAAAATGGCTAAGAAAACTGTTAAAAAAGCAAATTTGAAAGGAAATTCTTCTAAGAAAGCTGCTGTAAAAAAAATAGTGAAGAAAGTCAGCAAACCTGCTAAAAAGACTACTCCTGTAAAGAAAACAACAGCCAAAGCAAAACCTCAGAAGGTGCTTTTGGATGCAAAGAAAAAAGTTGTTAAAAAAATAGCTCCACCTGCTAAAAAGAAAGTGGTGGTTAAAGCTAAGCCTGTTGCTAAGGCTAAAGCAAAGGTTTCTAAAACTGTAAAACCGAAAGCAACAAAGGTTGTAAAACCGATTAAAGCTAAGGCAAAACCAACTAAAGTAACTAAACCGGTTGCTAAAGTTGCCCCTAAAAAGGTAGTTGAAAAACCAAAAGCTCAACCCAAACCAGTTGCTAAAACACCTCTGGCACCAAAAGCAATTGAGATTAAGAAGGTTGAAGAAGTTAAAAAAGTTGTTGCATCAAAACCTGAACCTGTTAAAAAGGAAGCAAAGAGCGAAAAGCCAATTGTGGTGGATGAGGGCGAGTTTGATGTAATTGTTGATGAGGATTTTAAGGGCTTCGACGATGGTTTTCAGCTTGATGATGAAGACGATGATTTTTAAAATCAATAAAGGTGAATAGCTCCGCCGACTGAATCTCTTTCGGCGCCGGTAACTGATTTCAGGCAGTTAATCTCTCCTCTAAATCTTAAAACTCCAAGTAATCCAAAGATAATAGCTTCTTTAAAATTTATAATTTGCTCATCGGGAATTACAATTTCTAATGAGCATTTTTCTTTTATAAGCTCAATAAGGAATTTATTCAAAGCCCCTCCACCCGTTATCAGCATCTTTTTTTGAGGTTGAGAATCGCCAATAATCTTATTAATCTGAAAACTGATATGTTCGCAAACTGTTCTTAGCTTATTTTCTATGGAAATTTTGCTGCTATATATAATAGGAGTGAAATTTTCATCTACCCATTCTTTTCCTAACGATTTTGGGAAGGGTTGGGAGTAGAAATTCAGTTGATTTAGTTTATTGAGTAATTCGGGATTGATAGTTCCTTTGCTTGCATTTTCTCCATTTTCATCATAATCCAACCCTAAATCATTAGCCAAAAGATTCAAAACCATGTTTACGGGGCAAATATCTCCGGCAATCCTCTGCCCATCAAAATCGAAGGAAATATTTGCTATACCGCCGAGGTTGAGGCAATAATCATAATCATTAAACAAAAGTTTATCCCCGATAGGAACCAAAGGAGCTCCCTGACCACCGAGTGCAACATCGGTTGTTCGGAAATCGGAGACAACAGGGGTTTTGCAAATCGCAGCTATTGAGGCTCCATCTCCAATCTGAGCTGTAAAATTATTTTCGGGCTGATGAAAAATCGTATGTCCATGCGATGCTATCAAATCTGGTTTTATCCCTCTCTCAACCATAAAATCATTAATCATCTCACCCAAAAAATGACCATATTGCACATTAAACCAGGCATAATGATAAGCCGATAAGTCATAAACCTGTGCTATTTCTTCTTTCCAATAGCTATCATAAGGGATGGTTATTGCATCTTTCAACTCAAATTTCCATTGACCATTATCCTCTGAAAACTCAACATAGGCAATATCAACTCCATCTAATGAAGTGCCCGACATCACTCCTATAACTTTATATTTATTCATCATGCAAGATTAGTAAAGTTTGGGGAGATGGGCAAAAAAACCCGATACGGACATGTCCTTATGCCTCTTTTGAGCTCCAAAGACCGATACGGACATGTCCTTATGCCTCTTTTGAGCTCCAAACCCCGATATAGGAACTCCTACATAGGTCTTTTGAGCTCCAAAGAGGGATTGACCAGCTGGAGAATCGGTCTTTTGTGCTCCAAACAGGCATTGACCAGTTCGACTATCGGTCTTTTTAACCTCAAAATCATTATTGATTTCAATATTATTATAACGAATAATCGTGATTTCAATTAATAATTGGTGGATGATGGATAAAAAGCTAAATTTGCCGCACTAATTGATAAAAGACAAATAATAATGAATATTGAACTGAATGAGGAGCATTTGATGATTCAAAAAGCGGCTCGGGATTTTGCTGTTAATGAATTGTTGCCGGGAGTGATTGAGCGGGATGAACATCAGAAATTCCCTGCCGAACAGATAAAGAAACTTGGAGAACTTGGATTTTTGGGGATGATGGTTTCGCCTGATTATGGTGGAGGAGGGATGGATTGTATATCGTATGTGTTGGCTATGGAAGAGATTTCGAAGGTGGATGCATCGGCTTCGGTGGTGATGTCGGTTAATAATTCATTGGTTTGCTGGGGCTTGGAGACTTATGGAAATGAGGAACAGAAACAAAAATTCCTTGTTCCATTAGCCAAAGGAGAGATAATAGGAGCATTTTGCTTATCAGAACCTGAAGCTGGCTCGGATGCCACATCACAACGAACAACTGCGATAGATATGGGCGATTATTATTTGGTTAATGGGACGAAAAACTGGATAACTAATGGAAATACTGCATCGGTTTACCTGGTAATGGCTCAAACGGATGCTCATAAAGGGCATAAAGGCATCAATGCTTTAATAATGACTAAAGATATGGAGGGATTCAGAGTGGGACTGAAGGAAAATAAGATGGGAATACGAGGCTCGGACACACATTCTTTGATGTTTACCGATGTAAAAGTTCCAAAGGCAAATAGAATAGGGGAGGAGGGATTCGGATTTAAGTTTGCAATGAAAACTTTATCAGGCGGAAGGATTGGCATTGCATCGCAAGCACTTGGAATTGCATCGGGAGCTTATGAACTGGCTTTGAAATATTCAAAACAACGCAAGGCATTCGGGACTGAAATTGCAAATCATCAGATAATTCAGTTCAAACTTGCTGATATGGCAACCGAAATTGAAGCTGCACGATTATTATGCCTGAAAGCTGCATGGTTAAAAGATAATCATTTGGATTATGATTTGGCAAGTTCAATGGCAAAACTCTTTTCTTCAAAAGTTGCGATGGATACTACGATTGAAGCCGTTCAGATACATGGCGGATATGGATATGTGAAGGAATATCATGTCGAAAGATTGATGCGGGATGCAAAAATAACCCAGTTATATGAGGGCACTTCCGAGATTCAGAAGATAGTAATATCACGGTCAATTCTGAAAAATTAGTTTGAAGAATAACCCGATTGTTTTGAATTGACGATAGTTTTCGATAGTTTTGCGCCACTAAAAAATCAAAAGTGAATAATATATCTAAAAAGTCTTTATTGTTTTTTTTATTGATACTTACATTGTTTTCATGTACGTCTATCAGAAAAATTATCTATTTCCAACAGCCACATACAAATCAACCCCAACCTGTTTCTGCCGATACTGTTTATAAACCATTTGAATTAAGAATTCAACCAAATGATGTTTTATCAATCAGTGTATTCACTATTAATACGGAGGCATTTTCTTATTTAACTCAAATAGGACCGCTTCCACCGGATAACAGGTCGCCTTATGAACGAGGGTATTTTGTTGATAAGAATGGATTTATCGAAGTTCCGCTGATAGGTTCAGTTTTCGTATCCGGATTAACAATTATGGAAATTAAGGATACATTGACAAACAGGTTAAAGGAATATATGGATAGCCCTATTGTGGCTGTTAAATGTTTAAGTTTTAAAGTAAATGTTTTAGGTGAAGTCAATAAGCCCGGACAATATACAATAGCTAGTGAAAGGGTTACCTTTCCCGAAGTGCTTGCAATAGCAGGAGATTTAACTGTATATGGAGTAAGGACTAATGTAAAAGTAATTAGAAATGTAGGAGGAAAGCCATCAATATTTATTATTGATTTAACAACCATGCAAGCCCTGTCACCTGAATATGTTTATGTTTACCCCAATGATATAATTTACGTTGAACAAGTGAGAAGGAAAAATTTTGTTAGTGAAGCACCGGTTATTTCAATTTTTGTTTCTGTTGTTTCAACTTCTGTTGTTCTTTTGAGTTTCTTGTTAGCAAATAAAAAATTGTAAAGAAAATTAATGGATAATAATACATTACCGGCAAAACCTTCTGCCGATGAGGAAATAGATATACGAACACTAGTAGGGAAATTCAGGCAAAAGTGGCATTATTTTTTAATTTCCTTTGTTTGCTTTTTGTTTATTGCATTTGCTTATATTAAAATTGTTCTTCCAGTTTATGAGGCAACATCAAGCATATTAATTAAAGCTCCCCAGGTAGATCCAACACAGCAAGGGTTGCAGAATATTGTATCAGGCGATTTTTTTGGAAGCCCAAGTACGATTTCAACAGAAGTAGGTGTTATTTCTTCTAGATCTATAGTTGGAGAAGCAATTAATCGTCTCAATCTTGGAATATCTTATTATGCTGTCAGGAATTTTATTTCTGTCCCATTATATAAAGAAAAAATTCCTTTCAGGGTTAATATTTCCGATGTTAAAAAAGCTGTTTATGATTGCAGGTTTACTTTAGAAATAATTGATGAGAATACTTTTGAATTATTGGTTAACATTGATAAACCTAAATTGAAGCTTGAAGATTTTGAATATGATCAACCTCATAAGTTTGGTGAGAAAATAATTTGCCCGCAGTTTTCATTCACAATAAATAAAGTTGATACAGTGAGGTTTGAGGATGAAAAATATAAGTTTATTATTAATGATAAAAACACCTTAATAACTTCATATCTATCCGAAATAACTGTAACTCCATTGGATAAAGATGCGAATATAGCTGTTATTACTATGGATGATAATATACCTGACAGAGCAGTTGATTTTTTGAATGCAATGAGCAGGGCATATCTTGATGCGGATATTAAAGATAAAACTGCAACCGCCAATCTGACACTTCAATTTGTTGATGATCAACTAAAAAAGACGAGTGATGATTTAGCAGAAGTTGAAATTGCGTTGCAAAATTTTAAAGAGAAAAAGGGAATAGTTGATATAACTTCGGAAGAACAAGCAGCATTAGACAGAGTTACTGCTCTTGATGAAGACAGAGCAAGAATGGACATTGAATTAAAATCATTAGACTATGTTTATGATTATGTATCCAAAAATAAAGATGTTGCAAACCTTGCACCGGCTGCTTATGGAACTGATGATGCTTTGTTAGTAACATTAATAGGAAAACTGCAAGACCTTCAGGAAAAAAGGAAGAGCTTGACTTACGGAACAAAAAACACAAAAACCCCTATCGTCAATATGATAGATAATCAGATTGAGGATGTTAAGAAATCATTGCTTGAAAATTTGCAAACAATTAGAAATAAATTGGGTGTTGCATTAAAAAGTCAGGATTCCCAAATTGGTGAATATGAAAGTGCTTTCAAAAAAGTTCCAGCAATTGAGAGAGAGTTAGTAGGTATACAGAGAAGATTTGATGTCAATCAGAACATTTATATTTTCTTATTACAAAAAAGAGCAGAAACCCAAATTGCAAAAGCAACGGTTATTTCAGATAATAAAATTTTAGATGAAGCTAGTGTTGATGAAGATCATCCGGTATCCCCTAAAAAATTAATTATTGCAACTCTTGCAATTCTTTTTTCATTGTTGGTTCCTATAATGATAATTATTTTGAAAACTTATTTCAGTACAACAATCCATAATAGGGAAGATTTAGAAAATATAACATCAATTCCTATTATTGGAGTAATAGGTCACTTAACTGAAGGAAACAACCTGGTTGTTCTTCAAAAACCTAAGTCTGCAATTTCGGAAGCCTTCAGGTCAATAAGAACCAATCTGCAATTCTTTACGAATAATGAATCAAAAAAGGTTATTCTTATTACATCTTCTGTTGGTGGTGAAGGAAAATCATTTTGTTCATTAAATTTAGCATCCTCACTGGCTATTCAAAATAATAAAGTAATTATTTTAGGTATGGACTTGAGAAAACCTAAACTCTTTCAGGATTTTGAATTAGATAATTCTATCGGAGTTAGTTCCTATTTGATTGGTCAATCAAAGGTTGATGAAATTATTCAGAAAACATTTTTAGAGAACCTGGATATTATTTCTGCAGGACCTATTCCTCCCAATCCTGCTGAACTTATTTCAAAGATAGAATTAGCTCAATTGATTGATGAACTAAAGCAAAGATATGATTACGTAGTTATTGATACTCCTCCTTTGGGGATTGTTGCTGACGCGTTAATTATTATGAAAATTACAGACATCAACGTTTATATTGTGAGAGAAGGAATTACTCGAAAAGAACATCTTGGTACAATCAATGAGCTTTATAAAGAAGGAAAGGTAAAAAATGTAAGTATTCTTTTAAATGATACTGGCTTTAATGCAAAGTATGGTTATGGATATAAATATGGATATAACTATGGTTACGGCTATGGTTACGGTTATGGCTACGGTTATGGCTACGGCTACGGTTATGGCTATGGATATTATGAAGAAGAACAAAAACGTAAAAAACCGTTGTTAAAACGTATTTTTGGAATTGGGGGAAAATCCAAATCCAAAAATAAATCTTAATTCTTTTTTGTTTTATTTTCTCCTTATCTGAATATGCATTTATACAATTTAAATAACAAAGAAGAATTAAAAAGAAAACTTTATTCTGAAGATTTCAAACGAATAACTCTCTCGTTTTATAAATATGTAATTATTGATAA
>Ga0206936_1256_pt1 | contig 12265 bp, 9 predicted proteins | sample Alteio_BWOrgHeat_14_FD_152922 | JGI IMG/M metagenome (GOLD analysis project Ga0206936, IMG submission 152922) | Enriched cells from forest soil in Barre Woods Harvard Forest LTER site, Petersham, Massachusetts, United States -... | ecosystem: Environmental > Terrestrial > Soil > Temperate forest > O... | reverse complement strand
GTGCCTCGAGAGAACGCTCCCCCGAAAACGGATCGCGCTCACTTACCGGGCCCCTCTACGGATACCGGCAGCGATCCGCGAGGCCCGCTGATCCCACATCGCTTCGGAGGTGGAGTTACTCTTCGGACCCTGATGCAATCCCGAGCGATCGTGGCCTTTCCGGTTCGTCCTCATCTGTAACGCCGCCGAGCCTCGCCCGAGGCCCACGCAGCACGGGCTTCCAGGCCGGGGAACAGATATGCAGCCTTGCCGGCGAACTCCAGGCAAACCGAAATCTTCTCTCGGCGCTGGTAGGTCCCGGAGTTACGGTGGGCCTCTCGATGTCGGGCGGCAACCATGCCATTCCCATGAATGGAGGCGACCTCACCCGGGTGCTGGTCAACCTTGCCCGCAACGCCGCCGAGGCGATGCACGGCACAGGTCACCTGCAGATCGCCCTTCAGGAGGATGCGGACCGGACCGTAATCACTTTTACCGACAATGGGCCGGGAATTCCCGAAGCTCATCTCGAAAATATCTTCAACTCCGGCTACACCACGCATGTAGATCTCCGTGCCCTGCAGGTCAGTACGCCAGGCGCGGCGCCGACTTTCGGATTTGAATATCGCCCCTGGCCCGCTCAACATCGCGGGTTGGGCCTCGCCATTGTGCGCTCGATCGTCTCCGCAGCCGGAGGCTCGGCAGCGGCGACGAATTGGTCGCCAGCCGCGTTGCCTAAAGGCTCCACGGCCGCTCCAGCAACGGGGGCCGTGATCCGTCTCGAGTTTCCCCGGCTCGAATTTCCACTGCTCGACCTGCCGCCCGCTACCTGAGCGGTATGCACGCATCGTCTGTGCGGCTTGACGGTCGAGATTAGGGCCAGATCCGGCAAGCCGCAGTTGCACTTATGGAACTCTCACATGCAAAGAAACGAAAAGGCGGATAGAATGCTCGAAACAGTCTTCCACACAACAGTCATGGACTTCCTCCCTCAAAGTGCGGAGCCCCTAGAGGCTCGTGAGCTTCCTGAGCGCCGATTCCGGCTGCACCTGCTCGTCGTGGATTGCGACGCGGCGGTGCGCTCGGCCTGCGCTGAAATCGCCACCTCCCTTGGCTTCGCAGTGCAATCGACCTGCGAACTGGCCCAGGCGCGAACCCTGTTACAGGGGCACGCTGTCGACGTCCTGCTGGTGAATCTGCCGCGCGGAGACCATCACGGGCTTGAGCTTGTTTCCGAGGTCAAGCTTCTCTATCCGGGGATCGCGGTCATCGCGATGACCGCATCCGGCTCGGTCAACGCGGCAGTTGAGGCGATGCGTTGCGGGGCAGCCGACTACCTCACCAAGCCCTTTGCCGTCGATGAGCTGTCGACGGTGCTGGAACGCGCCGCGTCAACGGTCACTGTGGATCAATCCAGCCGGCAGCTGCGTGAGCAGTTGCGGCTTAGCCAGGGCCTCGGCGCTATGATCGGCCGCTCGCCGGAAATGGAGAAGCTCTATCGCATCCTCTCCAAGGTCGCGCAAAGCTCCCATCCGGTTCTGGTGCTCGGCGAGAGCGGGACCGGCAAAGAGCTTGTCGCGCGCACCATCCACGCCTTTGGGCCCAATGCCAACAAGCCGTTTCTTCCCGTCGATTGCGGCTCGCTGGTCCCCACGCTCATCGAGAGTGAACTCTTCGGCTACGTGAAAGGCGCATTCACCGGGGCCATGAAATCCAAGGACGGCCTTTTCGTTTCCGCTGAAGGTGGCACCGTCTTTCTCGACGAGATAGGTGAGCTGACGCTCGATCTTCAGGCCAAGCTTCTGCGCGCCCTGCAGGAGAAGGAAGTGCGTCCGGTCGGCGCTACGCATCGCGTTCCGATCAAGGCGCGCATCGTTGCCGCGACCAACCGCGATCTCGCCTCGATGGTCGAAAAAGGCTCGTTCCGCAAGGACCTGTTCTACCGCCTCAATGTCGTGAACCTGCGTCTGCCCGCGCTGCGCGATCGCAGAGAGGATATTCCACTCCTCGCCGCGCATTTTCTCGACCGCATGTCCAAAGGGCAGGTACGCAAGTTCACATTGAATGACGAAGCCCTACGCACCATGATGCGTCACGACTGGCCGGGCAATATTCGCGAATTGGAAAACTGTATCGAGCGTGCCTGCTCACTGTCCTCCGGGCCAGTTCTGCAACTCGGAGACCTCCCTTCCCAGCTGCAGCAGCAGGGCCTTGAAGCGCATCGCGTTGCGGCGGCAGTTGCCGATGCGCCCCCCACCCTCCGGTCCGCGGAGGTGCAGCCCTTGGCTGAGATGGAGCGGCAGGCCATCCTCGGCGCGATTCGAACTCTGGGCGGCGACAAGCTGCTGGCAGCGCGCCTGCTCGGTATCGGCAAAACCACCCTGTACCGAAAGCTCAAGGAATACGGCATCGCCGACCCGGCGATGGGAGACTAGCCGAGGTCACGGCACCGGCGGCAGCTTCTCCGCAGGAGCGCAGGGAAGCCATAGGCAAATCACGCGAAAAACACAACCGCTGCGGCCACATTCCGGCCCGGCAAGGAGCGAGGACAAGCCATGAAAGTATTGATTGTGACGGGCATGGAAGGCGCAGAGAATTGCGCAGTCGTACTCACCCAGTTGCTGCGCACCGAATGCGAGGTAGCACAGGGACGCAAAGCGGCCCTCGCCGCACTCAAGCGCAACGAATACGCCGCCGTCGTCATCGATGAAGCGATCATCGATTACGACTCCGAGGGAGCCGAGCTGATCTGGGAACAAGCCGGCCTGGCGATTCCGGTCCAGGTAAACTTCGCCCTCTCTGGCACGGAGCGGCTGGCGCGAGAGATTCGTATGGCTCTCCATCGCCGGGCGCGCGAGCGAACTCTGGCCCACGAAGCAGCAGCAGCAGCGATCGAGGTAGAGTTAAAATCCACCGTCGCCGGGCTGTTGCTGCATTCGCAGCTTGCGCTGGCCGACCGCGACGTTCCTGCCCCGCTCGCTGAAAAGCTGCGCGTAGTCGCTGACCTCGCCGGAAACCTGCGCGAGCAGCTGGTCGCTGTCCCACTGGCGCAGCAACGGGCCTGACAGCGAACGTTTTCGCGCCTTCAACTGGCATCTGCAGTACTCTCGGCGCCTTCCCCTTGACAATCGACAAGAGAAAGCGTATCTCTTATGTCGACCGTCGAGGGGAAGATGTCGCCGTCCATTAGCTCCACTCAACCTCGCTCTACTCAATCCGGCGATCTGCTGCAGGGAACGCTCGACCTGCTCATTCTGAAAACTCTCGCGCTCGAGCCAATGCACGGCTGGGGTGTTGCGCAACGCATCCAGCAAGTCTCCAAAGACGCACTGCAGATCGGTCAGGGCTCGCTCTATCCCGCCCTCCATCGCCTCGAATACCGCGGATGGATCAAGGCGGAGTGGGCAAGCTCAGAAAACAACCGCCGCGCCAAGTTCTACTCGCTCACTGCAGCCGGCCGCAGGCAGCTGAAGGCCCAGGTCAAAAACTGGGGCCGCATCGCGGCCGCAATCGCGCGGGTACTCGAAGGTGAGGCACCGGCATGAAATGCGATAGCATCTGGGCGCGAACTCTGAGATGGCTGAGTGGCCCATCGCAGGCAGTTGTCCGCAACTCAAGAGATCGCCTCGATGAGGAGTTGCAATTTCACATCGAGCAATCGATAGAAGCGAATATCGCCGCCGGCATGACAGAGAAAGATGCGTCCAGGCAGGCAAGGATCGAGTTCGGCGGCTTTGAGGCAGCGCGTGAAACGACATATCGTCAGCGCCCGGGATGGCTGATCGAGACATTCCTGCAGGATGCGCGATATGCCTTACGAAGCTTTCATCGTAATCCGATTTTTGCGGCGACCGTTATCATCACGCTGGCCCTGGGCATCGGAGCCACTACAGCGGTCTTCAGCGTCGTCGATCCTATACTCTTCCGTCCCTTGCCTTATGCGCATGCCGAGAGACTTGTTTCTGTAGGACTGGTACAGTCGCTCGAAAGGCAGGAATTTACGCTGGGCGGTTTCTACTATGAGTGGCAGGCGCATCAAAAGCCCTTCGACTCTTTTACTTTTGAGCGTGGAGTCGACGAGTGCAATCTTACCGAAGCCAACCCGATACATCTACTCTGTGCCAGTGTTGCGCAGAATTTTCTACCCACGCTCGGCGTGTCTCCTGTTGTCGGGCGAAATTTTCTGCCGGGAGAGGATCTACCGAATGGTCCTAAAGCCGTGCTGCTTTCCGATAGCTTTTGGCTGAGTCGCTATAACCGTGATCCTGCTGTCCTGAACAAGACAATCGTCATCGACGATCAACCAAGGCAAATTGCCGGTGTCTTGCCTGCTGGCTTTGAGATGCCGAGGCTTCAGAAAGCGGACATTCTGCTCCCAGCAGCGATGGACGTTGCCGCCCAGCACACAGTCAATGCCGGTATCGGCTACCCCATGTGGGCTTTTGCACGACTCAAACCGCAAATCAGCATCGCGCAGGCGAAGGCAGAGATGGACCCGCTCTTTCGTCACACGCAGGAGTGGATTCCCCCACAGTTCAGGCAGGAGTTTCATCTGCAAATTCGCTCGATCCGCGACCGCCAGATGCAGGCCGTATATCGGCCTGCATGGGTTCTGCTGGCCGCGTCGCTGACGATGCTGCTGATCGCGAGCGCCAATGTAGCAGGGCTGCTTTCCGCACGCGGCGCAGGGCGCAAACAAGAGCTGGCAGTTCGTTCCGCACTTGGCGCGAGTACGCTCAGGATAGTATGCCAGACGCTCACCGAAGCCGTGTTGCTCGCGCTTGCGGGAGCAGTATTCGGGTTCGCACTGGCGGCAATTCTATTGCGGATCTTTGTTGCGATTGCACCCGCAGGCGTGCCGTTTCTGACCAAGGCGCGGCTGGACTTCCGCATCATTTTTTTCACAATTGCAATTGCATTGCTGTGCGCGGCTGTTTTCGGAGGACTGGCCGCACTGCAGAAGCCACACGCGGAGGCTCTTGTCGCGCGCCCAACACAAGGCCCCGCGACTGCGCGGCTCAGACGCGTGCTCGTAGTTATGCAGATCGGCATCAGCCTTGTTCTGGTTTCGGGTGCATCTCTGCTGTTGAAGAGTTTTCGCAATCTTGAGCAGCAGAAGCTCGGTATGTCGACCGACGGCGTATTGTCTGTGCAGGTTTCGCTCAACTGGAGCCGCTACCAATCGGGCCGCGCTTACAAGGACTTCTATCTGCGTGCAGAGTCAGCCCTACGAAGCCTGCCCGGCGTTACGGAGGTAGCGATCAGCAATTCGCTGCCGCCGGACGAGAACACCTGGCATGACGAAATACGTTACGATTCGTTTTATGTAGCAGGCCAGCCGCGTCCTACTCCAGGAGCGGGTGGAAAAGTTGTTACGCGCAGTGTGACGCCGGGATTTTTTCGCATTCTGAGAATTCCGATTCTCGAAGGCCGAAGCTTCAATGAAGAAGACCGCAACGCTGTCGGCAGTCTCCTCATTTTGAGTCAATCGCTTGCCGGGCGGCTCTTTCTTCGTGAAAGCGCAATAGGGCGGCATATTCAGTTTGCGTCGTACCGGCCGTATTTCGTCCTCGATGGGCCAATTTATACCGTTGTAGGAGTAGCAGGAAATGTGAAGAATGCGGGCCTCGCCGGTCAGGACAGCCCGGAATACTATACGCTGCAAAGCAATACTGGTGCCTGGAGCGGGCACTCTCTGTTTCTGCTCGATACAACGCTGCCGGCCGCTGCAATTGCCGCGTCGGTGCAATCAAAGATAGCCCAGATCGATCCCATGACTCCAGTGGAGATTGAAGCACTCACCGAGACGGTCGACAAGCTTGCAGATCAACCGCGATTTGAAAGCGCTCTGCTCGGCTTCTTCGCACTTACCGGGTTAATCATGGCCATTATTGGCCTCTATGGCGTTACTTCATTTCTCGTAACGCAACGGACACGGGAGATCGGCGTGCGCATGGCGCTGGGTGCGAGCCGGAGCAATATTCTCCGGCTCGTCGCATGGGAAGGCGCGCTCTTGATTGGCTCAGGAACCGCGCTCGGACTCGCTATGGCGCTTGCTGTAACGCAGGTACTCAGAAATCTTCTCTTCGGGATCGGCCCCCGTGATCCGGGCACATTCATCTTCGTTCCATCGCTGCTAGTGCTTGTGACGCTCATGGCTATGATCATCCCGGCACGAGCCGCGACGCGCATCGATCCTGTAGCAGCCTTGCGCTGCGAATAAATCAACGGTACTCCCGCAGGTCGCCATTGCTCGATTACTCTGGAAGCAATGGCAACGACCAGCAATGCAAGGCAGTTCTCCTCATCCTCAAGGGAGTATCCACATGCAGATCGGCATCGACAGCTTTGCAGCCGCCATTCATGATCCGGAAACCGGCGCCACCATAGCCCCCACAGAACGCCTGCGCAATCTCGTAGCAGAGATCGAGCTGGCCGACCAGGTAGGCCTCGATGTCTTCGGCATCGGCGAACACCATCGCGAAGAATTTCTCGACTCAGCGCCCACCATCATTCTTGCCGCGGCTGCCGGACGCACTAAGAACATCCGCCTCTCCAGCGCCGTCACCGTCCTCAGTGCCGCCGACCCCGTGCGTGTCTTCCAGGAATTCGCTACGCTCGACCTCATATCGCGAGGCCGCGCAGAGATCGTCGCCGGCCGGGGCTCATTTATCGAGGCCTATCCACTCTTCGGCCTGAAACTCGAAGACTACGATTCGCTCTTCCTCGAAAAGCTCGATCTCCTGCTGAAGATTCGCGATAACCAGCGTGTCGAGTGGTCTGGCAGGCATCGCCCCGCCCTCACCGGTCAGGGCATCTATCCGCGGCCGTTACAGCCGTCGCTTCCCATTTGGATCGGCGTCGGCGGCACTCCGCAATCGTTTGCCCGCGCAGGCCATCTTGGACTGCCGTTGATGGTCGCAATCATCGGAGGGCAACAGCATCGCTTTCGTCCGCTCATCGATCTTTACCGCGAGGCAGGCGAGCGGGCAGGTCACGCCCCCGAAAAGCTGAAGGTAGGCCTCCACATGCTCGGCTTCCTAGGCGATACGACCGAGCAGGCCGCCGACGATTTCTACCCTGGTTACGCGACGATGTTCACGCAGATCGGGAAAGAGCGCGGCTGGGCGCCCACCACGCGTGCGCAGTACGATCTCACTCGCGGCAAGGTCGGAGCATTCCTCATCGGCGATCCAGACACAGTCATCGAAAAAGTGCTATATACCAACGAGGCGCTCGGTGGCATCGCGCGCCTCGACTTCCAAATGACCGTCGCAACCTTGCCGCACGCTAAGATGATGCATGCCATCGAAATCCTCGGCACCAGGGTCGCGCCCGCTGTACGCAAGGAACTCGGCGCATCGCTCTGACGTGACCCTGGCGAGTTCCCTCTACGACCGTTCCCGCCGCGGATATCGACCACCATCCGCTTGTCTTTCCAGGTTGGTTAACGTGCAGAGCATCTTGGGAATCGTATTGCGGCAGGTGTCGCACGATTCCGATGTGTGACCCTCCACATAGATTCCCTGCGATGCGACAGCGATTTCCGTCATGTAGATCACCGGAGCTGCATAGGTCGTGCGCAGGTTGTGAGCGTAATACTGAACCAGCTTCGGCGCGGCACACGTGAACTTCTTGCCTTGCGCGGTGACAGTCCCGCCATTGCAATCCTTGTAAGTGTCGTTCATCGCAGTAATATCCGTTAGCGTTACATAATGGTGCGCGACGCCGAGAAACAAAGCCGCCTGTGCCTGTATGGTCGGTTCAAAACGGTAATTGAATCCGGACTCTGCCACCACCATTTGTCTGTTTGTGCCGTTGCTCTCGCGCACATCGAGAAGGCCGAACATCGGGGGCCTGTCCCTGCCCGCCACGATATGAGCGTTAACGAGACTCTGAGCCAACGCCTTCAGGCTTGTTGTTTCGTATAGCCTGTGGTCTGCACTCAGGCGTCCGCATGCGGCACATACGTAGCCGGGCTTATAGACTGGAGGCCCTTTCTCTGGCTTGTGAGCGATCTCCTGCTTCTTGACGAAACGTGCTGAGCCTGTCTTGCTGCCCACGTCGGAAGTAAATTTGTAATCGCCAAAAGAAACACCCGTAAAGCTTTCTCCCGTCACGGAACTTGGAGCATTTCTCTTAAGACACTTTCTCAGAAATTTACGCAGTACCCAGCCATCAGGCCACCACGCAGGTTGAGCCCCATTGGGCACACCTGCTGTAACCTGCACCTGGACATACGGATCGGCGACGAGATTGTAGCTATCCTGGTCCGTAACCGTTTCAACCTCAGTCTGCGGGTTCAGATTCACTGTTGCGGGACTTGCGGTTGTTTTGGGATTGCTTTCATATATCGGCACCAGCCGGGACTCTGTGAAATAACTAAAGGCCATCGCATACTCCTCACCGACTCAGATCCGTGAATTGTTAGCGTTAACGAGTGTAATGGCCTCCCCACATAGTTGCAAGGTACCGATCATGGGATAGTCTCAACGACAGAGCGTGCTTATGAACTTAATGAATCGACGGTGCATTGTCGCGTCCATCCTGATCCTGTTCTCGATCTCATTCACAGATCGCGCAATAGCACAGCAGCAGCCCGGGAACAGAGCGCAAGCGGGCGCTGCCGCATGGCCTGATCCTCTCGTTACACTCGCGGGCAAACCCGTTTCTAGCATTGCGGATTTCAACACCATTCGCCGCCCTGAACTGCTGAATGACTTCGCAGAGAATGTCTTCGGCCACACCCCGGCGCAAAAGTTGCCCATGCAAGCGCGCGTCACGTCAGAAGACAAATCGGCGCTGCACGGAGAAGCGATTCGCAGGCAAATCACGATCACGATCGGCTTGGCTCCATTGACACGCGATCTGCATCTGCTGCTCTATCTTCCCGCAAAGGCAAAGGGGCCAGTGCCGGTCTTTGTGGGGCTGAACTTCGACGGCAACGTGAGCACCACGACAGATCCTGGCGTCGATTTGAACGAAGTGTGGACACCTGATCCGGAGCTGTCGAAGGTCGTTCTGCTCGGCGCGTTGAAAGATAATTTTCGTCATCGTGCCACGGAAGCTTCGCGCAGCAGCGATGCTGGCAAGTGGCCCTTCGAAACCATAGTCAAAGCCGGCTACGGCGCGGCTACTCTCTACGCCGGTGACATCGAACCTGATTTTGCAACAGGCATAGGCTACGGCGTGCGGCCGCTCTTTTTCAAGCCCGGCCAGTATATGCCCGACCTGACCGACTGGGGAGCCATCGGCGCATGGGCGTGGGGTTTGAGCCGCGTTGCTGATTACCTGATGACTGAACCAGCGGTCGATGCGCACGCGATCATTCTTACCGGCCACTCGCGCATGGGCAAGGCGGCACTGTGGGCTGCGGCGCAGGATCAAGGACCTGTCCAGCGCTTCGCGATGGTCATCTCAAATGAATCAGGTCAGGGCGGAGCAGCTCTCTCACATCGCGAGGCAGGCGAGACAATCTGGCATTTGAATGTCGCATTTCCATACTGGTTCTCGCCCGCCTTTCATGTATATAACGCGAACACAAGACTATCCCCTCGACGGGCATCTGCTGCTGTCGCTCATTGCACCACGGCCGCTGTTTGTCGCCAGCGCACAAGACGATCCTCTATCCGATCCCGAGGGTGAATTTCTCTCAGCCAGGGCAGCAAGCTCGGTATACCGTCTCTTCAACCTCGAAGGCCCGCTACCCAGCGAAAGCTTCAAGGTCGGCCAACTCATGGGCAACGATCTCCGCTACTACTGCCGACCCGGCAAGCACGACATGCTTCTCGAAGACTGGCAGCGCTACATCGCATTTGCGGATGAGCATTTCAAGCCGCATGGCCGCTGATCTTTCTCAATGCACCGTCTTCATCTTCCGGCTCATGAAATCCATCATCAGATAATTCCCCAGCGTCTCGGGTGTAGTGAAATAAGCCTTCCCACGGCACATGGCGCTCACTCGCTGCACGAATTGCACAAGCCCTGGATCGCTCGCCAGCATGAACGTGTTGATCATGATGCCCGACCTGCGGCAGCGCGCCACCTCTTCAAGCGTCTCCGACAGCACCAGCGGATCAAGTCCAAAAGCATTCTTGTAAATGCGTCCATCAGGCAGCGTAAGTGCCGAGGGCTTGCCGTCCGTGATCATCACAATCTGCCGCATCTCCTTGCGCTGGCGATTGAGAATGCTCCGCGCCAGTCGCAGCCCTTCGCGCGTGTTGGTATAGTGCGGCCCCACCTTGACACGCGCAATCTGTGACACCGGCACCTCTTCTGCTGAGTCATGAAAGAGCACCAGGCTAAGCGTGTCGCCCGGATACTGCGTGCGAATCAGATGCGACAACGCCATAGCTACGCGCTTCGCGGGCGTGAATCGGTCTTCGCCGTAGAGAATCATCGAATGCGAACAATCCAGCATCACCACGGTCGCGCAGCTTGATTGATAGTCGCTCTGCTGCACGTGAAGATGCGGATAATCCACTTCAATGGGCCACGTCCCAACGTTGCCCTCTGGGTTCTCCGCTTGCTCACGCGCATGATCGATCATCGCCGCAGCAAGCGTGGCATTGGCATCGAGATTGAGCGTGTCGCCAAACTCATACGGCCTGATTGAACCATTGATTTCAACACCCGTCGCCTGGTGCGAAGTATCATGGCGCCCAGCACTGGCGCGCCCCAGGGACCCAAGCAGATCCTGCAGCGTCTTGTAACCGAGAAAGTCGAGTGACTTATCCGTAACTTCAAAACGAGCCTGCGTCTCTCCGCCGCCAACCTGCCCCTGGCCCGTCGAAGGACGAGAAGGATCATTTGGCTCATCAATGCGAATGTAATCCTGTTGTTCCATTCGCTGAATCAGCTTATCGATCAGCGTGTCAATCTCACCTTCAGCCGCTGCCTGGTCGAGCCTGTCGCGTATATCCTGATCGAACTCGCCCAGCTCCAGCGCCTCCCGCAGAGCCTCTCGGAGATTCTCCAGCGTCTGCTCACCGTCCATCTCGCGAAACTGCGAATACGGATCCTGAAAGCCGGAATCGAGCAGATATTCCGAGAGCTTCTGCATCAGATCCTCAAGATCGATGTCTCCAGCCAGCTCGCCCGTGTACCGCGTATATCGAATCCGCTTCATCGTAGGCTCCAGGGATTGCCCGTCAGGCCACAGTTAGTTAAAGCTGCCTCGCCGACCTGATCTGCGCTGCTGCCAGTCTTCATAACCCTGCTCATCTTCTGCTGGCCGTGCCTCACGTCGTGTCGGCTTGTCAGGAGCGGAAAATTTTCGCTCCTCGCTGCGGCTCAATTTCTTATGCGCATAAAGTCCCTCAAGCAGGAACTCCGCTGCCGCCACAATCTGCGGAGGCTGTTCCTTCCCCCGAATGCCCAGCGGACCAAGCTTCTCAATCAATCCCTGGATCTCGCCAAGGTTATGCACTACCGTCTTCGACGAATCCGAATCGTCGATTTGCAGCGTCCCTCCGAGCTGAAACCACTGCTCAATTTGCTGAGTATTGGTCTCGCTGAAATACTTGTCGTAGACCCGCGCCACCGCATTGCGCAGTATCTCGCGCACAATCGTGTCCGCTCCACGCAGTTCGCCTTCGTACTCAAGTTCCAGTTTGCCCGTAATGCCCGGCAATGCTGCGTACAGGTCAGTGATGCGCGGAACGATCATCGATTCGTTGTGCATCAGCGCGCGTCGCTCCGCATTGGAAACGGCAAGCTCAAGCGTCGCAATCGGCAGTCGCTGACTGACGCCCGAACGCTTGTCCACGCGCCGGTCTTCGCGCGCCAGGAACGCAACCTGCTCGATCGTTTCGCGCAGAAAGACAGGAATATCGAGATCGCCACGCTCGCGGCCCCACCCGCGTTCAGTCCATGCCTCTTGCCGCGTAATCGCGATGCCTTCATCGACCGTCGCCGCATAATGTGTGCGAATCTCCGAGCCGATGCGGTCCTTCAGCGGAGTCACAATCTTCCCACGCGCCGTGTAGTCTTCAGGATTGGCACTGAAGACCAGCGCCACATCAAGCGCAAGCCGCACCGGATAGCCCTTGATCTGAACATCTCCTTCCTGAAGGATGTTGAACAGCGCAACCTGAATTTTTCCTGCCAGGTCGGGCAGTTCGTTCACTGCAAAAATTCCGCGATTGGCGCGCGGCAGCAATCCATAGTGCATCGTGAACTCGCTGGCCAGGTCATGCCCTCCGCGTGCGGCCTTGATCGGGTCGAGATCGCCGATCAGGTCGGCCACCGTGACATCGGGCGTCGCCAGCTTTTCTACGTAGCGGTC
>Ga0206936_1255_pt1 | contig 12353 bp, 6 predicted proteins | sample Alteio_BWOrgHeat_14_FD_152922 | JGI IMG/M metagenome (GOLD analysis project Ga0206936, IMG submission 152922) | Enriched cells from forest soil in Barre Woods Harvard Forest LTER site, Petersham, Massachusetts, United States -... | ecosystem: Environmental > Terrestrial > Soil > Temperate forest > O... | reverse complement strand
TTGAAAACGTGAGTTTCGACAATGCCAGCGTTGTAGGAAGTGCCATCCTGATCGGAGTCGAAGCCAGGGAGTTGAGCGTTGAAATTGAAAACATCATAAGGCGCGGTAAACCGGGTGCGGATAAAGCGCAGGTTCAGCGTGTCCTTTTCACTGAAAATGTAGTCGCCCTTGATATCGAGTTCAGGAGCATCGTAGTCAGCTCCCAGATTTCGTTGAGCAATTCCCATTTGAACCGTGCCGCGGTCATCACCCGTCGTAGGATCGGGGCCTAGCACTATATCGGCGGGCCTATCGGGATTATTGGGATCGCCCACCAAGTTTCCATAGACAGACAGCAAAGTGTTGGCCCGGGGATTGTTCAGTGCCGCCAGCGTTGCGAGACCGGCCGCGCTGGGAATCGAGAGCTGAGCGAGATTTGCGGTGGAGCGATAGTAGTCCCATTGGTAAGAGGCGAAAAAGAAGGCTTTGTTACGCTTGATCGGACCACCAATAGCAAAGCCGGGAAGGTTTTCGCGGTACTTAGTTTCCTGTTCAACATTGTTGCGCTTGTCAGCCTTATCCCAAGTATCAAGAGACGAGTTGTTGGCTCGCCAGTAGGCTGCCCCGTGATAGGAGTTGGTGCCGCTCTTGTACACGAGGTTGGAGACGGAGCCAGCGCCATGGCCGTATTCAGCGGTATATGCGTTCTCGATGATGGTGACTTCTTTAACGGCTTCGTCATTGCCCGGCTGGAGGCCCTGGCCCTGGATGCCGGCGTCGTTGTTGTCCTGACCTTCAATGAGGAAGTTGTTCGCTCGGGGGCGTCCGCCGCCAACGTTGAAATTGACACCGTTGGAGAATCCTGCCTGCTGCACGTTGAGAACACCGGGGAGGGTGAGAGCAAGTTCGTAAGGATTAAGGCTGGCGATTGGGAGGCTGCTAATTTCCATGGTGCCGATGGTGCCACTGATCTGGCCATTGTCGACGTTAATTGCTGAATTATCTGCGTTTACCTCTACTTTGTCGGCAGCACTGCCGATTTCCAATTGCAGTGAAGCTGAGACGATCGCCGAGGAGGGAACGATGAGGCCATCGAGAACCTTATCCCTAAATCCGCTGGCAGATGCTGTGACCTTATAGGTGCCGGCGAGCAGAGATTCGATACGATAGGTTCCATCCGTGGTAGTAAGTCCAGTGCGACTGGCGCCGGTCTCCGCGGAGACGACGGTAACAGTAGCGCCAACCAAGGCAGCTCCACTGGCATCAGTAACGGCACCCACAATCGTGCCGTTTGAAGTCTGACCATACGCTGTACTGACTGCAACAACAACCATAAGCAATGCGATGACTGCTCGCTTGAATCCTGTCACGTGAATCCTCCAGAAGGTGTTGAAAAGAGAACCAAGGCTTTGTTCTCATGTGACCGGCGAGCAAACAATGTTCATATTGTCCGGCCAGGTTTTGCGAAGGCTAGTGCCGATAATTTCTTGCACGTTTAGTTCCATTATTGGTTTTACGGTTAAGGTTATTTATATCAATGACTTTCACGTCGGCGAATATCGCACCCCATACACTTTGTCATAAGTTCTGGAGTGCGATATTAAATTGCGGAGAACATGACACAGGCTCGTGCGAGGGGCGCCGTGGTAACTCGCAGCAGGTCAGTCCCAGTCAGAAAGAGCTTTGAGGCCAAAAACAAGACCCCCGCCGAAGCGGGGGTCTTTGCCTGGAACTGGCTAGCCTGAAAAGGCAGCCAGTTCTCTGTGGGTTTGTTGCTGGCTTAGAAGATGAACTTCAGTGCCAGCTGCATGGTACGGGCGTTGGCATTGAAGAACTTGCCAGGTTCGTTGAATCCGCTGCTGGTGACGGTCTGGAAGTTGAGGGTCGCCGTGTAGCCGGGCGAGTTGATGTTGTCGAGCGTACCGGGGATGTACTGTGCGTGGTTCAGGAGGTTGAAGGTCTGAGCCTGGAACTCCATCTTGTAACGCTCGCCAATGTTGATGCGCTTGACTGCCGTAGCATCCAGATTGTTGATCGGGTTGATGGGAAGCGTGTTCCGCTGCGCAGTTGAAAGAGCGCCTGAGCCTGCCTGAACGTAGCGGGCAGTAGGATCATTAGCAATATAGGCGACCAGATTCGCGCTGCACTGTGTGATCGGACCATCATCGCCCGAACCGCACAGACCCGCACGGTTGGGATCATACAGAGGCGAAACGCCGCTGCCGGTGCCACCTTTTCCGTTGGGGTTCCAGACGGGCCGGTCGATGTAAGCGCCGTCACCATTGCCATTCGAATCGAGGCCGGAAAGCGTGGTGTAGTACTCCGGCGACTCGTAGGTGTAGATGGGTGCAATTTCCCAGTTACCGGCCAAGTTGCGCATGGCCCAGTTGGAGCTCTTGAAGAACGGAAGATCATAGACCATCTCAAAAGTCAAACGGTGGGTGCGATCGAGGGCCGAACGACTATAGTCAGCCGAGACATTCTGGAAGTTCTGAACACGACGCGGAGTAAGCACCGTCGAGAAGACGTCGGCGGTGGCATCGTCCATGGTCTTGCTCCAGGTGTAGGCCAGGTTCATCTGCAGGCCGCGCTGGAAGCGCCGGGTCAGGTTAACCGCCAGTCCGTTGTAGTTGGACTGCGAGGAAGGCTGGAAGGAGACGATGGGGCTGACAAAGCCTGCAGCCGCATATTCTGCTTTCGTGCTGGGGCGTGCGTTGATGCTGCTCAGAGTGTTAGACAGGCCAGCCAGTTCGGCATCGCTTGGCGCGCTAAAGTATGTGGGCAGGTTGTGGGTTGCATCGGTCTTGTCGATCTTGTTGATGCGGACCTGAGTGGACAGATGAATACCACGAGTTCCTACATAGCGAACTTCCAGCGTGTAATCGCGATGGAAGACGTGCTCGACACCGAGAGACCAGGTCTCTGCATAAGGGAGTTTCTGATCAGGCACGTACGCAGTGGTTGCGGCGCGCTGATCGGCGATCGTGTCGAAGGTCTGCAGCGTTCCGGTACCAGCCGGCAGGCCGCCGTTGGCGAGGAAGTTGGGATCGCCCGGGTTGGGGATGCCGGGAGCACCGGACCCTACGTCCGTCGTCGAGGAGTACTGCGGCGGGAACGAGAGAATGCCAAGGTTGTCGTAAAGGACGTCGATGGCCATACCGAAGCCGGCGCGGACCGATGTGTTTTCATCCGGCGCGTAGACGATGCCCACGCGGGGGGTGAAGTTCTTGTACTGCGGCTGCGGCTTGCCGAAAGTAATCAGGCCTGGATCGCTGGCGGCCTGGTTGAGGATTTGCGCTCGCTCGCCGGTTGGTACTGAGGTAAATTCGTAGCGCAGTCCGTAATTCAGGGTTATGCGCGGCCCGACCTTCCAGGTGTCATTTGCGTACCCGTACAGGGCGGTTTGGTCGCCGTAGTAGAAGAAGTTGCCCGTCGAGCGCTCGCCGAAGCCGGTAGGAGCAAGATCATGCAGGTATTCGTCCAGTGCATTCCACTGATAATCGCCGCGGACGCGCTGGGTAAAGCTTTGCGGTGAGATGTACTTACGTCCATCGAAACCGATCTTGAAGTTGTGCTTGCCCTTGATCCAGCTGATGTTGTCCGTGAACTGGTAGAGATTCTGGATCGTGGACTGCGGTGCGTTGCCGTCCGGGCCGTAGTTGATGAAGCCCTGATCATAGAAAGTGAGGTTGGGGAACTGGTTCAGACCGGGGAAACTGAAGTTGCCCGAGGGAGTCTGGTTGAAATACCGGTTGTAACCGATGCGGGCTTCATTGATCAGGTTCGGCGTGAAGTTATGAAACTCGCTGATCGAGATGAGGTGAAAGCGGTAGGGCAGCTGCTGATAGAAGGCGGGCAGACTGGCTGCGGTATCCGGAGTACCCTGCGTGTTGTAGATATAACGTCCGCGCATGTTGTCTTTGCCGGAGATGCTGTAGTCGAAACCGGTCGTCAGCGCGTCGAAGTTGGTGAAGTTGGGTGCGCTTACCAGATAGTTGCCGAGTGGGATGTTGTAGGAATTCTCCCCGCCGGTCACTGTCAGGAACTGACCGCCTTCAGTCTGGTTGAAGCAGGCGTTATCTGCAGCCGCATCTACCTGCGAAGCCGAGACCGGCGTGTACTTCGTATAGACTCCGAGGTTGGTTGCACTGAGCCCGGGAACCGATCCGATGGTGGCCAAACCGTCGGCAGTCGGCGTGCAGAGGTAATATTGGCCAGACTGGCCCTGATTCTGACGCTCGTAGCCGCCGAGGAAGAACAGCTTGTTGGGAATGATCGGGCCGCCCACTTCGCCCCCGTAGCGGTTGAAGTCATAACGGGGATTGGGAATCTTGCCGCCCTGGATGGCGTTCTCGGCATTCAGATTGCGGTTCTGGAAATATTCATAGGCGGTGCCGTGGAACTTGTTGGTGCCGCTCTTGATGTTGGTGTTGAACTGGCCGCCTGCGGAGTGGCCGAACTCCGGAGAGAACTGATTGGTGATAAGGGTGAAGTCACCTACGTCATCGTTGGGAACGTACACCAGAGGTCCGGTAACCGACTTGTTGTTGTTGTCGATACCCTCGATGGTGTAGTTGTTGGCGCGGGGACGCTGACCGCCCACGGAGGGTCCGGTACCGGCTCCCACTGCACCGCTCGATGCGACGCCTGGAGTGAGCAGCGAAAGATTCAGCACGCCCAGTCCGACGGATGCGACCGGCAGGTCGCTGAGTTCCTTGGATTCGAAAGTCGTGGCCAACGACGTGGTGGTGGTATCGATCGTCACCGAAGCCTGTGCCGTGACCTCGACATTGGTGGCCTGCGAAGCGACGTTAAGCGGGAGACGGGCAGTGCCGACCGCGCCCAGACTAACCTCAAAATTTTCGAGTTTATAGGAGGTGAAACCCGTGGCGCTGGCGGTGATGTTGTACTTACCCGGCAGCAGGTTGGAGATACTGAATTCTCCCGCGCCGTTGGCAACTACGTCGGTGGCGATGCCGGTGGCCACGTTAACGATGTGAATCTTCGCATCGCCGATGGCTGCGCCGCTGCTATCCACGACTGTGCCAGCGATGCTGCCGCTGGTCACCTGTGCAAATGCCACTGAAGGGGCAAAGCCGACAGCGACCATCCCTCCTGCGAGCGCCATACAGAGTAGCGCTGAGCAAAAAGACTTCTTAAATTTGACCATTGGGTCTTCCTTCCGAGGTAGTGTTGTGGAGCAAGATTGCCGCCGAAATGTAATTCATTGGTATGGGTCAGCTGTGCCGGAGCAGGGGGGAACCGTACACATCGCAGAATCAACCATGGAAACTCTATGAATTTGAATGCACGCGGATGGCCGTTTGGGCCGAACAAGTGAAGGATCGTTTTATGAGATATTTACGATAATGTGAACAGAGAGTAATTTATGGTTTTTCATAGTTATTTTATTTTTCTATGAAATTTGGATGGCTTCAGGATAACTCACTTTGCGATGTCCCCGCTGGCTTGGTGGGCCAGTTCTTGGCCAAAATTGCCACAAACTGGTTCAGTCTGAGAAGTTATGCGAGCTGGGTACCGCATCCTGAACAGAAGCGTGCGCCGGACGCATTGGTTTGCCGGCAGTTTCCGCAGGCGACCAGGGTGGTTTCGCTGGCTGCGCCTTCGGCAGGCAGCCCCGTCATAACAGAGACATGGATCGGCTGGGGGTAGACGGGAGCTCCGGGTGCAACCCAACCGGGATACGCGGTGTAGCCCGGGATTCCGATCCCCAGCGCCGCGGCCAACCCCGCTGCCTGGACGGCGTTGTACATCCGCACGCGTCCTGGCATGAAGAAGCATTCAATAAATCCCAGAATCCACGGGATTGGTGTCCAGGACAAGCAGCAATACAGGATGCCGAGCCCGACGCGGCCCAGGTAGAAGTGATGAAGCCCAAAACCACCAAGAAAAAACGCCAGCAGGACCCCGACCACTTCGTCGCGACGGACGGACTCATACTGCTGCTGAAAGACGGCCTGCGGATTGGGATAGGGCATTGCGCTCATCGAAAGCATTTCTCCTGTGTGCAAATCAATATACGTGGCTCGCTGGCGTCCGGTTCACTTCTCCGGGATTTGCTTCCTTCGCAGGGGGCATGGGACGGTCATCCTCGCACCTGAAGCGCTCTCAACTTAAGCGCCACTCGTTATAATCCTGCCCATGTCTGGTACCACTGGCTCGCCCACCCACCTCCACGAAGATGCGGACGCCCGCATTCAGGAACTGCGCGAGAAACTTCGCCATCACGAGTATCTTTACTACGTCCTCGATGCACCAACCATCTCGGATCAGGAATACGACACCCTGATGAACGAGCTGAAGACGCTCGAGACAGCGCATCCTGAGTTGCTGACGCCGGACTCCCCGACACAGCGCGTGGGAGGCCGGCCTGCCGAGGGCTTTCAGAAAGTCGCGCATTCTCGCCCGATGCTCTCGCTAGACAACGCCTACAACGAAGAGGAGCTGCGCGACTGGGACCGTCGTGTGCGCGAGCTGGCCGGGACGCTGCCGGTCAAATACATTGCCGAACTTAAGCTCGACGGCCTCTCGCTGGCCTTGCACTACGAGATCGACGACAAGGGCAATGCCCGCTTGCTGCGCGGTTTGACGCGAGGTGATGGCTCCATTGGTGAAGATGTCACTACTAATGTCCGCACCATTCGCAGCGTTCCACTGGGTATCTCCGCGGCAAAACTTCAGCAGACACAGATTGACCAATCCCCGTCTTTTGAGGTCCGAGGTGAAGTGGTGATGCCGCTGGCCAGTTTCCGCAAAGCCAATGAGGAGCGCGAACGCGAAGGCCTGGCTCCTGCGGCAAACCCGCGTAACTACGCTGCCGGGACGTTGCGTACCCTGGACACCAAAGTAGTCGCGCAGCGGCGTCTCGATTTCTATGCTTATTTTTTGCTGCTGAACGGCGAATACAATCCCGCGGGACAACACGACACGCTTGAGACTCTTACCAGCGTGGGCTTTCGCGTCAATCCTCATCGCGATACGTTCACGACGGTTGAACAGATTCTCGCCTTCCTCGCCAAGGTCGAAGAGACGCGCGAAGGCCTGGGCTACGAAATTGACGGCGTGGTGATCAAGGTCGATTCGCAGGCCACGCAGCTTCGACTTGGCTACACAGGACGTCATCCCCGCTGGGCGATCGCGTATAAGTACACCGCGAAGGCCGGCATCACCCAGGTTCGCGAGATTCAAGTGACCGTCGGCCGTACCGGCAAACTGACTCCGTTGGCAGTGCTCGTACCGGTCGTGATTGGCGGCGTTACGGTCACCAACGTTGGTCTCTTCAATGCCGATGAAGTCGCCCGCCTGGGAGTTCGCGCGGGAAGCTGGGTCAAAGTGCAGCGCGCTGGTGATGTCATTCCCAACATCCCCGAAGTTATCGTCGATGCCGAACACCCGCAGGGGCCTGAACCCTTCGTCATGCCGACACATTGCCCGGTTTGCGGCACCCCCGCCCAGCACACCGAAGGCGAAGTGGACTCCTTCTGCGTCAACCCCGACTGCCCGGCGCGCCTCGCCCAGTCGCTCTCGTATTTTTCGCATCGCGGAGTCATGAATATCGAAGGCCTCGGCGAAGTTCTCGCCGTGCAGCTGCTCGAGTCCGGCTTGGTCAAATCCATCGCCGATCTCTATACGCTGACGGAAGAGCAGTTGCTGACACTGGAGCGCGTGGGCAAGAAGTCCGCACAGGCTGTGCTTGCGCAGATTGAAAACTCAAAACAGGCAGGACTGGCGCGTCTCCTCATGGGCCTCGGCATTCGCATGGTCGGCGAACGCACAGCTGAGTTGCTCGCCAGCGAGTTTGGCAGCATGGAAGCCATCGAAAGGGCCTCGCAGGAGGAGTTGGAGCGAGTACAGGAAGTAGGGCCCAAAGTTGCCGCCTCCGTTCACGAATTCTTCGCCATTGAGAAGAATCGCGAGTTGATCCAGCGCCTCACAGAGTTAGGCCTGAAGATGACGGCCGAAAAGAAGCAGCGGACCACGCAGCTCGAAGGGCTGACTTTCGTCCTGACCGGCACCTTTCCGACACTCAGCCGTGAAGAAGCCAAGGAGAGGATTGAGGCCGCTGGCGGCAAAGTCAGCGGCAGTGTCAGTAAGAAGACGAGTTACGTAGTAGCAGGCGAAGAGGCCGGCAGCAAGCTTACCAAGGCTCAGGAATTACAAATCCCGATTATCGACGAAACCCACCTCTTAAAGCTTATCTCTGCCGAGCCTGGGGAGAGCTAAGTGCGATCTTGCCGTTATCAGCGTCGCCGTGCAAAAGCATCGGCAGGGCTCACTGTGCACACAGGCTGGGTTGTTGAATTTGGCCATTTGGGAAAACACATGAGACCTAATTCAATATGTTTCTCAGAGGAAACGGTCATCCCAGCGGCATGAGCGGGCTCAATCAGCCAATCGGATATTCGCTTCGCAATCGCGTCTCGTAATTCCTTGTCCGGCATATTTTTCACATCAACCTTGCTCACCGTTCCATCGCGACCGACCATAAATGCGACAAGGATCCCCTTTGCTGCAGCAGGCCGCCCACCTAGGCTGGGAGGCGATGGAATCGGTGGCATCTCACACCTAAGACATCCTTCAGCGAAGGACTCCGTCCGCAATGAGACTTGTATGACACCTCTGTCAGGCATAGTTTGCGGGGCCGCAGAGGGCATCGCACTCCCACATTTCAAACCTTCAGCGACTGTACATACGGTTTGCCCAACCATGGCCCACTTGCCGGGCATGTCCGAATCTTGAGGCAAAGACCAGATCTTTTCAGTGACACCATAGAGATCTTCCACCACGCCATACTTCAGCGAACATCCCTGATCGTTACAGTTGTCGAACTCCGTACTGGCTCTCACTCCATGCTGCCAGTTCTGGCCATCCTGGGAATGCAATGCAACTGGCGCGCTGTAACCTCCGCCGGGATTATGCTCTCTGCCCAGGTACTCTATCCCGAAGGCCCAATATTCTCCATCACGGGTTGTCAGAGTTCCAGCGAAGGTGTTCTCAATGTGTGTTGGAACCCAAGTCTTCCCAGCGTCAACGGTGGAGAGCATGATGTTTTCGCCCTGGTCCTGATGAAGAGCGATTGCGTAGCGCGTAGCGCTCAGCGCCGCGATCGATTCCACCTGCGAAAATGGCTTCACTTTTGGATCACTCGTCAATGCATCCACCGGCTGCCAATGCGCTCCTCCGTCTGATGTCAGGCTTACCCTGTCATTGATCTTTGCTACCCCATTTTCCGCGCCGGAGAAGCTGAAATCTCTGATCGTCGATCCCTCGCCTCGCGAACTCCAAGTGAGGCCATCGTCTGTTGTCAGCAAAACTCGACCGCCAGTCCCTGCCGCATGTCCAATCGCATCACCTACAAAGGCAATCTTCAAGAGAATTTCGCCGTCCTGCTTCTGATGAACAACCTTCCATGTCACGCCGTTATCCTTCGACACAGCAATCGTTTCATTCGATCCGCACGCGAATAAGTCGCCTCCGTGCGCAGTGATATCAAATGGACGAAAAGATAGCGGAATTTGCATCCACTTGGTTGAGTTCAAAGTGGCACTCTTGGAATTGTCTTCCTTGTTGTGTTTGTCAGGATAAGCCACCAAAGCACTGAAGAGAGAGGACAATACTAATGCCGTAACAATCCACTGTTTCATCGATTCATTCCTAAAGAGATTGCCGCGAGTTTACCATGTTGATGAACGCATGCACCGCAGCCAAATGCAGGGAACCATTGGATTAAAATCTTTACGATAAAGATTTGCCTTTCCGGAGTTGCGTTTTCGTACTCGACAATCCCGAGCTCTATATCTAAGCTAACTTGCATGTCCCTCCTGCGCAGGGCACTCGCAACCATCGTCCTCCTTTCATTCAATTTCCCATGCAATGCGCAGGACCCGCTCAAGGCCTATCCCAACAACTACAAGCTGGTTCTCGACAATCCGCAGGTACGCGTCCTGCGATGCCATTATGGTCCGCACGAGAAGGTCGGTGTGCACAACCACTCTGACTACCCCACCATCTACGTTTACTTATCCGACTCTGGCGAGGTGCGCTTCTCGCATGTCGAGGAACATGCGTTTGTCATGACTCGTCCACCGGTGAAGAAGGGTGCTTACCGTGTTAGTCCTGGCCGCCGCGAACGCCACACTGTCGAGAACCTCTCGAACCTGAGCTCCGACTACCTGCGGATCGAACTCAAACAGATTCCCTTGCACAGTACTCTGCACCCTTTCCGCGGCGAGGCGCCAGCCAGACTGCTGCCCGGCGACAAGCAAGAGTTTTCTGAACCACAACTCTCGATACACCGCCTCGTCTGCAATCCGGGCTCGCCATGTTCACTTGACACCTCGAAGGCGCCTACACTGCTCGTAGCCTTCTCGCCGCTTAACGTCGTTACTTTCGGCTCGACGCAGACCAGGAAGCAGATGCAAAGCGGCGAGATCGAATGGCTGGAGAATGGGAAATCCTTGTCCATCTCCGCGTCAGGAGTTGAGCCGGCACATCTGCTGCAGATTGAGCTCCGGCCCCTTTACCGCCCAATCTCCTCACGCTGAGCAGGAAAATATGCGGCTGTTCAGATCGTCACGAGGGATCGATGACCAGTGCCATGGTTATTCCCGATGGATCGGTAAAGGCTACGGCGCCGTTTGCGGCCAGGGTTTCTGAATACCCTGCCTTACGCATGGTCTCCGAAACGCGCGTAACCTCATCGGTATCGGGTAGCGCGAGTTCCCAGAAGAGCAGTCTCGCGTCATTCGGCGAAGCAACGGGCGATCCCTGCGCCCATATATTCAGGCCCACGTGGTGGTGGTATCCGCCAGCAGAGGTAAACAAGGCTGTCGGAAACTCGACCGTCACGTCCAGGCCAAGCGCGGTGCAATAGAATTCGCGCGCCGCGTTAAGATCGCCGATGTAAAAATGCACGTGTCCCACGGTCGTGGCTGCCGGAGCACCCTTCCAGCTATCGGGAGCTACCTTAGGCAGTTGATCAAACCTCACCGCTGTCGTGCCCATACGCAGTTGACGGCCAACATATTGCCACTGGGAGCGAGGCCGATCAGCATATACCTCGACATCGAGGCCATCAGGGTCGACCAGATAGAGAGCCTCGCTCACAAAATGATCGCCCGCTGCGAAGGGCACATTGTGCTTCCAGAGGTGCTGCACAAAGTTGCTCAGATCTTCGCGGGTCGGAAGCAAAAAGGCGGTGTGGTAGAGCCCCAGCCGCGAACGCTCCGCAATGGGCTGTACGCCCGGCTGTTGTTCAAGTTCAAGCAGTACGCGGCTATCTCCATGCGCACCCAGAGCGGCTATCGTGGCCTCTCGATTGAGAACCGCCAGGCCGATGATATCGCGATAGAAGCGAATCGATAGCTCCACATCAGAAACTGCCAGCCGCACTTTCCCGACATGCGCCGATGACGGCAAGCGATACGGCGAAGGGTGAATCCCAACCGAATTTTCCTGTAATAGATCCATTGTGCTGCCAGTCGTTGGCTTCATCGCTTTCCTTCCATGTCCTCGCACATATTCCGTGTGCCTATGGATTAGATTGCGCTTGTGTCCATAACGATGCGAGCTTGACCCAAATGCTGAATCTGCATCTCGATTGAAGAACCGGAGTTTCACCCGGTTATCGTAACGGCGAGAATGGCACGCCTAGCCGCCGTTAACCTGCGTTGCCGTGCCTTTGACGAAGGTTACTGTCCACTTCTTGCCGCCTGCGTCATAGGTCACGGTCCGGTCGCCTTCGCGAGTGGAATCGCTCTGCAGCATGATGCCGACGGCCATCCGTACCTGGTTCTCGGTCATGCCGATTGTCGGGGTATGTTTCGCGATGGCGTCCCACACGGCAGGAGGCCAGTGATTGTAGATGGTCTTCGGGTCGTCGTAGTAGAAGAGCTGGTCACAGAACAGCTTCTCGTCCTCTCCCTCAACAAAGCCGATCGGCGCTGCGAACTGCGCTGAATCTCCATCGAGCGTGAAGACCGCGAAATACTGCCGCGAGCCATGCGGGACGCGGTTGTCTTCTTTTGCCGGGGCTGCGGCTTTGATCAGCTTGACGACGGAAAGCTTCTCTGCGGATGGCAGCACGCCAGCCCGCTTCGAGAACTGAACGGCATTGCCGGTGTAGGGATAGTAAGGCAGAGAATAACCCGCCTTGACCCACAGCGGCTTGCCTTCCAACTGGTCTTTGGCATCAGAAAAGCTGGGCAGATAAAGCAGCTTCACCACGGCCAGTTCGTCGCTCGTTAATGTGCGCGCTTCAGCGCCTTGCTTCACTGCGACGCCGGGGTCTTGCCGCGATTTGAAAACATAAAACAAATATCCCGATGCGATGAGCACCATCGCCAAAGTGATCA
>Ga0206936_1254_pt1 | contig 12353 bp, 11 predicted proteins | sample Alteio_BWOrgHeat_14_FD_152922 | JGI IMG/M metagenome (GOLD analysis project Ga0206936, IMG submission 152922) | Enriched cells from forest soil in Barre Woods Harvard Forest LTER site, Petersham, Massachusetts, United States -... | ecosystem: Environmental > Terrestrial > Soil > Temperate forest >... | reverse complement strand
AATGCACGGCCCTCATTCTTTGAAATATCTTTTAATAGTTTTACCTTCATCGTTGGTAAAGCTGCATTCTCAATTCCATACATTATTCTTATGGCGGGATAAACATATTCATAGAAACATACCAAAGCTGAAGCCGGGTTTCCTGGCATTGCAAAAATCCATTTGTTATTAATTGTTCCAACAAAGAAGGGCTTACCTGGCTTCTGAGATACCTTATAAAAAAGAGTTTGAACATTTAATTCATTTAGAACCTCCAACACAAAATCATATTTACCAACTGAAATTCCTCCTGTTATTAAAACCATTTCCGAACCATGAAGTGATTCTACTATTTTATTCTTCAATTCATTTTTATCATCTCGAACATTATTAATAGAGGATAGATTAATCCGCATTTGTTGTAAAGCAGTTTGTAAAGTAAAAGAATTCGATTCATAAATCTCTCCGGCCTTTAAATCATTCCCTTGCGAAACTATTTCATCGCCGCTAACTATAAGAGAAACTTTCGGTTTCGTATAAACCGTAGCAGTTTCAATTCCTAATGAGGCAAGCAAACCAATACAAGCAGGATTCAAAAATGTCCCCTTCAACAAAACTAATTCTCCTTGTTTTATTTGTGAACCTTTCTTTCGTATAAATGCACCGTTACGAAATTCTTCTGAGAGATAAATCGAACCATTCTTCAACTCCACTTTTTCCTGAATAACTATTCCATCTGCACTTGAAGGAACCAGAGCCCCCGTAAATATTTGTATTGCCTGTCCTGGCTTTAAATAATAAGTTGAACCATCACCCGCTTTTATTTCTCCTATTACTTCAAATACTTTTTGTTCGGATGAACCATTCCTTGCCACAGCATATCCATCCATTGATGATGAATCAAATAAGGGTAAATCTATCGGGGATAAAATTTCTTCTGATAGAACAAATCCGAACGCCTCTTTCAATGACAATTCAATGGGTTGAGATTTTTCAATCCTGCCGAATAATAACTCTTTAGCTTCTTCTACCAAAATCATTTATCCGATAAATAATTTAGTACATGCAAAAAGCAGCACTGTTGATAAGATATATTTCAACACTACATAATTGAATTTCCGACTGCCGTAAAATGCCCCTGCACTTCCTCCAATTATTGCTGCTGCTGTCCATAAATAAATATTTGAAGAAAATACTTCACTTCCAATCGAAGCACCTGCAAGTCCTGATACTGAGTTGAGGAAAATAAATGCAGCACTCACTGCGGCAGTCTGTTTCATATCTGACCAATGCAATAAAAGTAAAACCGGACTTAATAATATTCCTCCCCCTATCCCAATCATGCCCGAAACAAATCCTAATATTCCCCCAATAAATAGCGCAGGAATAAATTTCACTTCTTTAAGTTTTGCATTATCACTTTTGCCAAACAATCCTAAAATTCGAAGGGTGGCAATTAACAAACAAGCGGCAAGAATTATTTTGTAAGTATGTGTGTCAATTTGAATCTTTGCTCCAATAAAAGACAATGGAATTGAGAGAATAATAAAAGGTAACAACAGTTTCCATCTAAAATACCCATGTCTGTAATATTGTATGAATGCAATTGAAGAAACAAAAAGATTAAGCAGCAAAGCAGAGGGTTTCATCAATTGCGGACTGATGCCAAACAGCACCATCACGGCAAGGTAACCACTTGCGCCACCATGACCCACCGAGGAATAAAGAAAAGCAACAACGGCAATTAATAATAGAAAACCCACTTCCTGATACATAGGATTAATTTAATAATGCAAAGATACTATTTATGGAAGGAAGAGGGATTATTGGAAGGGTATTTATTAGGATAACAGGTATTAAACCTATCTTATCAAGGTAACCTTACCTATTTTTGTATGGCTTTTGATCTCGGTATGATCATAAAGCCTGTATTCAACCTTATAAACATAAACTCCCTGCGGTACCTCCTCGCCTCTGAATGTTCCATCCCATCCTGTACTTATATCATAGGATTCATAAATAAGTTCCCCCCATCTATCAAAAATAATCATATGATACTCCTGAACATTTTCACAATAAGCCATGAAGTAATCATTGTTCCCATTGCCATTTGGTGTAAACCCACTTGGAATATACATATCGGAAGGACAAAAATCCCGTAACCATTTCGAGGCTTCTGCTGTGCATCCGTTAGCATCGGTAACAGTAACTCCATAAGTCCCGGGCTGATTAACAAGAATAAAGGAAGTTGTTTCTCCTCCAGGAATCCATTTATAACTTGCAAAGCCATTGCCCGGACTCATCATTACCTGATCTCCTGGACAAATAAAAGTATCAGGACCAAGACTGATTATTAGTTCAGGAGAAATATTAATCTTCACAGTATCCCAGGTAGAGCAACTCCCGCTCGTAACTTTCACCCAATAAGTTCCAGTTTGAGTTACGTTGATTGTTTCAGTATTTACTCCGGTTGACCAGAAGAAATGCATTCCAGGATTTCCGGCATCTAAAACTAATGACTGACCATAACAAAGCTTTTGAGGAGGACCCAAATCAACAACCGGGCGGACATTATTCAAAAGTGTGATTGTATCGCTGGCGATGCATGGTCCGTTATTCACAGTAACCCAATAGGTGCCGGGAATGTTTGTGGATAATAATTCAGTAGTCGCTCCATTCGACCAAAGATAATTGGCACCAGGATTGCCCGCATCCAATGTTACATTAATACTATCGCAAATTGATTCATCAGGACCAAGATTTACAACAGGATATGGAATGAAAGTAATGTTTATCGTATCATAAGCCTTGCAACCTCCATTGGAACAAATAACAGAGTAATTACCTGAAACAGTTGGGCTAATGGTTTCAGTCGTTGCTGCATTCGACCAGAGATAGGTTGTTCCGGGATTGCCTGCATCAATAGTAATAGGTTGACCGGCACACAAACTTGTATCATTACCAAGATTAACCACAGGCACAGGAACAAAGTTTACATTAATGGTATCAGTAGCAACGCACGAACCTTGATGAACAACCACCCAATAAGTCCCTGCAGTGGTAACATTTATTGTTTCTGTGCTTGCTCCTGTTGACCATTGATATGTTCCTCCGGGGTCATGAGCATCTAATATCAAAGTCTGCCCATTGCATAAAGTTGTATCTGGTCCTAAATTGACGGCAAGATTATCATCAACCACAATAACATATTTCACACTGTCAATACTTGTTCCGCAAGCTCCGATGATGGTTGCTATAAGTGTGACTGTATCGGTTCCTAAATTCAAATAAGTATGTGTTGGATTAGTTAGTGTAGATGTTCCTCCATCACCAAAGTTCCATTGATATGTTGCTCCTGCAGTACTCGTATTTGTAAAAGTAACTTGAAGCGGCGGACAGCCAGAATCGGGCAGCGCAGTGAATGATGCACTTACAGCAACCGAAAAGTTAGGACAAGATGAATCAGGAACAAACCTCCACATATCATTTCCGAATAAACTGTTTCCCCAGGATTCCACTCCTCCGAATAGCCATAAGTTTCCATTTACATCTTTCCAGCTTAATGCACCAATTCTTCCTCCGGGATAGTTTGCGGCGCTCGATACAGTTATTGTTCCAAAATTAGCAGCAGGATTTAAAGTGGTTACTCCATTCATCATAGTCCATTTGCCTGACGTTACCTCATAATTCCACAAATCTCCATAAGCATTCGGAAATCCTATAGGGTCTCCTCCTCCATAAAGAACAAATTCAGTAATAGTTCCACAACTTCTCAACCAGAAGGCACGATTTTCATATCTTGCTGAGGGATAATAACTTGTTGATGGTGTACAAAGTGGACCACTCGAACCAGGGTCTCCACCATTACTTGTTCCGCTCATCCATGTCCAGTTATTCGATGCTATATTATATTTCCAGAGATCATTATAAGAAAATGTTTCATCATTGCCACCAAAGAACCATAAATCATCATTCGAATCTTTCCAGTGACAATAACATCTTCTTCCACAAGGAATATTTGCCGGGTCTGCTACACCCATTGTTCCCCAGTTGCCAACATTTCCACTTGTATTCGGTCCTTTCATCCATGTCCATTCATTGGTTGAAATATTATACATCCACAAATCACTGAAACAAAGTCCCGTTGCTTCTTCATACCCTCCAAACATCCATAAATTATTGTTATCATCCGTCCAGGTAGCATTTACTTCGCGCCGTTCTCCGGGATTATTTGCCGGATTTGCAACACCTATAGTTCCATAAGTTCCTGCCACATTTGCTATTCCGGGTCCTTTCATCCATGTCCATTCGTTAGTTGCAATATTATATTCCCACAAATCACTGAACGTACCATTATTATTATCTTTTCCGCCAAACATCCATAGATTTCCATTGTTATCCGTCCATGATGCAACACCCCATGATTTACCTCCAGGAGAATTCCCGGGAGCAGCAATTCCTTGGGTTCCATAAACAGGATTTGCATTTTGAGTTCCGGGACCTTTTATCCAAGCCCATTGATTGATGGAAGACTTATACTCCCATAAATCAGCATAAGGAATTAATCCCGATGTATAATCTCCACCATAAAGCCAAAAATTCCCTTGCTGGTCGGTCCATTCGCAGGCTTCATAGAGTGCAGGAGGCGAATTACCCGGAGCAAAAACCCCTTGTGTCCCAAATACACCTGCAGCATTTGCAGTGTTGCTGCCATTCATCCAAGTCCATTGCCCTGCGGGTTGCGCATGGATTCGGAATAGAGAATAAAGAGCCATAAATACTATAAAAGTGACGAGATTCTTCAAGTAGGATTTGATTATTGAAGTACAAATATAATACTTTTTTAGTTAATACCGAATTATAATGGAATATTTTTAATGGATAACAATCATTTTCTTAGCAGATGTACCTCCATTTGTTGTTAATAACTGATAAAAATAGGTCCCTGCATGAAACTCACTATTGTTTAACAGTAGCGTATGGAAAGTATTATCAACGGTATATCGTTTCAATTCCACGCCTTGCATGTTATAGATAACTATTTCTCCTTTATTTGCTCCCTGAGGAAGATTAAATTCTATCGTGGTATTGCCATTGGATGGATTGGGGAATGCAGACATTGAATTATTAAAATTCCCATTTGGATTTTGAATCCCTGTAATAAATGAATTTCCACAACAACAGGATGGCAATACTCCGGGAAGACTATAAACCTTAATAGATGTATCACCTGGTTTAATTAATATCATCTTAACTCCACTATCAGTGGAAACAATTGGAATCCAAAGAGGAGTAACCGGCACTGTTGATGTAAAACCATTTTGTAAAAATCCAACACTATCTTCATTAAATACTAGCGATGTATCTTCTCTATATACACTTACTCCACTGTAAGCACCCTTATCAACAAGATATTCAATATTTGTACTATCAGTATCAAAGAGATTTTCTGTTATTAGAAACACATTATAACTATAACCATGAGCTGAAATTGGGATTGGAAACTGTCTGAATAATGAATGATTCAAATTATAAAGTCGGATTTGATTAGTATCAATAATTGCATATTTAAATCCTGAAGGTCCAATATATACGGGGATAAACTCTTGAGGTCCTAAAGTCGCATTACTGGTATTAGTATAAATATGTTCCAGCGTAATTTGCGCCTTCAAAGTTTGTCGGCTGCTTAATGCGATGATTGCCAAAAGGCAGATAAAGATTGTTTTTTTCATGTTTTAATTTGTTTAAGTTTTTATAATAAGTAGCAAAGTTAAGCAATTAATTGGTAATTCATCTTCAATGACATCATAATAGAATGCATCATTCATACTTATCATTATAATGTAAATGCGGATTAAGCTAAAGAAATTTAGTTAGATGGTTAATTTTTTGAGGACAATTATGTCATAGAGGAAGACGATTTAGTTATAGAGGAAGACGCCTACGTTATGGAGGAAGACTTCCATGATATGGAGGAAGACACTTATGCCATGGAGGAAGACATTTATATCGCGGAGGAAGACAACTATGCCATGGAGGAAGACGTCCATGCCATGGTTGTCTCTCAACATGATGATAAAAAAGATGAATTTAAAGGCTTAAACCTCGGAATTGTGATGTGTTGCAATGATTGTATCACCATGTATATCAAGGTATTTGACATCTTTTAGGATTTCTTTAGTATAGAAGTACCATGCTAAATAATCAACCTAAAGTATTACGCCCTAAAAAGAGTTTTTTGTATATTTTAATTGAATACTTGTAATTTTGACCTCTGGAATTAAATCGTAAACTATTCCCCCCGATACTCAACCTTCTTCCCAATAGAAGTCAATCCAAGCAAAGCATCGCTCGTACTGAAAATAGTAGTCAATTTCTCCAGTTCCGATTGAGGACCTCGTGCCTGTTCAACTAATTCTTCGGCAATCTTCATGGCAATCGGTGCTTTGTAACTCATTGTTTTTCCGAGTTTCGATACCTCCTCCTTTTCAATAAATCCATTTGAATAATCGCCGCTGATAATCTGTTTGAAATTATTCTTTGAATACAATTCAGAATAGGCTTTCCATTTTCCTTCCAATTCTTTTGGTTGAGATGGAGGAACCGGTTTTTCTCCGTTAATGATTGCAAATAAATCCTCAATGGAAATAACCGCATCAATCAATCCGATTTCGTCCGCCTCCTTTGCAGTCAACATTTTTCCTGTTAAGATAAGATACTTAGCCAAACCTTTTCCCACTCTTGGGATGGTTCGTTGCGTACCACCAAGTCCGGGATAAATGCCAATACCAGTTTCAGGAAAAGCCATCACAGCCTTAGGAACAGAGAGAATTACATCAGCACAAAGTGCCAATTCCAAACCACCGCCAAGCGCCATTCCATTCATCAGCACCACCACTTTTTTCTTCGATTTATCAATCTTTTCAAACACCCTCTGACCATAACTTGTAAAAGCAACAATCTTTTCCAATGAATGATTCTTCATATTCTTCACAAAGAATTTGATATCCGCACCCGCAACAAAAGCCTTCCCTGTGCCTGTAATAAATATTGTTTTTATAGATGAATCATTCTCGGCATCGGTAAACTTTTCATCCAGCAAAACCATCACCTCCTCATTCAAAGAGTTCAAATCTTCCGGACGATTCATGGTGATGATTGCTCTGTTGCCCTCCTTTTCAAGCGTCACATAATCCATCTTCCAATCCGAAGATTTTATCACAGGAAGTTTTTCGTTATCGAGAGCGCAATAACTTTTCACAAGACGAATAATTTCCACCTCCCCGAATTGTTTCATCAAATCCACAGGTCCCTTTCTCCATTTCAAACCAATCTTGGCACCCTTATTTAAATCAATCGCCGAACAAACTTTTTCTTCCAATATCTGCGAACAAACAAAAAAGATACAGCCAAGCATCCTGTCGGCAATCATCATTTCCGTTTCAGCGTCCACAACAATATTCATATCACCAATGTTCCAGTTCTCCTTTTTCTCAACCTGAAGTTCTAATAGTTGCGCAACTTTATAAGATGGACCGAAGAACTCAAGCGTCCGTTCAGCATGCAAAGCAATCGGAACTCCTGTAGCATTCATCAAAGCAAAAGGTCCCATTCCAATGCCAAGAGTCCTCATGCAAACCGAATCAATCATTTCAATCGTTCCAACATTTTCCTGAAGAAGTTTAACAGCTTCATTCAACCAAGGAACGAAAAATCTATTGACCGCAAACCCATAAGCATCCTTTGTATAAATAGCATCCTTGCCCGACAGAATTGCAAACTGATGTGCAAGTTTAAGTGTTCCTTTCGATGTATTCTCTCCAGGAATAATCTCCACCAAACGATTCTTTGCCGCATGATAAAAATAATGTAGCCCAAGAAATCTTTCAGGATTCTTAACAGATTTGGAAAGTTCAGAAACAGAAAACGAAGAAGTATTTGTGGCAAGTATAGTATCCAATGGAACAAGTTCACTTAGCGTTTTGAACAATTCACTCTTGACATTGAAGTCCTCAAATATTGCTTCAATAATAATGTCACAGAATTTTAATTCAGAAAGATTATCAGTGCCATGAAGATTTTCAAGAAAAAAATCCACCTGATCTTGTGTAAATACTTTTTTCTCCAATCCTTCATTCAGCATAGCTTTGATTCCATTCAAACCCTTCTGAACAAATTTATCTTCTCTGTCGGCAAGGATTACTTTAAATCCTTCCTGTGCAAACTTCTGTGCAAGTGCAGAACCCATTGTTCCTGCACCAACCACGCCTACTGTTCTGATATTTTTCATTTATAAAATTCGTTATGATTCTCCCAAACAGGACTTCGTTTTTCCAGGAATGAATTGATGCCTTCATTGGCATCATGTGTCTCCATCAACTTCTTTACATATAAACTTTCTAATTGAGGAAGGAAATTACACAACACATGATTTAATTTTCCTCTCACCGCACGAACACCAAACCTCAACGAAGAAGCACTCTTTGGTAATATTGTTGATTCAATCCATTTCTCAATTTCAATATCCATCGTCTCTTTATTATCATACACTTCATTCACCAATCCGATAGATTTTGCTTCATCAGCAGAAATAGTTTTCCCCGTCAGAAGCAACTCTTCCGCCCTTGCCAATCCAATTTTTTCAGGAAGAATAACAGAAGCAGGTGGAGGAAAAACTCCAAGCACAATTTCAGGCTGACCCAGCTTTGCAGTCTTATCAGCAAATAAAAAATTACACATGATGGCAAGTTCCAATCCTCCACCCAGACACTGACCACTGATAATGGCAGCCGTAGGAATTGATAAATCTATCAAAGAATAAAACAGTTGATGAAACCCATGTAACATCGTTTCTGCAAATTCCTTTTTATGCTCCTCAACACTCGCCCCGAAAGAAAAATGTTTCCCTGCTCCTTCAAAAGTAATCAACTTTATATCGGGCATATTTTTAAACTCATTAAACAAGGATTGAAGTTCTTCCATCATAACATGGTCAAGAACATTTCCCTTGCCATCCGTGAGAATTACACGCGCAATGGAATCATTGTGGGTGTATTTTATTTGTATTTTATTCATGCTTTTTCAGTTTGAAATTGTGGTGATATCGCTTCATGCAAATCAGTATTCCATTCCTTTCCTTCGGCAAGCATTTGGCGGAGTTTGATAAAGTCCACTTCCCGATTTTCCTTTGGTCCTTCATTGAATGCCCTGAATCCCGCCTTCGCTTCCGTCATCATATTCAATGCAAGCCATTCACGACTGCCTTCTTTGTTTTTATCCCAATGTTCCAACTTAAATTTCCGAACCTCACTAATAGTTTTCACCATACAATTCGGGAAGGTATAAAGTAACTTTGTTGCCAGTTTATTTACCGCATTATCCAACAAACTCAAATCCGTTTCCGCAGTAGCCATCAACTCTTTCGCCTTCTTCAATTCCTCTCCAGACTTGGAAGTTCCAAAGATTATTCGTCCATAATCATCCATAATTTTATCAGTAACAACAGTCGGGTTCACAATAAATTTCCCATTCACTTTCAACACAGGAACTAGTTCAGAAACAACCCCATGATAATAAGCCTGATGCGCCGTGTAAGGCTCGCAAAGCGTGAGTGAACCCATCGCCCGTTCAATGCCCATATACAAAGGAAGGAAGTCTGTAGCCCCGCCAATTGGCGCACTTCCATGCTTCGGTCCTGCCTGCCCGAAACGCGCCATATCACTCGTAATGCTGAAATCGCAAGCCATTCCAATCTCCTGTCCTCCCCCTATCCTTATTCCATTTACACGACAAATAACAGGCTTCTCACACTTCAAAATCGCACTTACCATATCATTAAACAACCGCATATATTGAGAATATTCCTGCGGATTCCCTGCATAATATTCCGCATATTCCTTCGTGTTTCCACCCGTGCAAAATGCCTTATCGCCAACTCCTGTAAACACCACAGCAACCACACTTCTGTCATTCGAAGCCTCCCCAAAAGCAAGGATAACTTCCTTCACCGCTCCTGTGGTATAGGAGTTATATTGCTTCGGATTATTCAACCAAATCCAGGCATTGTAAAGCCCCTCTACAGGCTCTCCCGAATGATTCAACACCGCTCGCTTTTCAAAGATTATTTCCTTAAAAGATGTCTCAACAAGATTATGATTTTTTAATTCACTCATGATATTTATGGATTATTAATTTCGATACAATTACTATCAGCAAATGTATGATTGTTAACTCTCCTTAAATATGAGGAATATCAGTAATATTTATGATTTAAATCAGGTTTATTATTCTAATCATCATCGTTTTACTGTATTACCCTCAAAAGGGATAATATCATAAAACAATGTAAACATTTTAACCCTTACGATTTATGCAAACTTATAATTACCATTTGGCAATTTAACAATTGTTGCGTTTATGCTTTTTGCCGCATCAATTCTTGCCTGACTATAGATTTCTAATTGCTCTTCCACTGTTTTTCCTTCCATTTCCTTTGCAACAGCATCTTTCCATTCCCATACTTCTACAAGTGAAGGAAGTTCTTCATATTTTTTACTCTCTTTCATATTTTAAATCTAATGGTGATAAAATTTCTAATGGATAAAAATAATGTTCTCTTAAATTAACCAACCTGATCTTTTGTCTTCTGCTATAGTTTGCCAAATGTTGAAAATTCCAGGATAATAAAATATCCATTTCGCTAACCGTAGAAACGCCAATATGCCTTGCGTCATCAATTTTATTGGCAGGAATAATTTTTTCAGCAATATAAATATCTGCAAGCCGAAGTGCTTCGGGATGAATATCAAGAAACTGAAGATCATATTTCTTTACCTCTCCCATTAATTTGTTTCTTTTATCAATATTTTGAGTCTTATTAATTTCCTCCAACACAACGTCAGAAATATAAACTTCAACTATCCCAGGTTTCACTAATTTATCGAAAAAAGCCTTCGTATCATCTCTATAATCAGGAGCATCATCAGCAAATATAAAGTTGATAATTGTAGTATCAAGATAAATCTTTGTCTTCTTCATGCCGCAAAGATACGGAATTTATTGGGCTTGATGAATATTATCTCCATACAATCTCCACTACAATAAAAAAATCCCTCCCGATTGTCCGAGAAGGATTCATTCCTAATTCGTAATTCCTAATTATGATGCCCCCTTCACCACCAAACACTCAACAACCCCATCATCATCCACATCAGGATTATAAATAATCACATATTTCCCCTTATTCGGCAAATCCTTAGTCTTCAGATTATTCACAACCCCATACTTCAATTCAAAACCACCCGTAAAAGGACCCGTCTTACTATTACTGTTCAAAGCATATAAACTCTTCTTGCTCTTACTCATATTTGTCAATTTCATCACATCCCTGTTTAACCATTAAATGATTGCGATTAACTGTTAAGTGAATGTGATTAACCATTAAGTGAATGCGATTGACCATTAAGTGATAACGATTAATCATTAATTGAATGTGATTAACCGTTAAATGATTGTAATTAACCATTAAATGAATGCCATTAACCGTTAAGTCATTGCTATTAATCATTAAGTGGATACGAATGATTGGGTTCTTTAGGTTAATTAAGTGGGTATGGTTTAATTATCCTACATTTGCAGCTTGAATGAACAGGTGTGATGGATTTAATAAGTTTACCCCTTTATATATGTATATAAAAAACGAGGATTTAGCGCCTTTTGCGAATAAAATAATTACTTATTATGCGGCTGATGGTGCTGAAATAGCTGATTATGATGATGATTATGGGGCTGTGTTTTTGGCTTTGCTGATATTGAAGAAAAATCAGGCGGAGGGATTGGATAATCCGAGGGGAATGACGGATAATATGGTGGGGGAGACTTTGTCGTGCAATGAATATATGGATATGATGATGGATTTGATGATTGATTTGAAATATAAGATTTTGAAGTGCATCAGATTGGGGACGATTACTGATTCTGTGGCTTCATTTTATACTTCGGAAATATCTTTTGCTGCTAATGCGCATGACTTTGAATCGTTTGCTTTCTATTGTTTGCTAATGATTGCAAAGGTTGATTTGGCGGCTAATACGGATGCTTTGATTGGGGTGAATTATACGGCTTTGCGGATTGGAAATCTTTCGACTGTTTATTTGAAGGCGAAAAATGCTAATACGGGTTTTATGAATACGGAGACTGACAGGGTGAATTTGGTGCCTGCGAATAAGGATGTGAGGAGGGAGTTGCGGGTGATGTTGTCGGGTTTGGTGGGTGCGGCTTATGCTTGTTTTTCGAGTCCTTTGAATAAGGATAAACGGAATTTGTGGATTCAGAGAAGGATTTTGAAATTGGTTCGTGCTACTCCTGTTGCGAAG
>Ga0206936_1253_pt1 | contig 12363 bp, 6 predicted proteins | sample Alteio_BWOrgHeat_14_FD_152922 | JGI IMG/M metagenome (GOLD analysis project Ga0206936, IMG submission 152922) | Enriched cells from forest soil in Barre Woods Harvard Forest LTER site, Petersham, Massachusetts, United States -... | ecosystem: Environmental > Terrestrial > Soil > Temperate forest > O... | reverse complement strand
AAAGTCGGATGCGATTCGACGTCTCGATACGCCGCTACAGTTTTCACTGGCGATGACCTACATCCATCTTGGGCATTCCGATTGGGCTCGCGCGGTGCTAACGACGCTGGCAAATCAGAGTTCAAATTACGCGCTCTATCCCTACTGGTTGGGGCGTTTGGATTATGACGCGCAACATTATTCAGAAGCGATACTAAGTTTTCAAAATGCAATACAGTTGGCGCCAAAGATGGCTCGTGCCTATGACAATCTGGGTCTTTGCTATTTTGCGCAAAATCAAAATGACCTGGCCATTCTGAATTACAGGAAAGCCATTGAACTGGAGAAGGACCTACCACATCCGGCGGCATGGCCCTATCTGAATCTCGCGGTGGTTTTGCAGTCAGTCAACCAGCCCGAGGAATCGGAAAAAAATGTCAGGGAAGCAATTCGTATCGATCCGCAACTTGCGCAGGCACATTTCAGACTAGGAAGCCTGCTCGAAGACCGTGGTCGGCTTGAAGAAGCCGCCAACGAATTCAACGAGGCGGTACGCATAGACGACTCTTACGCTGAGCCGCACTTAGCACTGGCTCGTATTTATAAGAGGCTTGGAAAAGAGGCAGCCGCACAAAGAGAAGCGCAAGCGTATGCCCATCTACACCTGGAATCGAAGACCGATTCTTTGCCGAATCAGCCCCTAAAGAGATAAACGAAGGACTGATTGAATGGGTTTGACCAGACCCGGAGAAATCGACGGCCACCCGGGGTAAGCGATGTGCTTTCCGGGTGGCCGTCGATTGTAAACATACGCGACGATCTAAAACTCGAAGCGACCTACGAATTGGATCGTGCGTGGGGTGCTGACAGAATGGTTCCAGCTACCAAACGAGTTTCCTGCGGCAGCTACGTCAGTCACAAATGCATACCCAGTTCCGCCGTTGTTGCCTCCCTGGCTAACGAAGTAGTGATTGTTAAAGGCATTGAAGAAGTTCGCCGCGAATTTGAAGTTGAACCTTTCACCAATACGAGTGTTCTTGGTGAATGAGATATCCAGGTTGCGATAGCTCGGTCCTCGAACATTCGAAACAGCATTTCCGTAGCCGGTGTAGCCAAAGGTGTTGAAGGCTTCCGGTGACTCAAATCCAGCAGGGTTGAAGAGGCTCCCCTTGGCTGGGTTGAAGTGGTTTCTATCCTGCGCTAGAGCTGCCGCGCCGCTTACCTCTCCGGGAACGCAGAATTCTCGGAAGGCATTGGCACCGGCGGTTTGCAACAGGGAGTTGGTTGCGCAATTAGAGGACCAGAACGAGAATGGTATGCCGCCCTCAGAGCGGAAGATAGGACTTGTCTGCCACCCGCCTACCAAAGTGTTAACGAATCCGCCGTGGCTGAGGAAGCGCTGGTTCGCGCCAAACGGTAGGTCGTAAACGGCCGCTACCGACGTGGTGACAGGTACGTCGTCAGGAGCAAGGGCGTAGTCGCGCCGGGAAGGATCAAAGGGTGAGAAGGCTCCGCTATTGCCTCCCGACCCCGCCCCGGTATTGTTTGATGATTGGGTGTTATTCGAGGCATTGGTGAACATTTTTTGCCACGTCAAGGAACCGAGAATATAGAGACCGCCTTGCAGACGCCGCTCTACCTTAGCCTGAAGCGAGTGATAGATCGAGGTGCCATGCTGCTCGTTGAGGCCGGTGAGCGGACCGCAATACTGCGGGAAGGGCAACAGAGCCTGGGCCAGCGTCGGACTGCACGCCTGCATCTGATCGGCCCATCCCACGTAGGGCGGGGCGATGCCGTGAGCCGCAAAGACCTCTGGGCCGTTGGCAGCTGTGTAGCTGGTCGAGAGATCGGTCCCAATCGCCTGGATCGAAGGACTGAAAGGGTTGAGGGAGTTGATAGGGCTCAGCGCCGATGGAAGATGAGTTCCCTTCGTGCCGACGTAGGAGAGGCTGAACAGTGTGTTACCTGGCAGCTGCCGCTCGACAGTCAGGTTCCACTGGGAAGAGTAAGGCCGGTGGTTTCCGTCTCGCGGGCGATAGAGCGACGGTTGCTGGCCGTTGTCCGCGCCCGAGGAGATATTTGAAGTCACTCCAACCTGTTCGGGCGATATACCGGATTCAAGATAAATCGCTGGAGTTTGACCACCGTTGGCGGCCGATTCCGTCAAGGTAAGATTCTTGTTGAAACCGTCCTGGGCGAGACCTCCACCCCAGCCGGGATAAAACGCCTGCCCGTAGTAAATTCCGTAACCCGCGCGAACGACGGTCTTCTCATTGAAGCTATACGCGAAGCCCACGCGAGGCGCCCAGCCGCCGTTGAATGCTTCCTCCGGGTAACGTCCACCATAGCTGGCAGCGCCGAACTTGGTACCCGAGAATGCGAGCCGTCCAAGGAGCTCGGTTCCGCTGGCTGTGACTGCATCCGGATTGGGACCGTACGGATCGATAAACGAAAGGTTGTTGTGTTTGTCAACAAAGGGGCTGATGTAATCCCAGCGCAGGCTGTAGGAAACGGTTAACTTTTGGTTTAAGCGCCAGGAATCGCCAGCGTGGAATGCCCAGCCGATTTGCCTTGGATATTTCGCCTTGATGTTGAGGTAGCCAACGTTGGCACTCGCGACGGCGCCAAGGAAAAAGCTGGCCTGTGCATCGCCCGGCGAACCGAGCAAGGAGTTGCCGGTCGTGTCGGGTTGGAAGTTGAAGGTGCCGCCCTGGTTACCCGAGCTATGAATACTGGTACCAGCCAGCTTCCACTCCACACCCGCGGTCAGGGTGTGCTTGCCCTGGAGGCGGGTGAAAACTTCGTTGACCGCCCAGGTGCCGCGAGTGGTCAGGTTCTGAGTCGAATCCGGCCCCGCGTTATTCCCAAGCTGTGAATAGCCGGCTCCAAACGTCATCTCAGGCAAAAAGGTCTGATCCGCGACTCCGGGGACCGTGGGCAGAGATGCTTTGCCGTTGAGAGCAAAGTAGCCTTCGTTGCGATTCAGGTAGCCGACGGTGGCGTGATTGGTCATCCGGCTGTTGAGAGTGTGTTCCCAGTTCAAACGTTGAATCGGCGCATTCTCCGGGCTGGCTGGAGAAGCGGTTGAGATAGCGATGGGCAGGTCACTTTGAGAATTCACGCCGGTGAATTGCCACCAGTAGGTGTAGTAGAGGTGATCCTTTTGACCAACGTTGGCATCGACGCGCCAGAAATAGACGTTTTCGCTGTTCGTCAGAGAACCCTGCCCGGATTTGGGAATGAAATAGTTGTTGAGCTGACCGTCGTTGGTAGGCGTGGGTTCTGCATCGAGGAAGGCTTTCGCGACCGGATCCTCGAACGCTGGATCGATTTGATTGTGAGGAATTGGCTGAGCCGCCAGTGCTCCATACTTGGCCGGATCGTTGGGGTAATAGAGCTGGCTTCCGACAGCGCTGAAATCGCCAGACCTAGCAGCGGTCGGCGCGATTGAGAGCGTCGCGGAATTGGCGGAGCCGTGGTCCTGGAATCCCTCCCAATTGAAGTAGAAATAGCCCCTCAGGAAGGCGTCTTTGCTGTGGTAGTGAGGGATCCAGATGGGACCGCCGACGGCAGCGCCAAAGTCGTTTTCCTTATCTGCCGGCTTTGAGGCAGCGCCATATTGAGCGGCATTGAAGAAATCGTTGCGGAGGTATTCGTAAGCAGCGCCGTGAAAATGTTCGCCACCGCTCTTGGTCTGTACGATCAATTGGCCAGAAGTCGAGTTGCCGAATTGTGCGTCATAGTTGGAAGACAAAATCTTGACTTCGCTGGTGATGTCAGGAGACATGCCAAAGTCGGTCTGGAGGCTGACCATGCCGCTCTGGTTCATGTAGCCTTCGGACGCGGTGGCGCCATCGACCAGGGCTTCGTCGCCGGTGATGATACCGCCGTTGGTGCGGGCGTTATAAGCATTGCCGCCGCCCCCCGTTGTGACGCCCGGCATGAGAATGGCGACAGTAACGGACGAACGAGGCGCGCCGGAGACCACCAACGGAAACGACTGCAAAGTCTCAGGACTCACTCCGCCCTCAAGAGTCGGAGTGTCGTAGTTGAGCAGAGGGGCGTCGCCGTTCACGGTCACAGTCTGCGAAGACTGGCCAGGGGTCAACGCGATCTCGACGCGGGCAGCTTGGTTGACCGCGAGTTCGATGCCTTTGTGAATAGACGATTCGAAGCCGGCCGCGCTGACCGCGAGGTCGTATTTTCCCGGGGGCAAATTGCGGAAGTTGTATTGGCCGGCTCCATCCGATTCGAACGTCTGCTCAGATCCGGACGCTTCGTTGGTCAGCGTGAGCTTCGCGCCCGGTATTACGGCGCCGGTCGAATCGGTGATCGTTCCCGCGAGCGAGGCGTTGACGTCTTGCCCAAAGCCCCGATGGCTGAAGGCAGTCAAACATACCCCTACGATTGCGATCCACAGCAGTGCCAGTCTAAATCTCGATTGGCTGGTAATCATATGGTCTCCTTGATAAGGCGTTCAAACTTAAGCAGCACGTTCGAGTCTCCGCGCTGTTACGCGAGTCTTGGGCGATTGGTAGCATCGCGTCCTGTTTCCGTCCTTACTGGGTTCCCACGCTTCCCAAAGCCCCCAGGAAGTTCGAGTTCCCGAAAGACGGTCCAGGCGATCTCTGACTACGCCGCCGAAAACGTATACAAATCTGCATAGGAAGCACTGCCACGGGAACTGGGTTGCAAAAAGCATTCAATAAAAAGCTGAAGTGATGTAAAGGGTTACATCTTCTGGTGCTCTCTTCACCTGGTGGGCCAGGTTGGGGGATCAATGCAATCCGTTACACAGGATCGAAAGAGACCATATTCTCTGCCTCGTATCCCTGTCAAATTTATTTTCCCGTGCTTTTAACAATTCGAAAAAAGCCTCAGAGTTTGTCCGGAAATGGACGTTCCTTACTGAGAGCGTGACCCATTATCAGTTCCATTCTCACCGCAACTTTTCGATATCGCACAGCCGAAAGATATAATGCCCGAATGCGCCGGCCAAGTCGAAGACAGTTCCTTGCAGCCCTCGGCGGTGGTTTACCTTTCATTGCTGCCCCTAAGGCCTTCGCAGCGCTTCCGGCAATATCTACTGCTTTGTTTGAGCCGGTTAAGTCCGCACATTCGGGCATTACCTGGACCCACCAGAATGGCAGGTCGCCAGACTACTACCTGCCGGAGACTACCGGAGCAGGATGCGCATTTTTGGACTACGACAACGATGGCTGGATGGATATCTACCTTGTAAACAGCGGGCTCTGCGATTTTTTCACACCGGCTCAACCCCTGCGAAACGCGCTTTATCACAACAATCGAGATGGCACCTTCACGGACGTAACGCTGAAAGCCGGCGTCGCTTACTCAGGCTATGGAATGGGCGCTGCCGTTGGAGATTATAACAATGATGGGTTTCCAGATTTATTTGTAACCAGTTATAACCGCTCGGTACTCTACCGCAACAATAGAGACGGGACGTTCACTGACGTAACTGAGAAGTCGGGTATTCAGATCAATGGCTGGGCCTCAAGCGCCGTCTGGTTTGACTACGACAATGACGGCCGCCTGGATTTGTTTGTCTGCCGTTTTGTTCAGTTCGATAAGCAATCCAACAAATTCTGCGGAAACGAGGGCACGGGAGAACGGCACTACTGTATTCCTCGCGTCTATCCGGCCGCACCAAGCTGGCTCTTCCATAACAACGGAGATGGCACATTCACCGACGTCTCCGCGGCTACTGGTATCGATTCAGTCAAGGGGAAGGCGTGGGGGGTCGTCGCGGCAGACATTAACAATGATGGCTGGATGGACTTGTTTGTTGCCAACGACACTGTGCCAAACTTTCTCTTTTCGAATCACTCCGGAAAGTTCAAAGATATCGCCCTGGAAGCGGGAGTAGCCTACAGCATGGACGGAAGAGCCAGATCGGGCATGGGAGTCGACGCGGCTGACTTGGACCAGGATGAATGGCAGGATCTTACTGTAACGAACGTGGATCAAGAGGCATATTCTGTTTATCACAATAACCACGACGGGACCTTCGATGATCTCGCGGTGCAAATGGGGATAACCAACGTTACAAGAACCATGAGCGGTTGGGGTCTCCGCTTTTTTGACTACGATAACGATGGGAATCTCGACCTGTTTGTAGCCAACGGTCATCCAGACGACCAGATCGAGGTGCACTCTACCAGCGTTACTTATCGCGAACCATTGCTGCTCTTCCATAACAATGGCAAGACTCTCGAAAACGTCAGCGCCTCTGCAGGCCCGATCTTTCACGAACCTTTGGCGGCAAGGGGCCTCGCCATCGGCGACTTCGATAATGACGGCGCCGTGGACGTCCTCATCTCAACCAACAACGGCGCGCCTCTGCTCCTGCGCAATGAGGCCGCGCGAGGGAATCATTGGCTGGGAATCAAACTCGTAGGCAAGAAAGCGAATCGTGATGCGATCGGCGCACGTATCACCTGGCAGGCAGGCTCGATGAAACGGACGCGATTGAAGAACGGAGGCGGCAGTTATCTCTCGAGTCACGATCCGCGCGAAGTCCTAGGCATCGGCAAGAACGAAAAAATCGACAAACTTGAAATTCGCTGGCCGGCGCCGAGCGACAGAGTCGACACGTTCAACGATCTCCCAATCGATAGATATGTCACCATCGCAGAAGGCAGCGGAGTAGCCATTTGAAACCCTGGCCTATTGGCTGCTAACGAAGAGTGAGCGCATAGCGAATCCACCAAATGCCGCTATCAGTGTTTGGAGGCAACGGCTCAATCACTTGGGAACAAGTGGAGAGACGTAAGGCGCTCCGATAAGTGCCGCGTGTACCGCTGGAATAAGGTGGGCCCTCATTTGGGATTTGACGACGTATCCCAAAGCGCCTTCCGCGGTACATGCCTCCACGAACTGCTCTTCCGAATGAATTGTCAGGAACACGATTCTGGCTGTCGAGGCCAACTCGCGGAGCCGATGCGCTGCATCGATTCCGCTCAAACCTGGCATTGTAATGTCGGCCACAATGACGTCGGGGTTAAGACGGAGGGCCTCCGATACTAAAGCTGCGCCATCCGCTACGCTTCCCACTATTTCAAACTGAGACTCTAACAGCGCAGCCGTGCGTTCAAGGAAGGCCGAATGGTCATCCGCCAGCAGCACCCGGGGTCGGATCAAAGTTCACCTCCGTGAGAGCAGCGGGAGGCTCATTCTTCGTCGCAAAAGCGGCGAGCAGCTCAAAACCTTTGAAACTTATTGTTAGATATGTCGCGGATTTTGGCGACTGGGGAAATCCCTAGGATGTGATTACCGACAGGTGAAGGCTCGGGGTCGACTGAGATCAGGCCTCGCTTTAAGGCGAACAACACCAGAGCGGCGTTGCTCTTGAGATCGAATGCTTCCATAATATGGTGCTTATGGAATTCCACTGTCTTTTCGCTCAGGTCGAGGATGGTAGCTATTTCCTTCATCGGCCGTCCCTCGGCATACAACTGCAGGAAGTCGCACTGCCGTGCCGTCAACTCCTTTGAAAACTGGTTGGCCCTGGTCTTCGCAACAACCCAGTCCTCAGGTCTCAGCTTAGCGGTAACATAGGATCGGCCATGCAAGACCTCCTCGATACCCTTGAGCAGCTCTTGTCCCCCGGAGCATTTTAGAATGAAAGCCACTCGTTCAAGTTCAAGTGCGGCGGCGGCAAGATTCGCGTCATCGAGCATCGTCAGAAATACAAACCTGACCTTCGGAACTTGTTCTCTAATTCTTCGGGCCGAGTCCAGCCCATTCAGGAGTGGCATCGCGACGTCGGCAACAATAAGATCCGGTCTGAGTCTGATCGCTTCCTGCAGCATGGCCCGGCCATCTGCAACCACTCCAACGACAGTAAATCGCTTCTCCAGATAATCGCGCAAAGCGTCAGTGAAGATCGCGTGGTCATCTGCGATGACAATGCGCGGGCGGGAGGTGCTCAGGGGGAATATTTCCATGACCCATCCCTTGGGTTCACCAGACTTGGCTTCCAGTGTGCCGCAAAAAAAAGCGATCTTGCCCACAATTAATGAATAATTTCTTGAATTAATTGAAACAGGGGTTACGTTAGTACTAACTGTTACACTTATCACACGAAGAGCGATGCCATCTCGCTAAGTTACGACAGACATAGTCGATCTACCATGAGTTAGTTTCCAGAGTACGCCCGCTGGTTAGCGATTGCTTTCCTCTGGAGTCATCCATTGCTAACTCGGATTTCGGTTGGGGAGCAACCCAGGCTTCAATTCTTGTCCCCTTCCCAGGTTCAGAACGAATCTCGAATCGGCCACCCTGCAAACTTACCCGTTCTTTCATGCTGCGGATGCCCAGGCCCTCCATTTTTCCTAGCTCACGTATATCGAATCCGATGCCTTCGTCGCTCACAGACACAAATAGCTTGTCAGCGGCCCTGTGTAAACGCACTTGTGCCTTGGCGGCACAACTATGTTTCTTAGAATTACGTAGCCCTTCCTGAACCATTCGGAAAACACACAAAGCCACATCAGGATGAATAGAACGAGGAAGATTGTCGGAGAGAAAATCAACCTCCATACCGTGTTGGAGGCCGAACTCCTTGCACAAGGCACTTACGCCCGGAACGAGCCCCAAGGCTTCCAGCGTTGAGGAATGCAGACGATGCGAAACTGTGTGGAGATCGGCGCCAATTTCGCTTGCAGCATTCAGGAGACTATGCACTTGCCTGACAGCCTCATCCGGCGAGGAGCGTATCGTTTCTTCGGCATTTTCCAATCCCAACGCAAGCAGCGCCAGACGCTGGCTAAAATCGTCATGAAGCTCCGACGCGAGGCGGCTGCGCTCCTTTTCCTGCGCGGTAATCAGCATGCCGCTAAGCCCCATTTGCCGGTTCTTCGCTCGCTTCAACCTGAGATACATGGCGAGGACGCTTAGACAGAGAATGATGAGCAACGAAACAACCCATGTCCATTTGGTGCGCTGCCACAGAGACGGCGGACGGAACAGCACCGCACTCTCAGCCGGAAGATCGCTTTCTCTGAATCCCCACCGCCTCAGCGCCCGCCAATCAAACATGTAGGCGTTCGCGCCTCGAACTATCGGAATATCTTGCAGCCTTTCTCCATTGAGAATCCTTACAGCAATCCCGCCAACGATCCTGCCTTCATTGGCGAAGCTTTCCAGGTAGCCTCCCACCTCCCCGTAACCCAGGTCGACGTCAGATGGACCAAAGACGGGTGCATTCGCCGCTCCGGCAACCATAGGACCCGCCTGGGATGCACCGACGTACCGACTTCCCTTTGCATCCATTCCGAGATGCGTGTAAAGAACAATCGTGTGGGCCGGCAAGTGTTTCAAGCGTTCGAGCAGAGTGGGCATGTCGAGATCGGTGAGATAGGTAAAGTCCAGACTCGCTTCGTAGCTGTGGAGACTCTCTCGATAAGTTGCTTCCAGGTGTTTGTCGAAAGACGAAACGCCGCCCACCACAATGACGTGCCTGCTGCCAGGCTGGAGTCGCAAGGCCACATCCAGTGTTTTCGCCGGTTCATATACCTCCCAGCAACCCGCAAAGTGGGAATCGAGCGCGGGGTTGTCCGCTTGCAGCTCGCTCGTTCCGCCGAAGACAATCGGAATCCCTGCGAAGAATTTCTCATGCGAATCGGACATGAATCGGACCGGAGAAGGTCCGAGGGCGATGATCAGATCTGGTCTGCGACGTTGATATTTACGGATATACGACTGACGGAACTCCTGCTGATCCGCTGGATCGTCGAAAAGGGTCGTCTCCAGGAACTCGGGATAAAGCTCGATCTGGTAGCGTGAATCGTCCAGCGTGGCGCGCAGCTCACGGTCGATGAGCGCCACTGCAGGAGAAGAAAGACCCTGTTCGTAGAAAATAGCAACTCGCCGGACTTCCTTGGGCTGAGAATTGGCCAGGGGATGAACCAGGAGATAGAACGTCAGGAGGACAAGAATTCCCCTGTCAGGGCGACGCGACCTACTTAGTCGTGAAGTCCGTCTGAAGTTATGACCGAAAACTCGCGCATTCTTCTGCACTTATGGCCTCGAAAGAAGAGTGGGGACATCTCACCCAAGACCTTATTAACTACTGCGCAGATTTCGAAGGTAAAGAATACCCCAGTAGCCAACCGGACGCAAATACAGAGCTTTTGTAAAATCAACAACAAGAAAATGAGCGACCGCAGGTTCACAGGAGAAAAGTCTGCTCAATGAGGGGTTTCCCTAGTTGCTTCGCAGCAGCTTCAGCGCGAATTTACGAGTAGCTCGCATAAGTTCCGGCAGCGACCCCGCAACGACCGCAGGTCGCGAAACAATCGAGATACGATATAGACCCTAAGGATTGGAAAGACGATGGAATATTCGCCGCAGAACAAGGATTACATTCGCCGCGCTCTGGAGGTCTCCATCCACGTTGGCCTGGTTGCTTTGCTTACCGCCGCGTGCCTGATGATCCTGCTCCCCTTCCTCCCTCTAGTTGCCTGGGGCATCATAATTGCGATTGCCGTCTTCCCTGCATATCGATGGCTGCGAAGCATCGTGGGTGGGCGTGGAAACCTGGCTGCTATTCTTTTCACCTTGCTTTTCCTGGCGATCCTGATTGTCCCGATTGCGCTGCTCGCGGACACGATGGTCGAGGGTTTTCAAACACTGACCGTCCACATCAAGGACGGAACATTTGCCGTCCCGCCTCCGCCTGCCAATGTCGGAACGTGGCCCCTTATCGGAACGCCTCTGCAAAAGGTCTGGAATTCCGCTTCCACAGATTTGACCGGCCTGTTGCAAAGCCTGACTCCAAAGATCGCTACCCTTGTCCCCGGGGTCCTCGCTGCCTCCGCCGGATTTGCCCTCACCGTGCTGCAATTCGTGCTCTCCATTCTGGTGACGGGAGTTCTGCTTGCGAATGCTTCAGGCTGCGCGACAGCCACGCGTTCGCTGACCAATCGCCTGTTTGGTAACCGGGGTCCGGAGTTCGAGGAGCTGGCCGGATCGACGATACGGAGTGTAACCAACGGAATTCTTGGTGTCGCTGTCATCCAGACTGTTCTCGCTGCTCTCGGCTTCCTGGTGGGCGGACTGCCCGGCGCCGGACTGTGGACGTTGATCTTCCTCTTCGCCGCCGTACTTCAGGCAGGAGCCCTCATACTTGTTCCCGCAGTAATCTACATGTTTGCGATCGCCGGCACGACGAAGGCAGTGCTATTTCTGGTCTGGTGCATTGTGGTCGCCCTCATCGACAATGTGCTGAAGCCTTTGTTACTGGGGCGTGGCGTGGCGGTTCCCATAGTAGTCGTCTTTCTGGGAGCAATAGGCGGATTCATCGCCATGGGCATTATCGGTCTTTTCGTCGGCGCTATCGTTCTATCGGTCGGTTACAAACTCTTCCTCGCGTGGCTGGAGGGTCCGGAAGCGACCGAACAAGGCATCTGAACCGCGCATCTGGGGATAATTCTGACCGGTCAACGGAGGCTTCGACGCGACGCGTCAGAGCTGCTCTCAGAATCCCGCCCTAGGGTTTTCCCTAGTGGCGGCTCATTCTGCGCCTCCTTACATTGGCATAGTTAGTTCTCTCGAATAAGGGTGCATCATCGCACCCCAAGGTACGGACGGATACTAAAATTGCCGCGGAACAAGAGCGATCTGCGAGCGCATCGAGCAATGGCGGCTGAATAATACGCTGAGGAAGGTAGCCATGAAGCCGAAAGCAAAAGGATTTGGAGAGGGGATTCGACGTGTAGTTGTCGTCATCTGCGTAGTTGTCCTCATCCCAGGAGACACCTATGCGAATGTTGCACCGCCCCTTCACACTGGGCAGGCGCCTGCGGCTCAAAATACGCCCGCGCCCCAAGGTGACGCTGCGAAGATTCCTGCAGATCAGCTCGATTCCCTCGTTGCGCCCATCGCCCTTTTTCCGGACCCGATGCTGGCTCAGGTGCTGGCCGCGTCCACCTATCCGCTTGAAATCATCCAGCTCCAGCAGTGGCTATCCAAGAATTCCACGCTAAAGGACAAAGCTCTGGCCGACGCCGTGGCCAAGCAACCGTGGGATCCGAGCGTTCAGGCACTCGCCGGCCTGCCCGACCTCGCCAAGCGCCTTGCGAACGATATCCAGTGGACTACCGACCTCGGCAATGCATTTCTGGCACAGCAAAACGACGTGATGGACGCTGTGCAGCGCATGCGCAAGAAGGCCCAGGGCACCGGAAATCTGAAGTCCAACGAGCAACAGAAGGTGGAAACCCAGGTCATTGAGAGCAAGAGCGTCATTGTCGTCGAACAGGCCAATCCTCAAGTCGTGTACGTGCCGTCCTACAATCCCACGGTGGTATACGGGGCGCCTATCTATCCTTATCCGCCCATTTACTATCCGCCGCCTGG
>Ga0206936_1244_pt1 | contig 12421 bp, 5 predicted proteins | sample Alteio_BWOrgHeat_14_FD_152922 | JGI IMG/M metagenome (GOLD analysis project Ga0206936, IMG submission 152922) | Enriched cells from forest soil in Barre Woods Harvard Forest LTER site, Petersham, Massachusetts, United States -... | ecosystem: Environmental > Terrestrial > Soil > Temperate forest > O... | reverse complement strand
GATTTCCTTTGGGAGACCATGCAAATTGCTTCACTGAGGATTTCCCGTGGAACCTGTCCTGCTGATCGACGACGACGAAGAACTCTGCTCGATGTTGGAGGACTACCTCGCTCGTCATGGGTTTGCAGTCACAAAAGAGCATCACGGAGAGTTGGGCCTGCAGCGCGCGCTGACCGGCGATTTTTCAATCGTGTTGCTCGACGTGATGTTGCCGGGGCTGGATGGATTCGAGGTGCTGCGGCGGCTGCGGACGAGTTCGCAGGTGAGCGTACTGCTGTTGACGGCCCGTGGCGAAGACATCGATCGCATCGTCGGCCTTGAGATGGGTGCGGATGACTACCTTCCCAAGCCCTTCAACCCGCGGGAGTTGCTGGCACGCGTCCGGGCGATTCTAAGACGAAGCGCGGCAACCCAGGCGGCGAGAGCCGGAGTAAAAATACCGGGCGCTCCAGGAATCAAGCATCTCTCTGTCGCCGGGATTGAGCTGGACAGCGGCGCGCGAACGGCGATTTGCAACGGTGTGGAACTGGAATTGACCAACGTGGAGTTTGAGTTGCTCGGGGCGCTGATGGAGTCGCCGGGGCAGATTCTCACCCGGGAGCATTTATGCGAGTCGGTGTTGGATCGCCGCTTTAATCCCTTCGATCGCAGCCTCGACATGCATGTCAGCAGGCTGCGCCGCAAGCTCGATGACGCGGCAAACCTGGGCGACCAGATCAAGACAATTCGCTCGGTTGGCTACCAGTTGGCGCTCCCCGCAGCGAGTAGTTCCGGGTATGCGTCGGGTCATCCTGGAGGACATCAGGCCGCCCATTCAGGCCGGGAGAACTAACGGCAATGCGGAGCACGTTTACCAAGATTTTCCTCTCCTTCTGGCTCACCGAGTTCCTGATTCTCATCTGCACAATTTTCATCCTGATGCGGCAGTTCGAGTCGCAGGAGGTCGTGTATACCTCACTGTTTGCAATTATGCAGACCAACGCCCGCCTGTCGGTCGATGCCTATGAGAAGGGTGGATGCGCTGCCCTCAAAGCGGTTCCGAACACGTTTTATATCGAGAAGCCGGGCTCGTCAGATCAGCCTGCAATACTCTTCGATCCCTCCGGACGCGCTTTGTGCCAGCAGATCGACGAGTCGCAGTATGCAGAGCAGATCGGCAAGCTTCGAAAGTACGGCTTCCTGGTCGGAGAGAAGCACGGGGCCGGTTACCTGGAAGGCGTTGAGGTCTGGGATAGCCACGGGCAGCGCTATCTCTATATGGTGCGCGGCACCTTTCCAACGGAGATCTATATCCCCTATCGGGAGATCCTGCCTCGGCTGCTGATCGGGCTGATCATCTCGGTGCTCGTGACATTCGGTATCACCATGGTGATCACGCGGCCGATTGGTTCGCTACGGGAGGCAGCGCGGCAGCTTGCCGCCGGAAACCTGCGAGCCCGGGCGAAGTGGCCGAAGGGACGCAAGAATCCCAAACGCAGCGACGAACTTTGGGGGTTGGTGTACGACTTCAACGAGATGGCGGACCGCTTAGAGTCGCTTGTGGGTGCCCAGATGCTGCTTCTCCGTGATGTTTCACACGAATTGCGATCGCCCCTGGCACGGCTGAGCGTCGCGCTGGAGCTGGCGCGCGAAGAAGCGCAGCCCGGCATGGAAGATCAGCTGGAGCGCATCGAGCGCGAAACCGGGCGATTGAATGCACTGATCGGGCAGTTGCTGAGCCTCTCGCATCTTGAGTCCACAACGCGCCTCCCGGACAGGTTGCCCGTCTCTCTGCGCAGCCTGGTCAATGAGTTGTTGCCCGATATGGAGTACGAGGCGCAGCGGCGCAATTGCCAGGTCAGCTTTTTGGACAGTGCAAAGCAGTCGAGAGATAGAGTTCTCGGCAGCCCTGAACTGCTGGGCCGTGCGGTTGAAAACGTAATTCGCAATGCGATTGCCTACACCGCTGAGGGCAGTTCAGTGGAGATTCAGTTGACGGATGAATACCGCGCTGGAGAACGATTCGCAGTCCTGTGCGTGCGAGATCATGGTCCCGGCGTGCCGCAATCATCGCTGCAGTCGATCTTCCGTCCGTTCTACCGGCTGGATCTTTCGCGTCAGAGGTCAACTGGAGGGTACGGAGTTGGCCTGGCAATCACCGAACGCGCAGTTCGGTTGCATGGAGGAGCGGTTACTGCTCGCAATGCAGCAGATGGCGGTCTGATCGTAGAGATGCGCCTGCCGGTCGCTGAGAGCCTCGCAGCTTAGCGAGTTAGTAGAGGCACGTTATTCAGAGGAACGCCCCGGCGCGTTTCAGGCCACTCGATTCCTGAACACAAAAGCCGAGAGCCGCGATGATCGCGGCCCTCGGCTTTTCTTTGTGAGTTGAGCCTTGGTTCACAACCTTGGCTCACGGCCTTACTTCACAGCTTTAGTTAACGACGTAGGTCCAGTTCAGGATGTTCTGTACCGCGGTTAACCCACCGGTTCCTCCGGTAAACCCGACCAGCGCAGTGTTTGCTCCAACCGTGGCCGGAATGTTGATGGCCGTTGAAGTGGTAAAGCTGGCGTTTGTTACCGTGTCGGTGATGGTCAGGGTCAGCGTCGTTCCGTCGTAAGTGATGTGCGCGTGCATGATATCGCCACTGTGCAGGTTCACGCCTGAACTGGTCATGTCCACCGCAGGCACGGTTGGCGTTGCCCCGTTTGTGTAGAAGCCCGTTGAGTCTGCGCCTTCGCCGGAATTGCTATAGAGGTCGAACTTGGCGGCGACGCTGTTGGCGATTCCACCATAACCGAGGGCATAACCATTGCCGCCGAGAGCCCAGGTGCCTTTGGGAGAACCCTGAATGACAAAGGTGAAGCCATCTGCGGTAGCCGCAGTTTGCTGGAAGTTGAAGTCAGTGGTGAACTTCTGAACATTCAACGGCGTTGCAAACCAGGCCGCGCGAGCTTCTCCGGCGCCGCCGTCGGTCAACTGGAGCTTGCCGCTAACAATTGTGGCCCCGTTCAGGCTCAGTCCAGTGGAAGTGAAACTCGAGGGGAAATTCACTACAGGAGCCGCGGAACTGATGGTGTACGCGGCGCTTCCTGTGGCGCTCGTAGTAAAGCCGGTAGCCACAGCGATGGCATTGACCGTCTGGGTTGCCGCAATGCTGATCGGTCCCGAGTACACGGTCGATGAAGTGGTCGGCGTCGTTCCGTTGGTGGTGTAGTAGATGGTCGCACCGGCAGTTGCGTCACTGATGGTGACACTCTGAGCCGAGGTGTACGTTCCGCCGGCGGGTGAGAAGGCCGGCGTTGCCGCGGGCGGCGTGATCGTATAGGTCGCCGAACCGGCCGCGCTCGATACTCCGGCAGACACCGCAATGGCCTTCAGCGTCGCATTGGCGCTGACCGCGACGGGACCGCTATAGACCGCTGAGGAAGTTGTCGGCGTTGCGCCATTGGTGGTGTAGTAGATGGTCGCGCCAGAGGTAGTGTCGCTGATGGTGACACTCTGAGTCGAGGTGTAGGTTCCACCGGCAGGAGAGAACGTCGGCGTGGCCACTCCGGAATTGATGACGTAGTTCTGCGAAACCGTAGCGCTTGCCACCCATCCGGTCGTGCCCGCGAAGGCTGTGACGCGCTCAGACGCGCTCACCGTGATTGGCGCCGTGTATTTGGCGGAGTTGACGCTCGGCGTCGTTCCGTTGGTCGTGTAGTAGATTTGCTCGACCGGAAAAGGCGTCGTAATAGTGACGGTCTGGGGGCCGGTATAAGTTCCACCCACCGGGCTTATGACCGGCGTCGAGTTCGTCAGCGTGTAGGTAGCGCTCGCTACCGGGCTCAAGCTCAATCCAGGCGCCAGCGCGACCGCTTGGAGCGTCCTGACGCTCGCAACCTTCACGGGCGCCGTGTACCGATAGGACGTAGTGGTAGGAGTAGATCCATCGTTTGTGTAGTAAATGACTGCGGAGGGCGAGGCGTCAGTAATCGTGACAGTCTGGTTTGCGTAGTAAGTACCTCCAGGCACGCTGAGCACAGGTGTAGCCGTCTGTGTCGAAGTGTTAATCGTGTAGGCGGCGCTTCCCGTCGCGCTGGTGGAGAAGCCAGTCGCCACGGCGATGGCATTGACCGTTTCGGTTGCGGCAACACTGATCGGCCCGGAGTACACGGTGGACGAAGTAGTCGGCGTCGTTCTGTTCGTCGTGTAGTAGATGGTCGCGCCAGCCGTGGTGTCACTGATCGTGACAGTCTGTGTGCTGGTGTAGGTTCCGGCTGCGGGTGAGAAGGTGGGAGTCGCAGCAGGAAGATTGATGGTGTAAGCGGCGCTTCCAACTGTGCTGGTGGAGAATCCGGTCGCGACTGCGATGGCCTTCACCGTCTGGGTTGCCGCAACACTGATTGGTCCTGAGTACACGGTCGATGAAGTGGTCGGCGTGGTTCCGTTGGTGGTGTAGTAGATGGTCGCACCAGAAGTCGTGTCACTGATCGTGACGTTTTGAGCGCTGGTGTAGGTCCCGGCTACCGGTGAAAAGGTCGGAGTAGCAACAGCGGGAAGATTGATGGTGTAAGCAGCAGTACCAACTGCACTGTTGGAGAATCCCGTGGCTACGGCAATCGCATTCACCGTTTGTGTCGCTGCAACGCTGATCGGCGCAGAGTACAGGGTGGATGAGGTTGTCGGCGTCGTTCCGTTGGTCGTGTAGTAAATCTTTGCGCCCGATGTTGTGTCACTAATCGTGACAGTCTGACCGGCGGTGTAGGTGCCGGCCGCCGGTGAGAAGGTCGGAGTGGAGGCAGCCGTAGTGCCAGGCGCGCTGCTGACAAAACTCCAGGTAAGGATCTTCTGGCTCGCGGTCAGTGCACCGGTTGAACCGGTGAATCCTACATACGCGGTGTTACTTCCGATGGTGGTGGGTATATTGATGGTCCAGCTTGTAGACCAGACGGCCGAAGTGACCATATCGGTAATTCTCATGGTCAGCGTGGTGCCGTCATAGGTCATATGCACGGCCATCGCGTCATCGCTGTGCAGGTCGATTCCGGTACCGGCCAGATCAATAAAGGGTGTGGTCGGGTTGGCGCCATTCACATACAAACCTGTCGCGCTCTCGCTCACCGCGGAGACGGAGTTGTAAAGGCTGAACTTCACGGCCATCGAATTGGGAATCGGTGCATAGCCCAACTGATAGGTGTTGCCGCCCATGGAGTTGATCGTCTGCGGTCCGTTCTGAATAGCGAAGGTGAAGCCATCCGCTCCGGGGTTGGAAAGCTGGAATGTGAAGTCGTTGGTGAAGGTCTGGATGTTGACCGGGGTCTTGTACCAGGCCGACGCATTTTCACCGCTGAGGCCGTTTGTGAGCTGCAGGCGGGAGTCATTGAGCTGTGTGCTGCCGTTCAGGATGATGAGCCCGGTCGAAGCTGCGAAGCCCTGCCCAAAGCTGATGCCGGTCGCACCGAGCTGGATGGTGTAGGTCTGAGAGATGATCGGGCTGTTGCTCAATCCGCTGGCAACGGCAATCGCGGAGATCGTCTCCGTTGCATTGACGGTAATCGCCCCGGTGTACAGAGTGGACGAAGCCGTCGGCGTGGAGCCATCCGTTGTGTAGTAGATCGATGCGCCCGCAGTCGAGTCCGAGATTGTAACGGTCTGCGCAGAGCCATAGGTGCCCGTAGGCAGGCTGAAAGTAACCGCGCTGGCCTGCGAAACATTCGTGTAGGTAGCCGAAGTCTGAGCGCTAAGCAGCAGGCCTGTGGCGCTGGCGATAGCATTGATCTTCAGGCTGGAGCTGACAGTAATAGGCCCGGTGTAGAGCGTCGAAGAGGTGGTGGCCGCGGAGTTGTCCGTCGTGTAGTAGATCGACGCGCCGGGAGTCGCATCCGTGATGGTGACGGTGATCGTGCCGCTGTACGACTCCGTGCCCGGAGTAATCACAGGCGCGCTGGTCTGCGTGACACCGTTGAGCAATCCGTAGATGTCGATTTCGCCCGCCGCGCCGACATAGACCTTACCGTTGGCAACTGTCGGCACAGTGAACTTAACAGCAGTGCCCGCCGTATCGCGAGCGGCGTTTGTTGTGCTCGAGTAGAGCGTATTTGAGACGTTGCTTGCGTTGTGCGCCTGCAGAATAGCGGGACCAGGATTTCCGTAGTTTTCCGCGTCGATACTCCACACGATGCCCTGCGAAGTTCCGTTGGCGGAGATCGATGGGGTCGAGCCCGGATAACCGTATTGTTCGGTCGATTTCGTTGGCGTGGTCGAGAGCAGCCCGTTGACCAGCGGAAAAGCCTTCAGGTAGTCAAAGCGGCCCCAGTAATAGACGGTTCCGTTCCAATAGGCAGGCGTGCTCCAGACGCCGACGTTGCCGACCATGTAGTTCTGCTCCTGCAGAACCTGGTCGGCAGTGGTGTTATAGCCGCCCATGTTATCGCGGTTGATCAGGTAGAGCGTGCCGCCCTTGCCCGCCTGTACAGCCAGGTGCGGATTAGTGCCGGTCTGATTTGGCAGAACAATCAATCCGCCCGAACCAACATCGCCATCCTCGGAGTTCAGCGTAGCCTGCTGATTGGTGGTGAATTCGTCGGTGATGGTTGGTTTGCCGTTAGTCAGGTCGAGATTGAGATGGCTGTCGCCATAATCCATGCTGTTTGTATAAGGCTTGGTCGCGTTATAGTCGCCGTTGCCGGTGGCCACGAACATGCGGCCGAAAGGCTTGTTGACCGGATCCAGTTGATCCGCGGCCAAGCCGTCGCCGGACATCCAGAAGCCGGCCCCGGTGCCATTGGGCGAAGCGCAGTAAGCGCCGGTCTGCGTCAGAGTGCCGGCGTTATATCCAAGGATCCAGCCATGCCACGGGCCGTTGTCACCGTGGGCGGCAAATCCGATGTACACGATGCCATTCAGCAGCAGCAGGGCAGGGCGCTGGTTCTCCCACAGCGGATCAAAAGTCAGAGAGCCGCTGACGCTACCGTTGCCGGTTCCAGGGACGGTAGCAGTGATCACGACCGGCCCGCCAAATTTTTCCGCGCCGGTAGTCACGTCCAACGCATGGAGCCGCTGTACCGCTTTGCTGTTCTCCATGGTCTTGCCGACCACATATAGCGTGCCGGTCGACGGGTCGATCACCGGCGTACCGGTGATTCCAACCTCAGGAGTAATGTCGGTGCTGACGATGTTGGAGGAGACGGTGGTTGCCCCCGCAGCCGCGCCGTGCGCGGTCGTGAGCATGGATGCTTTCCAGAGCGGGTTGGCGTCGATGCCGCCATTGGAGTCGGCGTCGAAAGCGTAAACCGAGTCATGCTCGGTAGCCACGTAGACCACATTGTGAGTTGCTCCGCCGATCGTCACGCCAGAGAGATACAGCGGCTGGGCGTAGACAAGGCCATCGACGGGCTGCGAGAACAGCTTTCCAAACAGCGTCGGATTGACGTTGGAAAGATTAAGGGTCGTCTCGCTGAGATTTTGGCCGGTGCGGCCGATGTCATTGTGGTAAGTAGTTACATTCACCTGCGCACTGGCTGCGGAAGAGCCGAACAGCGCGATCGTCATCAGTCCCAGTGCGGGAAGCACAGCCGAGCGCAGACAAGTGAAGCGGGTAAGACCCAAAGCGCTCTTAAAAGACGAAAATCTAACAGTTTTACTTACTGCGGACATCTATAGCCTCCAGGTCAATGCAACAATTGTGAGCAATTCTCGCAGCACTTGCGCCGTGCACTTCTGACTTCGCATCGTCTTGCCTGGCCCAGTCCTGCTTGGCCCAGTTCGCAGCCGGCGCGGTCCACCCTCCCGTACCCATACTCGGCCGGCACTCGATTCAGGCCCACGCCCTCAAGCCCAGTCCGGACGTGTTCTGCTGCCCGGCAGCCAACATCGAGCCCAATTCGACCGCAATAACAGACACGCCGCCCACAGGCCAGCTCGATAGGTGAGCCGCAGCGGGCAGGCTATGTATCCATTAAAACGACCGACAAAAATCGCTGGTTGAATCTGAAGCGTTGGATGGGGGAGCATCCGATTTGGTTGCCATTACATCGGGAACTTCAGTCCATTTCAATAATACGATTCTTCTATCCGGAAAAGATAATGACTATGCCACTTTGGTCCGGCATCTCGCCCTAATTGGTAACCATCCTGCACGGTACTCTGCAGGATGGTTACTGGGCTATCTCGCAGTTAGATATCTTAGTAACCATCGACATCTTAAAGGTTAGGTGCGATAGTTCCAAATTTTGTAAAAAGTTCCCAAATTTTCGTCTTAATTCGTTGCTCAACCTATCTATACATCGCACAAATCAACAGCCTGGCGCAACGATGTCAAAGGATCACGCACCGGGATGAACTCATGGGCGACATAGCCTTTGTATCCAGTGGAGGCTATCCCTTCCATAACCCCTGCCCAATTTACTTCCTGGGTGTTGTCCAGCTCGTGCCGGCCGGGTACGCCTCCGGTATGGAAGTGGCCCATCCATTGGATATTCTTTTTAATGGTTGCTATCAGGTCCCCTTCCATAATCTGCATGTGATAAATGTCGTAGAGTAACTTGATGTTAGGCGAATTGACCTCTTCCATAACCCGCACTCCCCAGGCAGCGTGATCGCACATATAGTCGTGATGATCGACCTTGCTGTTGAGAAGTTCAAGATTGAGGATGACCCCGTTATCTTCCATCAGGCTGCGAAGCTTGCGCAGGCCCACGATGGTGTTCTTGGCGCCTTCGTCATCCGACATGCCGCCGCGATTTCCTGAAAACGTAATGACATTGGGAACGCCGGCCTTGGCTGCCAGCGGAACGGCCTTGCGCAGTCCGGCCTCGATGGCGTCGTGATTCTCGATGCGGTTCAGCCCCTTGCCGATCTCGCCGCCATCCGCGTAGCCCATGGAGCAGACCAATCCGTAGCGATGGGGAACCTCCCACTCATCCGCCTTAAGCAAGTCGATGCCTTTTAGTCCCATGGCTGCCCCAGCCTTGCAAAGATCATCCAGCGCGATCTTCTGGTAGCACCAGCGCGCCACGGATTGATGAATTCGTCCCTTCCGCGGCGTTGCGTCGGGTTTGGACGCAATCGCGGCTGCGGAAGCTGAAGGGATCAACGCGCCTGCGGCACAGGCGACCCCGGTTTGTAGAACCTGTCTACGATTCAAAACGCTCATGTGACGGATGCTCCCTTTTAACTACAGTTGGGTAAAACGTATACAAATTTGGCGCGTGGCCGAGTCTGGCTCTAAATCATCGTGAGAAACGAAGCCACAACTCAGCCCACGCCACGGTTCTGATCGCTATACTGTGACCGATTCACTTTCGAGGATGAGCGCAACCGTAGTCAAGTGGTGTTGGCTCGTTCCAGGATGGGCCGACCCCCCAATTTGGCCCTTCGCAAACATTTCTGAGGGATTTTCATCCCGGTTTGCGCAGCTATAGTCGAGGCACCTCTCCGTGGCAGGTATTTGAAGAAGAGCGCCATCGTCGACGCCAATAATTCCGCTGAGGTGCCGCCAGGCCCGGATCGCCGAACGTCTGTAACGCGGTTTGGTTCATCCACACCATCCAGTCAGGCCGACGAAATCCAGAATTTTGCGGCCGTACGAGAGGAATATTGAAATGAGCAACAAGAGCGTGGCAAAGTTGTTTGCCTGTCTGATCCTTGGAATCTGCGCGCGGATTCCTGCAATTGCCCAAACAGCTGATTCCACTCTTGACCGAGCCGAAGCAAAGGTGGTTCCCTCACCCGTGCTGGGACCGGTCGACGATGAAAACTATTACGCCATAACGGCGCGACCAGTTTTGCGGCATCACCTCATGCTGCCCTCTCCTGCTTCTGCGGACCCCGGCAGGCCACGCTTAAAACCAAAGCTGCGCGTCGCGACGGAAGCTCGACCCGACGCGGTGAAGACCGGGACCGGAATCGTTTATACCTGCGCCTCAAACGTGCCAGCCTCCACCTGCAACTATCTGAATACGACGGTGGCCGGCTACTACAACAACATATTCACAAACGCCAATGCCAATATCTACATCCAGTTCGGCACTACAGGCCTTGGCGCGAGCGATGGGTTTATCAATCTAGTTCACTACACGCCTTACGTCACGGCATTGACCAACAAAGCAGTCAAGAGCTCGATCCAAGCCTCCGCACTATCCGCGATCAACACCTACGCGACCCCGGCCTACGGGACCCAAAACATTATGGGGATCTCCGTCTCGCTCGGCACGGCTCTCGGTTTCACAGGATTGATCGGCATTAACGCTGCCGAGACAGCATCATGCACGCCTTATACCTCCGGTTGCTACAACGAAGTCATTACCGTTGCTGATGCCGCGTCACAGGCAAATGGGGGATTCTCCCTGTATTACGACGATCAGGGTGGAACCGAGGCAGCAAACCAATACGACTTCTACGCCGTGGTGCAACACGAGACAGACGAGGTGCTCGGGACGTCCTCCTGCATTTCTACCCAAAATTCTTCTGGACTGATCGACGAATGCGACGGACCTGTCACCGGCAGTAACGGCATTCCCTCGACAGTTGACCTGTTGCGTTATTCGAGCCCTGGAAAACTGGCCCTCGACACAACGCCGAGCACAACCGCCGGGCAATACTACTCGTTTGACGGAGGAGTCCATTACGGCATATACGGCGATGGCACCTCTGGCGCGACGGAAAAGGTCTACAACACATTGGACAACGGCGACGACTTCGCCGATTACATTTCCAGCTCTCCCGATTGCGGGAGCAACCAAGCGGTTCAGGATGCGGAAGGCTGCCCGGGCGAAGATGCGGGCCTGACTATTTTGAATGACGGCCAATCGGAGATTACCATCCTCAATACAGATGGATTTGACATTCCCGAGGCCGCGATATCCTCGCCCACGCCGGGAAGCACCCTTTCCGGCTCAAGCGCGACCTTTACCTGGTCAGCCGTCCCCGGCGCAACTGATTACTGGGTGTATGTCGGTACCACCGGCGTCGGTTCTTCCAATATTTTCTTGAACTCCAGCGCTATAACCGCGACTTCCCAGGCCGTCACCGGGCTGCCCACAAGCGGGACGATCTACGTGCGGGTCTATTCGTTTGTGGGGGGATCTTGGACGTCGATCGACTTCACCTACACTGGGGGTAGCTCAGGCTCGACCATTTCGCTTTCGCCCGCGAGTCTGACCTTTGCCTCCACTACGGTGGGTTCCACAACAGCAGCTCAGCTGGTCACCATCAAGAACACCGGCACCGCAGCATTAACCCTGACCTCGGAGACCATCACCGGGACCAACGCCACCTCCTTCATCAAATCGGCGACGACATGCACAACGTCGCTGGCGGCAGCTGCAAGCTGCACCGTATCGGTGGAGTTCAAGCCCGCCGCTGCCGGCGCGCTGACGGCCTCATTGTCAGTAGCCGATAACGCAACCGGCTCGCCTCAGACGGTAACGCTGACGGGCACTGGGACGACGCTTGCCGTAACCCTATCGCCAACCTCGCTGGCCTTCGCTTCCACCCCGGTGGGTTCCACAACAGCAGCTCAGCTGGTCACCATCAAGAACACAGGCACCGCGGCGGTGACACTGACCTCGGAGACCATCACCGGCACCAACGCGAGCTCTTTCCTCAAGTCGGCGACCACCTGCACCACGTCCCTGGCCGCTGCTGCAAGCTGCACCGTATCGGTGGAGTTCAAACCTGCGGCTGCCGGCGCGCTGACGGCCTCATTGTCAGTAGCCGACAACGCAACCGGCTCACCTCAGACGGTGACTTTAACGGGAACGGGCACGGCAGCTTCCAGCGTTACTCTCACGCCAACCTCAATCGCCTTCCCGGCGCAGATCATCAACACCGTAAGTGATGCACAGGTGGTTACCGTCAAAAACGCGGGCACTACCACTGTGACCATTTCCTCGATCGCCCTGGGAGGAGCAAATGGGCCCTCATTCCTCGAGCTGAACAATTGCGGAGCGACACTGGCCGCGAGCGCGTCCTGCTCGATTTACGTAGCGTTCGATCCAACCACAGCAGCGGCTAAGACAGCGACGCTGTCCGTTACCGACAATGCGACCGGCTCGCCGCAAACAGTAACGCTGACCGGCACCGGTGTCGCGGCGCCCTCAGTGAAGCTGAGCACAACGAGTCTGACCTTTGCCACCCAGAAGAGCGGCACAACTTCGGCTGCTCAGATGGTGACGCTGACCAACAGCGGCACCGCGGTGATAACCTTGACCTCGATCACTCTGACCGGAACCAATCCAACCTCATTGAGGCATTGGATACCTGCGGACCAACGCTGGCCCCCGCAGCAAGCTGCACAGTCTACGTGGCCTTTAAGCCCATTGCGGTGGGAGCTGCTTCGGCCAAGCTGACCATCACCGATAACGGCGCCGCCTCTCCGCAGTCCGTTACCCTGACCGGCACGGTCAACTAGCCTCTAACCGACAATTCCCGAGGTGACCGCTACGATGACCGCGGGAG
>Ga0206936_1251_pt1 | contig 12465 bp, 7 predicted proteins | sample Alteio_BWOrgHeat_14_FD_152922 | JGI IMG/M metagenome (GOLD analysis project Ga0206936, IMG submission 152922) | Enriched cells from forest soil in Barre Woods Harvard Forest LTER site, Petersham, Massachusetts, United States -... | ecosystem: Environmental > Terrestrial > Soil > Temperate forest > O... | reverse complement strand
AGGTTGCGATGGCGGATGTTCCGAACGGAGGTTCTCCGCGAGATAGCTTTTTGCTCGTCATGGCCGTATTGGGGATGCTGGCGCTTCCGGCTGCGTTAACACTGCATACAGCGCGGGTGCCGGCAGTGGTGGACGTGGCCGTCACCAATCCTTCGCCTTATGGATACACAGTAAGTCTGCTCCTCTTTATTGTGCCTATCATCGTGATTGCGTTTTGGTTCGTGCCGCGTGAAGGAGTGCGAATTTCGAAGCGTTCATTTGTGCGGACCATCGGACTGCTCTTTCCCCTGGGCGTGATCCTCGACTTCTTCTTTGCGCACCTGTTTCTCACGTTTCCGCGGCCAGGAGCTACGCTCGGGATTCCCGCGCCCGCACTACATGGCAGCGTGCCCATCGAGGAGTACGTTTTCTATCTCACCGGATTTACAGCAATGCTGCTGATGTATATCTGGTTCGATAAATACTGGCTCGCGGCCTACAGTGTCCCGGGCGATTCGCCCGAGCGAGCGGATTTTGCGAAGTTGATCAGCTTTCATCCCATGTCCCTGATCATCACGGTCCTTCTGATAGTGGCAGCGATCGCGTACAAGCGCTTTGTAGCGCATGAGACGACGGGCTTTCCAGGGTACTTCACGTTTCTGGTGATCGCGGGAATGGGACCTTCGATTGTGCTGTTTCCCTCGGCGCTACCCGTGGTTAACTGGAGAGCATTCAGCCTGACGCACTTCATCCTTCTGCTGACCAGTCTGCTGTGGGAGGCGACGCTGGCTGTTCCATATGGATGGTGGGGCTACCAGCCTGAGCAGATGATGGGATTGCGCATCACGGCCTGGGGATATCTGCCCATCGAGGCGGTCGTGGTATGGATCGCGGTCTGTTATCAGACAGTTATTGTCTACGAGGTGATAAAGCGGTGGCAGGGCTCCGGACGCAAGGCGCGGCACGCGTTTCTGGGAAGCGGGAAGGCAGCAGCTTAGTGAAAAGATTATCTGCTTTGCCAAATAGATAGAGGTAGAATCGGCGCACACCGAATTCCGCGAAGGGACAATGCCGCGCGCATGAGAAGGCTGCTTACCGCGTGTTTACTGGTGGTTGCTGCACTACCGGCCGCCGGCCAGCCGGACAAAAAGATGTGTCCGAAGTTTTCACCAAAAAGCGCACAAGGCAGTTGGCAATGGATGGATCGGGACTGCAGGATTCGCACGAGGGGCGATCTCGATAAGATTCTCGCGAACCACAAATCATGGGTCGCTAAATACGGCATCACCAGCCTTTTCGTGACCGAGATACCTGAAAGCACAAAGCGGGATCCACTGCGCGCGGATTTTAGCGATGCAAACCTCGGGCAAGTCGATCTGACTGGCGCTAACCTTGAGGGCGCTGACCTGACCGGCACTAACCTTGATGCTGCTGATCTCACCGGGGCAAGCCTCAGGATTGCTGACTTGGCTGGCGCTGCCCTCTTTCGTGCTGACCTGACCGGCGCTAACCTCTTTGGTGCCGATCTGACCGGCTCTACGCCTGGGACTGCGAACTTGACCCGCACAATCCTTTGGCAAGCCGACCTCAGTGGCGCGTTCCTTCCGCGGGCTGACCTGACTGGCACTCTCCTGTTTAACACCAACCTGGCTGGCGCTGACATCGAAGGTGCTGACCTGACTGACGCTAACCTTTTGAAGGCTGACCTGACTGGCGCTATCCTTACGAGCGCCGACCTGACTCGCGCAGACCTTTTTCGGGCTGATCTAACTGGCGTGGGCCTGGTTAGGGCTGACCTGTCGGATTCTCGCCTGGAAGAAACAGACTTAAGCAGCGCGGATCTGACAAATGCTCAGCTCTGGAACGCTGAATTTGAGCCGAAGGTGGTGCCGTCCGCGAGCGGGATTGCACGCGCCGAGGGATTGTGGGCAATGCGCTGCAATTCCGTTCCAAAGCCAACAACGAAGTTGCCCTTCTGGAAGAAACTCCTGCAATGGTTGGGCGACCGCAGAGCTCCGGGAAACAGGAACCCGATGCAGGACATGCGCAAAGCACTGCATGACGCCGGATACGTGGAAGCGGAAGGCCAAGTCAATCTGGCGTATCACAGGATGGAGCAGCAGTGGTGGCAGGAAGTTCTCTTTGACTGGACCTGCGAGTGGGGTTCGAACTGGAAAAGGCCGCTCGGCCTCGTAGTATGGCTGGGGTTTGGTTTTTCGTTTGTCTACTGGGTGCTGGTGCGCTTCACGCGCGCCAATCGGCTGTACCTGGTCAGGACGATCGGAAAGAAAGATCAGCGGCGGCGAATAGGCTGGCGCGATCCGCCGAGGCTGCCTGATAGGATTCCGTGGCGAAGACGAATGCGTTGGGAAGTTCGTTTATATCTGACAGCATTACTCTTCAGCTTCACAAGCGTGCTGAACCTGGGTGTTCAGGGTCTGAACTTTGGACGATGGGTGAGATTGGTTTATCGGCGCGATTTTGAGTTGCAAGCGCGAGGATGGATTCGCACGGTTGCGGGCATCCAATCCCTTGCAAGCGTTGCGCTGCTGGCGATGGCGGTCGTGAGTTACCTGGGGCACCCTATCGAGTAGAGAGGATGCCCCAGATCTATTCAGACTTCACCCTATTCGGGCTTCGGCTTGGTTTGGTCAGCCACTTTATCCGCGGTCTTGGATGTAGCCTTGGCAGTGCTGTTAACTGCTTTCTTGGTACCTTCCTCAGTCTTGTCCGCGGCAGTCTTGGTTCCCTCTTTGGTTTTGTTTACGGCGGTTTTCGTGCCTTGTTCCGTCTTTTTAGCTGCGGTCTTGGTTCCCTCTTCCGTTTTGTTTACAGCCGTTTTCGTCCCTTGCTCAGTCTTCTTGGCGGCTGTCTCAGTACCTTCCTTGGTTTTATCCACCGTGGTCTTGGTGCCTTTGGAGACAGCGCTTCCAGTCTTCTTTGCGGCGTTCTTCGTATCGTTGCCGGCGGCCTTTAGGTCCTGACTGGCGCTGGACTGCGGTTTGGGCGGGTCCTGCGCACGGGTGGGTGGCGTGGCTATCAAAAAGAGGACGGTGGCAAGAATGGCGGCTGAGCTAGTGATTCGGATTGCTGATTTCATCTTCGTTGTCCTGCTTTCGTTTCCGTATTGACGTATTGATTAGATGCGCGGATCGGAAAAGACGTCAGGAAGATGGCGGAAGGTCTGCAAATGTATTGCAGCGATTGAGCCAGCCTTTGAGAAATTTGCCGAGAACGGGCTTCCTGGTGGCGAGGTCCTGGTAGTAGCCAATGCGCCCCTGCTTGAACTGGTTGTAGACATCGCTTTGCGGCAGAGACGCGAGGGCGTTGAGTGTGCCCTGTCCTATCGAGCCGTCGACAACAAGAGCAGCGCTGGGATTCATGGTATTGATGACGTTTTGAAGCAGCGTAGTAGCGTGGGTGCCGCCGTTGACGTAGAAGTCGAAGACCATGTTGGCGAGAGGCTGGAACTCGAAAGAATCGCCCTTGATGGGGTTCCAGTAGTCGTTGCGATAGATGATGCCGGCCTGGGCCGCAGTCAGGACTTCAAGATTCTCGACAGTGGGAGCGATGCCGAGAAGGCGCTGGGCAGAGCGGCTGAATTCGTCAAGAGTGATACCCCACTTTGTAGCCCCGCCGGGATCGTCGGGGTCGTCTGTGAACCGTTCGCCTTCGAGGGGAAGAGTGATCGCCAACGCAATGTCAAAGTCTGCCATCCGAGCCTCCTATCTTCTGGTCGGACCATTGTAGGGCGGCTGACGTGAAAATGCTATAAGACGCTGAAAGGAAACAAAAAATCCGGACTCGAAGTGATGATTCGAGTCCGGATGAGGCTCCCATAGGACGGGAGTTTAGAAAGGTGAGCGGACCGCAGCGTCGGCTTCTTCCGCGAGCAGATTCAGTTCGCGCAAGAAGGCGTTCGACTGGCCCTTGAAGATGTTCATGTCGATGAAGCCCTGGGCAGCAGCTCTCGCTCCGAAGAATTTGTCGCTGATGGGGCGAATCACGGCACATTTCGGTAGCTTCTTGCTGATGAAATCCGCCGGGACAGGGAAGATCAGGTTCGGTTGGAACAAGGGGCCCTTGGTGGTGAAGTCAGGGAAGGTGAGGCCCATGTCGGTGACCGGCGTGGTCGAGCCGGCGAAGCTGAATGTACCGTCGTCGCCCGGCTGAACGGCGTTGCCGGCGAAGTCGACCCATTCCAGGAAGTGGGCTACCTCGTCCCCGCCGATCCCGAGAAGAATCTCGAGGACTTCGGCGTGGGTGGCTTTTTGCGCGAGTGCGGCGTAGAGGCTGCTTCCGCCCTGCTCGATGTTGCCGAAGTGGAAGGCGGCGGTATCGGCGATAGCCTGGATGTGGTCGGGACCCTCGAAATCGGCGTCGGTCGCGGGAATGCCGGGGCGGTTGGTGATGGTGATGGCCTGGGGGTAGCTGACTCCGAAATCGGGGCTGGTGCTGCTGCGATAGCGGATAAACCAGCTCGTATCGACGTTGAGGTGAAGGAGGTTAGTCAACCGGCCGATGTTTTTGGATCCCATGGCGGTGCTGCCCGGAAGGTTGCGGAAGCGGTCGAAGTTGACCGGCTCTGCGCCAATGGATTCAAGGTAGGCGTTGAGGAAGGCAGCATGGCTGGCTTCATCGAGGGTATTGCTCGTGATGTACTGCGGACCGTCGCCGTCGAGGAATTCGAAGGCCTGCTGGTAGGTGTTGTTCGACGTGTTATCGACGCCGCCCAGTTCGGTGTACTGGTCCCAGATGTCGGTTTCGATGATTTCGGCGGCGGCGACGAATCGCAGAAGCGCGATGTCTCCCCGGTCGGGACGGCGGTCATCACGATCGTGATCATGATCGGCCAACGCAGGTTTGGCTTGTGAGAGCAAGCCGGCAGTCATCGCGGCGCCACCTGCGAGCAGGCCGCCTTTGAGCATGGAGCGCCGATTGAGGGAGCTCCTGGTGGAACTTACTAACTCTTTCATTGCTTTCCTCCGTGATTTGAGGAACCGTCCCCCCGTATCTGCGGTTCCGCAAGGCAAAGGTAGGCGGAAAGAGTGACGCACTTGCCACGTTCGTGTCATGGCATTGTCATTTGTTAGCGGACGTGAGCAAGAAAGGACAGGGTTTTCGAAAGGCGCGGTTAGCGACGAACGCCGCATGAGCACTGCGTGTTACGACCATGGAAATATAAAGAGATAAGTTTCTGATAAGGGTGTGACATTTGAGCGACGGGCTTTACGAAGAGCTTTTTACTGATCAATAACTTACAACTACCGATAACTCATAGCGATGTACCTTTGATAGGTATCAATCTAACAGAATGCAAGCCAGGCATCAGGATCTCCGATGCTGGGTTTGGAGGATTGAGCCATCGATGATTTTGACGGCGCACGCGAGGAATTCGATGCGACGGCGAGCGAGGATGGGCCTGAAGCCTTTTGTAATTGAGGTTAATTCGCTGGGCGGCTGGAATTTGTTGGCCGTTGACGAAAGAGAATCAGACATGGCGTCGCGGCAGACGATATACTTCGGTGCTATCGAGGTTTCGGATATGGCGCGAAGGTGTGTTTTGTTGGGCTTGGCGATGGCTGCGCTGGTCATGACGAGTCCAGCTCAGAATCCGAAAAACGGCGCGCATCTCACTTCAGTGGGGAATGAGGCCATGGCGGAGAACGGCGATTCGAAATTGGGAGTGGGGGCTGGCGACGCCGCGAAGCGGGCAGAGGACAGCGCTACGCACACAGGGGACACTGCTCCGTCCGACCCTGCGGCCACCACCGCAGAGGCAAACAAGCGAGCGCATGAGGCGGCCGGCGGCGCGAGCCAGGATGCAGCCGAAGCCAGCGCTTCGATGGTCGTGCCGATGGATGGCCCGGCGCGGGACTGGTGGTGGCGCCATGCGGTGATCTATGAGATTTACCCACGAAGTTTTCAGGACTCGAACGGCGATGGAATTGGAGATATCAACGGCATAACTTCGCGGCTCGACTATTTGAAGGACTTAGGGATTGACGCAATCTGGATTACGCCAATGTATCCCTCGCCCGGCGTCGACTACGGCTACGACATCGCGAATTACACGGCAATCGACCCCGAATATGGCACCATGGAAGACTTCGACCGCATGGTCGGCGCCGCAAAAGAGCGTGGCATTCGCGTCATCATGGATTACGTAATCAATCACACCTCCGATCAGAATCCGTGGTTCAAGGAGTCGCGGTCGTCGCGCGAAAATCCCAAACGAGACTGGTATGTGTGGAAGGATGGGAAGATTGGGCCCGATGGCAAGCTCGGCCCACCGAATAACTGGCAGTCGTGGTTCGGACATTCAGCGTGGACATATGACGAAGTTACAAAGCAGTATTACTACCACTATTTCTATAGAGAGCAACCGGATCTGAATTGGCGCAATCCTGAAGTGCGCAAGGCGATGTATGGAGTCCTCGAGTTCTGGATGAAGCACGGTGTCGCGGGCTTCCGCATCGACGCTGTCTCGCGCCTGTTCGAAGATCCCGAGTGGCGTGACGATCCGTATCTGCCAGGATTCAACGCATATGGCGATCGCAATATCCGGCATCAATACACAGACGATCTGCCCGAGGTGCATGATGTCCTCCGCGAACTACATAACGTGGTCGGGTCCTATCCCGGCGACCAGGTGTTGGTGACGGAAGCAGACGAGCCCGATATTGCGGCGCTGACGAAGATGTATGGTGCCAACGCCGACGAAGTGCAACTTCCTATGGACTTTCAGATCGCCGACGTCAACGAACTCTCAGCCGTCAAATTCCGCAAGCTCTTCAATGAAGTCGAGACCAACCCGGCCCACGGGCAGCCGGAGTATTTTTTCAGCAATCACGACCAGCCAAGGCAGTGGGATCGGTACGGCGATGGCATACATAACGACCAGATCGCGAAGCTGATGGCAACACTGCTGTTGACGACGCGTGGCACTCCGCAGATGTATTACGGCGAAGAGATCGGCATGCGAACGACCGATCCTACGCGCATCGAAGACGTCCACGACCCAATCGGCAAGCTCGGCTGGCCGAAGGAGAAAGGCCGCGACGGCGAGCGGACTCCGATGCAGTGGGACGCGGGTACACATGCGGGGTTCACAACGGGTGGCAAGCCGTGGCTGCCGATTCCACCCACAGCAGCAATGTACAACGTCGAGACAGAATCCCGAAGTCCCGACTCCATCTTCAGCACCTACAAGCGCCTTCTCGCGCTCAGAAAATCCGAACCCGCCCTGCGCGATGGGGAATACGAAGCCATCGACGAAAACGACACCCACGTCTTCGCCTACCTGCGCAAAGCCGGCAACGAATTCATCGTAGTAGCCCTCAACATGAGCGCGCAGCCACGCACAATCTCGCTGCAACAGGCAGGCGCCACAGCAGAAGCGCTATACCTTTCGCCATCGGGCAAAAGCACCGCGCCCCCCGAAGTACTGAACCTCGCCAAAGTAACCCTGCAACCCTTCGGTATAGTAGTAGCAAAGGTAAAGTAGTGTAACTTAAATCAAATCGATATGATCTGCCAGTTGCGGGCCACACTCGTCGGCGCGTCGCGAGAATTGCGCCACCAAATCTTGCCATGCTTCTTGCTCCTGCTATCGACCGTCTCTGCAGTTTGTGCACAAACGCAGCCGGACGATCTGCGACGCAGGACCCATGAGGCATTGTTCGCTTCATTTCTTCCAGTCGAGGAGCTAGGTCCAGATAAGCAGGACAAAGCCCTGCTTATCGCTGCTCGTGAGGGCATGTGGCAAAAGCTGCACGACGACCCGCGCGTAGCCCAGCTGCTTGCCCCATTCAGCGATCTGCGCGCATTTGGGCCCGCATGCGGCATCGACAAGATTGTCAACCAAGCACGCGCTCCCATCTTCGCTCAACTCAGCCACGACCAGCAGCTCCAGGTACTAACAAAACTGACAACATGCGATCAGGAATTCCCACGGCGGCTTGCCGCTACTGTGCGTAACTTTTACTTGGTTACGGGATACGGCGCTGTCCAGGAACAGCTGACAGGAGTGAATATTCCGAAAGAGGCGCCAGCACAATATCTGAAGGAGCACGCGTTGCGGCTGCCTCCCTCATTGCTCCGGTACGACGACAAGAAGCAAGAGATAGGCCTGCAAGATGGGGTGCTGGACACCATAGTTATCGGAAGCGGCCCCGCAGGTTCAGTGCTGGCGCACGAGTTGCGGCGCGGCGGCAAGCATGTGCTCCTCATCGACAAAGGCCCGCTCATTATCCCGGGATCGATCGAAACGCGCCTCACCGAAGCGTTGGTAGATACACGCACATCAGCAGACGGAGCGATCAGGATTCGCAATGGAATGGCTGTCGGTGGCGGATCGCTGGTGAACGTAGACCTATGCTTTGCACCAACCTCGGATGCAGTACGAACGAAAATCGAAGCGTGGCGGCGCGACCGGCGAATCGCGAAAGACCAGTTCACCCAATCTCAGGTTGCGACCGCATATGCGTGGGTTCGGAAATCAATCGGGACACGCGAACTGAGCGAGAGCGAGATCAACGCTAACAACCGTGTGTTGTGGGAAGGTGCAAAGCTGGCAGGCATGCATCCGAAGCTCTATTCGCTGAATACCTTTGCACCGGGAACCTCACCTTCGCCGATCACCGACAAGCGGTCGGCATTGGATCAGCTTCTCGTTGAGGCGCTCCAGGACAAGGAGAACTCCCTGAGCGTTCTGCCGAATGCTGAAGTACGCCGGGTTTTGTTTGCCGAGGCGAAATCGGGCGAGCCGAGAGAAGCTTACGGAGTCGAAGTAGTAGTACACGCCGCTAGCAACGATCCAGGAATGGTTCCGGACCCGAATGGCTTGCGCATGCCTGCGGATACGAAGATCGTAATCCGTGCAAAGCGCATTGTTCTTGCCGCAGGGGCGCTCGGCTCACCCACAATTCTACTTCGCTCTGGCGTGGAGAATAACCAGATCGGGCGTGGCGTGATTCTACATCCCTCGATCCCAATAATGGGCCTTTTCGATCACACGATCGATGCTCTCAAAGGCACACAGGCATCTGTCTTTGTCGACGACAAACTTGTCAGCGACGGGTACGCGCTGGAGGCAATGTCCGCCGAACCATCGTATGCGGCCGTGATGTCCCCAGGTTCGGCATTGCACGGGTTCGAGATGGTGAAAGCATTTCCAAATCTCGCCGGATTTGGCGTGATGCTCATTGACACCGTTTCAGAGAGTAACCGGCTGCGCCTCGACGCGCAGGGACAGGTCGAGATCGAATACGTTCTATCGGCAGACGACAAGAACAGGCTCGCGAAGGCTACAGCAGAAGCGGTGCGGATCATGTTCCTAGGCGGTGCCAAGGAAGTCTACGTGCCGACCACGGAGACGATCCTTGACGACGAAGCAAAAACCAACCAATTGAATGCAGTTGTCCTGACCAAGCCAGAGCAGGCAAATCTCGTAGAGAAGAATCTGCAATTTATTCCAAATCGCACTCTACTCTCCTCAGCACACATGCAGGCGACCGACAAGATGGGTTCGAGTGCGCAGAACAGCGTGGTAGGGCAGGACTTTCATGTGTGGGGAACAACAGCCCTGTATGTTGTTGACGGCAGCATCTTTCCCACATCAATAGGCGCGAATCCGATGCAGAGCATCTACACCATCGCGAAAATCGCAGCGGACGAGCTAGGGAAAGATAAGTGACGCTCAAGCTATTCAGGTTGGCCATGCAACAGACAATTTGTAACCCACAGACACCGCCAACCCCTACTTCCTCACACCCTTAGCATCATGCCCATTCTGATGCAGCATCATGTATGTAACATTCCCTTTGTCATCCGAAATGAACTCAACCTCAGCATCCACCACCGTAAGAAAGAACTTAGTCTCCGACTCCGCATAGACAGGAAACTTGGGCTGATTTGTAGCCTGCGTCATCAACTGATCGCCCTCAAGCGTAAACGTAATGCTGAACGTAGGCGCAAGCTCATAAGTCCCTGCATAACGCCCCAGCACACTACGATCAACCTTGACAGCAGTGCGAACGACAGGCCGAAAATCAGGCCAGCCATACACAGTAGCGATACTGCCCATCATTTCCTCAGCAAGTCGCGACCCGCCCGCAGCATTCGTCATCACAGCCGCGCCCTCGCCATTATGCGAGTAAGCGACAAACAAGCTCTCGAATCCCTCATTCACTCCTCCGTGAGAAAAGTAAGGATTCGTCGCCGACCCGCCAATCTGCAAACCAAGCCCCCAGTTGCCTTTACCTGCAGTCAACATCTGCTGCGTCAGCTCGCGCGACAGCACATGATTCGCCTTGCCCAGCAGCGATTGCTGAACCTCGATCATGTACTTCGTCAGGTCTGATGGAGTCGTCCACAGCCCCGCGGCAGCCATCTCAGGATAGGTATGCGCCCCACCCGGAATTGGCGTCCCATCCCCCGCATACGGCGTTGCAGCATTCGCTCGCAGCCGCTCGGGCAGAGGCTGTTCGTAAGTGCTGTGCGTCATCCCGATCGGCGCCAGCATCGAATCGTGCAGCAACTTCGGAAAAGGCTCCTTCGCAACATCCAGCACAAGCTGCTGCATCACCGTATAACCGCCGCCCGAGTACCTCCATTCCTTACCCGGTACGTTCTCGAGCCGAATAGGATCTGTATTCGCAGGCTTCTCTCCGTTCAGCACCTGCACCACAGTAGGCACAGCAGCACCCGCCGCATATCCGGGAAAGCCATGCACCGTAAATCCCGCCGTGTGTGTCAGCAACTCACGCAGCGTGACCGTCGCTCCCGGAGCAGCAGAACTCGGCGGCACCTTCCACGAAGTAAGCTTCGCATTCACATCCTCATCCAGCGAAAGCTTGCCCTCACCCACAAGGTGCAAGGCAGCCGTCGCCGCCACAGGCTTGCTGATCGACCCTGCCTGAAACAGCGTCTCCGCATTCACTTCGGCGCCGCCAATCTGCCGCACTCCAAATCCCTGCGCCCACTCGAGCATGCCATTGTGCAGCACTGCGATGCTCACCCCCGGCACATGCAGAGCTGCCATCCGCTCCGCAAGCGTCTGGCACCCATGCGGATCATCCTTCACAACCACCGGTCCAGTCAGACAGCCTGTGACCTTCTCAATGCGGCCCTTTAATTCGCCCTGTGGCAACGCCGGCGTTGGCGGAGCCTGCGCCGCAACCAGCGCAGCGCTCGCACTCGAGAAAGCTAACGCGACAATCGTTCGCATCAAGATCATAAAAAGTATCCTCGCTTCCTAAGTTGCAAACTCCACGCTCCAGCATCCTACGGCGTGTGGCTCTCCTCGAGCTTCTTCAACTCTTCTTTGGCATGCTCGTTTCCGGGATCTTTTTCAAGGGCCTTCTTGTAATTGTCGATAGCAAGCTGCTTCTGACCAGAGTTGGCATACACTTCGGCAAGGCTGGCGTAAGCGCCGCTTGAATCAGGATAGAGCGTAACGTTGAGCTTCAGCAGTTCGATAGCCTCAGGCACGTGGTTGTTGTCGGCAAGGTCAGAAGCCCAGCCGTCGATTGCAGCCTCTTCAAGCTTGAAGGAGGGTGTCTCCTTCTTGAAAGTCGCGTAGATTTCCGAGGTGTGCGAGAAGCCCTGGCGGCCAAGCTCGACGCGGAAGGCATCGATAGTGGCAGGATGGCCCTCTGCGGCGCGGAAGTTCGCCGAGATGAAGTGCCGCGGCACGCCGTTTTCCGCTGGACTCTTCTTGAGCCATGCGAGGGCTGTGGCGTCGTGCTTCAGGTACGCATCGAGGAACTTCAACGTGTAGCGGCTAATCCATGCATAGCCGGGAATCCCGTCTTCACGCCCGTAGTCAGCCTTATGCTCATCCGCAAAGCCCTTCCACACATCCTCATTGCGCTGATACATGGAGCTATGTTCGGTGTGGACCAGGCCGAGCATTCGCACAGTAATGAGATCCCCATGCGTCCACGCATCCAGAACATTGGGGCCAATGTTCTTAGCCGGGTCCGAAAGATATCGCGCCTGGTCCTCCATCGTAAATTCCCCCTGCGCGAAATAAATCAGCGGAATGGTCATCTGCTCGGGATGAACATCGCCCGCCTGCTTCACCAGCCCGGGGTAGTAGCGCATGCTGCCGTCGAGCGCGACGAGCGCATCGATGCGGTTATCGCGCGCCGCGGCAAAGAGATTGGAAATGCCGCCCCAGCTGAATCCAGCGATAGCCACGGCAGAGAGGTCGGTGTTGGGCAGCGTTTTCGCGTAGCCGATGAGGAAAGAGATGTCGCGGGCCTGCGCGTCGATGCCGGGCAGGTCGTTGGTCATGTTGCGGGTCGTGGCGCCCATGTCAGGCGAGGCGATGACGACGTACCCGTGGCTGGCGAGGAATTCGCATAGATCGGCGTTCTCCCACGCCATGGCCGAGAAGCTGGGCGCGTAAATGACGACAGGATAGCGGCCAGCGTTGAGCGGAGCGTCGCGAACAGCCCACATGGAGTCGTTGAGTGTGGG
>Ga0206936_1250_pt1 | contig 12509 bp, 6 predicted proteins | sample Alteio_BWOrgHeat_14_FD_152922 | JGI IMG/M metagenome (GOLD analysis project Ga0206936, IMG submission 152922) | Enriched cells from forest soil in Barre Woods Harvard Forest LTER site, Petersham, Massachusetts, United States -... | ecosystem: Environmental > Terrestrial > Soil > Temperate forest > O... | reverse complement strand
CCCGCCTTCCGCACCAGAATTTTATTGCCCGACGCCATCTGCGATCGGGACATTCAGACCTGTCCTCTTCAGCGGTCGATCAGCGCCTTCATCCCCGCAGCGTAGCGTTCTCCCGCGGCGGCTTCAGGCGGGAAGATGTTGCGCAGCTCTTCGATGAGTTCCGGGGCCAGTGTTACATCGACAGCGGCGGCGTTCTCTTCAAGATATTTGCGGCGCTTGGTTCCGGGGATGGGGACGATGTCTTCGCCTTGCGCGAGCACCCAGGCGAGCGCGAGCTGGCTGGCGGAGATGCCGGCTTCGGCGGCCAACTGCTTTACCTTTTTTACGAGCTCAAGATTGCGCGTGAAGTTTTCGCCCTGGAAGCGGGGATGATTGCGGCGGGTGTCGTCGGCGTCAAAGTCGTCGGGGGATTTGAATGCGCCGGTGAGGAATCCGCGGCCCAGCGGGCTGTAGGCCACAAAGGCTACTCCCAGGCTGCGGCACTTGGGCAGCACTTCAGGTTCGGGGTCGAGCGTCCACAGAGAATATTCGGTTTGCAGCGCGATGATGGGGTGTACGGCGCAGGCGCGCTCCAGAGTGCGGGGCGCGGCTTCTGACAGCCCGAGAAAGCGGACCTTGCCTTCTTCGACGAGGCGGGCCATGGCGCCCACTGTTTCTTCGATGGGAGTTTTGGGGTCGACGCGGTGCTGGTAATAGAGGTCGATGGTTTCGATGCCGAGTCGGCGCAAACTGCCCTCGACCGACTTGCGAACGTAGGCTGGGCTGCCGTCAATGCCACGGGCATTGGGGTCGGCGGGATCGCGGACGATGCCGAATTTGGTGGCCAGGACAACTTGCTGCCGGCGTCCTTTGATCGCCTTGCCTACAAGAACCTCGTTGGTGTGCGGTCCGTAGGCGTCGGAGGTGTCGAGGAAATCGATGCCGAGCTCCAGAGCGCGGTCGATGGTGGCGAGCGACTCCTGCTCGTCGCGTGAGCCGTAGAAATCGCTCATTCCCATGCAGCCCAGGCCAATGGCTGAGACTTCGGGTCCGGTCTTGCCCAATCTGCGTTTCTTCATGATGCGTTCGATGCCTCTCTTCGATTCAACGATTCAACGTGCAGGGTGGGGCGGGTTTTGCGGCAGGAGTCGGTCCCGCCCTACGGGACGGAGGTTTTTTGGTTTGGGTTTACCCAGGATTTCATCCTGGGCTATTCTCGCGTTCTCCCTGCGGAAAAAAAGTGCTCAACCATGAGAGAAGAAAGTATTCGAAAGCCGACCGGACGAGCAGCATACACCGCATCGATTGTCTTGCGGCGCGTGCCTTATTCTTTGGATACGAGGATTCCTTTGACGGATTCAGAGTTGTACGAACGCATGTTGGCTGTCGCGCTGGAAGAGGCGCGCATTGGCTTCGAGGAAGGCGGCATTCCCATTGGGGACAGCCATGTTCACGCGCTCGGGCGAACTGGTGAGTCGCGGGCACAATCGCCGCGTGCAGCAGAGCGACCCCAGCGTCCATGCGGAGACGGACGCGTTCCGTCGCGCCGGGCGGCAGAAAAGCTATCGCGATCTGGTGATGGTGACGACTCTGGCGCCGTGCTGGTATTGCAGTGGGCTGGTGCGGCAGTTTCGAATTGGCACGCTGGTAGTGGGCGAGAGCCGCACGTTCTCCGGCGGCCTGGACTGGCTGCGGGAGAATGGCGTCGAGGTCATCGACCTTGACAGCACGGAATGCCGCGAGCTGCTGGAGGGGTACATCGCCGCGCATCCTGAGGTGTGGAATGAGGATATTGGGGTAGAGTGAAAAGGCAGAGAACAGGGAATAGGGAACAGGGAATAGAGATCGGGGAAAATAGAGGTTGGAAGGCTGAAGGGAAAAGGGCGCTCGCAGATTCTGCGAGCGCCCTTTCTTGTCGGATGCACCGGAAATGTTTTTCTATTCCCCGATCCCTATTTCCTATTCCCTGCCCCTAGTTTCCTGTTTTTAAAAGTCCAGATGCAGCGACATCTGAATCTGCCTTGGCGAGCCGATTGTGTGCTGCACCACGCCCAGGCTGGCCGGGCAGAAGTAGAGTCCGCCTGCGCCGCCGGCAGCCGATGGAGTGCCGCAGCCCGTCGGCAGAGGAGATTGTCCGGGCGAAACGGTGAACGGGAAGGAGTTGTAGTAGAAGTTCTGCGCAACCTCGTTGCCGGGAACGTCGAAGCTGGAGGTGTTTGTCACGTTGTACACGTCGAATGTGTATTTCATGTTGAATCGTTCCGTGATGGGGAGAACCTTGATCAGCGAAGCGTCCGCACGTTTCTGGGCCGACTGGCGGAATATGTTGCGCTGTCCGGTGGTGAATCCGGTTTCGTAGGGATCGGTGGAGGGAATTGCACCGCCGAGGCCGTCCGTAATCAGAGGCAGGGTGAAGCAGGCAGGGTTGAGCGCCGGCTTGCCGCCGGCTGTCGTCCATGCTCCGGATGCGCCCGTCTTGGCGCTCTTTGCCGTGCAACCTTTGGCCAGAGGCACAATGGGGTTGGTGATGCCGTCGTATGTGGAGTAGAAGATGCTGCCGATCGCGCCCGAGAAATCGATGACGCTGTAGGGCTGTCCGCTTTGGATCACGGCGAGTCCTACCAGCGACCAGCCATCGATGACTTTCCCTTCGAGAGTGTGTTTGTTGGCGAAGTCGGGAATTTGATAGCCGTAGTTGACGCTGACCACGTGCGTGCGGTCGAAGTCCGACGATCCATAGCCGCTTCGCAGGTTGAGAGCATTGTTGCCGTTATAGAAGAGACCGAGCCCGCTTTGTTCATCGGTTGAGTGCGACCAAGTGTAGGAAACGCCCATCTGGATGCCGTGGCTCATGCGCTTCTCAAGATGCGCCTGCAGCGCGTTATAGGCATCGATGCCCGCGGCCTTGTAGGAGATGGACTCGTCCGCATAGCCAATGTAGGGGACGCGCAGGTCGTCGTTGCCGCCCTCGTCGGTGGCCTGGTAGCAGGTACCATCCGGCAGGGTAATCGGCGCGGCCGCATCGATTCCGTAACAATTGTTGGTGGTCGATTCGACTGTGTACCCGTAACTGTAGTTCTGCTGGAAAGGGGTTCCAGCGAGAGCCGGGTTGGTAGGCGTAGCAATGGTGGTTTGATTGAAGGGGACCGGAATCACCTGGTGGCGTCCCAGGTTGCCGACATAGCCGAGGTCGAAGGCCAGATCGGGGCGCGGTTGCCACTGGAAGTCAAGCGTGTAGTTGATGGTGTAAGGCAGCTTGTTGGCGCGGTCATAGACGCCGAGAGAGATAGGCTGGCCATTGTTGATGACGCCGGAAGCCCCGTCGCCGTAGTTCGAGATGCTGTAGGCGTTGGGCAGGTAATTGCTTAAATCGGATGCCTTCGGATTAACGGGCGCGGGGTGTTGCAACACGGTGCCGTATGGGTTTTCAAGATTGCCGGTTTCGGCTGTTGGCAGTTCGGTCGGCGGTCCGAAGCCCCCGTTTCCCCCGCAGGTGGGAACATAGTAGGCGCCGTACTGACCGTAGAGCGACTGCGACTGGGACGGGCAAACCGATGTGTTCACAAAAGGAAGCTGCTGGTTCACGCCGAACGGGCCGCCGGGGACGGTGCCGATGGCGTAGCCGGGCGAGAAGTAGCTGAACAGCTCGCCGCGGTCGTAGTACATTCCGGCGCCGGCACGGATGACAACATGGTTGTGGTTGAACCCCGGCTGCCAGGCGGCGCCGATGCGGGGCCCAATGCCCCATTGGCGGCCAGTTAGAGTGGTATTGCTTACTCCCTTGGAGCCGTTGGCGTTATTGCCGGCAATCACCAATCCAGGATTCGTGATGGTGTCGGTTCCGGGGCAGTAGCTGTAGGCATTGGGGTCAGAGGTGGATGCGGTGCAGCTCTGCGGGCTGGTGCCGGCGTCGAAGTTGAAAATGCGGCCATACTTCTCGGTCAGGCCTCCATCCCAGTCGTAGCGCACGCCTGCCGTCAGGGAAAGGTTGGGAGTAATCTGCCACTTGTCCTGCACGTAAGTTCCCAATTGATTGGAGCGGTAGTAGCGATTCGCATTTCCTTGCAGGAGCGAAGTGACGTAAAAGCCTGTCGATGAGTTGCCGGGGCTCACAAATCCCTGCAGAAACTGGCTGAAGTCGTCCGTAGCCACGGTGCCGGTGCCGGTGCGCTTGTCGATCGTGTTGAGCTGCGTATATGTGTAGCTGGCACCAAAGCTGACGGTATGCCGTCCGAGGATCCAGATTGCATCGCCACGTGGAGCGAGGCGGTTCTGGAAAACGCCGGTATTGGCGGACTGCGATTCGGCGTTGGGGCCGATGTTCAGCACGGCCTGGGTATTCACACCGACGGGCTGGTTGACACCAAGCACGTTGTAGATGGAGATGCCGGGAAAGTAGCTGGAACCGAATACGTTGATGGATCCAGTGCCCGCCGCCCCGCCGGGGATGCTTCCAGGGCCGAATGCCTGCTCGTTGTCGCCCCAGTTCTTCTCGCGCAGGATTCCCAGTGTTTGCGTCGTGCTCAGGTTGCTCTTGACAATAAATGTGTTGGTGATAGCGGCCACCTGCGCGCCGGAGTCGAGGTGCTCGGTGAAGCCCGGGACGCTGGCGTATGAGTAGGGCGCGATGGTGGGGTCGTGCTGATAGAAGTACTTCAACGCCAGGGTATCTTTTTTGGTTGCGTTATAGTCCAGATCGGCTACGGCGTGATCCGCCGTAAAGCGGCCGGTGCCGGGAATGAAGGCGTTGTCGAGATGCGCGTAGGTGGGCGCAACGCCCTTGAGAGCATCGTTCGGAATAAGGTAGCAGGGCGGTCCGTCAGGGCAGGCCTCGCCGGGAAGCGCCGGCGAGTTGAACAGGATGTACGCGAGCGGGTCGACAGTGGTGATGGGGGGATTGCCAAGGTTGACGCCGAAGGAATTGTTGGCAACGCCAAGCAATGCCGATTGCGAGCGGTCGTTGCTCAGGCCTACCGGAACGTCGAGGAACGAGTCGCCCAGTTCCGCATCTGAAACATGCAGGTGCTGATACGAAGCGAAGAAGAATAGCTTGTCTTTGATAATTGGACCGCCCAGCGTGCCACCGGCCACGTAGCGGTGCAATGCCGGCACCTTGTCGGCGGCGGGAATGTCGGGGTCCTGGTTGAAGAAAAATGGAGCCGCGTTGATCCAGTTGGTGCCGCGGTGCACATAGGCCTGGCCGTGCAGGGCGTTGGTGCCGGAGGCGGTGCTGATATCGATGTGCGCGCCAGAGGTGGAACCCTGCTGCGCGTCGTACATGGAGGCATTCACGCGGACTTCGGCAATGGTCTCAGGCGCGGGCGTGGGAATTGCATTGCCGATTGAGAGATAGATCGAAGCCGCGGATGGAATTTCGCCGCCGCCGCCGCCGGGGCTGGTCTGAACGCCGGTGGAGTTGATGACGCGCGCCGAGGATACCTGGCTGGTGCTCTTGCCGTTGAACAGGTTGCTGGCATCGACGCCGTTCAACAGGAACGAATTGGAAGTGTCGCGCTGGCCGTTTGCCCAGATCGGTGTGTTGCCGAGGCCGGAGTTTGCGCCCGTGCCGCTTCCGAGTTCCGCGCTGACGCCCGTCGATTGCGTGGCAAGCCCCGTGAAACTGCCGGTGGCCAGCGGCACCGATTCAATCTGCGCGGTGTCCATCACGTAGCCATTTGTGGTGTCGACTGCGTTCATGATGGGAGTGGCTTCCACCTCGACGGTCTCGCTCGTCTTGCCCACCTTCAACGACGCGCTCACGGTCAAAGTTCGGTTGGCCTGTACCGTAATGTGCTGCGTCTTCTGTACGTCAAAACCGTCGGCCGTGTAGGTCAGCGTATACGAGCCGATGGGAAGATTTACCAGCGAGTACTCTCCTTGCCCATTGGTCTTTACTGTGCGCGTCAACGAGGTCTGCTCATCCACGACGGTCACGGTGGCGTTGGGAATCACACCCCCGGACGAATCGGTAACCTCGCCTGTGATGCCGCCGAGAGTCTGCTGTGCCAGGACCACACTGGAACACAGCGCAATGACTGCCAGAATCGCCAGCAGCCGGGGAATCAGAGAGGAAACGATACGCATGGAATACCTCACGATGTAGGGCCTCGAAAATAAAGATTTCCCCATCGGTCCCAGTGGATGAGATCGGGAACCGTGAGGATGAATGGGGTCCTGTTGCTGTTGGGTAAATACCCAAAAAGAGAAAAGGCAAGTGCTGTTACGAGTGGATCTCGTTTTTCGGACTGATGTGGCCTGAGGTGCGGATTGGCAATAGCATACCTGTTGCGGCTTTGAATTCAATCGGAAATTAAGCCAATTTTTATAACGTCTTTATGCGTTTCTGCATATGCTTTTGGATTTTGTGCAAAACGGGTGCAAAACCCCGCTCTTTCAGCTGGAGCTGGTTGCATAAACCGCGCTTTGAAAAAGGGCGCAGCTTCGACCCTACCGACAAGCAGCAGGAAATCGGCCTCCGCGCCCGCCTCAGGAGACCGCGCCCGGAGCTTTCTTGCGCCCCAAGAAATACCAGGCGAGACCAGCGGCGATATAAGCGAGATAGATCCAGGGAATGCGCGCATGCGTGGCGTCGGTTGCCGAGCGCAGGTCAAAGATTACGATCAGGACCATGACCACGACGGTGACCACGCTGACAGCGGCGACCCAATGCGAATGCTGGCCCATCGCGCGGCGCGCAAAGGGCAGCGCGACGGCCACCAGCGCGTAGGCGGTGAGGAAGCCGAAGACCGAAAGCGAGCCCAGCCAGTCGTACATATCGGAGCCCTGCACTCCGCGGAATGAGAGCACCGCAGTGGTCGCGAACATGACTCCGGCAGAGAGGGCGATGGCCGCGCCGGGCGTGCCGTGGCGACGGCTTGTGCGCTCCAGCGCCGAAGGCAGCAACTTGCCGCGAGACATCTTCATCAGCACGCGCGCGGCAGCCGTGGTGCAGGCCAGCACGCAGGCAAACATGCTTACCGCGGCGCCGAAGTCGATGGCAATACCCAGCGGCGAAATGCCGGCTTTGTTGGCCAGCAGATGCAGAGGGCTGGTCGAATCCGAGAGTTGCGATTTCTCGCCGCGGAAACCGAGCACTTCACTGTACGAGCACAGCATGAAGAAGACGCCGGCCAGGATTGCGCATTGAATTACGGCGCGGGGGATGGTCTTGAGCGGCTCGCGCGCCTCTCCGCCGAGCGTGGTGGCGCTCTCAAAGCCGACAAAGCTGAACATGGAAAGCACCAGTGCGGGTCCCAGCGCGGAAAGGGTCACGCCCTTGAGTTTGAATTGGTCCATGTCGAATTGAAATCCGAAGCGAAAGATCAGCACGGCGAGCACAATCAGGATCAGGCTGACGGAGATCACTTCAATCCACAGCATGAGCTCTGCCGAGAGCTTGACGTCGCGATAGGCAATGAGGCCGGCCACCACGCACACGAGAGCGAGGGTGAGCAACGCGGGCGGCGTCCAGTGAAAGAACTGCTGCGAAAGCACGCCTGCGTAGTAGAGCGCTCCCCCGGCAACGGAAGCGCCAGTGGCGACATAGGCCAGCAGCAATCCCCATGCGGCGACGACGCCAAAAGCGGGCGGCAGTGTGTCCGCAGCGTATGTATAGAGCGAGCCGGGCGATGCCGAGAGTTTTGCAAATCTGCTGACGCAGAAGCCAACCATAAGCGTTGCGCCGGTGGCCAGCAGATACACGAACCAGGTGGCGTTACCGGCCAGCGCGAATACCAGAGGAATGGTGAGCGAAGGCGAAGTAGACGGCGCCATCGCGGAGACGGATTGCGCCAGCGTCTCCAGCGGACCAAGCACGCCCGCGTTGAGGCCGTACTTCTCCTTGCCTCGCTGTTCGAGCCCGCCGTTCTGCGCGGACACTTCGGCTGTGGATTGGCGCGTCAACGTTCCGCCTTTCGCTGCGTGACCCAAGAATCCGCGGCCACTGCGACCAATTGTCTTCCGGTTGCTCTAGTGTTATGCCGGGGCGCGGCTCCAGTCAACGCGCGCTTCGTCGGCATGAACTCCAACACGACCTGTCATCCTGAGCGAGCGTACTTCAGCGGAGTCGAAGGATCTGCTTTTGGGAAGCCGGGTGCCCCATCCTAGCAACGTTCCTGTCTTTGTTGCAAGGGTGGGATACCACGACCTCGACCGCTATCCGGCCGCGAACTTCACTTAGTCGCTCTTGCCTTGATCAACTCATCCAGATAATCCTGCTTTGAATCGTCGCGGACCAAATGCGGAAAGCGCGATCCACCGTGATAGTTGATGGTGTCCGTGTTGATGAAATCGTCGTTCACTACGAGCAGCGCGATGGGCTTTGATGAATCCTTCGCCGATGTTTTGATCGCGTCTTCGAGCAGGTCATGCGTGTAGACGCGGCCGTTAACGGCGATCACCTTCATGCCTGAGGTGATACCGGCATTGAACGCCGGGCCGCCGACGATCGAGTCGCCTACACTGCCGTCCGCGCCGAGTTGAAGGCCGATGGAGTAAATGTCGCTCGCTGCGCCACGGCGTCCACCCAGCTTGGAAGGCTCGCCGCTGAAGGTCACTTTCCATCCGCCGTTTTCAATGCCGCCGGTGGGAGCTTCGGGCGCGGTGGAATCCAGACGCGTGTGCAGGAATGTGGCCCAGTCAAATGGCGCAATGGCGTTGAGTGCGGCGACCAGTTCTTCGAAGGTATATGTCTTCACTTCGGGACCGTTGTTGGGGCCGCCATGGAACGACTGGCAAAAGTCGTCGATGGATTTTTGGCCCTTCGACTCACGATGAATGATCGTGGCTACTTCCAACCAAAGCAGATCGCCTTCATCGTAGTAGTCCGTGCCGCGCTTCCAGGTGGACCAGCCGCGGCCGTCGCCGCTGAGGTAGGGCTCGCCCACTGCGGTGTCGAGCAGCGGACGCCATGTGCGTCCGGGGCGTCCCGGGCCGAGTTGGGCGGCGATGCTGGCCAGATATTCGTGATATTCCTCGGGACTCCACAGGCCGCTGCGCGCCGCGAGCATGGGGCCGAGATAATCGGTGAGGCCTTCGTAGCCCCATAGCAGGTCGGTCTCCATCGGTTGCTCGTAATAAGGAACAGTGAGGTCGGCGGGGCGGCGAAATTTTCCATTCCATGAGTGAACGAATTCATGCGCAAGCAATCCGCCGAGAGCCATTCCTGCACCGGGACCGGTCAGCACGCTCTCCGGCAGGCGGCTGTCGTTGGACTCGTGATGCTCCAGGCCGAAGTGGGCGACGTGATCGCTGAGCGTGAGCAGGAAATGGTAGTCGCGATAGTGGCGTGCGCCGAACAGCTTGCCCGATTCTGCCACCAGGTTGGTCATCTGTTTCTGATTTGCGTCGCTGAGGTTGAGCGCCGTTTCGCTGTCGGCAACCAGGTCGAGTTCATGATGAATGGGCTCGCCGGCAGGCGTGATATCGACAGCTCGATAAAACTCGCCGGCTATGACAGGCGAGTCGACCAGCAGATCGAGTGAGATGGGTTTGAAGGTGATCTGGCTGCCGGACGCGCTGTCGATGGGTAGTGGCGTGCCATACTTCCAGCCATCCGGCAGAATGAGTTTGGCTACATAGCTTAACTGCGTGGCGGGCGGGTCGGCGGGATAAAGCACGACGTCATTCCACTCCAGCACCATCAGCTTGTCGGTAGCCGAGTCGCCTTCCGGCTCGATGAAGTCGAAGTTGGCTTCGAGCTTGCTGACCCCGGCGGGAATATCGAGATGAAAGGTGAACGCATCGAGCAGATCGCGCTTCCACGGAATCGTTTTGCCGCCGGCTTCAAACTTCAGGCCGGTCACGCTATTGATGGGTCCATTGGGGCCATGCTCGCCGGGAATCCACTTGGGATAGTAGAGGGTCAGCGGGCCTGGCTTGACCGCGATCACTTCATGCGAGCGCAGGATTTTTTCCGGGGTCTTGGTGGCGTCGACTGTGAGAGAGATGGTTTCAGCGGCGAGCGCGATGGAAGAGGTGAGACCGAAGACCGAAGCGAGAAACAGGATTGAGCCAAAACCGCAGCGTTGCATGCGAATGCTCCTTGAGGAAACGGGAAAGGCCTGCCCGGCAATCATAGCGCCGCAAGGCAGTGTTCGTTGATGGACGGACGGCACAGTGTCAGGATGCAGTGGGGCGCACGGGCTTGGAACATGCTTCACCGGCAACCGTCGTCCATTCGCGCACATACCAGCGCTTGACGATGCCGTTGAGGACATACGGATCGACCCTGGCGAAGCTTTCCGCCACTTCCGGCGAGTCGCCTTTGAAGAGGATAATTACGCCGTCTACGGGATCGGCCAGCGCGCCGCCCAACACCAGCTCGCCGCGCTCGACTGCCTTCCAGGCCAACTCAAGATGGATGTTGCGAAACTCGGTGCGCCGACTGAGATAGTCGTCGGCCACTTCATAGAAAAGCAGGTAATGCATAAGTTAGTCTGGTTCCTTCCATTAACATCGAGATGGGGCTACGTTCCTGGCTTAATCGGATCAAATGAAATTGGCTCTGCGCTTGCACTCGTATGGATGTAACCTTCGCCTAACAAAAATCCTTTTTGAGTAATGCAAACACCGCGTTGATTCGTACGCCTATCAGGTTACCATTGCGGGTTACCGGCGAGAGAGAAAGCCGTCCCTGATCGCGGTTTTTGCCGTTGACAGAATTTCGTCGGCGGGACCATAATCACTCCCAGTTCCGTCGCCGTTCCTTCACGCCGATTCAAGCAATCACCACCTCTTGCCTCGCACGACTCAAGGGTGCTGTTCCTTAAAAGAGAAAGTTGCGAAAAATTGGGGCTGCTTTTCGCCCCGCATGCAATCCATCGATCGCGCCATTGCGGTCGATGCTGGAGGCTTAGTGATTCCCTTGTCTAGAAATATCCTGCTCTCAATGAGCGCTGGCCTGCTTGGGCTAAGCGCGTTTTGCCAGGCCCCGCTGAGCGGTCCTGCTCCTCGCGCCAAGCAGTTGAGCGGACTGAACGCGCAAACTGCGCAGGCTCGCGGATGGAAGATTGTCGAGGGAGACATCATCCAGGATAAAGCTGCCCCGGCGCATACTGCGGTGAGGCCACGTCCGAATTCGATCTCGGTGGCGTCGCAAAGTTCTCTTTGGCCGCAAGTGGATGGAGTGGCGACTGTCTACTATGTAAATGCCAACGCCGGCCAGACAGACCAGACCGACGAAACTGCGAACGCAAATATTCAGACTGCGATCAACCAGTTCAACGCGGATTTTCCGGGGGTGATTCAGTGGGTGCCGTGGGTCTCTTCAGACGGGCCGAACTATGTGGAAATTAATTTGAATGCAGGCGATTTCAGCGGGGAGTGCGAGGCCGTTGAAGGTTACGAGGCGGAGCCAGCGCAGCCTATGACTGGGTCGGCACAATGCGCAGTCGGCACCATCCTTCATGAGATGGGGCATGTCATCGGTTTGTGGCATGAGTTTATTCGCCCAGACGCTGCTGACTATGTAACTGTGAACTATAACAATGTAATTAAAGGTTCGTGGGGTAACTTCGAAACACAGACTCAGAACGCGCAGACGTTTGGCCTCTATGACTTTGCATCGGTGATGCAATATCCTCCTTACTCGTTTTCACGCAATGGCGGCCCGGTGATCGAGACAATTCCGGCGGGAATGCCATTGGGAAGCGCGGAAGGAGTGCCGGTGCCGGCGAATGCCGATTACTCGGCCGGTGATAAGGAAACCATCGAGAGGCTCTATGGTGCGCCGCCGGCTGAGGTAACAGTTACATCCAACCCGGTTGGATTACAGATCGTGGTGGATGGCGCGACAGTTACCACGCCGCAGACTTATACATGGGCGTTGAATTCAACGCACACATTGGATGTTGCTTCCGGAGTGCAGACGCTGACGGGAGATATCGATGGCTCGACGACGTCCGCCACTTTCTACTACACATATGGCCGATGGAACGACAACGGCGCGCAGAGCCACACGATTACAGTTTTGCCGGGAGATGGCGGAGCAGGATTCCCTTCCACCGGGCCACAGGTTGCCACTTACTCGGCGAATTTTATTCAGTTAGTGCCATATACGTCGACAGTCTTTCCAACGAGCTCGGGCAGCGTTGGGATTTCACCCACTCCAAAGAGTTACTCGGGAATAAGTGGGCAGTTTTTTATTGCCCGCCAGCAAGCTACCTTGACGGCGACTCCCAATTCGGGCTGGAGCTTCTATGAGTTCAACAACGGGCCATTCTGGCTGCCCGGCGGCCTTGGCGCCAACCCCAAGACTTTCTACGTTCCCGATAGCGGGAACCCAGTAGATACGACTGTTGAGTTTACCAATGGCCCAGTTTACAAAGTGGATATAACTCCGGAGTCATTCAGTTCGAATCTTGGTGTCACTGTGGATGGCGGATTTGTCGAGACGCCACATAACTTTTCTCCCGGTGAAAGCTACGACCCTTCGTGGACGTCCGGCAGTACACATACATTGAATTACAACGGCGGATTGCCGGAGTACCCTTACAGCGTGAACAGCCGCTATGCATTCTCGAGTTGGAGCG
>Ga0206936_1249_pt1 | contig 12509 bp, 19 predicted proteins | sample Alteio_BWOrgHeat_14_FD_152922 | JGI IMG/M metagenome (GOLD analysis project Ga0206936, IMG submission 152922) | Enriched cells from forest soil in Barre Woods Harvard Forest LTER site, Petersham, Massachusetts, United States -... | ecosystem: Environmental > Terrestrial > Soil > Temperate forest >... | reverse complement strand
GATAGTTATGATGTCAATGGGAAGCTGTATCCGTCGATAACCGACGACCGACAGCAGCTGATTACCCTCCTTTCAGATGGCCCGCATAAGATCTTCCGTGGAGGAAGTTGGTGCTCGTGGCCGAATCGAGGTCGGTCGGCGGAACGCAATTTGCAGTCGCCAGATTCTCGCGGATCGTGCATCGGATTACGTCTCTGTCTTTCGGACCAGGTGGATACACCTCCGCCATGAGTGGAGCATACGACAATCCCAGTGGTCATCGTTACATCACTATCGTGGGTTCTGCTCTCCTCGCTTTCTTTTCCATCGCCCTACTCGCGGCTGCCGATCCTCAGCCCGCGTCCGCTGACCTGACATCCAAGCCAGCGTGGGCGACTGCGATTGGGAAGGACCAGTACGGGACGTGGGCTGATCTTGTGGTGAAGGGCGTGACGCAACGGTTCCGGCTGATCCCTGCGGGCACATTCAACATGGGTAGTCCAGAAAATGATGTATGGCATGATGTCAATGGAGAGCATTCGGAGACATTGCACGCCGTAACAATTACTCACTCTTTCTGGATCGGTGACAGCACTTGTACACAATCGCTTTGGATAGCGATTATGGGGAACAATCCAAGCACTCGACATGACGATCCGCTGCTTCCCGTCGAGACGATATCGTGGAATGACTGTCATGATTTCATCGACCGCTTCAATATGTTTATTGGAAGCGCTCATATTCGATTTCCAACAGAGTGCGAATGGGAATATGCTTGTCGTGCAGGTACAACAGGTCTCTATGGAGGCCAAAGTTTAGCTGATATGGGATGGTTCATGGATACTGAAAGGATTGAATATACCATTCATCCCGTGAAGAGTAAGAAGCCAAATTCTTGGGGAATTTACGATATGCATGGTAATGTTCTTCAATGGTGCAGTGATTGGTACGCCGATTACGACGTAAAATCGGCAATTGACCCAACGGGACCTTTATCTGGCACTGAACGCATTCTTCGCGGAGGATGTTCAGCTAGCCGAGCCGAGTCTTGCCGTTCCGCAAATAGAGGTGCAAATCCTCCATCTGAATTGTCGGAATGGTATGGTTTCCGTATATGCATCTCAGTCCAGCCGGCCTCAAGCCCATGAACTCAGCACCAGAACCTCCAAATGAGTATTCCCCACCAAGTCGCCAGATCTTGCGAACGAAGGTCGGTATCTTCCGCCTCATATTCGGTATAGGCTTTGTCATCTGGGGCTGCGTGATGGTCTATCAGGGCTTGAATCACATTCCGGTTTTCGGGAAAACTCCGAGACATTATAACGATCCATGGGAAGGAATATTTTTGGGGCCGATTGCAATCATGGCGGGAACAATTCTGCTCAATAGTCGCAGAACCAGGAAGAAATAGACTTATCTATGCAGCCCCCAATCGACCAAGCTATTATCGCCAACATGCAGAAGGGATGGATGGCCAAGATCTACGGAGTCATATTGCTCGGCGGATTCCTGGTCATGATGATCGCTGGGATTCAGGGATACAAGAAGGTTTTCGGATACTCGGCACTCGCGTTCCTTGTCTCTTTCATCGTCATTTACAACATCACGACTCGGGCACCCAAGTGCTCAATCTGCGGAGGGAAGCTGCATCAGATCAATCAGCCGATCTCCGGCGGTGACCTGAAGCACATTTACGAATCACCAGGAGCGCCTATTCGAATAAGATTAGGATCTCGGTTGATGACTGGATATAGACCTAACCAATCGATTCAAGGCTATGAATGCTACCATTGCAGGAAAATGGCAATACTTGGCTGAGGCATCATTATTCGTCTTTCCCGAACTGGCTGAAAAGCCAAATGGAATCAATGTCGCATCGCTCTACGCTACGTCGGCAACCCTATTCACGGTGGCCATCCATGTCGGCGGTACCAGCACCTCCGCATCGCGGTGATCACTCCAATCTTTCTCCGCCGTCCGCCGCCCGATCTCATCAAGCGCGCTCGACACCTCGCGCCAGCCAATAGCCAGGTACTCATCGTTGAGGTCCAACACCCGGCAGCGAAATTGTGGATAACTTTTCTCTACCACGAGGAAGCTCCAGTCGGGTAATTCCCCGCCACAAGCATGGCTGACAATCCACCTATAGAGTGCCGCCTGCCGGTGGTAGCCATAGGTGCTCACACTTACATTGAAGGCATCAACATCGGCGGTGGTCTTGATGTCGACCACGTGACTGAAGCGATGAAGAAGATCGGCTCGGCACTGCACCTGAAATGGCCCTTGCGGCGCATCCATCCTGAATCCGATCTCATGCTCCGCACCTTCGAGCAATGACATGGCGATCGGGTTCGCCCGTACCGACGCCTCCATGGCGTGCAACATTTCCCATTCGTCCCCGGGGATCAGCTCGATACCGGCCGCGGTCGCCTCAGCCTCGGCAGCAGCCCAGATCTTGGTGCGCCGGTCTGCGTCGGGGCCCTTCTGGTGCTTGGCGGCGAAGTTCGAGGTGGGGTCGAGCAGGGCATGGAAGCGGGTACCGAACCTCATGGCGGGAGTCTCGGGAGGTCGGTACCTGCCGGTAATCATAAGATGAGACAGGGCAGGGCTTTTGATGAAGGTCGATATTAGGCTCGACCCCCATGCACCGCTCGCATGGTAGGCAGCGTTGGTCTCCTCGGTTGGCGGGATGATGCGGATGCTCATGGCGCAGCCGTCTTGAGCTGGTCGATCACGGCAGACGCGGCGCGCGAGGAGAGGGCCTCGATCGACGCGATGCGATGCTCGGCCAGGATACGGTCGATGGCACCTGGGGTGCGGTCGCAGAGCTGGCGCAGGAAGCGAAGCTGCGCAGCCGAGATGCCTGCGGGAGCGCGCCGACCTCCAGAGGACGGATACGGCGTCGGCCTCGATGCCGGTGGCAAAGTTTGCGCCGGCCCTGCCTGGCTGGAGACCAAGGGAGGAGCCGTGGCTGGAGATGGGGCAGTGAGTCCCAGTTGATGGTCTACGGCGGCCTCGGCTTGGGCGTAGAGACGGGCGCACTCGGAGCCGGCGTCTTGACCGACGATGAGTTCGCCCTCGATTGAACAGGAGGCTTGTACCGATGAATAGTCGGTATTGATCTTCCTGCGGTTTTGTGGACCACTACCTATGCGGGAAACCGCATGATAGGATGTCAACATGACTACCGCCTCACGCACGACCGTTCCGAGCAAAAAGCCCCGGAAAAAGTACACGAAGGACTTCAAGCTGGAGGCCGTCAAGCTCGCAAGGCATGTTGATGTTGGCTTTGCCAAGGCAGCCAAAGACATCGACGTCCATGAGTCGCTCCTGCGTTCATGGGCTGCTAAACAAGATAAACAAGGTGATGATGCCCATCGTGGTCAAGGTCGTCGAGCGACGCTCGAAGCGGAAATTGCGAGACTTCAGCGTGAAAACCGCACTTTGTTGATGGAGATGGATTTCCTAAAAAAAACAGCAGCCTACTTTGCCAAGGAGATCGGGTGAAGTACGCATACATCCATAACCACCGCCCCATGTGGCAATTGAGGATGATGTGTCGACTTCTGGGTGTGTCGAAATCCGGCTACTTTGCCTGGTCCCATCGACCCGAGAGCCATCGAACGATCACGGATCGTTCGATCACCTTGCAAATCGAGGCTATTCACGTCAAAAGTCGAAGGACCTATGGAAGCCCAAGAGTCCACAAGGAGCTCGTAGCCAATGGCCTCGAAATCGGTCGGCGACGCGTCGAAAGGCTGATGAAAGCAGTGGGAATTAATGCGAAGCCACCGAAACGGTTCGTGACCACGACGGACTCGAATCATGATGACCCCATAGCCGATGATCTCATCCAGCAGCACTTCAGCGCAGAGGCCCAGGATCAGCGCTGGGTGACCGACATCACCTACGTCCATACCGATGAAGGATGGCTGTTCGTTTCGGCCATCATGGATCTGTTTTCGAGGCGCATTGTTGGTTGGGCGATGGGGCCTACAATGCACCGCAGCCTGGTTCTGAGGGCCTTGGACATGGCGGTCACCGAACGATGCCCTGAACCCGGTTTGATCCATCATTCAGACCGTGGGAGCCAATATGCCAGCCTCGAGTACCGTGATGCCCTCTCAGCCCAAGGTATGATCGCTAGCATGAGCAGGAAGGCATGCTGCTACGACAATGCTGCCATGGAGAGCTTCTGGCACACCCTCAAGAACGAGTTGATCCATCGTCAGAACTTCCAGACTCGTTCTCAGGCTCAATTATCTATATTTGAATACATCGAGGTATTCTACAATCGCGTCCGCAGGCATTCGTCCATTGGCTACGTTAGCCCGGCTCAGTTTGAACTCCAGCGGCCCGCGGCCGCTTAACCACAAGTCCACACAACCGGCGGAAGTTCAGAGATGTTAATGACGAGCTTGAGACCCATAGAGGTGCTCCTGGTTGAGTGTCGAAATGATTGACCGTGGCCCTGGAAAATCCCAAGGCCTGATCAGGTGGATGGTAGATTATGCAATTGAGAGTCAGCGACCGAGCGGGACTCTCATGTACTGAGAAGCCACACGAGGGCAGCCATCGTCACTACATGAATGAGGAAGTGTAGAAAAAGACGAGACGCGTGCTTGCCTGGCCGGTTTACCGGAAGCAGATAAGCGTCAGTTGTCTCCAGGAATTCCCATCGCAGCTTGTTACCAATCGCATTCGCCAGATGGCTCACAATTCCATCGTCTGGACGCAGCGCTCGGGCGGCAAACGACTTGGTTGCATCAAATGCCACTACTTGGGACGGAATGTATTCGACCCCCGCGGAGATCTGCGCATTCAACAAGCCCTCTCCATACATTATTATGTGAGCCGGACCATCGACGATAACCGGCAATGGGTAACCGAGCGACCACATGGTAGGCGAAATAATACCAATTAAAATGGTGTGGAGTCTTCCCCTTCCCGACAATGTGAAACCTGCGATATGCTCGCAATTAATGAAATATGATTGACCTTCGCGTATCTCCACTGTCCTGAACTGACCTACAACGCTAGGACCAGTCAGCTTGACGCTCTCGCCATCAGCTGTGGAAGTATATTTGGCCATCCAGTAGCATCCATGGATGATGCGGCCAATTGGGCTGCCCAGCGGACACGGAGGAATGGATGGAACTCCAAATTCGCTTCCTCTGAGGTAGCGCGACGAGAAATAGACGGTTTCTCCCTTAGAAAGTGGAAAGGTAGCCTCGTTTGTGGCACGTGGGTCAGCGAGCATGTTCGAGCCTAAATTTCACAAGCCACTCTCGCATCAGAGCGAATCGGAACAGAAACTTAACAAATAAAAGTGCGGAATAGAGACCAAGAGGAAAATGAATAATAACAATCAATAATGATGTCGTCCATGAACCCTTCGCCTCATTTTGCAATTTGCGCAACTTGGCTGGATCTCTCATCGTAGCGAGTGCTTCATTTTTCAATTCGCGTACCTTATTTATCTGAGGTATAACGTCATCCAGTTGCCGTTTTAAAGCGCCGAACTCCACCTTGCAAAGCAATATCTGGCTGTAGTTCTTCCAATATTCCTCATTTGCAGATTCGCATAATTTTTTCTTCGCATCCCACTCTATCCACTCTGGTCGAATTCCCTTGAAAGCGAGATCCGGTTCTGGGCCAGGATACCATGGACCAGCGCCTAACAGTGAAGAATTTCTTGCCGATCGTATTGAATCTTCCATCCGAGATTGATTCTGAATTAGTTCGGCTTGGTGTACTTCAATTCGGTCTTGAAGTTTATTCTTTTCTCTCACCAGGGCATCAATGTCGCTATCTATGTTTAGAACATCACCATTTGGCGCGCTCTTCTCCATAGCTTTGGTCATGTTAACGAGTTGCTGACGGGCATCGACGGATCGAGCAAAGATGCTGGCAATTTCCACATGGAAATGCGATGCGGTCGCGATAAATATCGTTAAAAACATCAACGAAAAAGCGATAGCGATAATTTCTTGCAGGTTTGGTAGCCGAATAGTCAATGATCTATGCTTCACAGGACTACCTTCTCGATCTACTGACCTGACTTTAATGACTTTATCTTATCCCTTATATCCCTTGCATCAGGACCATCGCCTTCTCCTTTACTTTCATAAACAACGAGGAGCAATTCTAACTCGGTAATCTTCTCTTTCCATTTTCTTTCTTCTTCTTCCCTATTAGCCAAATCAGTAAATGACTTTTCATCGATAGCGACTCCAGCATCATGAAGGGCAGTGATTGTTTCCTTCCAATGCATATTTCTTTCTCTTTTCAACAAAGCTACCGTATCAGATATTTCCTGATCACGGAATCCCATTTTTAGCAATTTTGTAGTAACTTTATCGAGCCCACTTCTTACCGCACATCTAAGATATATGGCATCGCTTTCACCCAGTGGATGATTACCGTCTAAAAATTTTACTAATTCCGCTTGATGATCGTCATTACCTGCTGCTGCAAGAAGAAAGTACATTGGATAATCTGTCATTCCCCAACATTCTACTTTCTTATCCAGCCTTTCGCCGTGTTTTATATAATAATCCCATTTCTCTCCTGGGCTGGCATCGAAAGCGAATAGACCCTTCTCGTAGACTTCAGTGGGGTCAGATCCGATAAAGGAAAATGCATTATAGCTAGAAGCGATTGCGAGGCCAATGAAGAGGATCAGTATGGCAATAAACACAATATGTCCTGCCTTCAACGAGAAGCCGACGGGCTGATCGTCCTCAGCATTTTTCTCTCTCAGTCGGCTAAGATCCTGTACTTCCCCAGACTTTATAAGTTTTTTCTGCGTTGCATCGTTCTTAAATATGGGAACATGAACGCTGTCGTTCATTATCGATTTTTTAGGTTTATCTTGAAGAGGCGGTGCTATAGGCTGGATTGATGGTTGAATTGGCAACGTCTGTTTTATCGCAATCACTTGGCATCCGCAATGCGGGCATAACGCCGCCTCGCTGGATACCGGCTTTGAGCATTCTCGACATCTCAGTAACGACATGATGATCATTTCGGATGTTCAATGGCGACGAATGATGGTGCTGTTTCTAGTTTGTGATTCTGACTCGTCGACGAGCTGGCGCATCTTCTTCAAATGCTGCTCTATGGCCGCCTCCAAGAATTTCGATCCGGTGAGATAGAGCGGCTTGCCTGCCGCGTCCCTGATGAACTCGCGCATTTCTGCCACCAAGGCGGCGTTGAGGCGCATCGAGATAATTTTCTTCGGGGCAGATCGAGGAGGCGACATTGACTTATCAATAAACACAGACTCCTTTCAGTCGCAAGACTGATTTACGTGTATTCGATGAGTGACTATAGCATACGTGGCATACGACAACGATATGGCACTACACGACTGACAGTCCTGCTCTCATCTGAGAAAAGCAGGAAAGTTTTTGTCCGCCGCTGGCGCAGCCCCTTGCGCAGCCCCTTGTTGGGGCTGTGCCAGAAGCGTCTCCCCGTCGCTTCGCCAACAGCGATTAGGCCCGCCGCGGAAGCGGATGGTGCTCACTCGCACTCGATAGACTGAATCCGATCGGCGCGGCCTTGGCAGACCCCCTCCCTGGCCGATACCGCAACGATGGCCCGCCGCTGGCCACAGGCGGCGTTCCCAGGGACGTTTCCGCTGGGTGGACGAACAGGACATGGCGCGGGTTCGCCTGCGCCTGCAAGGCTGAGGCTCCGACCTGATGATGGCGCGCGGAGGCGAGGCCGAGATCCTTGAGCAGCTGGCCGGAGAGTTCGCGCTCGGTCAGGGGCCGGCCGAGGTCGGTGAAGGGTATCTCATGGGCGGGAAAGGGATGCTGTGTCTGCATGTGATGTCCTTGGGCATAGTGTGGTTGGAATAGGGGTCCGTCATCGACGCCGGATAGCGCGATACCGGAATGCGGCAATACGCTGTGTATATGCCTTCCTCTAATGGCCTTATAACCGTTTTATGGGGATGTTTTTAGCCAAACGGCGGTAATTGGCGGGTGATACCGCTGGATGGAGGGCGAATGCCTCCCTTGCCCATCACCCCGGGCACCTACAAGCTGGGATATGACCACCTTCCTCGTACTCAATTACGCAGGCGAAGGACCCCAATCGGACAAGGACTGGACGGCACTCTTCGGCCGGCTGGAAGCAGCCAAGGCGCTGCGCGGCGGGTCTGCGCTGGGGAAGCGGTTGGGATTCGACGGCACGAGCGACGTCGCGATAGCACGGCTACACTTTGGGAAATAGGAAAGCACAATGCCTCCACAACCCGCGTCAATATCCAAAGAGGAATTCGGATTATTAGTGTACGAAAAATTATCTGGAAAAAAGAACACTCTTTTCGAGATTCCGCCGCCATTGATCAAGGACCACAACAGCTTTACGTCTTACATGATGCTACTAAAAATTGTCAATGGTGACCATCGACTCGGCTTGAGAATAGCGAACTCTACTAATTTGGCAGAAGGAGTATCATCAGATAAAGAACTTCGCAGTGGCATTGCAGAACAACTCGACGGCTCAAGGAAGGTATTTACATACTTTATCGACAATGACGGACTTCACCATCTCGTAGACGTATTTACGATTGAAGTAGACGATAAGCAATTCACCTTTCTTTTTTCAAAAGGAAATGAACTCATCTATACGCATTATGACAAATCCGTCTCTAGACGAGTGGTTATGAATAGCTCTGGTAGATAGAGTAAAGTCGGAATAAACACCATGAGCGATTCCTTTCAACGCGATTTTGACTACTACACGAAACCAGAAAGTCACAATCTGTATTGGGATATCGCTCGTGCGATAGGGAAAGTCATTTTTATCATTTCGATACCCACGCTGACCGTTGCCTTCCCAGTATGGTGCGTGCTGGGATTCCCTTGGCCAAGCTCACCAGGACCTCTCCGCCTCTTCCGAGATCACGAAGCGGAAATTACCGTCTATGCTCAGCGCGCCATTGCTGGAAATGTCGGGAATCAGCCAGATCCTCGGAATGGATTACTTCTGGAGAAGAATATGCTGAGCTATGACGTCAAGGAGGTCCATGTCGTAGATCATTGCCTCGAAGTCGAATTCAATTTGCCCTGGTTTGATGGCCCAATCTGGAGTCTGGTCTATGCGCCAACGATGACCAATGGGGCCGAGAATTTGCTTCATCCGAGCAAGAATGAGGGATGGAAGCTCCTTGAGTACAAGGATCTCGGTCATGGCTGGCACTACGTGTCCCAGGATTCGCTGTAATGAAGTTCAAATCGGTAAAAACATACCTCAGCTCCCCAATGGCTCACGTCGACAAGGGAATACTTGAAGAGAATGGCATAGTTGCCGTGGTCGATAACGAAAACGCAATCGGAGCTGATGGTTTATTGCAGGCGGCATTCGGCCATATTCAGCTATCTGTGCCAGATCAGGATTGGGAAGCGGCGAAGGAGATTCTTGATGATAGGAATCAAGCTCCCATGCTGGAAAAGGTAGACGCTTACGCGTGCCCGAAATGCGGCTCGGATAACATCAGCGATTATGGTCCTTACATGTGGACAATACTGGTGCCAATTCTATTCCCATTGCTCTTCGTGCAACGCACGGCATGCCATTCCTGTGGGTATAAATGGAAGCGACAGTAGCTACTGGTGCGGCCAGTGGCATGGAGCAGTGGTCATTAAGACGTATGTTTATCCACGGGTTGCGGGTAACCGACCAGGAGGATCTAGTGCATGGGATATTTTTTCCAGCAAGCGAACTCAGCATTACTCATTTTGAATAGCTACGGACCCGGTTAAATCAGGACAACCGCTCAAGTCGCGGTGAAGAGTGGCCCTGAAGGAGGCGCAGACGTGAGTCCGTTTAGATGCTTGGATTGCGGTGGCTGAATCTTCCGCTTCCTCCACACGATGATCAGGACCGCCAGCGTCCACGTCGGGCACAAATCAACTACCGGTATCAACTCCGTGGCAAATGTCGGCAGCAGGATTGGATGCCAGCCAAGCAACTTGACCAGGATTAGGAACATGGCCGCGTCGAGACAGTCGTCCAACGGCGATAGGATCCCCTCGCCAAAGAGCGGGAAGAGGGCGATCTGGAGCGCGTCGGCGATGATGGCGAAGGCGAGCGCAGTGGTTTCACGGGCGGTAAGCATGGGAATATTTTGTTCATTCTAGAGATCGTCATGTTGTGGTGATTTTTCAGACCCTGACTTCCCCGTCGTCTTCACCGGAATCTCCACATAGAGCTTATTGATGATCATGGAGTTATTGGACTTCTTGTACGCCGCGTGATCTAGGATCTTGGTACCCCTATCGTAGAACGGCGGGAATGGTCCCCTGGGATCAACCGACAATGAAAATCGATCGGGAGCAACGTGGTCATACCGAAGTTTCAGGCAGTCGAAACCAGGGTCAAATTCAATATCTTTGCCAATGAGATCAACGATTTCCCCTTGGCTTGACGGCAGCGAACTGCCATTTTTCGTTACGGCAAGGATGCGGACCGCCAACCTCGCTAGGCGATGATTAGCTTCGCCATCCAGTCCGTGGCTAAAGAGGAATGGTAGCATTTTAGCAAATCCAACAATGGACTGAATTTTACCTTCGACATCATTTAATTTCAGGAATTGTGCTATCATTTTTTCTCGAAGAACATCCTCGAATCGCGCTGTTAGGTCAATCTCAACGGCGAAATCATTGAGACCCATCGGCCATGTCAATAAATGCCCATCGCTCAGACCGTAGTCGTCTCCCAAAACAGGAACATATCCCGAAAGATGTGCAATTCTGAGGGGAGCCAAAAGAACTCGTTCACCACGAAGTCCGTCGGCCACCAATTCTTTCTCATGCGAATGCTCAGCAAGCCAATTTTCCCTCAGGGAATGAGGCAATCTCCCTGCAACGGCCAGTTCCAGATAAGCTCGATTGCGAATATCTTCAACTACAAGTGCAATCATAGCATCAACGATGAGCACAGGTCTTGATAGACTATGGATTAATCTATCAAGATCGCTGAGATCATCTTTAGGATAACTGGATAAGAGGGCGTCCCTCTCAAGCCATTCCGCTAGCATGCGAATGGCGAGGAGATTCGGAATTTTGGGGGACAAAGTAGTCCAATCAGATTCATCCATTGCCTTTTTATCGGCTGGAAATTCTCCAATCAGCAAAGCATATGAGCTGATAACAAGAGACTCATTGCGCAATAGTAATCGCGCATCGTCCATAAGCGATCTATGGTTATTCAAGTCCTCCAGAATCCCGTCTGGTGGATTGGAAGCCTTACCTGCAATCCAATCACCCCATTCCTTATAGGGTATCGGCATGAGTGGAGTGGTTTTCAAAACATAGAGGCGCGTAGACCATGCGTTCCATTCGTTTTGAAGGTGGGCGTCAATGGCTGGCGATTTTGCTCGCAGGTCATCGATGGTTGTGGACTTTCCCGCAGCATGCAAATTGGCTATCACCTGCCGCAAATTCGAAGCGCCGATATGCTGCTCGATTTGAACAAAGATCTCGATTGCGAAGATCACGAAGAGCAGCGAAAGACCTGTCCACATCCACCATCGCAGGCGTGGACAACATCTCATAGCTTGCAAGCCAACATGGGGCCATCGCATCCAGGAAATGAAGTGTAGGCAGTTCCGGAGCATTGACGAGCATTGACCACTTGCCGATGCTGGGCTGTGCCAGTACGCCGCTCGAATCGAATCCACATGCCGAGGCATGCGGCGATGAACACGGCCGATAGTATGGTCCACTGCCACCACCGAAGATGAACGCGGAATGTCACGATTTACTTCTTCGCTTTCGGTGTCGGATAGATCATATTGAAATAACATCTTTCACTTTTGACCAAGTTCCTTCATCGGTCCGTTCCATAATGTAGGGGAAAAGCAAATGATCTCCATTAGGCCAAACGCGTTCAATCACTCCCGATAACCGTGTAATGGCATTTGGGTCTTCGCTTCCGGCAATCGCAAGAACATCGCGTGATGGACAGGCCACCATAATATCTCCTTTTATGTCATCTCTTTGACGACCGCCTGGAGTGCTTCCTGGGCAGCAGCCCGGTCCTGACCGTCACCCGTGTGCGCCCTGATCCCAGCAAGCCCAACAGCTACGTCTATGCGATCAACTATCGCCATATCATCGGGAGCCTGTCGCGGAAGCCGGCCGCGTTCCGGAATCTTGCCTATCGGAACAAGATGCATCCGCGTCCTGTCTTCCAGCGGGCATGGGAAGTCATCGATGCCGCCCTCGAGCCACGCCTGGCCTGCCGTGAATACGTCGGACTGCTGCATCTAGCCTTTGAGCAGGTGTGCGAGGATGCCTTAGCCGATCGGTTGCAGGCAATCCTGGACCGTGGCGGCGTGCCATCATTGGCCGAGCTCAGAGCCGAATTCAGCAAGCCGCCTGACGTCGAGATCCCCAGCATCACCATCATCCACCATGATCTATCGGAGTATGACCAGCTCTTCTCCGATCCCACGTGGTCCAACACCGAGGAAATTCTCGTATGAGTACAGCGACCACATCTCCCGAGCTTCT
>Ga0206936_1243_pt1 | contig 12529 bp, 11 predicted proteins | sample Alteio_BWOrgHeat_14_FD_152922 | JGI IMG/M metagenome (GOLD analysis project Ga0206936, IMG submission 152922) | Enriched cells from forest soil in Barre Woods Harvard Forest LTER site, Petersham, Massachusetts, United States -... | ecosystem: Environmental > Terrestrial > Soil > Temperate forest >... | reverse complement strand
AACGCGAGTTCAATCTCTGCGTGGCCACAAAACCCTCTACGCTTGTCTGGACCGAATACTGAAGCCACATGGTCGGCGAATTTTCGCGCGATATCAAGGAGCCTTCGATCATCAAGGCACTCGAAGACAGCGACTCCGGCCTCTATGAGGTGCCCTCCACAGTACATCTCGTGCATCATGTGCAGGTTGTGCCATTTGAGGCTTGGATGCCTTAGTTGGAAAAAGGTGTTGATGTAACCGTCCGGCTGTTGAGCAGCTCCGATAAGCCTGATGGCCGTCTCAAGGTATTCGCGAACACTGGAATCGTCTCGAACGGTCAAGGCGTACGCGCACGCTTCGGCGAATTTGTAGACATCGCTGTCGTTAAACCACAGGCCCTCAAAGTCCCCTTCCGCTTTTGCCGTCTTTTCAAAGTTCGCCAAGCGGCCGGTTGCCACGAGCTGTTCGAACTGAGTGGGTAAGGTGACTTCCAGCAATACCTTCTGCCACCGTTGCCAGAACGGATCGGTCATCTTGACGTTCGTAAGTGGCAGGGGAGACATGAGGCGGGAACTCGGCATGAGCCAAGTGTATCTCTGCAGGATCGGCCCGTGATGTGGCGGCGACTTAGTTTGTCGGAGCGCCGGGACGCATGGCCCTCGCGACACCCATATGGAACATTCTCTCCCGGCCCCGGTGATTAATTGGGACCGTGGCCACCTGAAATGAGAGTGGTTCAGGCGTGTAGACTTTGAATGTAAGCGAAAGGCTTCCGATGTTCTGATCAACGACCGATTTGGTCGGAAGAGGATTTCTGATTGTCTGAGAAAACTCCTTCTGGGATCGTGTCGAGTGATCCGGCGACGCTGGATAACGGAGTTCAACAGATAACTCCTCAAGGCCAAGTTCCTGGAGGCTTGGCGATATACTCTCGAACTCAAACCTTTGACGGGCCTTCTTGATAAGCCCGAACTCAGAGTTAGGATCAAAGTCGGATTGGCCATCGACGGCGGTCGAGCCGAGATCGACGGTGAGGACGCTTCGAATGTGCTTGGCGCCCGAGTTCACCCGATCCCCAGATGATTGGGCAGACATTTTGGCAGCTATCCCGGCCATCTCTCCAAGTTCTTGCGTCGTCGGACATTCAATGATTGGTACATCGTTCACGTGACTCAATCGAGCGTTTTTATAGGTGATTTTAACTAAAGACTCCCTAACCCGATACCGTTGCAGCTTGAGCATGACGGTCTCCGTTTGGTTGCCATAGGCGGACATGAAGTCAATTGGCAACGGTTTTGCGGTAGCGGCTGAACCGCCAGACCCCTCGCAATACGAAGTGGCCAGCACGTGAGGATAGATGAATTCGTCCTTACTGGATGGCTGTAGCAAATTCACGGCAAAAATCTTATGACCGCTGATGAACGATGCCGAGGCGAGTTTCTGGGCTGACAGCCTTTGACTTTCGTTTAGGGGAGCTAGAACGATTTTTGGCTCGGCCAAGTGAGTGAATTTAAGCACCGAATTCTGAGGATTCTCGTGATCGCGGCCATAGTCGATTCGAACAGAAATTGATCCAGGCTGGTGAGCATATCCATTGGCAACACGGACCAAGTAGCGGTCCCCGATCTGTTTTGTGGCTGTCCAGTAAAGATTTCCCTTATCGTCGCTGGCAGTCGACGAGCAAAAGTCGGGCTTGTGCCCATTCTGTTGATCATGAATTTCGATCCATGCCGCCGCCGAATCTAGGGGAGCACACGGATACTCGGCGACTGTCTTACCATGAACAATGGCTCGGACGATCTTGCCAGGGGCACACGCCTCCTCTGTGACTAGATCGACTCGGAACGATCGACTTGGAAAGTCGACGGGAGCGCCAAGGTTGTCGCTTGTTCGATGTTGGATCGAGATCCTCCACACGACGCATGCGATCAGAACAGCGCCAAACACGCCCAGTAATCGAATGTTTCGTCTATCCGCCATAGGTTACTTTCCAAAACTTGACCAGCATTATATGACCTGGCCGGTCAAACAGTGAAATAAAACTGAGTGCCGAACGATTCTTCATCGATGGTTCATTGGGCTGAAGCCGCGTGTCCTCGCATCAACGCAAAATGGCCTGCCATGGGACCTGGAAGCCTTGGCGAGTTGGCTCGAGCGGACAAGTGCTCGATTGGTAGAACAATGGTGCGGGTCGATGCGAGTTGATACTCTTTGATGAGTACGCTTATTTCAAGCGTAGCGATCGAGGAGGAGGTAGTACGGCGGAGAGGTGAGTTGGCCAAGGCTTTGTCTTTGAATCCGATGATGAAGTGGTCTCCCTGAAGCTGAATTGGAATAGTTCTGAATCCGAGGTCAGCAGGCGAAGGCTTGATGCTTTGCAGGGTAATCACGGGACTCAATCGAAAGAAGAAGGGTCGACCGAAACTTTTGTCCCGATGATCAATGGAATTACCGATGAACAGTCGAACGTTGGCCACCTCCGGTCCAGACCTTGAGTTCGGAAAGGGAATGAACTTGGAGAGGAAGACTGGATATCCTTTGACCTCGCCCACCATTTGCCTTTCGGGAAAAAGCAGCGCCCGGCGCCCGTCGATTATCGATGTGCGCGCTCCATGATAGGTGAAAACCTTGGTGGACTGGGTTCGATGGTACGTCTTGAGTCGGACTTCTACCGCGTTTGCTTCCTTCCAATAGTACGGCGATCGCATGTCCGAGGGTGAGAACGAACTTCGGACAACTTCCGGTACAACTGCCACATCTTTTTCAGGCGGAGAAGCCAAGCGCACAGCGACCGTAGATTCGCCATCATAGTGTCGTGCGATAGCAAACGTGTTGTTTGAGTCACGAACGCTGTTTAAGTAAAGAGCAGGTTCTGGGAGGTTATCGATACGAACCTCGGATCGACTATTTGGCTCGGGAATACCGTAACGGAGCGATACGGTGACATGGTCAGGTCTCTTTGCATAGCCACGTTTAACGCGAAGTAAGTAGACAAACGAGCGTTGATCGCCTTCAGAGTCGAAGACATGGCCCTCCGGGTCGACCACCGATTGAATGACGGATGATTCACAAAGACTCCCGCGTTGGTCACAAAAAGCCAGCAAAAGGACGGCCGCGTCATCCGGTTTGCAGACGTACATGCCAATTTGATTGCCGTGGAAAATCGCCCGCACTTTGCGACCCGGCGACGCCGATGCGTTTGCCAGCACCAGCAACGATATCTTAGGGCTGAAAGTCGGCCTGGTTGTTTTCGGCAGTGCCGGAAGGATTGACCTAACAAGGACAAAGACGCCTGTGATAGTGACCAGCCCGAGTAGGAAGATCTTGACCACTGACGTGCTTTGTTTCATGTCCTATTCCTGTTGACGGGTGATTATTCGACCCATTCCCGATGGCGCAGCAATGCTTGACGCATTCCAATTCTGGGCGGCTCTAGGCTTGTTCCTTTACTCCAAATCTTGATGGCGACATTTCGATGTGATTCGGTAGCGGACCCGTATTGGACGATCGATCTCCTCTCTTCGGTAATTGATGAATTGGGAGTATCAGCGTTTTGCGTGACGAAAATTCGTACGCGCTCACTTCTACTTGAAACTCGAGTGTAGGGATTGTCGCCGGTGGCGACTCACCTGGCAGTGCAATTGAGGGCAGACTTCGGTCGAATCCTACAACATAGTTGTTTCCTTCGAGGCGGACTCTGACGGCCCGGAACCCGAGATCGCGAGCCGGGGGAATCAACGCCATGAGCCTGAGTCTGAAGGCAACTGTCGATGTCGAATCAAAGTTAGGATCGGCGCCTATTCCTTTTGAGGGGCTTCCGGCAAACAAGTGGATCGTTGAGGCTTCCTGTCCAGAACGAGCGTTTGATGTCGTTGCAAACTTTGAGGCGAAGATCGGAATGCCGTGAATTGAACCGATCTGCTGCTTCTCGGGAAGCAACAGGGTGCGTATCCCATTAATCAGCGATGTTCTAGCGCCGTGATAGACAAGCTTTTGGATCGAGTGGGTCAAACGGTAGGTGGTCAATCGAACCCGCGCGGACGTCGCGGTTTTCCAATAATAGGCCGACCTCATGTCAGTCGGTGAATACGTTGCTTGTAACACCTCGGGAACAAGTATTTCCTTGACGGTCGAAGGGGCTGCCGAGCGAACTGAGAGCACTTCCTCGTCGGCAAAATGTTCTGCTACCGCTACCGGAGTCGGCTGGGCTGGAACATCCGGAACAAAACGTGCGGGTTCCGGAAGGTTCGTGATCTTAACATGGCTCTCGTTCCGGGGAACCGGCTCTCCGAACTTGACATTGGCCGTGATATACGGGGGCTTCTTAGCGTATCCCCTCTCAATTCGAAGAAGGTAGACCTGTGATCGTTGGTCACCTCGGGAATCGTAGGTGCGACCATCCTGATCGGTCGCCGTGTGAAGCACAGATGTTTCGCAGAGATTTCCGATTTCATCGACAAATGCCAGCCACACAACTGCGGCATCTTCCTCTCTGCACCTGTAGGTTTCAACCACACGGCCCTGGAATGTTGCGACCACCGTCTTCCCTGGGCAGGCAATCTCGATGGCTAGGACCTTCATCGAAACTCGCACGTTTAACGCTGGTCTATTTGTCCTTGGCGAGTTTAATCGGATCGTTTGAACCAGGACGAAGATTGCGGCGAGCGCTACCAAACCAATCAGCAGACCTTGAACCTTGGAGACGCTTTGTTTCATTCAACATTGCCCATTGGTAGCCGACTTCTAGAAATAGTTCACCATTCGGAATTTTCACAATCCGAGGAACTCCGAGTTCCGTGGTGACGCCACAAGCATATATCGCTTCCGGACAAGGGGTTAAGAGTTTTCCGGAAGGCAATGTGAAAACCATGCTGAGAAACACGATTTACACCTCCTTCAATGATCCGGACCTTGCGGAAAGGGCGGCAGGCGCGTTGCTGGATCACGGTGTCAGCCCAGATGACATCAGTCTCATCCAGAGCACCAAGAAGATTTCACCGTCTGCAGAGGACGTGATGCCTCACCAGGTTCCTCCGCCAATCTACGTCGTACCGAACATTGGCGGAATGACTACCGGACTCTCTCCACAAGGAATAGCTCCCATGATTGCTATTGATGCGGATGATGAGACGGTTCAATATGCTCACGATCCGATCCGCCAGCTTGAAGATGAAGCGAAACATGGTATCTCGACCACCACTCCGGAGGATGCGGAGGTTGGGGCTCTCAAGGGTGGAGCGTGGGGAGCCGGGCTCGGAGCAGCGGCAATCCTTGCGACGATGTTCGTTCCCGGCATTGGTGTGGTCTTAGGAGGGGGCGCTCTCGCCTCTGCTATTGGAGCGTTCCTTGCTTCTGCGGGAGCCGGCGCGGTGGTTGGAGGCGTTACCGGATACTTGAAGGACCAGGGCGTCGAATCCAAGGTTGCCGAGATCTATAACAATGCTGTTATCGCCGGAGGCGCTGTACTTGCCCTTACTTTGCCGTCGGGTGAAGTCGACGAGGCCGCCGCATGGACCATCCTTGACAAGTACGCTGCCCAGAATGTCACAAGTTACTCCGGGCGACCGTACCTCGGCTAAGGGCAAGTCGGTAGGCAGTTGAAAATGGGCAGCATCGAATAGACTCGATTCGATGCTGCAAGCTCTGATTCGCCGTCCGATCGTTCCCACATCAAGCGGGCCGCTTCTCGTTCTACTTCATGGACTTGGTGCAAATGAGCACGATCTCATGGGGCTCGAACGTGACTTCGATCCGAAGTTGACGATTGTTTGCCTTCGTGCTCCGCTTGAGTATCAATTTGGAGGCTTCGCATGGTTCGAAATCCAGTGGCTTCCCGACGGGATTCACGTAGATCCTCAGCAGGCGTTACAGTCGTTAGATATTCTCCTGGAAACTCTACGGAATTTGCCTAGCCAACTCGATCTTCAGCCTTCCCAAACATTCCTCGGTGGATTCAGCCAAGGCGCGATAATGAGCCTAGGCGCATCACTGGCTGAACCCGGCTTATTCGATGGTGTTTTGTTGCTCAGTGGCCGAATGCTTCCGGAATTCGCTCAGGTGGACCCATCTCCAACCTTTGCAAAATTACCGTTTTATGTCCAACACGGGCTCAACGATCAGGTCCTACCTGTGTCCGGCGCGCGGACTATTAAGTCGTTCCTCGAGAGCGCAGGGTGCCCGCTTACTTATCTGGAGTACTCGATGGGTCACGAGATCAATCAACCAAGCCTGAAGCAGATGACTCGGTGGCTCAATGAGCGCATAGTCTGAAGCAAACTGGGACCCCAATGAAAGGGTCCCAGTTGCGTCGAACAGGTCAGTCGATTCAGCGGATGTCGTGTCGGAACTGAATATTTCGGTGTAGGCGCAGACCAAGCTGGGTGCCTGGGACCAGTTGAACATCCGATGCGGAATGGCGATCGGGGCGTCGCGAACCAAGTGCGGCACCCAACAGTCCTCCAAGGGCCGCATCGGCAATCGGATGCCGGTCGTGGACTCCAACAATAAGTCCGACCCCGATCCCGACTCCCGTAAAAGCGGCTCGATCGTCCCGATCGGTTCCTCGCGCCATAAGCTCACCGTGAGGGCCGTGTGCAATCCGTCCGTCTTGGAGATCGATCAAACGCCCATCTACGGGGAAAGAGTTTCCAGTGGGAGTTGTAATGCGATCGAAATGCAGTTCCAGAATGCCTGGTCGATCTCCTCGACGAGGGGTCGCGTAGGTGACATGGCCATAGGCGATCGTCCCATCGGGGATCCCCATATAACGGCGCGCACCCATCGTCATGATGTTGGCGGTGAACTGATCGCCTGGTCGCGCATTGTACGAGGAGAGCCGAGTATTCAACCGAAATGGAAGGACCGAATCCGCTTCGATAACGTCCCACATCGTCGGAGGTCGCTGGATGATTCGTACCGGCGGCGGAGTGGCAACGCGAATTGGCGGAACGTATTCTTGAGGCGGGGAAGTGATGTCGGCCTCTTGATCTTGATCATTCCACTTAACGCTTGCGCCAAGGGACTCGCTAACGAAGCGGAGTGGCACCATCGTGCTCCCGCCGACGAGGGTAGCTGGAACGTCCAGGTGTACATCTCGACCGTCGATCGATGCATCCAAGAGCCCGATGCTTAGCTTTATGGTTCTTCGACCACGCCGCGCTGTTACCGACTGGGTCGCTGGGTCCCACCGTACTTCCGCGCCAAGTCGTTCAAAGATGCCACGAAGCGGAACCAGTACTCGGTTATTGGATTTGGTGGGCTGCTGATCGTTGAAAACCATCGCGTTGCCGTCGATGACGACACGAATCGGTTGTTGTCCAGTCTGGGCGAGCCCAACGACGAAGCTCAGACCAAGAATGCCGGACGCAATTGCTTTTAAGGACATGTTCTTTACCTTCTATTTTTCTGTGTGGAGGTTCCGATTGTGGAACTAACGTGGTCCCATTACCCTTAGGACACTGTAAGGTTGGACGACAATGCTGTTCGACTGTTTGGGTTAGTATGGGCATTTGGCCGTAGATAGAGTAAAAACAGGAAGAAAGACACGATGAAAAAAGGAGTATTTGCGTTAGCGGTCGTCGGAATTGGGGTTCTGGCATCCATATTTGGATGTGCAGTGACTTCTGCGACAACCGATCCGTCGGGAGCGAAGGTCGGCACCAATCCGGGTCGGATCTTTCAATCGGGACCCGTAAAACTGAAGCCGGCAGAAGGCAATCAGTTAGCCGCCTTTAGTGGTGGCTGTTTTTGGGGAACGGAAGATGTCTTCCGGCAGATACCTGGCGTTGTGGCCACTGCCGTAGGGTACAGCGGTGGGCATACTAGCAACCCTACTTATGAGGACGTATGCAGCCACACGACCGGCCATGCCGAAACGGTGCTGGTGGAATACAATCCGGCAAAGGTCTCGTATAAGAAGCTGCTCGCTGTATTCTGGGAGAACCACGACCCGACGACCGTCAATCGCCAAGGTCCGGACGTAGGTTCCAACTATCGGTCAGCCATTTGGACCTTCTCGGAGACCCAGGCGGAAGTCGCCAGGCAAAGTCTAAACGCCGAGCAAAAGAAGCTGACCCACGAAATCGTAACGGAGATCAAGCCGGCCGAACCGTTCTGGGTCGCTGAGGATTATCACCAACAGTACGACGAAAAGCACGGAACCCACTTCTGCCCGATCAACCATGGATCATAGTTCCGATCCACGCCCCCACTAGAAATCTCCGACGCGCATTTCTCCTGCGTCGGGGATTCCTCTTTAGAGTCCCGCCACATTCCAGTCGATGGACTTGATGATAGCGCGCCGGGGCAGCGGAGTGTTATTTCTTCTCTGGGTATATTGCGGCGTCCAACCGCATAAGATTTGCGAATACGTATTAGCGCGAGGCAATGGTCGGGCATGAAGCCACCCTAGAAAAGGCGCTCTTCGTCTGGTAATGAAACACATCCGCCCGAATTGTTGTCGCTTGAAATCTCGAATTCATTCACTTTTATTTCCGATGCCACCCGCAATGCTGAGTACGCGACCTTATTCCTGCCAACCGGACCCGAGCCTTTCGCACTCCCGTGACACCAACCCGCCCAAATAATTAGCTTCCATCATCGACAGGGATCTCCACACATGACCCTCCTGACTTTCGACATAGCCACAACCCAGACATTTGCGTTCTCGGACGCAGTCGCATGGGAGGGTCCAGAGGGTTTCGTCCCAATTGCTTGCGCCACATCGACCACACATGCAGCCATGTTACCAGCGTCGCGGGAGACGGGATGTGGCTCGCGAGTGTCCTTGTGCGGTGCATCGCACGAAGGCTAACCGCATTACAAACTTGCTTCCAACTGTACGTCGTGGATGATCACAGTCCTCTCGTTTCAATTATCTATCAGCTGGACATGGCTATATACCCAGATTACTTCTTGGTCTTGGACTTCATTAATTGAAGTCGGTCCGTAAAGAGCTTTAGTTCCGGCTGCTCGATATCTCTCGCCGGGTCTTCGGCCAATGCGACTGCCTTTTCTTCCATCGCGATGCCGCCGTCATGGTCGCCGTTCTTGAATAGGGCGTAAGCATAGATGTCCAAATAGAGCGGTTCTTTCATGTCGCTGACGGTCACGCACTGGTGAGCCATCGTCACTGCGGCCGCATAATCCGGGTGCTTAAAAGGGGTCTTATCGTTGACGATCCGTCGCACCATGATGTAAACCAAATCGGGCCGATCCTTCAGGAGCCCTTGGGAGACTTCGACTCCATATTTGAAAGCGGCTTGCTCGTCCCAGAGCCCGAGGAAGTAAAACTTGGCCGAGGTTATGGAGGGGATAAAGTCGGGATATTTGGGAACAAGCTTGTCGAGTTCTTCTATCGCCTTCTTCCTGTCGCCTACTCGAACTGCTTCCGACCAAACTGCGCAGTCGGCCCTGAACCTCTTTGCAGTTTCCTCGTCCTTAGCTTCCGCATCTTTGTCGGCCTTCATTTTTGCGATGGCGGCATTGATGTCGAAGGAGCCGCTAAGGACTTCCTTCAGGACTCTATCCAACTCCTCGGTCGTATGTCCCAGCCATACGATCGTGCCTTTCGGGTCGACCACGAACGTGGTCGGAACGGCATCTTGACCGGCGGCATCCATCCAGGTCTTTGCCATCAGCCCCTGCACCCCGTCTTCCGCGATGGAGTAATCCATTCGAGCACCCATTCGTCTAACGAAGTTCCGCGCATTCGCGAGAATCGCCGCATCGGTTTTCTCTTGCTCAAAGGCGTCAACCCCGATGAAGTTAACCTTGTCCTTGTAACGATGAGCCATTTCGGTTAGGTGTGGAATGCTCGCCTTGCACGGTCCGCACCACGTTGCCCAAAACTCAACGACGTTCACTTTGCCGTTACCGAAGCTGGTGGTCGGCGTCCCCTTAAGCCACGAGGAAACCGCAATCGGCGGGGCATGGCTACCGATTCGAAGGGTTGGGACATTACCCTGGGCAGTGCCCAAAGCGGACAGGCGGAAGAGTGCCAGCGATAGCAACAAACCATACAGATAGATTTTCATAAGGCATTCGTCCTTCATATCAGGACGCCTTTGTCGCTTTCTACTTTCGCGATTTGCTCTTCATCTTTTCCAGGCGATCCTTGATCTCTTTAATAACCTGTGGCTGCAAGTCCTTCGATTGTTTGTTTGCCAGCACGACTGCCTTTTCTTCTACTGAGATGGCAGCTTCGTGGTCGCCCTTCTTGAAAAGAGCATAGGCATAGGTGTCTAGGCTCATTGGATCTTTCATTTCTTTAAGTTCGACGCTGCGCTTTGCGAGGAGCACGGCGGTCTCGTAATCAGGATGCTTGAGCTTCGCCTCATCGTCGACAATCATCCAAGCTATTGCATTGAGAGATTCGCTGTCGTCCTTGAACCTAGATGCAGCAAGCGATTTGGCATAGGGGTACGAACTAGGTTCATCAAATCGGAGAAGAAAAGTAAATTTATTGAGAGAAAGCTCTTTTGCCTCGTCAGGGTATTTGTCGATAAGCTTATCAAGCTCGATGGATGCCTGCTTATAATCCTTCTTTTCAGCTGCCTCGGAAAAAGGGATGGCATCCTTTCGCATCTGTACTTGGCGAGCTTGCTCTTTCGATTTCGCGTCAGCGTCTGCCTGTTGCTTGGCGACTTCGGCCTTTAGGTCGTACGTGCCGTCAATGACCTTTACGAGCGCTTCTTCCAAACCTTGGGTCGGGTGCCCGATCCATGCGATTAATCCTTGCTGATTGACGATAAAGGCGGTGGGGATTGAACCTTGGCCGGCTGCAATCATCCATTTTTTGCCCATGATGCCGGCCGTTCCGTCAACTGCGACGTGATAGTCCATTTGGTCGCCCTCGGACTTAATAAAGGCATTTACGTTTGCCAGGATGGCCTCGTCGGTGGGTTCGTGTTCGAAAGAACTAATCCCCGTAAATGTGGCCTTGCCCTTATATTTGTGAGCGAGTTCTGTCAAATGAGGAATCGTCTCTTTGCAGGGACCGCACCAAGTTGCCCAGAACTCAACGACGTTCACGGTTCCGTTACCAAGCGCGGTAACGGGCGTGCCTTTCGCCCACTTCTTGACCGTGATCGGAGGGGCCGGACTCCCAACCCGCAAGGCCGCCGTCTGTTGGGCATTGGCGGTGGCAGCCATCGCGGCAACCGATGAAAGTAAGACGAGTCGGATGAACAGTTTCATTGATCGATTCCACGTTTGGTCTAACCCCGTAATTGTATAGGAGATCCGAACGGCATGGTTGGCTTACGTGAAAGTCGACGCGGTGCGGACGAAGCTTTCCGTCCGTAGAACAGGCGAGAAATCTTCTGACCCATTTCCAAGAGCCCACCGGGGCGAAACAAGAAAGCGAAAGACGCCGCCGGGGAGCTGTTGGAGTCGCTGAAAGTCAGAGCCCTGAGGGCGGCGACATCAACGGACCTGGCGTTCCCGACCTCCGCACAAGCGCCCTTGAAATCAAACAGGCCCAAGTCTGCAAAGCCCTGACAGGCACAAGGAGATACGGAGTGCTGCAGCCGAGTCACTTTCAATATTTTGTTTGAACCCTTCGTTCATCCTGGCGGCACCAACGCTCAGACATGGAAGCTCCTAGGTACGATCTGCTCAGCAAAGTTCAAGTCGCTAAGCCCTGCCCTGCCAACTGGAGGGACATGAGAGGGGACGACCGTGTTCGGCACTGTACCCACTGTACGAAAAACGTTTACAACATCTCGGCCCTGAGCCGCGAAGAAGCGATCAAGCTGATCGAGGATTCGGGTGGAAAGTTGTGCGTGAGGTACTACACCCGGCCCGATGGAAGCATCATGACCAATGACTGCGGCTTGCCGATGTCCAAGAGGCATCCAACGCTACGTCCAATCATGGCCGCGTTCACGTTGTTTGGCTTGGCCGCCTTGTTGCCTGCCTTCTCCCGGGCGCCTGAGATCGGATTCTCGGAGTCCAGTTCTTTTCCGTTCAGTGAAATAGTCAACCGGCTCCTGGAAAGAATTGGTATGCGATCGTCGGCGACGATGGGTGATCCATCGGTACCGATATCCTCGGGCGCTATCACCGGTAAGATCGCCCTCACACCGACGGTTGTGCTGTCCAAGCCTGTGTCGAAAACACCAGTATCAAGTACCCATCGCAAGTCCTCGAAATCCTGATGGTTCTGGAAGGTGACGTCAGCCCGGTCCGAGTTTTGTTTTCTCCTAGAAACAAAGAAGGGGCGGAGGTTGAATGACCTCTGCCCCTTCCTTGAGATTCGGCTCCTTCGCCGAACTACCGTCGATTAGTGGTGGTGGTGACCGCCGCCGTGGCCTTGGTCTTCCTCTTCCGGAATCTCTGCGACGATTGCCTCGGTTGTCAGAAGGAGGCCGCTAATCGAAGCCGCATTCTGAAGTGCTTGTCGTACGACCTTGGTCGGATCGACGACGCCTGCCTTAGCGAGGTCTTCAAACACGAGGGTGGAAGCATTAAAGCCCTTACCCTCTCGCTTGACTGTCTCAACAACAACCGAACCTTCCAGCCCAGCGTTCTGAGCGATCGTTCGAAGCGG
>Ga0206936_1247_pt1 | contig 12565 bp, 10 predicted proteins | sample Alteio_BWOrgHeat_14_FD_152922 | JGI IMG/M metagenome (GOLD analysis project Ga0206936, IMG submission 152922) | Enriched cells from forest soil in Barre Woods Harvard Forest LTER site, Petersham, Massachusetts, United States -... | ecosystem: Environmental > Terrestrial > Soil > Temperate forest >... | reverse complement strand
ATCGAGCCGGTTGGCACGGGGTTAGTGCCTGCGCCGCTTACGGAAACTCCTATCGGTAGGGGCAGCGTGTTCTTAACGGAAAAGGAGGGTGGCGTCACCGTGACCGTCGGCGTCAGCGATGCCGTGCCGGTTACGGTCAAGATGGTAGTACCGACTGCCCCAAGAAAGGTGAGGAAACCCTGTGTGTCGGGTTCGTATTGAGCGATCAAAGTATCGGTGCCGACGGCAAATGTTCCTGCGGCGAGCGTGAAGGTCGCGATGCCATTTTGCAGCGTCACGGGGTCGGGGTTGTAACTGGGGCCGGCGATGGCGACTGTTCCAGTGGGCGTCGGATCGCCGGAGGTGCCGGCGACTGCAACCGTTACAGTCAGCGACTGTGCTGTTGTGATGTTAGATGAGGACAGATTAGGCGTGACGGTCGGGGTGACGAGGAGCACTGTTACGTTGGCTGATCCGGAAGCAAACCTGTAGGTCGAGGAACTGGCTGCGTCAGGAAGGTAGTTGACGATGAGTGTGTCCATATAGCTGCCGGCGGCTAATGATCTGGGTGGGATAGCAAATGTTGCACTGCCATTATTGAGAGTTGTGACGGCGGTGCTGTAACTGCCACTGATGAGTTGCACGGTTCCGGTTGGTTTCTGATTGCTGCTGCTGTTTACGTCAACCGTCACGGTCAGCGGCTGGGTCAGGGTGATGCTTGTTGCGGATGGGGTGACCGTGACCGTGGGGGCAATCAAGGGGTTGGAAAAATTGGTCAGGAACAAATACCCATCCAACGACCCGAGGCCAGTCACGAGGTCGAAACCGTTCGTAACCAGGTAGCCAGGCTGGCCGCCGGAGAGTCCGCTGGGGCCTGGAATGCTGTTATTACACATGCTGGGGGTGTTGACGCTGCAGGAGGCCACCCCGCTGGTGGTAACGGTGGCGTCGTGAAAAGCGGAGGGAGTAGTGGCAACCGTTGTGTAGATGCCTGGGTTGAGATTGCCTTGTGGTCCACCCTGCTTTTCATCGAGCAACGCTGCTACTCCGGCCATGCTTGGCGCTGCGGCTGAAGTGCCGCAGAAGGCGATGAAGTTGAAGCCGCCGCTTCCGTTGTCCACGCAACCAGCGCTGCTGGCCGCGAAGCAAGCGAAATAGCCATCGTGGCAGGAGGACGAGAGGGAAATGTCGGGCGTATAGCGACCGGACCTGACGGCGGGCACACCTGAACCGGTCTGCCAGGCTGGCGTAGCGATTATTTTGCTGACGCCCCCTCCGGAAGAAGCTACCTGCGATGCGGAGCTTGAGGACAACGGCTCGTTCCAGCCGCCTTCGGGGATATACATTCGAGCCGAAGAGAGGGTATAGGGATTGGTAGTGGTATTCCAGTAAAAAGCAGGCTCGGCCGCATCGTTGAACTCAGTTCCACCTACGCAGGTTGCGTAGGTGGATGAGCAGATGTAGTTCGGACTATTGGTATAGGGACCTTTAGGCGGCGTTATGAAAGCTGCATCACAACCTGAGGCGCCGGAATCGCCAGAGGAAACGAACGAGGAGATTCCCTCAGCGGCGGCCTGTTGAAAGAGGGTGTCCCAGAAGTTGACTCCTGCGGAGCCGGCCGATGACTCGCACGCTCCGAAGCTGATGGTCATTACCTGGACGGGAATCGGCGTAGTCTGCACGAGGTATTGCGCGTCTGTTTCGATGCCACCGCTTGCGCTTGTTGCTACGACTAGCAGAAGCTTTGCGCTCCCAGCGATGCTGCCCGCCCTGGTGACATCCAGGGTCGCTTCGCCTTGGTCTCCGAGAGAGACATTGCCAGTTGGCGGAGAGGTGAATGCAGGGCCAGGGTCAACACCTCCGAATGCGGTAGGAACAATCTCAATTGGCTCCTGAAAGTTGTACTCAGTCTTCTGTGTGAAGTTACTTAAATCCTCGAAATCGGTTCTGGATCGGCCTACGATACCAATGGCCTGGCCGGCGCCGCTGTAACTCACGTTGAGATCGTAGATTACCTGGAAATCCGCGGGCGCGATGAAGTGCCTACCATCGGAGGCCGTGACGTCAGGAGTGGCTGATTGCACGCGGGCGATGTGATGAGTGGGCCGGTCTTCGATTGTGTAAAGACCGTGAATAACCTTGATGGCCGGAGCGAGCGCCGCGGGAATCATGGGGCCGGAGGAGACCGACATACGCACTGACGTGCTTTCGCCGTCGCTCACTTTGTAGTTACGCATCTGGGTGTGGAAGGCGCGGGAGATATCGGCTGCCGCGCCGCCAAATCCGATGAAGACCCGGCTTGGGGAGACCCAGTTGACGTGAAGCCCCTGCGACTTCAACCAATCGGTAAGGGCGGTGACATCGTGTTCTGAGAGCCCGAAGCGTTCGCCTACCTGGGTGGGTGTGAGCCAATGGTGGTATTCGGGCGAAGCAGGGTTTTGCTGATCAGCCAGCAGCTGCTGTAGAGCCTGCTCCTGCTGAGGAGATCGAGACAGAACGAGCGTCATGTGATCGAGGAGCTGATCGGGAGGCAGCAGCCCTGCACTGTTGGCGGGGTTAGCCCACTGGGGATGGTGATTTGGCAACGCGCGTAACTGTGTGGAATCAACTTCACCGGTGACTTGATTGACGGGCTGTGCGCAGAGCACGGCACTGGCAACGAGAGTGACCGCGAGCAGAACTATCTTCGATAGCTGTTGCAGTCTGTGAAAGGCTGGGCTTCGATATGCAGCTGGTTCTGTAATTACAAGAGAAAGGTAGCGGGCTGGCTGGTGACGCACTGGTCGCCTTTTCGTTCGGCTGGATTAGTGGTGAGGGTTCGGGAATGATTATGGATGCTATCCGCGTTTCTATCAAGGCGATTCTTCTACCTGCTACTTGAGAAAAGCAGACGGTAGTTTCCAGACAGGCATTTTTACGTCAGGCTTAGGGTCAGGCTTTCATGGTCGATGCCATGTCGATGGGTGGGCCGGAGTGGCGAAGCATTTTCAGGATGCGGAGGCCGTCGCTGGAGGGGATGGGGAGAAGATTGATCGCTCCCAGCATGAGGTTGCACATGGCTAGTTGCGAGCCGTAGTGCGGCACGAAGCTGAGGGGGATGGCGAGGGCGATGTTCATCAGCGGGCCGGCGGCGGAGATGAGGATTTCGTCGCGGCGGCGGGTGGCGTAGGCCCTGCGTGTGTATGCGCCGCCAAATTTCATGCCGATCTCGCGCACGGGAACCCAAAGAAGTGTGGCAACGAGCATGTGGCCTATCTCGTGGAGCAGGAGGCTGGCTATCAGTACGGCCCCGATGGGAATGGCGAGCTGGAGGCCGCCTATCTCGATGCCGAGAATGATGCAGAAGACGGGAATGAACCAGCCGGTACGGTGCATCCGAAACGGGACTCTGAATCTCAACATACGCAGCCACCCTCAGTGTTCGTAAGTTGTAGGATGCATGACTTTTATGCCATTGAACGTGGTCATTACCAAAGAACTTTTCGGGACGGGAATTTCTATTTTTCGGTAACTTGACACCGGATTTTTCCTGTAACCAAGGGTGAAACCGCGGTTTAAACCGGGGTGCTAACTCCTCTAATTTATGGATGGAGATGGGAAGCGATAAGCTGGGTGTATGTTTACCGGGATTATTGAGCAGACGGGGACGATTGTCGGGTTGAAGGATCTGGGTCCGAGGCCCGGTGGGGTGAAGCGCCTTACCGTGGCTGCGCCCGGCGTTGCGAGGCGGCTGCGGGAGGGGGATTCTCTGGCGGTTTCGGGGGTTTGCCTAACTGCGCTGGAGGTGAATCCTGAGTTTTTTCATGCCGATCTGGCTGCGGAAACGCTGGCGCGGACTTCGCTCGGTTCGCTCGCTGGCGGGTCGCTGGTGAATCTGGAGTTGCCTACGGCGGCGGGTGCTCCGCTAGGTGGGCATATTGTGCAGGGGCATGTGGATGGGACGGGGACGCTGGTTTCGCTGGAGCCGGTGGTGGCGAGGGATGATCCCGACTTTAATCACGAGACTACGGACTGGTGGCTTACGGTGCGGGTGCCGGAGCATGTGCGGCGGTTCATGGTGGAGAAGGGGTCGGTGGCGATTGAGGGCATCAGCCTTACGATTGCCGATTCTGATGCGGAGACGATCAGGATTGCTGTCTTGCCGCTGACTTACTGGCGGACGAACCTGCATGCACTGAGGGCGGGTAATCCGGTGAACATTGAGGCGGATGTGCTGGTGAAGCTGGCTTATGCGCGGATGGATGCTGAGGCGAAGCCGGCGCTTGAGCTGACTGAGAGCTGGCTGGTTGCCAGCGGGTATTGAGGGGGGCCAGCGCGTAGCTCTGATATCCCACCCTTGACGCAGTCCCATCGTGTCAAGGGTGGATTTACCGATATCCGCCGCCACGACTCTCACACTCCGGAACCGCCCCAAGCCACCCCTTGTTATCATCAAGACAGCCACGCGCGAGGTTTTCCACCCTTAATGTCCACCGCTCCCACAGCCGCAAAAGCCGGAATGCCCGTAGCGGTTACCTCTGAGCATGAGCTCTCTCTCCATCCCGCCCCCGGCGCCACCGCCACCCTAATAGGCGACCTGCGCGAGCTGTTCAAATTTAAAGTCACCGCGATGGTCCTCGTTACTACCTGGGCCGGCTTCTATCTCGGTTCCATGAACTCCGGCATCTCCAGTTTCCAGCGCGGCCTCCTAGAAACTCTCGTAGGCGTAGCCCTCGTCTCCGCCGGCGCCAGCGCCCTCAACGAAGCCCTCGAACGCAAATCCGACGCCAAAATGATCCGCACCGCCAATCGCCCAATCGCGTCGGGCCGCATTTCTCTGACCCAGGGTCTGATCCTCGGCCTGGGAGCGGTCGCGCTCGGAGGTTTCTGGCTTCTCTACACGACAAATTTGCTGACTGTCGGCCTCGCCCTGATGACCGTCTTCACCTACGTCGCCATCTATACCCCGCTCAAGCGCGTCACCACCCTAGCTACCTTCCTCGGAGCCTTCCCCGGAGCCGCCGGCCCGCTTCTGGGCTGGACAGCCGCTCGAGGCCAGATCGAGTGGCCCGGCGTCGCCCTCTTCGCGATTCTCTTCGTCTGGCAGTTCCCCCACTTCATGGCGATCGCCTGGCTCTACCGCCAGGACTACGGCCGCGCCGGCATCAAGATGCTCCCCGTGGTCCAGCCAGACGGCCTCTCCACCGTCATCGAGGCCCTCGTCTACGCCGTCATCATGATCCCCGTCAGCCTCGCCCCTTACTGGCTCCACATGGCCGGCATCACCTACGCGATCCTTGCCACAATTCTCGGACTCTTCTATCTCGGCTATACCATCCGCTTCGGCCGCATCCTCCGCGCCACCAGCGAAACCCAAAGCCGCATGTTCGCCCGCGACCTGCTGAAAGTAAGCGTCATCTATCTGCCTCTCCTCCTGACCGGCCTGATGCTCGCCGCCACAATGAAGTAAAGTCCCTTAAAGAAAAATGACTACGCAAACTCGAAATCTGCCACAAAATTCGCCATCTGGCACCGGTCCGGCCATCGCCGCCATCATCGGCATCAGCATCGCCGCTTCGCTTTTCCTGCTCTGGCTTATCTACTTCCATCCCGCAGCCGATGCCGGCGGAACACGTTTCACCTTCCTCCCGGCCCTCAACGCCCTCCTGAATGCACTGAGCGCCACCGCCCTGCTCATCGGCTACACCTTCATCCGCGCCAAACGCATCAGTGCCCACCGTGCGTCGATGATCACCGCCTTCGCCTTCTCAACACTCTTTCTGGTCAGCTACATCCTCCACCACGCGCTCCACGGAGATGTCCGCTACCCCCTCCACGCCGCTTTCCGCACCCCCTACCTCTGGCTCCTCGCCAGCCATATTCTGCTGGCAATCATTGCCCTGCCCATGGTCCTGACGACCTTCTTCTTCTCCCTCAGCGGACGCATCCCCATGCATCGCAAAATCGCCCGTTGGACCTTCCCCATCTGGCTCTACGTCTCCGTCACCGGCGTCATCACCTACGCCATCCTCCACCTGGCATTGGGATAGCCCGATGCCCCGCGACGAACAGCCCGACGACGGCACTATCCAACTCCTCCGCGGCGGAGGCCTGATCCTCGCGATCGGCGTAATTTCGTTTCTTCTACTGCTCACCGTCCTCGGCGGCGTAAGCGTAGAAGGAGCCCACTCCAACCCCGGCTGGCTAGCCCTCATCGTCGCCGCCATGTGCCTCCCCTTCGGCCTGATGCTGTTCGCCCTGGGCGTAGCAAAATGGCTCCGCAACCGCAGCCTCTCCCGCAAACCTTAGCCCGACGCCTTCGATCCAGTTTCATCGCGCCAAGGGCGGCTTCCTGGAACCACTCCTACCCCCTCTCTGCTATCCTTTTCCTTCAAACCACGGAGCATCCAATGGCAAAAAGCGTCAATAAAGTCATCCTTCTCGGCAACGTCGGCAAAGACCCCGAAATTCGTTCCACCGCAGGCGGCAACATGGTCGCCAACTTCACTCTGGCCACCACCGACCGCTCCAAAGACCCGCAGGGAAACTGGCAGGACCGCACCGAATGGCACAACCTCGTCGCCTTCCAGCGCACCGCCGAAATCGTGCGCGATTACGTTAAAAAAGGCCACAAGCTGTACATCGAAGGCAAGATCCAGACCCGCAGCTGGGACGACAAGGAATCCGGCCAGAAGAAATATCGCACAGAGATCATCGTCAACGATCTCTCCCTGCTCTCAGGCCGCGGCGAAGAAGGCGGAGGCAGCTCCAGCGGCTACAGCCAACAGCGCAGCAGCAACACCGCCAGCTTCGACCAGCGCCCCGCAGGCGGCCAGGACGAATACGCCAGCACAGAAATCACCGACGACGACATCCCCTTCTAACTCCCCTGACGGTCGCGGGTCAGTTTGAATCCACAGTTTCCGGAGGCCGACAACCCGGAGGTACCCGTATCAGTCAATTGAGGGGCGTTTGTGTGGACTAATCCTGGCCTCTGGTCCAAGCTCAATGAGCGCGTTGGGCTGTTAGCGTCAGTTGAGAGTCCCTTGGTTTACTCTTGAACCGACTCGAATAGAATTGCACGGAAATCGTCGACCTACTCATCGTTTGCTCCCGCTACGACCCACCAAAGGCGGCCCCCAACGTTTGGTGTATCCAATGCCAAACGGTAGGTTGTACCCCGGACGCAATCAAGCTAGCGATCGCACCCTCCGTAATGTTGCGAATGGTCTTGCCGGCTTGGATTAATACAGTAGAATCTGTTTCGCCTTCCAGCTCTGTCTGAATAACCTGCAGTTGATTCTGTGCTCTATGCAATTGACGTTCGCCAAGATTCAGTTCCCCGATGTGTTTCGTCAATTCCCTGACAAGCCGTGATAGATCTTCCGGCGAAACGCCAATGCTCGCGGTTTGCTGGATATTCTCGCTGTTCTGCGCAATGTTTCCTACTGGCGCATTGAAGATGTTATGGACTATTGGTTGCAATCTCTCCGGCGGTACTGGGATAACATTAGGTCCCGCCTCGCCGGCCTCAGGGTTCTCGCGTTCAATCCTCAGGGCAAAGTCCAAGAGACGATTTCTTACAATATCCAGAATTCCGACGAGCCTGGAAGGATTGACCTCCTGCCAGGCCCGAAGACATTCATAATCATTCGTTCCTTGGGCTCCATATTTAACCGCTAAGGCCTGTGGCCAAGCAATGGCCAAATTGTCCTTTGTGGCTAGATCGGCAATCATTGCTATTGGCTGGTTGAGACGGCACTCTTTTCCCCAGGCCTCGAATTCTTCAGGGAGAAATGATGTCAATATTTGGAAATTATTCCAAGTCCTAAAACCGTCGGTCAATTGTGCTTTTGCAACGATTGGCACAACTCGATAAGAAGGCAGATTCTTTGTGTCGTCATATCCATTTAATTCATGGTCAACCCAATACTCAAATTCAGGATTCCGCAGCCTTGCGGCTAGGATCTTGGCTTTTCGTAAGAGAGTGGATATGTCAACACCTGAATCAGTCGCGCCTGTCTGAATCTCCCGGAGTAGGGTCATATTGAGTCTTCCTAGCTTAATTGGCTCTGCCTGTAACTCTAGATGGTTCGCCCGAAAACGGCTATAAGCTGATTCCGAAGGAGATGCGGCTGACGTTGTTTGGCCGTCTCGGTTCATGCAAAATCGCCGAGCCACTCATCGAGTTCAGATTAGGAACAAAAAGTAGGCATGTGAGAAGTGATCTGTTGTTTCCACCTCACGGGCCATCGGAAACAGCAGATTCAAACTGACCCGCTACCGATAAGCCAATCCGATTGACTTATCCTACTTACGCTCCCTATACTCCACCCGACAACAAGACTCATCCGCGTCTGCTCCCCGGCATCTTCGCGATTCTCTGCCCAGAGGTTATCCATGCACGTTTCCCGCCTGCAGAAATTGACCATCCTTGCGCTCACAGCGGCCATGCCTTCCACCCTGCTCGCCGACTACACCTACCAGGAGACCACCCAGATCACCGGCGGCTCGATCGTCGCCATGATCAAAATGGCAGGCGCTTTCAGCTCCCAGGCCCGTAAGGCAGGCGATCCCGTCGTCTCCAGCGTCTACATCAAAGGCAACCGCATGGCCAAGGTCTCTCCTGACAGAATCGAGATCATCGACCTCGACAAAGAGACCATCACCAACATCGACACTATCAAGCACACCTACACCGTCATCACCTTTCAGCAGATGAAGGACCAGCTTGCCAAAGCTCAACAGGAGATGGAAAAGAAACAGGCCGAGCAACCTGCCGCCACCCAACCAGCCAAGCCCGACGCGAACGATGTCAAGGTAAGCTTTGACGTCCACGTACGCAACACCGGCGTGGCAAAGCAGGTCAGCGGCCTGTCCGCCGATGAAGCCATCCTGACCATGATGATGAACGCCACCGATCAGAAGAGCCAGCAAACCGGCACCATGGCTATCACCAACGATATGTGGCTTGTCCCCGAAATTCCCGGCTACAGCGAAGTGCGCGACTTCTATATGCGCATGGCCACAAAGATGGGTGTCATGACTCCGGGAAGCGGCCTGGACTTTAGCAAGTTCCTGGCGCAGAACCCCGGTGCAACCCAGGCCCTCGATAGCATGGGCAAAGAGATGCAAAAAATCAAGGGAGTGCCCGTCATGCAAGTCATGCGCATGGGCACGACCACGGACGGCAAGCCGCTGCCGGCCGCCTCTGAGGCGCCGCTTCCCGCCGCTGCCTCTCCTGCAATGCCCAGCGCGAGCGACGTAGCCAAGCAAAGCGCGGCCTCAGCGATCACCAGCCATTTCGGCCTGGGAGGCTTCGGTCACAAGAAGTCCGACCCGCCGCCGCCCGATCCAAACTCCAAACAGAATGCAGCCACACCGACCAGCGCAGTTCTAATGGAGTCCCAGACCACCGTCTCCAACTTCTCGTCCGCGCCCGTCGACCCATCGCACTTTGAAGTGCCAGCCGGCTACAAGCAAGTCCCGCTGCAATCGGATAACCGCTAACCCCAATCTCGCTTTTTTGGGGGGACGAATGGTACCAATTTGACTCTACTGCTGACTGGCATCCATAACCGCCCCAGCATAAGTCAAAGCTCCCGTTTCTCGCTCCCGAATCAAAAACACGAAGGGACGATTCAGCTTCAGATAAAAAGGCTCAGGAGCCGACATCAACCCTCCAATCACGAGTCCGGCAACGCTTTCAGAATCGCCTTGAATGCCCTCCCGGTTTACCAATAGATCGACTGACTGTTTGAATTCCTTAACCCGCGACTTTGGCACACTCGCAATCGTTCCGAGGTCCTGAAATATCTCCTTGACTCCTATCTCTTCGAGCGGAGCTTGAACATTCTGTTCGGCATGTAAATGGAACGTGGGCATCGTGACCACCCCCACCCTGCGCTGATACGCAACTGATCCCTTATCCATTTCCGAGAGCAGGGCAGCCTCGACGTCATGAACGCTCTTTCCCTCAATTGGTAACACCACCGTCATCGTGCCGCTATAACACGGCAACTCGACAGCCTCAAAACGATCCGTCTTCCTGTAGTTGTACTGGCGAAGCTCGCTGTCCTGCATCTCGACCTTGCTCTTGGCGCCGTGCTCGGGTTGGAAGTCACCAGGGTGCGGAACGGACATTGAGAAGGTGTTCCCCTCCCAGATCATTCGCACATGCATCGTAGAACGAAACAGCACATTTTCATGTCCGTTCAATTCAGGCGTATTTACCTTGAGGTCTGCAAATTTTTGGGCGACGGGATTCGTCTTCACAGGCAAAAACTTCACACCGAAATCTTTAGTCGCAACGTTAATAAAACGAGCGGAGAACGGGGGCCTACCAGCGTTCGCCGTTTGATACGCAATAGAATTACTGATCCACGCGCTTTCCACCGTCAACCGCCTCTGATTCACTCTCTGATTCTTCGATGCAGTTGCGTTCGATTGCCTTTCCGGTACTTCGAAAGCGGCCACCAGCATGCGGCTCGCAACTGAGATGTGAGGGTACCCGCCCCAACCAAACGCCGCACCGAGTTCTTGCTGAGTCTGCTCATTGTCAGACTGGCTCTGAATCGCGGCTAGCATCAGCGTTACGGGAAGTGCAGCGATCACCGTGTTCCGGTCGGGCTGTCTTGCCTGCAGTTCGAGTAGCAGCTTCCTGCCAAGAACTTCGTTCCCGCGAACCAGCTTTCCGAGAGACGATCCGGGATCGTCCTGAGCCGGCAGACTAATCGTGCCGAGGATAGCGAGAGCCATAGGCAGAAAACAGCCGGCTAACTGTGCCGACCAACCTGATTTCATTGAAACCTCGGTACAAAGGCGACTTAAATCTCGCCCGAACTTTGACGTTAACTACGGATATATTCATTCAGCTTACTACTTCGGTACCCGCTCTTCTTAACTCCCCTGCCTCGGCAACCCCGCCACACGACCTTGCGCATGACTAAGCCCGCGCGCATCGAGATATGCGGCAACCGTTATCGCGCTGCCTTCAGCGTCAGCCAATGCTACATAGCCATCCGGCCGCACGAGATAGGCCGCATCGCGCCGTAAGCCCTTTTTGCTCATCTCCTGACGCCACGTGAAAACCTGCAGCGGCAACCCTCGCGCGTCGCACGTGGCCCGCATCCCGGCAGTGGCTTCTCCATATACATGTACCTGCCAATCCAGCGAAGTCAGCGGCGCGAAGTTATCCTCGCATTCACCATTCCCATCTAACTTCACCCAGGGCAAACGGTCGCCGCCATGAACCTCTCCCGCAGTCCCTTCGCTCAAACTACTCTCACGGTAATTCACAGCCGTCTGTGATACCGTGCGAAACAGAAAACGCCTCACTACCTTAAGTGTGGACAATGGTCGAATCAAAAGCGGCACGATACGCAATCGCATCAGCCGCGCCATCGCTCCCTGACTCGTGACAACCGTGAAGGCCTGATCGGTCGTTGCCACCAGCCGCCGCGCGAATGCAATTCGCTCCGGCTCGTAGCTGTCGAGGAGCGATGCATTCCCCCGCCCTTGCAGAACAGCCGCAAGCTTCCAGGCAAGATTCACAGCATCGCCGATACCAGTGTTCATGCCCTGCCCACCAACAGGACTATGAATGTGGGCAGCATCCCCCAGAAGAAATGCTCGACCCCTTGCGAAGTGATCGGCGACCCGATGGTGCACTCGATAGGTTGAGAACCAGTTCACGCGTTTGATATCGACGCGTATCCATTCGAGCACTTGCTTGCTCACGTCATTCCATGTCAGATCCTGATGTTCGTGTTCAGCTTCGTCGCGCACCGTCCCCACAAGTCGAGCGCGCCCCGCGCCATCCAAAGGAAACATAGCAATAAAATCGGTCCTGTCTAACGCAACATGCAGTTCGCCGTTCATCGTTTCTCCGCTGGCATCCACGTCAGCGACATAGAAAACATGCGAGTACGTCCCACCAGGAAAGCCAACCTCCAGCGCGCCGCGCACCGTAGAGCGTGCTCCATCGCAGCCTGCAATGTAAGCAGCCTCGCATGTTTCCTCCGCACCATCCGGCCGCTTCAGGCGCGCGAGCACTCGACCATCTTTATCCTCGAATTGCAGCAGTTCCGTGTTGCGCTCGACGTGGACACGAGCCTCGGCTAAGCGATCGACCAGCAACAGCTCGTGTTCATCCTGAGGAAATGTCAGCGTAAACGGATAAGGGCTGATGTCCGCACCAATATTGCCGATGACAGCGTGCGCCACCTTCTTTCCAGCCACCCAGAGATTCACCGCAACAGCCTGCCATCCGCGCTCAACCACAGCATCAGCAATGCCGATTTGTCTGTATAGTTCGAGCGTTCTTGCCTGCACGGCCAGAGCCCGCGATGTCGTCCCTGGCTCAGCTGTCTTGTCTACGATTCGTACGCGTACTCCCAACCGCGACAGCCATAGAGCCAACACCAGGCCAGTCGGGCCTGCTCCTACGACCAAAACATCCGTGCTGGAAACAGGAGATGAGTTCATATTCAGGCTCGCTCTAAATCCAGGCTCGCTCCAAGCCGAGCAGGGCTTCCGCACCCTTTTCAAATTCTTTACGGCATTTTAGCTAACCTTGCCTCTATGTTGGCTCTACACTCCCGGCCAA
>Ga0206936_1232_pt2 | contig 12574 bp, 9 predicted proteins | sample Alteio_BWOrgHeat_14_FD_152922 | JGI IMG/M metagenome (GOLD analysis project Ga0206936, IMG submission 152922) | Enriched cells from forest soil in Barre Woods Harvard Forest LTER site, Petersham, Massachusetts, United States -... | ecosystem: Environmental > Terrestrial > Soil > Temperate forest > O... | reverse complement strand
GGTGCTGGGCGACAACATCTTTCACGGGCAGACGCTCGGGTCGCTGCTGGCGACGGCAGCGAAACGCGGCTCCGGAGCCACGGTGTTTGCGTATCCGGTGCATGATCCGGAGCGGTATGGCGTAGTGGAGTTTGGCGCGGATGGCAAGGCGATCAGCATTGAAGAGAAGCCGAAGAAGCCGAAGTCTCGCTATGCGGTGACGGGGATCTATTTTTATGATGCTTCGGTGGTGGAGATTGCGGCGAATTTGAAGCCGTCCCCACGAGGCGAGCTTGAGATTACGGATGTGAACCGGCATTACCTGGAGGCGGGAACGTTGCATGTTGAGGTGATGGGCCGGGGTATGGCGTGGCTGGATACGGGGACACATGACTCGCTGTTCGAGGCCGGGTTGTTTATCAAGACGATTGAGCAGCGGCAGGGGTTGAAGGTGGCGTGTCCTGAAGAGATTGCTTACCGCAAGGGATGGATCGACGGTGAGCAGCTTCGCAAATTGGCAGGCCTGGCGCAAAAGAGCGGTTACGGAGAATATGTGCTGTCGCTGCTGGACGAGCCGTTTGTACTTTCGACGCAGGAGGGACTGCTTTGAACGTGATTGAGACTTCGCTGCCCGGCGTGATTGTGCTGGAGCCGCGATGCTTCCGCGATGAGCGGGGCTTTTTCTTTGAGACCTACAATGAAGCCTCTATGGCCAGGCTCGGATTACCAACGGAGTGGAAGCAGGACAATTTTTCGCTTTCCAAACGAAATGTGGTCCGGGGCATTCATTACCAGATCGGCGAGCCACAGGGAAAGCTGGTGCGAGTCGTGGTGGGCGCCGCACTCGACGTTGTCGTAGACCTGCGGCGGAGTTCTCCGACGTTTGGTCAGCATACGACGATCGAACTCAGTGGAGACGGATCGCGGATGGTGTGGATTCCGGAGGGATTCGGGCACGGATTTTCGGCCCTCACCGATACGGTGGCGCTCAGCTATAAAGTGACGGACTACTACTCTCCGAAAGCGGAGCGAACAGTCTTGTGGAACGATCCGGCGCTGGGAATTGATTGGGGAGTGTCGGAGAACGAGGCGATTCTTTCGGCCAAGGATCGCGCGGGGTTAACGCTGTCGCAGGCGGAGCTCTTCGACTGATGCCGAGACGAGTCTTATTGCTGGGAGCGGGTGGGCAGCTTGGCCTGCAACTAAACAAGCTGCTTAGCTCGACGTCGGTCGAAGACTTCGAGCTGACGGCATTGACGCGTGCGCAGTTGGATTTCAACGATCCAGATGCGCTCAGAGCGGCGATCCGGAAGGCCAGGCCTGAGTTCGTCATCAACGCAGCAGCCTACACAGCCGTGGATCGCGCGGAGCAGGAGCAGGAATTGGCGCGACAGGTCAATGCGATCGCGCCGGGGATCCTCGCCGAGGAGCTGGCGCAGGTCAGCGGATCGGACGCCTGGTTCATTCATTATTCGACCGACTATGTCTTTGATGGATCGGGAGAGACGCCGTGGCGAGAGACCGACGCGACTGGGCCTTTGAATGTCTATGGGCAAACCAAGCTCGATGGCGAGGCTGCGATTGCAGCAACGGGGTGCAAACATCTCGTCCTGAGGACGAGCTGGGTCTATGCCGCCGACGGGCGGAACTTCCTACATACCATGCTACGGCTGGGTCGCGAACGGGATCGATTGCAAATCGTGGACGATCAGATTGGCGCGCCTACTTCGGCGGAGGCTATCTCGGCGGCCACGATGGCGATCCTGCGGAAGCTGATGCACGGGGGCGAAGGACAAGAGGCTGGCGGGGTCTACCATTTGACTTGCGGCGGAGAGACGAGCTGGTGCGGTTTCGCGCGGGCGATCTTCGAGGCATTTCAATCGCAGCAGGCGCCGCCGGAAGTGACGCCAATTCCAACCGAGGCCTATCCTACTCCTGCGCGACGCCCTAAGAACAGTCGCCTGGATTGCAGCAAAGTTGAGGCGGCGTTCGGCGTTCAAATGCCATCGTGGGAAGATGCCCTGAACGAAGTAGCAACTGAGGTGCGCGCGCGGTCGTGATCAGGATCGCCAGCGGCGGGCGGAATCAGGAAGTCTTTCTTCGCGGGTTTTGGCTGCCGCGCCAACCGGCCGTTCCTGCGGATACCCTGGATTTCGTATAGCCTACTTCGACTTCCGTATCGGTGGTGGACCAGATGGTCATTCCTCCGATCACCAGAAGCAGAGGCAGGATCATGGAGCTATTCAAAAGGCTGTCGATGGCCGAGATGAGCACCGCTGCCGACAGCGTGTGACGCATGTTGGTGTAGCCTACGTCGGAACGAGCCAGCGGGAACCAGACAGCGCGGAGCACAGGAATCAGGAGCAGCGCCTCGAGAGAAATGAGGCCGACGCTGCCGTACATGCCAAAAACCAGCAGCCACAGGCTCCATGGCCGTTCGAAGCCTTCGCGCCACCAATCCCATTGCCCGTAGCCGAGAATGGGTTCGTCGAGAGCAGTCTGGATGTGGCGTTCGTCCTGCGAGAGCCGCCAGCCAAGGGAGCCTTTGCCGATGCTCCTGAGGTAACTGTCGACTGAGTGAGCAACGGGGTTTTGCTTCATCAGGTCGCGTACTGAGACGAGGTTGGCGATACGGAACGCCGCGAAAGCCAGGATTCCGACTACTAGCACGACGCTAACAGTGCGGGAGAGATGGCGCGGATCAACGAAGACGAATGGCGCGAGTACCAGCAGCAGAATGATCGCTCCGGTGGACTGACAAAGGATCGTGGTCACAAACAGCGCGACTGCCACGGCCAGGATAGGAATTCCCAGGACGGATTCGGCTGCTTTACGTCGCCAGAGCCAGAGAGCAATGAGGCTGGCTGTCGCCATCCATATGCCAAGCTGGTTGCCGTTTTCGAGGAGGCCGATGGGCCGGTAGCCGATGAAACGCTCTTGTCCGTTTGTCTGAAATGGTTGATAGCCATAGAGCCGCGCGTAGATCTGTGGTCCTTTGAAGATTTCAAAGATGCAGAAGGGGATGTAGGCGAGGCCGCCGATTACGAATGCCCTGGCAGCAAGCCGAAGCGACTGGGTGTCTGTGAAGTAGAGGCGGCCAATCAGATATGGACTGCCCCATGCGAGCAGCTGGTAGATCTCGCCAACACAGCCTTCGGCGAAGCTGTCGGGGTTCGCAATGGCGGACAACAGCGGCGCGATCAGCCACATTCCCATGGCAAGGTCCCACACAGTCAGGCGAAAGCGCTTGAGGCTGGATCGGTCGAAGATGAGGACGCAGAGGATTCCAGCGAATCCGATAATTGTCGCCTTGGTAAGAAAGTAATCGGATTCGAGGGCGGTGCCGAGAATCCAATATGGGAAGGAATCATCTCCTGGAGAGACGTAGTTGGCAGCGGGAAGAACGGCCCATCCCCCAACGAAATTGATGAGCAAAGAAACTCTAGCGGGGAAGCGACGAAATATCAATAGAATGAAGGGAACCCACGCAAGCAAAACGATTAGTGGGACGAGATTCATGAAGACACCCACAGATCGAGTGAGGCCTCGATGGGGAACTCGACTGCCATCATCCAACAAGTAGAGCACAAATCATGCTTTGGACTGCTCATGGGTTTTCCCCGACGCGCATATTGGGACTCACCTCCTATACCGTTTCCTTTCTGGTATGTACCGTTCGCTGGTTGAAGGGCAGCCGGGTAAAAGGCGCGAAGAAGCCTCGCGGACGTTCTTTCGCGTGGCTTGCCTTTGTGCAGGCGCTGTTGCTTGGGGATATTTACTTTGAGTGGCGATGGAGTTTGCATGACGTTTTTGTTCGCACAGCGGTTGCACACGGCGTCTACGGAGAACGGAGAGGTCCTCAAGTATGGGCGTTGGCTGCGCTATTAGTTACTTTGCTTTGTTGTGCGGTTCCGGTTCTGTATCAATTTGGCCGGAGACGCGGATTTGCATTGGCGCTGGCGGGAACGCTGCTTTCGGTAGGGCTTTGGTGTGCTGAGACGGTCTCTTATCATTTCACTGACCAGATTCTCTTTTACAAGCTGGGTGACGTGATGCTGGTCGGCCTCCTGTGGGCTGGCACGGCGATCATTACTTGTTCCGGGGCGTGGATAGATGGCTGGGCGTCCAAGCCGCGCGCGAGAGCTGTCTCCCGCCGGGGCGCATCTGAATAGGGACTTTTTAATCAAACTTCCACGGGCGCGGCGGAGACGCGCGTCCGCCATTTGTGTCTTCCCAGGCCTGATGCATGAGGCGAACGAGATTGCGACTTTGCCGGACTCGTTCCTTCCTCTGCGGATCGCTGCTCAGGCTGTTGCGGACAGCGGTCATATGAAAGATGGCAAGCTCAAGCATCTTGATGCCCCATGCGCCGGCGCCGTGATGTTTGCGGTAGTAGAGCAAGGTGCTGCGCATACGCCAGCGGATAAGCTGTGCTCCGGTGGACGACATTTCCAGTGTCTTGATCTGCCGCGATGATTCACCGCCAACATGAACCACGACAACGTCAGGCCAGTACATGATCTTGTGTCCCGCGTCCTGGATACGGCGGCAGAGATCAACTTCTTCGGAGTAGAGGAAAAAGTCGGGGTCGAAGAAGCCAACTTTGCGCAGAGTTTCGGTGCGAATGATGGAAAACGCTCCCGGCACCCAGTCCACTTCGGCTGGTTGCATCGGGTTTGCCCAGGTACGATCAAGCCGGCCGAAGAAACGCGATTTTGGGAATCTATGAGCAAGCCCGGAGGCCACGAGAAATTCGGAGAGAATGCCGGGGAACATCCTTGCGGATGGTTGCAAGGAAAAGTCGCGGCCAACGAGGCGTCCGCCGGCCAGGCCTACGTCCGGATGCTTGTCCATGTACTGGACCGAGAGTTTGAGCGAGTCGGGGCAAAGGAAAGCGTCGGAGTTCAGCAGGACAACGTAACGCCCTTGTGCGAGTTCCATGGCAACGTTGTTGGCGGCGCCGAATCCAAGGTTTACCTTGCTGCAAACCAAATTGACGTGAGGGAACTCCGTTTCGACCATCTCTGCGGAGCCGTCGTTCGAGTTGTTATCGACGACGAAGATCTCAAGGCGGAAGTCACCTCGTTCGCGTTCGACTGATTGCAGGGATTCGCGCAACACGTCTCGAGTGTTGAAGGAGACGATGATCAGCGACATATCGAACGGATGGGCAGAAGGGTCGCCGGGGATCATGGAATCGAGCTTATCAATCTTTTCAAGCTTATCAATTACCGGGATGGACGTAGCATTCATAGGCGAACGTCCTGACGGTTTGTTGAGTTCCATGACCTCGAGCTGAGATTCAGTATCCACAGTAAAATTCCCGTATTTTCTGGTTATCTGCTGCAGGTTTCGATGGGTCACACCGAGGCCATGTCTACGCTATGGCGTGACAAGAGCAAGGAGGTTTTTGTGACAAGAGACTGTTGCTCTTGGCCCGTATCGCGCGAGACTCGTGTAGCTATGCGTCTCTCGCGAATACCGCGTCCTGGTCACTTGTCTGCGTGTTGCGCCGGTCGAAAGAAGACGTGGAAGCAGCGGCGGGACGCGCAGGTTTTCTGGTCGGCTTCCACCACTCCTGAAGATTCACTCGATCGGTGCGAAGTTCGAATTCACGGAGATCATGTTTCAGAGCTTCTTCGGCGCGAGCCGGGTTAACTTTGTTGACGACAGCGGCAGCTCCCGCGACGCCCAGGCGTTCGAGCAAGCGTGCAGCGCGAGTTAGCCAAACCTTCTTCGTCTTTCCAGCCTCGGAGACCAACACGGTTACATCTGCCATTCGGGCTAGGTACTCAGACTCAGCCGAGATCAGAATCGGAGCTGCGTCGATCAAGACAATATCGTAGTCAGCGGACATGTTCTGGAAACTCTCAAGCACGAAGCTGTTCCATGGAGCAACGCGGGCCGGCAAGGTCTGAGTCTCAGGCTTGATGGTTCGTAACTCTGTCGTCGAATTTGAAGTGACGACGGTTCCATCGGCGATGTTCACGGGACGTCTCTGGAGGTCTGTGCCGAAAGTGACAAAGGCTACCGGCTCAGAGTTCCCCGAGGGATCGATTACCAGCGTTTTGCGGCCCAGTTTGGCGAGCATGCTGCCCAGGTTCTCAATAATGGACGTCGTGCCTGCGCCCGAATTCACTGCAGTGATCACGAACGTTCGGGCGCCCGAGATGCGTGCGGCATGATCGACTCCTGCAGCGAGACGTAGAGCGCATTCGTCGAAGATAACCTGTGTGACTTCGCGATCATCGAAGAGCATTCCGATGGGAGCGAATCCGAGAACTGTCTCCACATCAGAGGCGGTGTAAATGTGCGGATCCAGGAAGTCCAGGACTACAGCGGCTAGAGCTCCCATGAAGATCGACAGCGGAAACAGAGCAACCAGCAGGATTGCGATCTTGCTCCTCTCCGGCCCCAGCGGAGTGATCGCGGGCGAGAAGAGGTGAACCGATCCAGGGGAACTGCCTTCAAGTTCGAGATTGCTGATACGGTCGTCGACTGCCGCTTCACGCGTCTGCAGGCGATCGAGGTTGGCCTGAATCTCTCCAGCTCTCTGAAGCCGCGGTGCTGCCACGGCTGCCTGCTGGGTACCCTTCTGCAGGTCATTGTTGAGCCGCGACTCTACCATCTGGGCTTGGTTCAGCTGAGTTCGCAATTTCTGGTCGAGCCGGGCTGCAGCCTTGCGTCGAAGGTCGGACTGCATATCCTGCAAAGCTTTGTCGATTTGCGCCAGCTGTTCTTCGGTCTGTTTGCGTACCGGGTTACTCGGAGTAAGGCCAGAGAGCAGGTCGAGCAACTGGGCTCGCTTCTGACTGAGTGAGGTCTTGAGCGCAGACAGACCGGGATCGCTCGCGATCGCCTCGTCCGCAGCGGCATTCAATGCCGAATTAGGTGCTGAAGCGTCGCCGCTGTTCAGCGCTGCAAGTTGTGCTTCGGCCTGAACGCGCTGTTCATGTGCCGTAGTCAGATCCGAATGCAGCTTGGCGTTGTCTTCGTCATAGACGTTTGCGCCCTTGCTGCTATAGGCTGCGACGCCAAGTGCGGTCGTGATCTTGTTCTGCTCCTGCAGCAGGTCGTCGATTTCGGCTTGAACGCGATTGCGCTCATCCTTCAGGGTAGCCAGGCGTTCATCGCGTCCATAGAATTCTTCGGACTTTGCCTTTTCCAGGTAGACAGTTGTGACGGTGTTGACGATGTCCGCCAGGTGCTCGGGACGAGGTCCATTCAGCCCGATCTCGATTTGATACGTATTACCGATGTGCGAAATATCCAGGGACTGCTGCAGCCGCTGTACCGCGGATTGTTCCGTTTCATCGGAGTAGCGCCAAAGGCCCGCGGGCATTCGCCGGATCGCTTCGGCGATGATGTCGTAACGAGTGATCGAGTGAACAGTTTGCTGAATGTAGGAGTCGTACGGGCGTTCCAATTCGCGATCTTCCGTCAACGTCTTGGGAGGAGTCGGCGAAACATAGATGCTTGCGGCGGCCACGTAATTGGCCTTGTGGCGGGCGACAAATGCTAATCCAAGACCCAAAACAAGCAACGTCACGAGAATGGACGTGACCCGGTGCAGCCGAAAACTCTTCAGCACATTGATCCGGAACGGACTTATCCGGCCCGCGGGACGAAGCGGGTACTGAGTCCCGGTCGGATTGGGAGGGGCCGGACTATTCGTAGTGATGTACATGAGTATCGATCCTCGGAGAAGATGTCATTTTTTGCCAGTGCCAAAGGCAGACTGCTAAGCTCTCCAATTTTGCAGTCAGGCAACAGGTGACCGGCTTCGCTCAGAGAGCGCCCGTCAGGGCTGCAATGCTTACCATCGTCGCGATCGGACTGATTCGCTGCAACATGTATGTCGCCTTGTACATACCTGATTTGGGAATGATGATGATGTCGCCGGAGTGGAGCGTAAATTCCTCTTGACCGTTCAGCGACATCAGCTTGTTGTATTGGATGTCGTAGGTCTTGTTTGTCGAGGGCTGAATCACGTGGATCTTTGGATTGAAGCCGCCGCCTTCGCCACAGCAACCGGCTTCGGCAAGGATAGAGGTCAGCGTCGATTCAGGGGCAAGTGGAATGTTGCCACCCCTTGCAACTTCACCCAAAACCGAGACGAAGCGCTCCTTGGGCTGGGGGACATACACAATATCGTTGCGGCGCAGGCGCATATCTGCGAGAGTGTTTCCGCTTACCAGCAGCTTGCGCAATTCAACCTGAACGGCAGTATCATTGCCGCGATAAATGGTGCAGGTCTCCGGAACGCCAGGTCCAACGTTGGTAGTTGCGCCATTGGCAACTACGGTTGGAGAGATCAGGCCAGCGCGGCCGATGGCATCGAGCAGCGTGGGAGTATCTTCGAAGAGAATCTCGCCGGGATGCTGCACATAGCCGATTACGCGAACTTTGTTTGCGCTGTACTTGTCAATGCTGACGGTGACGGTCAGGTTGTTGTAGTACTTCGACAATGTATCGACGATAGCTTTACCCGCGGCGTCACGGGTTAGGTCAGCCACACGGACTGCACCGGCGAGCTTCAGCGTGATCATTCCGTCGGGGCCAACAGCCGTCTTGCCGTCCAACTCGGGTCTTCCAGGAAAATCCAAGGAAATTTCGTCGCCGGCACCGAGCGTGTATTCCGCATTGGCAGCCGGTTCGAAGCTCTCCAGAACCTTTTGATCCCTTACCGTCAGAGCGGGTTCGGCAGGTGACTTAGGCGCAGCAGCAGGCAGAGTCGAGGATGCCGGAACCTGTTCCACGGCAGGCGACTGTGCGGCCAGTGAAGCCGCGCCGAGGCCAAACGCAAGAGCGGCACAGGTAAAATGAAATCCAGACCTCATCGAATCCTCCGGAGAAATGCCTTGCCGGCGCTGTCTGCGACCGGCTTGAGTGTTCGTTAGACACTACTCGCCATCTACCTTCCCAGTATCCGGGACCCATTGGCATGCTTCAATCCCTACAACGTGTTATCCCGCTCTGTTCGTACCCACGCTGCCTTGGCGCTGGACCCCCCGTAACACCCCTGGAATCATCAAAAGCTTGCGCAAAATGTATAGCGGAGCGAGCGCCAGCAGCTTCAGACTTCCGATAAAGTCCGGACCCGCCCAGGCAGTGACAAGCACATGCGCGATCAGGATCGCGAACGAAATTCCGGCATACCAGCGCGCCCATGTCAAAGGAATCGCGAGGGCCAGGAGCAGGAGGAAGGCTCCAAACGCCAGCGGCGCGCCGGTCAGATCGCACAGGGGTTCCACTAAGCGAGGATGTCCGCGAAGAGTCTTCGACATTATCGGGAGCGCCCAGGTACGCGCTGTATGGAGGCGACCACCCTCCCAGCGCGATCGCTGTACTGATTCCCCTGCCCGAGACTCTGGAAAGTCGGCTGAGACGAGCGCATATTCGAGATATCGCACCCGTTCCCCTGCCATGACCAGGTGCAGGTGATACTCAAGATCTTCGACAACGGAGAAGGCGTCGTAGGGAATCGCCTCCAACACCGGGCGTACGATAGCGAATCCATTTCCGAGGATTCCGGCAGAAAGGCCGAGCCGCTCCCGGCCGCGAGGACGGACTACATTAAAGCCGCGAAACGCGAGCGCAGCCAGCCTGGTGCCGGAACGGTCCGTAGTGCTGAACATCTCGTAGCGGCACTGAATGACGCGGGCTCCGTGCGCGAAGGCTGACTGCACAGCTGCTACGGTGTTCGGGGATACGGTAGAGTCCGCATCTACAACCATCACCGCATCGGAACCAACAGCGAGGGCATGTTCAAATCCGTGGCGTAACGCAAAGCCCTTGCCCCTGGCTTCGGGATCGTTGTACTCCAAAACTTCGGCTCCGGCAGCTCTTGCGCGTACAGCGGTCGTGTCGGAGCAGTTGTGCGCCACAACGAAGATCCGGGTAGTCGCAGTTGCAGAAGCGCGAAGGCTGGTAACGCATCGAGCTACCAGCAACTCCTCATTATGGGCAGGAACGATAATCGCCAATTTTGGAACGTCGGTGCCGCTTTGCCCTGTTTCGGTACTGAATTGCTGACGAGACGAAAGAAAATTAGCCGCGGTCACCATCAACAATTCCAGGATCAGCGGAAGTGTTAACCCCACTAGCAAAACGCCAGACAGCGCGAAGAGAAGATGTATCATCGCAGCCAAAGCCCGACCCGAATGGATCGAGTGCGCCGCGAGCCGCGAGACGCACTATCTGCCGACACTTGCAAAGGCTGCTCGAACAAGGGTGGTGTCCTCGGTTTCTCCCCCCCGCTATGATGCTGCGGCACACATCCTGCAGCATTTCCACGCGGACGTCGAGAGGCGCTATCTCCTGCCGATTCGATCCCCACGTCGGGGTAAAGCTTGCCAATAAGCGCTGTTCCGCTTTGGCCGTCCGGTAGAGTGCGTCACTTACCATCGTAGTCGTCATGAAATAGTTATGCAATTGTCCTGCGCGCAAGACCCTTGCCAGATGCGAAGGCAGTTCAGCCAGCCATAACTCTTCATTGCGAAGACGCATTCGGCTCTCCAGAGAGATCAACGATGCCAATGATTCCGGCCCGATGCACCCGGTCTTAGACATGTCGACCACGATGTTCATCCCTTCCAGACACGCGCTTCGACTGCAAGCATTGAATTCTTCGAGTGCGGCTCCGGTCAGATCTCCAACCATGGAAATCAACCTGGTGTTGCCGACCTGCTGGACGCCGATACTTGGTTCAGTGCAGTGCCTTGGCTGAGCGATTGTGGCCGCGAGATAGCCGGGCAGGTGCCGGATCAAACAGAGAGCATCCTTCAAATAGCGAATGGCGAGGCGCCGAGGCTCCTGCAGCGCACGATGCAGCCACTCGAGCCCATGGCTTTGCATCCAGCCCGGAGCGCGCTGCGTGGTTCCTGACAGCATGTCCAGCGACCCACCGACGCCAATGCAGACTGGAACTTTAAGCCGGGTCCGGTGCATCGCAATCCACTCCTCCTGTTTTGGATTGTCGAACGCAACAAGCAGAATGTCGGGGTGCGCCTCTTCGACGCGGCGGAGAATCTCCTCATGATCCATCTTTTCGAGAGGCTGCGGCGGAGGGGAATACCGGCCCACAATTCGCAAGTCAGGAAAGCTCTGCCTGAGCACACGGGCCGCTCTTTGCGACGTGCTTTCACTGGCCCCCAGCAGAAAAATGCCGTAGCCTCGCCGGGCCGCCACATCTGCCAGTCGTTCGACAAGGTCGATTCCGCTCACCCGCTCCTTCAGTGGGGCGCCGATCAGACGAGACATCCAGACGATCGGCATGCCATCCGGAACTACAACATCGCAGGAGCAGAGAATATCCCGGAGGCGTTTGTCTTTAATTGAGTTTTTCAGGAAATCGACGTTGGCGGTCGCTACCTGGTGAAAGGTGCCTTCGCGAACCTGTTCTTCGATGAGGGCGACAGTCTCATCCATGGTTACGTTATGAAACGGAACTCCAAGAACAGCTACAGTGGTGCAGGAAGCATTCAGCATGTTCGCTCCAGGGCCAAATTGGTACAAAATTCACAGCAGGAAGAAGAGAACCGAAGAAGGAGTACATCCTGTTCCCGGTCGCTTCAATTGGGTGAAGCTGATTCCGAGTTCGAGGCGATCTGCTCGCTCCCGACAACGGACTCATGAGTGTGTTGCGAGGTGGTTCGAGGCAATGGCGACTTCATCGTCGACCAGCATCTTGCAAAACAGCCGACAGGATTGCTGTGCACGATCTCCGCCAGATGAAAACGGATCTCTCTCGCCCAGCTCCGAAAGCCATTCACAATTCTGTTTGGAGAAGCTTCGTGTACGCTCAGCATCTTGGCCATACAGTTCTTGCCGGATGCTCGAGGCGCACGTTCGAAGCTTGAGATTCGGATGAATTGCGCTATTCGAGTTCGCACGTTCGCTCCCCGTACTGCGCTTGCAGGTTCGGTAGGGGAGAAAGGGTGTTTCACTCGTATCCCTTGCAATCGGAGCGCCAAATATTAGAAGTTCTTTAAATGCGTCATATCATTGCGCGAGAGGGCTAGATTGTTCCTAAAAATGTTCAACATTTCCCAATTAGTAAGAAGTATTCATCCGAAGGTGCGCGAATCGGCTGAGTGTGCAGACGGTTTATTCAGCTGGTGCGAACGCTGTTTTCAATGACAACTAAACGGGCATGAACGGCCAGGACTAGAGCCGTTATGCCGGTTGGTAACTGTGGGCGGCCGGAGTGGAGGTTACTCGTGTAATCGTTTCGGCAACGAAGAGTCAGATGAGAGACGAAACCATGAGGGAATTGCGTTGCGAAAACCAGCCCACGTATACTCTGGGCACCACAAGGACGATCAAGTGCATAGGCTCACTGAAAAGGTGGGTTGGGGCAGACTTGCCTCAATCTATACAGAAAGAAGCTGGCAGGGTTCCGAATACTCGGATCGCAGGGACTGAATTGTGAGATCAAGATGCGGCACACGGGCTGCTGTTCTGCCCAGAAGGTTGACGGATAGGAAGACTTGGTGGGCGGGCACATAGTTCTGGTAGCGCAGAAGTCGCAAACGCACGAACCGCTGATCCAAAGCCTGGCCGCGGACGCCGCAGATTTGAGTGCCCGTTGAAC
>Ga0206936_1246_pt1 | contig 12710 bp, 17 predicted proteins | sample Alteio_BWOrgHeat_14_FD_152922 | JGI IMG/M metagenome (GOLD analysis project Ga0206936, IMG submission 152922) | Enriched cells from forest soil in Barre Woods Harvard Forest LTER site, Petersham, Massachusetts, United States -... | ecosystem: Environmental > Terrestrial > Soil > Temperate forest >... | reverse complement strand
TTCAAAGTATTTTGGAGTGGGTGGCATGGTAAGCTACAGCACTTTCGGTTTTAATGGATTGGATTCGTTATCTGCTGGTTATCGAAAATCGTTTGATGTTGACCAGGTTACCACTTCGGTGGGAGCAGGTTACACGATGTGGAATTTTTTGTATGGTGTTTATTTCAGGTATCCATTTACAGATAAGTTTTCTGCTACCGCTAAATTATTGGTTGGTTTCACAACTGCGACAACTCCAAGTATTGCAGTTGATGTATTTGACGGAGGTAATGATGATGGTGTTTTTACACAAGAGCCTTGTACGGCTAATTCCTTTGGTTATATGGCAGGGATTGGTCTGAGTTACAAGATTCTTGATTATCTTTCTGTAAATCTTCAAGGCAATTATTCTTCCAGTCAACCGGATTTTATGATTGATAATGTTAATCGTAACAATAATATAGGCAGGTTGTTAAAGGAATATAATCAGCCATTGACTTATATGAATGTTACCTTAGGAGTTTCCTATTTGTTTGGGTCGAAATAAGTTTTTAGTTTTGGTTAGTTTCCGGGAAGTGAATCGTAGGCACTTCCCGGTTTTTTAAACAAATATTAATAATGATTAAATGAGAGAGCATATCCATGACCATAGCCATTCGCATGAGCATAAAACAAGATGGGTAGTTTTCCTTTGCTGTATAACAATGGTAATTGAAATTGTTGTTGGTTTCTATTCTAATTCTATGGCATTACAAGCAGAAGGTTGGCATATGTCGTCGCATGTATTTGCCATCGGACTTTCATGGATAGCTTATATTGTCGCCCGTAAATATTCCGATTCTGAATACCTTTCATTTCATAGGGAGAAACTACTTGCTCTCACAGGTTTTACAAGTGCAATAGTTCTTCAAATCATTGCAGTGATAATGGTTATTGAATCGATAACACGCCTTATTAATCCATTGCCAATTAAGTTCAATGAAGCTATTGTTATTGCTATTCTGGGTTTGGTTGTTAATTCAATAAGTGCAATGCTTCTTCATCATGACCATGAACATACGGATCACAATATAAGGGCTGCCTATTTACATGTATTAGCAGATGGAATAACAAGTCTGGCTGCACTCTTTGCTTTAACAGCCGGAATGTATTTCAATTTATATTTTCTCGACGCCATAAGTGGAATAATCGGATCATTAGTTATTACAATTTGGGCATTTTCATTAATTAAACGTTCAGGCATTGCATTAATAGATTTAAAAAGAATGAAATAGAAATTTATTTAAGGAAATAATAACTTTATTGCATTGAAGTTATTAAATGGTATGTTTTTTTGTATTTTATATATATTTTTCAAGATGAAAGTCAGGCATAGGAACCTGGCTTTCTTTTTTAGTGGTGATTTTTAACATTACAAAAGTCAGATATTATTCCTATTATCTTTCTGATGAAGACTTATTCTAACATTAAGTTCGGTATGTAATATTTCCTCGCGACTTTTTTATGCTGGAAACAGAAAACGTCTTAATGTTTCACTTTTATTATAAAATGAAGTAAGTGAAGCAAGATTTTTCGGTGAATCAGCCCAAAATATATTAACGTATTGGTTATCAATAGGTTGCATAAAAGTTATTTGTTTCACTTCTTTGGAAAGTGAAACATCCATTCGGGAAAATCTGTTATACTCGCCTTATTAATAATTAAAAAATGTAATAATATGAGCTTAAAGAATTCTAAAACTACGACTTCCGGTATGGAATGGAACACCATGCTGGGTCTCCTGACAAGATTAAAACGTGATGGAAAGTTCCGCGAGTATCTCCTGGTCGCAACCGGATGCTATTTTGGTTTACGTATATCCGATTTACTCAACCTGAAGTGGTCAGGAGTTTTAAATGTAGAGGAGTTTACCCTCATGGAAACTAAAACAAAGAAGAAAAGAAAGATTACTATTAATTCTTTCTTGAAGGAAGTATTTCAGACAGTATCACATGAACTTGAAAGACAAGGGAAGTTTAACATCGATGATTATCTTTTCGCCAACCGATGGGGTAACAGGATGTCAGTGCAATATACCAATAAGATGCTGCACAGGATATTTGACCAATACGGAATAAAGGGTTGCGGTTCGTCACACTCGTTAAGAAAAACTTTTGGGAAAAGGGTATGGGAAATGGACAACAAATCAGAACGCTCGTTGGTCTATTTATCGGAAATATTCAACCATACAAGCATAGCCACCACAAAAAGATACATCGGTATCACCGACAGACAGATTGCCGACGTATATCTTAAACTTTAAATGAATCAGAATTTAATTTATGGCTTAACTAATTTCCTGTAACATACAGGAATAATATTTTGAAACCATTTTTGAGTTGCATAATAGAAGTAAATAAAAACTCATATGGCAAAAGAAATTATTAAAGTAGAAAAGGCAATCCATCCCTATTCATATTTAACGAATGATTGGGGACGTCCACAATCAGATTTTAGTGTATCTGATGTTGCGAACGATTACTACGAATATCAGAATGATGGAAGGTCAATAGATGAGATAGAACTTGAATATATGTATCAAGTTGGAGGTCTTAAGGATGGATTAGAATTAATCAATTCCAGTTTTATAGGATTTGACGAATGGATATAAAAAAGTTATAAGGAAATGTCAGGTCAGTTCAAGCAATGGTCATCTGCGATTGTTCGACTTTTAAAGTCTTTCCATTCGGGATGGTCCTCAATGATACCTTCTACCCATTCCCGTAAATACTCACACAAGATTTTATAGGTAAATTCTATTGGAAGGCTCTTTGAGGGAAAAGCCTTGCACCATAATTTTGCTTTGCCGTCATCGTAGCCATCAATTTTCCAAGGAAAGCCAGAAGTCATAAACCTTTCTTCAATGACTAAATAGTTTCCTGATTTCAGAAGGGTATTTTTCAGATAATCCTCAAGTGATGCTTTATCAGAAAAATGGGCATTGATAATTACTCTTATTGCTTCCTTGACCTTAGCACTTTCAACGGCAAAATTCAAATCATCAAGACGAAATTTTACGGAAGGAATTGAATCGGGGTTAATCTGATACCTGATATCGTTTTCTGTTTCGAAAAATGTCACCGAAAAATGTCCCAATTTAGTATATGTTGAATAAATTCCAAGGAAAATCCTTTCGTCTTTTTTTAAATATCTTCTTTGCTTTATCATGATTATTCTGGTTTTGATTTATATATCTCATTAGCAGCAAATATTATTTACGGGGAAACAGGAAATATCCCCGATTACCGTGATCTAATATTTAGGAACAGTACTTATTTTAAGATTAAAAGAAGTTGACCTGTATCAGGCGAAACAATTTCTTACCTCGAGTATAAAATTAGTATCAGGACATTAAACCTGGATTAATCTTTATAAATGATATCAAAACTGACTGTCCATAAATTAAATCTAAGTAACTTGCAGCAAGAAACAAGAATACCCGATGACAAACTTCACGATATGGAAATGAAGATAGACAAATTGACCCCTTTGATTGAACGCATGTTGGCAGAAAGGGAAAGCCTCGATGACTGGATCACCCAAGAACAGGCAATGAAGCTGACTGGCTTGGGAAGGACGAAGCTCTATGAAATGAGGAAACAAGGGCTGTTATCTGCATCCACAATAAGCGGAAAGGAAACATTCTACAGAAGAAGCGATCTGATAGGGATATTGAACAGAAATGAAAAACTCGGAATAAAATAACTTGAGATGGTAAGAAAATCGTTTTCTGTAAAATTGGTGCTTGACGAAAGGCGTAAAAAAAGCGATAAGGAATATCCGGTCTATATGCGTATCCTATTTGATTCGAGGAAAGCGGAAATCTTCCTTTATGAATATGTTGACCCAGCCAATTGGGACAACGGCAGGGTAAAAGTAAAAACTAAATATGATACCTATCTCAATAACAAACTTCAGGATTGTATCAGGCAGGTCAATCTTATTCACATTGAACTGGAATCACAGGATAAACTGATAGACGTCAAAAGCATTAAAGACGCTTTCACTGGAAAGAACCAGACCAAGGAACCCAATATGCTTGAATACTTCATTGCTTACATTAAAAATCTGGAAGACCGTAATGAACACACTCATGGCGTCATTCAGCATTACTATACAACGCTGAATTACCTCACGGATTTTCTTGCCTCAATCAAAAAGAAGGATATTCTTTTGAAGGATTTTACCATCAAGGAATTGCAGAATTTTGAAACATATCTTCTGAGCAAGAAGAATTCATTTCTTCAGAAACCCATTCAGAAGTCGACAGCCATAAAGTATCTCAAGAAGCTAAACACCGTCCTGAACTTTGCCTTCAACAGGGAAGAAATAATCAGGAATCCGTTTCGTCAGTTCAAGATATCCCACCCGAAAACAAACAGGGTTGCATTGACATTGGAAGAACTTGAAAAGATGAGAATTCATCCACTTGCTGACAATCTCAGCCTGAAAAGATGCAGGGATATTTACCTGTTTTCAGTCTATACAGGATTAAGGTTTTCAGATGCGATGGCGTTAACGACGGCTAATGTCCATAAGGATAAGAAGGGTCAGAACTGGCTGTCGGTTTACCAGATAAAGACAAAGGAAAATGTCAAGATACCCCTGATAAAGGAAGCGATGGATATTATTAAAATATACGAACCTGTCAGACTTCCAAGCGGTTCACTACTGCCGAAGATATCCAACCAGAAATTCAATTCCTATCTTCATACCATTGGTTCACTTGTGGGGATTGAAAAAAGCATAACACATCATACCGCAAGGCATACCTTTGCAACATTAAGCCATGCCAGCGGAATAGATCTCAAAACAGTCAGCAGTTTACTTGGGCACCGATCGATAAAGACGACTGAAATCTATGCAAAAATAACGGTGTCGCAGAAGACGGCTAATATGTTGCAGGAAGCATTTTAAAATACATGATATATAAGACACCGATGAACCCATAGGTGAAAATCTTAAAAAAAATATCATTTCTATGAATACAAACACTGATCAGATTAATTGTCGTATGACCGCCGTATATGACGAAAGGCTTTATAAAATGCTGAAATCGTTTCAGGAACGGATGAGAATCTCAGGCGGAAAACATTCGGAAAACATTTATTCATTCATGTACCCAAGCTACGGTGACAAATTTTCTGAGGGAACAAAACTGTTGATTTATGGCAACTGTTCCAGCGGACCTTGTGAACCTACCTTCAGTATTAATGATGTGATAGACCGAAGCATAATCGATAAGGGATATGCGTTTTCCAATACCGATAATTCAAATCCGGCAGGCATTAGTTGGACTGATGAATCTGTTGTTCGTTCATTCTGCTGGAATGTCTGCCGTGAGGTTACAAAAAAGATACATGGAATTGAGCATTGCGAGAATCCTTTGGAATGGTACAGGTATCCAGCATTTTCAAGCCTGTATAAAATAGGAAACGTTAAAGGTGGTCATCCGAGCCAGGACGAATACGAAGCCCAGAAAGACTTCGCCGTGGAACTATTTCTGAGGGAACTCGATGAAATCAAACCGGATATTGTTCTTTTGCTTACAGGGCTTGATTATTCAGATGATTTCATCGGGGCGCTTAGATTGAAGCCGAATATGGAAGGTAAAAGATATGTCCTCGTTTCGGCAAAGGTTAATCAGACTAAGGTTATCATGACCCGATTTTATAAGGCTGGGATTCATCAGAAATGCGTAAACGAAATTATGGATTGCCTTAATCAATTATAAGAAATAAAAGTTAAATTATATATAAACATAAACACTATAGGAAATGAATAAAATCGGAAAATTCGGTTACGTTGAGGAAGTTGAAAATGAAGAAGAAAGGGAATGGAGTCAGAAAATACGACTTCCACTCAGCAAGGCTACATATGACTTTATAAGTGCCGAACGCAATATGCAGTCTGACAGCCTTGAAGATAGGATGCAAATGTTATTTATGATGATGGCAACATTTCAGATAAATCCGAATGACTTTAAAAAGTATCTCAACAGGAAGTGGATGAAATAAAAAAGGGAGCATTTTGAAATGCTCCCTTCTTCATCATAAAAACAATTATTCCTATTTAATTTTCATTCCAAGTTTTCTTGCAATTGGTATGATGACATCTATTTCCTTTTTTGAGATTTGATTGCAAACAGCAATAGTCTTATTGTCTTTCTTCAGTTTAATCAATTCTTCCGGTTTTAAGAAATACCTGTCCCTTGTTTCCGATTTCTTCCTGGCATAGTTGATATCCTGAACCAATCCATACGCATTTATCTTAACAATTGAGTCCGGGAAGATTTCCTTTAAAGATTTAAGGGTAATTGATTTTTGCTTCTCAACGTACAGCCGAACGATATGATATGCAAGTCGTCCTTTTGTAAGGTTTTCCAGTTTGCTTCCGTCAAATTCAAGTTTGTACTTGGTGAAGTCCTTACCGGAAGGTGAAGGGACACTTGTTTCTTCTTCCTTCTCTGGTTTTGCGGGGACGGGTTTCTTTATTGCCCCTTTCTTTGAAGCAACTTCTTTTTTCGGCTCATTTGCCGATACACCGTTTGTAGAATAAACGAAGCCGAATTCCTCTTTTTCCATGATTACTGACTTGTCCTTTTCCACCAATCCTTTAAGGATTTTAAATACCTGTAACTTGTGGACGCCAGTTCCTTCGACAATGGCCTCAACACCTGCTTTTGGATTTCCCTTGAGAAATTCCAACAATTTTTCCTGATTGTTCATCTTTTTTAAATTATTTAAGTTATTAATATTTTTATGTATCCCCTTTATTGACGGGGATTTCAGATAGGCGAGTATAGCGGAAATAATGGAATGGAAAAAGTATTTTCTGAATTTTATCTTGCTGATTTCCAATACATTTATGTAATACGGGAAAAAAAGCAGATTAAAAGGACTCCTCGAGAGTCAAAAATGACACTTAAAGGGCTAAAAATGTATTACTCGGCTATAGCTGTTTCTGACCATTTTCATGCTTTTTATTTCCCTGTTATGCTTCACATTAGGGAGACTTGTTTCATTATTTATCCTTCGTCTCATGATATAACTTTGTAAACAATATCATTCTAATTAAAGGATATTTTTCTGGTACCATTTTTTTTGTTGAGTATTTTTCATCTTCCAGATATTTGATAATATCATTAATATATTTTTGTACTGATATTAATTCAAAATCCTTGTATTTCTTAGGGGAACCATGAAGTATAATTCCTTCCCGTTTAATTGAGTTTGGAAGATGTGTATTACCGAACAGTTTTTTAATTTTTTGTTCGTCAATCTTGAATTTATGTTTAAAATTCTTAATCTTATCTTTCCGATTTTTATTATCGGAAGATGTCTCAATATGTATTATTTGTTTTGTACATGGATGAAAAACCAAAATATCTATCTCGTTTTTATGTCCACCATTTTTACGCGGATTAATTCTAATATTTTGAATTATTAGATACCCTTGAATTGAATAATACTCTGAAATTAGTTCTTCAAGAAAATTCATTAATTAAATATATTTTAATTAAGCATTATTTTTGTATAACAAACTTCCCAATAATAGTTTCTTTATAATTTTTTATCTGATAAAAATAAACCCCGCTATTCCAATTTGAAACATCTATTGTATTGTTACTTTGATAAAATGTTTGAGCATAAACTTCTCTGCCCAAAACATTAGTAATATAAATCGTTTCATTGGTTGTATAAGATGATAAGTGAATATTTAAAGTGAAATTTGCAGGATTGGGATAAACAATAATATCATTATTATTTTCAATCTCATTTATTCCTGTACATGCGTTAACAGTCATCTTTAATGTATCGGTATTACTACATCCATTACTATCTGTATAACTATACACTATTGGATGAATACCAACTCCGGCAGAATCAGGAACAAAACTATTTCCGCTTATGCCTGAACCTGACCAAGTTCCACCTGTAGGTAATGCGAGTAAAGATGCACTTGCCCAATTAATACAAAAAACAGAATTTAAAGCTGAAACAGTTAATGTTGGAAGAGAATTTACTGTCACTGATGTTGGTAGTGAAGTTGCTGAACATCCGTTTCCGCCAGTTACTATTACTGAATAATCACCGGAAGAGGAAGCAATTATGCTTTGTGTAGTAGCATTATTGCTCCACAAATATGAACTGTTTGCACTTGCTGTCAGTATTACGGAATCTCCGTGACAGAATGTTGTTACACCGTTTGGTGTTATGGTAGCAGTTGGTAACTGATTAACCGTGATAGTAATACTTCTACAACTATCAGGTGTTACACATCCTCCTTCACCTCTTACATAATAGGTTGTAGTAGATGTTGGTGAAACAGTAATTGATGTACCACTGCCAACTGAAACACCCCCACAACTGCCACTATACCATTGCCAGTTGGTAGCATTGTTTAATGTACCAGTTGTAATACTAAGTATAGTGTTTTGAGTTCCGCAATTGGAAGATGAAGAAGCATTTATGGAAGGCAATGTAGGACTAATGCAAGAAAAAGTGGAAATAAAATTGCCAATTAAACCGGCACCATATAGATTAGGAATAGTGACCGTAACAATATTAGTAGTAGTATTTATTACACTTACATTATCAGAACCAATATTTACAACATATACGATACTTCCATCAGGAGTCACAGAAACCCCTGTAGGAATAGTTCCGACAGTAATTGTATTTGCAATTATATTAGTAGCAGTATTTATTACACTTACATCATTAGTATATTGATTAGTAACATATACCTTGCTTCCATCAGGAATCACTGATATGCCAGTTGGTCCAGAACCAACAGTAATTGTAGCTGAAACAGTATTTGTGGATGTATTTATTACACTAACTGAATTGCTCCATCCATTAGCTACATATACCTTACTACCATCAGGTGTTACTGAAATACCTTGAGGTCCTGCACCAACTGAAATTGTAGCTGAAACAGTATTGGTACTTGTATTTATTTCACTAACTTTTCCATTTATAGTATCATTATTCGTAACATATACTTTACTACCATCAGGAGTTATAGTTATACCTACACCAACAGAAACAATTGGAATTGTAAATGAAACAGAATTTGTCGTTGTATTTATTACACTTACAGTATTGGAACCTGCATTGGCAACATATACCTTACTTCCATCCGGACTTACACATAAACCAATAGGGTAATTACCAACAGCAATTGTTGCAATAACAGCGTTAGTTGCTGTATTAATTACACTTACAGAATTATCTTGATGATTTGCAACATAAACTTTGGTTCCATCTTGACTTACAGATACACCACTTGGATTATTGCCAACGACAATTGAAGCCGACACGGTATTAGTTCCAACATCAATAACACTGACTACTGAACCATTCCATTCTGTTATATAAGCAGTTTGTGCAGTTGCACTAATTGAAATAAATAGCAGCATTACTGCAATAATTGTAATTGTCTTTTTCATTTTATTTATATTTTAAGTTAATAATGGTAAATAGCATTTATGCTATACCCGCAAATATAGATAAAACTTTTAAATTGTAGCAAATATGCTATGGTGTATCTTCTTTCCAATAGCTCAATTTGCAAAGTGAAAAAGAAATCGGCAAAAAAGAAAAAGAAAAGCACAAGGGTTTTTATCTGGGACGAGGCTGGGCTAAGCGCCTTCGCTAATAATCTCAAAAAGATTCGCATAGAAAAGGGATTCACGCAGGAGTCCTTGGCAAACGAATCGGGGATAGCCATAAGCCAGATAGCGAGGATTGAGACTGTAAAGATTAATCCATCGCTTAGCACCGTTTTCCAGATTTCAAGGACTTTGAAAGTACCTATTTCCAGACTGTTTGATTTCACCCTTCCTAAAGGCGACCCCAACAAAGGGAAGTAAATCCATCCTCGAAATCAATCAGAATTTGCTACTTCTTTTTCGGTTTTGATTTCCGAAATGACTTCGGACCCGCCTGCAATGCCTTTTGTATTTCAAGAAGGTAATACATGTTGTCCAATGTTTTGGGATCGTTGAAGATGTCCTCGCCCTGAATGTTTCTTTGAAGCGTTTCTGTGATGGACTTATTAACCATCCTCAGTAACTTCATGGGTTGTCTGGTTTTAATCGTTATGATAACTTCGTTCTTTTTTACCTTTACCATTTTATATATTTTTGTGAATGCTGCTTATTTTGATTTCCTTATGTACTGACAACTGTAAAATTCCATCTTTTATAAATACATCTATTTTTTTAGTTGAACCATTACCCGGTATTTTTAAATTTTCAGCGTATGTGTTTCCAGTTCTATATCTGAATCCCTAAAAAAACAGGTGAAACTTATTCCGTACTCATCTACTTTCATTATAACGATTTCAACATCGCAATGAAACATGACGTCTTTGATTTCTGCTATCGGTTCGATTTCGAGCGTCTCGTCATCCAGTTTTTCCAACATCTCGACAAAATCCGATGGCAACTTATCATCTTCCAGCCATGCCGTATCGAAGTTGTTCAGAAAAGAAATCTCATGAAGATTTCCGACTTTTTTCTTTTCATTCTTAAAAAGCCGTTTTATATAATCAAGCCGAACAATGTCTTTGGGCTTTAATTTAAAATAGACCCAATTGCAGCCGTAATAATATCCGGTTTTTGACATGACCTTAATCAGGAAGCAATTTGTTTTTGATTTGGGTATAATTTTCATATCTTAATTTCTTTTCTCAGGTCTTTACAGGTTAAGTTCGATTTGTATTGTTGCCGACGTTTCGGTTTTCGCGTTTTCTTTGACGGGTTTTTCAGCAGGAGTAAAAAACGAATTGCTGTAGATGTATCCCTCGTTCGCCTGAAGCTTTTTGATGGCTGGTATGAAATTTCTCGTCTCATCAAGGAAGATGGTATAACCGCCCCAATGTTCAAACTTTAAAGTGTCCATCCAGGCAACCTCGCCAATCATTCCGTTCAGGCAGAAGTTTATAGCAGTCATCTTGCAACACCTGTGGTCAATATCCGCCCCGTAAAAACGGTTGCGTCTTGAAACCTTAGCTGCGGACATCAGCATTCTTCCTGAACCGCATGCAGGGTCAAAAACCTTCTTGCCTATAGTTTCGCCATCGATAAGTATCATTCCCATGAAATCAGTTATATGCGTTGGAGTAAAAAATTGTCCGTTCCTTCCTTTGGAAATTTTGTGCTGGAAAAATTCGCCCAGGCAATCAGTCAGCCCCATGCCGTCGTTGTCCATTATGTTCACCATTTCGTTGGCAAGTTGGGGAAAAATATAAAAGGCTTCCTTGGTGTACTTCTTCACGATAGAAAGGTATTCGTCTTCATAGCGTTCACCAGACAGGCAGCATATAAGGATAGTGAGAAAGTCGTCGAATACTTCTTCATCTGATTTTGAGTAAGCTATTTTCTCAAATATTTCCGTGAACCTGGTAATGTCCGACGTCATTTTTATTTTTTCTTTCTTAATTATAAAGGCGAAGGAACGGGGATTTATCCAATGGAAAAAACCTTTATAGAAATAGAAAGAAAAATAATATCCTGGGTAATTTGACGGAATGATTTCAGCAGATTACCGTGAAGATGATTCTTGATTTAATATTAAAAATTCATCCGTCGGTTTGTTTTCCTTTGAAAAAAAATCAAATAAGTCATGCTACCAAAACCTGCTCACAAATGGTTTTTCCTGCAACGGAGCAATATCTTCCTTTACGGAAAGATTAACATGATGCTGCGGATATTTCTTTACTCGTTCATCAAACGGAAGGTCAAAGAAGTCCTTTGGCATCTTAAGCGAATCCCCGACAAAAAGGTTTAACTTTAGGTCACCATCAGGGTTGAATATCCTATCAATTTCCATTGCAGATTCCATTTGCAGTTCACCCATGTATATCTGTTTTTCCATGATGTGTTTGTACCTTTCCTTTTCATCTGGAATGAATTCACTCAATCCTGACATAAACCGTTTAACCAGTACTGCCGGCATATTCCCTTTACCGCAACAGGGATCTAAAATAGTAAACTTCGGATTTGACCATGTTTCGGAGCCAAGGGAATCACACATTTCCTCAATTAATGCGGTTGACGTTTAAACTTCTCCTAAACTTTTTGCCTTGTCTTTTGAGTATATGGATACTGCTTCTACCTGTTCTATTAAATTATTATACATTTATATTATTATTTATTTTTACTGTTAAACATTTTATAAATTTGCTTCAAGCACCCTTCCTATTTTTAAAGGGAAGGGTGAGAAGCAACAATTCAAATTAATTTCCGGTTATCATTTACTAACTGATAATTTCACTTTTAGGAATCCATAAACCTTCCGGTGTCATCTTCAATTCCAGCACTTCATCAATAAGTGTTCTGAAGATGTGATAAGCCATCATTGATGGCACACCATTCCCGAACACCTTTCTGAACACTGAGTAGCTGCGGTTTGGCGGCAGCAAGTACTCAGCCGGATCCACTGACATACACAACATGATTTCCGATTCAGTGGGTTGTCTTCCAATGTGGTTTTTGAAAAACGTCTTGGGTGACCCGCCTGTAACCGTGTGCATATATTCATTTTTGAATATTAATCCCTGTTCAAAGTTTCCGGAATGGTAATAATCAATATCAAGAAAATCCTGAATTTTTTTTCTGCCTTCCGGGACACATTTTGGGAAGACAGGTAGCTTCTTTAAATCCTTACGAATAAAAATTACAA
>Ga0206936_1245_pt1 | contig 12733 bp, 18 predicted proteins | sample Alteio_BWOrgHeat_14_FD_152922 | JGI IMG/M metagenome (GOLD analysis project Ga0206936, IMG submission 152922) | Enriched cells from forest soil in Barre Woods Harvard Forest LTER site, Petersham, Massachusetts, United States -... | ecosystem: Environmental > Terrestrial > Soil > Temperate forest >... | reverse complement strand
TGCGGCCCATGATTTGACGGCGCGCCACCACTCGGCAAAAAGAAACGCTCAAATTCCATGCGTTCCCCGACAAGCTTAACGATTAGTTTGGTCAGTGTTGCCTTACGCGCTGCGAGAGTATCTTTTTTGTCCCCCTTCCATTGAGGGTGAACAGAAGCGGGGGTTACGTGTCCGTTATGCACGTTGATGGCGGCCAGCAGTAAGGTGGTCGAGCTGGAGCTCTTCAAAAGAAATATATTCCGCTTTCCTTCCTTCTGCACGTAAAATACACCTACGACTTCCTGCCCGCATGCATCGTATGCCTCCCACGATGTCAGCCGCGAATGTTCATATTCTTCTTCAACGCTACGAAAGGTATAGCTACGGCAGGGCCTCTGATATTTACGAGACATTTGTTTGTCCCATTCACCAGGAATGATGCGGAATGCTCCGATCAAAATGTAGTCATCTTCGTTGGCAATTAGAGATGCCCATTCTTCGTCGTTTGCGTGGATTTGGTAGCTCATGATGTTTTAATTGGATCACATCGGGCCATCGACTTGAGAGCTGACGCCACCGCCGGGCATGAAGAATGGGACAAACTCAGCGCGTATTTCAATCATGCGAACGACTAGCTTTGTAAGCAGTTTCTTTTTCTCTTCGAGGACGTTCTTTTTACACCTTTCCCAAAACGGATATCCCGGCATAGTGATAAGTTCCCCGCTATGCACTCCGATAACGGCCACATACCAAGTCTCATAATTTGTCGTAGTCTTGAGCAAAATGTTTCGCTTTTCGCTCGTTCGGTGGTAAGCGATCACTATGACCTCGGAGCCGCATTTATCATAGTAACCTTCGGCCCTCGTGACCCAATCCTCGTACTCTCCATCAACGCAGTGAAAGATATAGCGCCGCATAGATTTCCCGTTTTCCTTTGAAGCCTTTTTGTCCCACTCACCAGGAATGATGCGACAGGGTGTAATCCAAATGTGGTCAGTTTCATCGGCAAGTAGGGCTCCCCACCATTGATCTTTAGGATATATCCAGTAGCTCATGAAGATTGTCGAGGACGAAGCGGATGCATTATTCTGACTTCTTGCGCGGTTGCGTGTCGCTGTTCATCGGTAAGCCGCCTTCAAACGGAAAGGGTTCCGGCGCGCTTCACTTCCCTGCCCTCGATCGCCACGGCCTAGCCGGGTTCGTTTTCGTTTGAAGGTGGAACCCCTGATCGCCCACCGGTGTAAATTGTCGTCCTATGGATACAGAAGATTTTAAAGACCCCGAGAGCTACGAGAACGAGATTGCCCGCGCGATCGTTGTCTTGGCTGCGGCTGTAGACCGCGTTGCGGTTCAGCTCAAGTACCTTGGAAACGGAGACGCCGCCACCACCATGGGAGCAATCGAGGCGTTCAGCGTGGTCGTAAAAGACGGCTTTGAAACCCTGGCATCGTCCGTCGATCATATTGCCTTAAACCAAGTCTGATGAACTCACGCGCCGCTCAAATTCATGCGGCGAAGGTTTTGTAAGAGCCATGAACACCATGAATATATTGGAGGGTTTGACTACCGTTGCGGAATGCCGCATTTCGGTCCATCGACAAGATGGCTCAGGAAATCCAGGTCATGTTGAGGCCTGCTTCCGACCTCAAGAGGTTCCGGAACAATGGTCATGTCCCAATTCCACGTGCAGCGGTAAGGGGCCTGGCAGCGGTTTCGCTGCAGCAATCTATTTAGGTGGCTTGCTTCGCGAGATGGTCAATGAAGGCAAGACCCATGGGGAAGGCTTTTGGCGCTGCCCGGCTCGGGAAAAGGGAAACGGCCCTTCGTGCGGTGAAGTTCTGCTCTATTACATTGACATCACTTTCAAACCCAGCGCGTAGAAGCGCATTCCGGCAGTTGGCTTCCCTACTATCGATGTGCATTTAGTCACCCTCCGGACTGCGCCGAGACCCTAAGTTCACGACCAGAAAACGGCTGCTGCCTCCCTTTGATCGCAGCGACGGTATTGGCGGCCTGCTGAATGATGGTGAGGGCGAGCAACAAGGCAAATGCGATGGCTTCGGCCCACTGTCTGAATTTCGCAGGTGTGAGCGTTACATGCCGATGAGAGTTCCGGTTCTTCACGGGCGACAAACAAAACGAGCTGCCTTCCGCTTGGGGGGGTGAGGGTTGCTTGGCTTTCATGGCCATATAGGGATTTCGTTTGCTCCCATCTATGAAATTTATGGCGATAGGTAGAGGCTGAACGGAGGATGCTTGTTTGCTCATCCCGTCCCCCATACGGAATGGGTTTTGGCCCCTAAACCCCCGCACATAACCCCTTTTATGTGCGGCGATTATCTGCTAAGGCTCGTCCTTAATGAAGGAGTTCAAAGAGGATGTACTTGACGCAGTGGATGACGAGAACGAGCAGCGAGGTAATGGCCAGAACCCATTTGCCGCTTGCTTCGATGTTTTTAAGAGTGAATAGCTTTTTCGGCATGTGGAGCGGTTGCCGCACTGCTCAAAACCTATTTTTTCACAGCCAAAACCCGGTTTTCACTCTCTTCGGAGGCCTCTTTCACCCTCAATTCAGGAACATGTTCCTGAATTCCAGAGGCGTAGAACTCGCGTCATGACCCCTTCCCTTTTCCGCTCCACCGGCACCGAGCTGGCCACCGTCCAGCACCCGGCGAGTGACCTTGTGCTGCAGGGGGATGTTCTATCCCCTGCCCTTTTGATCCCCGGCCAGAAATCGCCCCATGAGGCGGTTACGGAGTATTTCGCGGCGAGGATTTCCAACGACAACACGCGGAAAAGCTACCGCCGCGACGTCGAGGCGTTTTGCGCCTGGTGTTTCGATCGGGGGTTGACGCTGCATACGATCACACCTGTCGACGTGGCCGCTTACCGTGACCAGCTCGTGAGTTCTGGCAAGGAGCCAACGACGATAAAGCGGCACCTGTCAGCACTGCGGGCCTTGTTCGCCTATCTGGTCGCCAACGGTGCGATGAAATCCAACCCGGCGCGTGAGGTGAAATCCGAAACCGTACGGAGAGGCGAAGGCAAAACCCCTGCCCTCGATCCGCAGCAGATGCGCCAACTGTTTGAAAGTTTTGATCCCTCCAAGCTGGTCGACCTCCGCGATCGGGCTTTGATTGGCGTCATGGCCTACACCTTTGCGCGTGTTACGGCCGCATGCCGTTTAACCCGCGCCGACTATATCGATCTCGGCCGCAGCACGTTCTTGAGGCTGAAAGAAAAAGGCGGTGTGCAGCGCGAGGTTCCCTGTCATCCGGTTTGCGCGGAATACCTCGATGCATGGATTGCTGCCGCCGGCATTGCCGGCAACGGAGCATTGTTTCCGACGTTCGGCGACCAGGCGCACACGACCTTAAGCGGCGAAGCGATTGACCGCTACCGGGCACATGAAATGGTGAAGCGCCGCTTAATCCGGGCGAAGCTCCCTTCCCTATTCACCAGCCACAGTTTCCGGGCGACGGGCATCACGACGTTTTTGGAAAATGGCGGTCACCTCGAGACGGCGCAGACGATCGCCGGACATGCGGACAGCCGGACGACCAAAGGCTATGACCGCCGCGCCACGCGAATGGAGCTGGCGGAAATCCTGCGAGTGGCTTATTGACCGCTTTTTGCCTCTTTACGACAAGGCAAATCGTCCGTAACATTCAAGGCAACAGGAAACGGGTTTAGAAACGCATGGACAGCACCGCTTTGAAACACCAGGAAACGACCGAGGAAACATCCCCGTTGTATGTCAGCCTCAACGAGGCCGCGCGGATTTGGCACCGGAATAAGGGCAACCTCTCCAAGGTCGTGAAAGCCGGAATTGCAGCCGGAACGCTTCAATGGCACGAGCAACCGAACGGCCAAAAGCTCCTGTTTCTTCCCGAACTGGCCACCCGCCTAGGCCCCCCTCCGGAGCAACAGGCGAAACCCGTTGAGAAACAGGTTTCCGAAACCAACGGGCAACCCCAGGCAACGGATGGAAACACCATTAAAATCAGCCGGTTAGAAGTAGAACTTAAGGCAGCGCTTGAAATGCTCGAGGTCATCAGAACTGAGCGGAAGAGGGAAGCGGAACTCTTGGCAGACCAGCTCGCTAGGGAACGCCAAAACGCCGATGCCTGGAAGCGATCGGCGGAGCAGGCCCAGGAGATCATTAAGGCGTTGCCAGCGCCTGCAAATACAACACCTGTCAGAACCGGTTTGAAACAGGGTGAAACACCCCGTAAATTGTCCTTCCTGGAGCGGCTCACCGGTCGAGTTCAAGCTAAATGAAGCCGGTGCGCTCAATCCTGGAAGAAGACGAACAGCAGCCCAGGCAACGGCGTGAAACGGGTCGGATACCGGTATCGGAGAGTGCGAAACGCCACGCGGAAGCCTTCGGCCCTTTGGCCGAAAAGGAATTACAGCCCAAGGGTTATATGGCCCGTGAGCTGGTGCAGTGCGGGCTGCCGCTCGCCAAATCCACGGGAACGAAGATCGTCCGTAAAAACGGCAATCTCTCCGTTGTGATCCGGAGCGGTGTCGACCGCAACGGCGATGATATCGGCTTGCCTTACGGCTCGATTGCCCGTTATCTCTTGGTTTACATCACCACCCGGGCGCTTGCCAACCACCGCAGCAATGTCGAGAACCCCCGGCGCATCAAACTAACCAGCCACCTCTATGAGTTTTTGCGAGAGCTGGACATCCCGATCATCACCGGCAAGCGGGGGAGTGTTCGGGCGCTCCGTGATCAGGTCAACCGCCTGTTGCGGTGTGAAATCGCCTTCATTCGGGAAGTGGAGGACGAAACCGGCGTCCGCGATCGCTACGGCCTGATGCCCGTCAGCGGGGACTATGACATCTGGTGGAGTTACCGGACACCCGAACAGAACAGCCTTTTTGAAAGCTATATCGAGCTGGGCGAGGCGTTCTATCAGGCGATTGTTACATCGCCCGTACCCATCCTTTTAAACCACCTCAGGCAGCTCCGGCGCTCGCCTTTGGCCATCGATTTTTACGTCTGGGTCAGCTATCGGTTATTCACCATGGGCACCCAGAAGCAACGTGTTTTGGAGCTTCCGGTACCGGTTCTGAAAGCGCAGCTCGGGTCATCTTTCGCCCGGACCCGCGACTTTGTGAAACACATGTCAGAGGCGATCGACAAGGTCAAGGTTGTGTTTCCAGGCCTGAAATGTGAGCTCACAGGAAACGGTTTCACCCTGTTTGCAGGGCCAACGCCATTATCTGATTTCGACAAGTACGCCCAAATCCACGGCACCGAAACCCGCCACGTCAAAAGCCGCCGGCAGCTCGAAGCGCGCAACCTCGACATGAACACGCTGGAGGCGGGCAGGGCGATCGCGCCAGGCTTCGACATGCGGTATCTGGAGCGCGCTTACTGGCAGTGGGTCGAGGAAAACGGGCACCAGCCGAGATACGTCAAGGCCCATTTTTTGAAATTCTGCAAAACCCACGCGCAAAAGAACCCGCTCTAAAATCATGGAGGCCCGCAGAGCGCCATTTTGAACCTGCGCGTGCCCATTAAAGGGGGATGAAGTGGTCGCGGTCAGGAGGGATGAAGTGGTCGCGCTAGGGGGATGAAGTGGTCGCGGGGTAGGGATGAAGTGGTCGCGCTATATCCTATATGAATTAACCTAAGTTGAATTCCTAAGTGAATTGAAATCCTGACTGGCGCAACGCGCAGAGTTTTCAAATCATCTTTTTGGGGATGAAGAACTACACCCGAAAGGGTGAAACGGTCGCGGTTGCTCTTCCCGATAATCCGGAACGGATTTGAGTGGAGCGAAAGCCAAAGGCATGAGCCAACCGACAGAGGGTAGGGAAGGGGACTTTCTCTTGAATGGGATTGTTGGAGGGTGGATAGTTCTGGGCGACCTTCACACAGAACACCCCACCAAATGGCCAGAGATCGATTTCTAGAGGGGGTTCAGCTCTTTCCCCTGTTCAGGGAGGTTACGGCCCGAATGACGCACAGGCGGCCAAATTTAGCGTCTTGTGCAATGTTGGTTCCGGGCGGTCACTTTTTCCCCTTAACCCTGGGGAGACGATGACGCAGAACCCGGCCACGGCTGCGCCGCCCTTCGGGAACACAAGGGACAACCACCCTTGCTGTTTGGCCGGAACCTGCGAGGCCAAAACAGACGGGTTAAGGGGAAAAAGCGCCTGGGTTGCGCTTTCCTCGTGACAAACGGCACGGGAAGCCATAATATCAATCCAAGGAGGACTTGAAACCATGAGCTTTGATCTACCCGCCAGCATAGAACGCGACTTGGAGCGATATGCCCAGGCAGAACACATCACACCGGCGGAAGCCGTGGTCAAATTCGTTCAGTCCGGCCTCAAGTCTAATAAGCGCAAAGCGGCCACCAGCCAGCCAAGTGAAACGGATTGGGACAAGCTCCAAATAATCGACCCGGGCTTTGCTTTCTTTGAAAAAATGCCGGATCAACTGATCGACACTATCGAAAGCACCAGCCGGAGAATTCGCACCGAAAGGCTTAGCGCCCGTGCGTAAAGCCTTGCTGGACACCAGCACTTATCTCGATCTTCGCAGAGCGGGCAAAAGCCGGCGACAGCTTTGGGCCCAAAACACCCTTCGGCATGCCATCGCGTACCGCGACGAGTATCCAAAGCTCACGATCAGCGCGTACACCGTTTTTGAAGCGTTGGAGGGCATTTACCGAGACGCTATTCCCGGAGCGGATGAGGAGTTCATCACCAAAGTTCTGCCGGGCTTCGAGATCGTCTATCCGGATCAGAAAGTCCTTGCTCTTGGAGCCAAAATTAACGCAACTCTAGCAGTTGGCCGTCAAAGCATTGGGATTGTCGATGCGTTGATCGCGGCCACGGCCATTCACCACGACCTCACGCTTGTGATGGCCAACACGAGACACTTTCCGCGCGTGATCGCCGCCGGCTTTCCCCTCACGCTTACGAATTGGAGGGAGGCATGAATGACGATCAAATCTTGCAAGCCAAAACACAGCTCGCCAACATCATCGCGGAGACGGTGAGAGCAACCCATCCCATGGCGGAAACCATTGCCAACCTTGGGCTTGAGCAAGAACGGGCGGCGCAACTGCTGTGTTGTAACGCGGAAGGCTTTATCCTTGACGAACTGTTCCGCATCCTCAACAAGTTGGGCCTTGACGTGATTATCACCATCGTTAGGGCCCAGGAAAACCGCCCCGGTTGTATTCGCGTGGCCCGTGCGACCGAGGTGTGATCCATGAGCGGCCCCGAGGAAACCGAAATCTGGACGGAGGAGGATTACACCGCGATCGACGCCGTAGCCCCCTATGATCCAGCGGGGCGGTATTACACCGCCGAGGCAGCTCTAAATCGCGCAAGGGAAGCCACCCGGAAAGCAAGTGGCGAATGACCGCCGTTTCCGAATTTCCAGCCTTTGAGCGCGTCGCCCAGGTCGTTGACCAGCTCGACGGCCACCGCAAGCGCCAGGTGTGTGCATTCCTTGCCGCTCGCTGCGGCTGGAACGTAAAGCCGACCTCGAAGAAAATCACCAGGTCACCCAATCCGGAGAACCGCAGCGAATTCGCCGCGATCGAGACGGTGGCCGACGAATTAGACCAGCTCACCGACGACCAGCGCCGCCAGGCGGTGACGTTGCTAGCGACCCGGTACGAGATGGAAATTACCGCCGATTACAAGCCGCCGAGCAGAGGGTTCGCGCCCCGGCGGAAACACACACGGGGTTAGAAACCACACCCAAAACAAAATCAGGAACATGTTCCTGATTTTAAGAACGGAACAAAAAAGGACGGGGAATTTTTCCGGTACGTCTTTATAAACGCGGTACATCAAAACGGGATGGTTTTTATAACAACACGAGGATGTACAAAAAGGGACGCGGTACAACGAAAACGGAACCGAATAAAAAGCGAACTAATTACGAATTAATGTGGTACAAATAAACGAGCGCGAAAAAATAATTATTTTTTCGCGCCGTTTAAAAAATCAAAAACCGTTATCGACGGCGTTGATTTTTACAGAGAGTAAACGCGAGCTTGACGTTCGCGAAAGCGACGAGAATTAACGCTAGACCGACTAGCGCTGAATTGAGTGCTTCCAAAGGGCACACCTCCTATTATTAGATTTAGGTCTGCAATGTTACGAGCATTGCGGGCCTATGTACTATTATACCGCCCGTTTGGCTGTTGGGGAAAATCTGCACTTGGCGGGAGGCACTTCGATTTAACAAGTATCGCAAGATGCGATCCAAAAGGGCATTTTGAACCTAAGCCCATCCAATATCGATTAGAAGTTGACGCACCTTTGGGTCAGCATTTGCCAACGCTTCTTCGCGCCAAGCCCGCGCGTCTTTGATAAAAGCGTCGGTGCCTTCCTTGATCGGGTCACGTATGACCACGTTCGCGGTTGATGGGGATAGACCGCGCCCATTGGCCGCTCTGCCGAATTCGCCCGCCGTGATTTTCTTATAAAGGTCGCTGCGTCGATATTCGAGCGCCTGTTGCGACACGATGTTAGGAGGCAAGAATTCAAGCCGCGTTGTCACAACCTCCGGCACGCCGCCGTTGTACGAAACCATGCTTGGCGGTCTCGGATAGAGGGACAGCGTAAGGCGTTTCCCGTCGTTCCAAATCGTGTGATAACGTTCGTCATTCCGGGGCGCACGGGTTTCGATTGTTCGCGTGATCGTGATGGAAATTCCTTTGGCCATAGGCGAACATCTCACAAGCGGGTCTGCCGGCTCAAGTGAATTTTTTGTGACGTAGACTGAAAGTCGTGACAAGCGCGCAACGGCTGGAAGAGGAACTTAGGAAAGGCATCGTTGATCTACAGGCAGAAGCGAACCGCCTCAGAGACGAGAGCAAGCCCGCGCAGGAGATTGATGACCACGTCGACCGCCAGGCGGGGGAACTGGAAGAACGGCTTTCAGAGGCCCGACACCAGGCAGTGCGGGACGTTCATACGAAGGTCACGAAAGATGCCGCCGACAAGGAAAAAGCCGGCAGGAACGCGAGCAACCAGTCGGACGCAAAAGCCTACGAGCGATTTGACCCGGAGACGCGGGACAAGATGTGGAATGCCACCACGCGCGACACGGAGACGCGCAGCCTACATGCACAAGCTGATAGGGAACAGCGCCGCGCCCTGGTCGATGCCGCCGAAAAAGTCATCAACGGTCACGCCGACCGTCTCCAAGACGGGATGCAAGATCAAATTGCCGCAATCCGAAACGGCCAGCAGCCGAACTTTGATTTCGTCGAGGAAGCCAGGCGATGGCGTGAACAGCAGCTCGCAGAAATGCAGCAGCGTCAGGCCGCGACGTTCGATAAGGTCTAAGTCCAACCGATATCCGTCAGCAAATCTTTTACGGCGCTGGGATCCACTGTCACACGACGCGAAGCAGCGCCGGCAGATTGAACGGGCGGATTTTCCAGCGCCTCTTGCCGCCAAGACTTGTTATTACCGCGTGTTCTTGGCTTGAAATCATTCGGGTTATATTTGCTCTTGAATTCCGTGTCCTGATAGCTTTTGAGGGTTCGCACCCATAGCGGGTCTAGTCCTTCAATCAAGGCAAAAACGCTTTCTTGCCCGTAGGCACCATCAGGGCTTGAAACCTCGTTCGGAAATTTCAGCGGCCTTTGAACCTGGCGCGCGCCGCCCGGCCCGCCCTCCAATTTCGTAGTAAGGCCGAGCCGTTCGGAAACGTGTTTGGCCGTTTCTCCCCGCGCTTTGAAATACACCGCCGCGCCGCTGGTTTCCTCGATGGTCTGCCAGCTCACCGAGCGGCCTTTGCCTTCCGGGTACAAGTCGCGCAACTGCCCGATCGTTTGCAGCACCACAGCGATACGCCCGCCGTAACCCCTGACCTGCGAATAGGCTTGGTCGAACACTTCCATTTGCCCAACCGAATTCGCGAATTCATCCAGCATGAACACCACGGGGGTTTCACCAGGCCGCGCCAGGCGCGCCATGACCGCTTGCAGCGCATGGGTGACGACCAGGCGCGCGAGCGGTTTGTAGGTTGAGAGTTCCAGCGGAGGGATGCAGAGATACACCGTCATCGGCTCATCTTTGATGCGCCGCAGCTCGAACGATGAAGAGGCGACGACGCGCCGGGCACCGTTCGAGATAAGCCACTGTAAACCGTCCTGCAGCGTGCCCCGGTGATAGAGCTGGTGCTTTTCTTCCAGCCCTTCAAACCAGTTGCCCATTTCCACAACGCGCCGCGCCAGGTCGGGCGAACCGCTGCTGATGACCCGCATTTCGCGCCACAGGTTCAACCAAGCGGTATCGCCCAGGAAGGCCAAATCATAAAGGCCGGTGAGGGAAAAATCGGCGTCCTTTTGGGAGGCGAGATAGTAAATCAGGCCGGCAGCGGCCATGCGTCCGCCGCGCGCCCAAAAACTTTCCATGCCGTCGCCGGGAACCAAGGCTTCGGCCATGTTGCGCACGTCGGCATCGAACCTATCCGGTTCACTTTCATGGAGCCAGGCGAACGGGTTGTAAGCGTCGGAAGCAACGTCCAGCACGCCGGCAGGGTCGAGGATGAAGACGTTTTGCTTCATGACCTCGCGCCGATGCTGGGCAGTCAGCGCGGCGTTTTCGCCCTTGGGGTCGATGACGACCATAGACCCCGGATAGGTGAGCAGGTTTGGAATAACGAAACCTACGCCCTTGCCAGCGCCAGGCGGGGCCACGACGAGGGTGTTTCCGTCGCCGCAATATTTGAGCAGCCCCGCCTTAGACCGACCGAATAACAGCCCCGGCCTACCATCATCGAGCAGACGATGCCTAGCGGTTTCCTCGGGGGGCATGAACTGTGCGGAGCCTTGCAGCGTAAAGCCGGCGTTTTCGTTGGGCATGTTCCGGAGAGTGTAGCTATCAGCAACGGTTCATTAACCAAAACCGTAGAGAGTATTAGCCGCAAGTTGTGTGTGGGTACCCCACACGGACTTGGCAAGGGGGCAAGCCCCCGTTGCATCCCCCGAGAAACGGGCAAAAATATGCGCGAAGAAAACGCCAAACGAGACTGGAACGAAGCCTGCCGCCGCAACCGGCAGCGGGTTAATTTGCGCGTGACCGACGCACAGGCCGAGCAGCTCGAACAACGCGCCGCCGCCCTGCAGGTGTCCGTTTCGGCCTACGTGAAAGCCGTCGCGCTTGGCCAGCCCATGCCGCGCCGAACCTCCCGCCCGGTGAATGCCGACAGTGCCGCCATTCTCAAATTGCTTGCCGAACTCGGCAAAGTCGGCAGCAACGCTAACCAGATCGCACGGGCCAACAACGTGTTAGCCCGCACGGTGGCCAGCGAAGAATTTGCCGACATACGGGAGGTGAAAGCCGCCGTTGCCGCCGGAAAAGAACACCTCGAGCAAATCAACGCCACGATCGAGACAATGCGGAGCGTGATCTTTGACGCGCTGAATTTGAAATGATCGTTAAAGGCCGTTGCCGTTCCAACGGTGTGCAGCTCGCCGGATATCTCATCAGCGAGAAAAACGACAGCGTGGAGGTGTTGGACATTCGGGGCACCGTTGCCGCGCAGCTCACGCCGATCGGGCTGCGCGATGCCCTCAACGAAATGGACGCGATCGGAGGACTAGCCCAAGGCGAGAAAAATATTTTTCATGCTGTCATCAACCCGAACGACCTCGACCGGATGAGCCGCGACGACTGGCAAGTGGCCATCACCAAGACCGAGGAGGCATTAGGCTTGACGGGTCAGCCGCGCGTGATCGTGTCGCACACCTACCAGGGCAAACAGCATTTGCATATTGCATGGTCACGTGTCGACGTCGAAAAAGAAAAGCTGATCTCGGATAGCTTTTGCAATTTGAAAATGGTGCAAGCGGCCCGCGAGATTGAGCAGGAGCGCGGTTTATTCCGGACGCCCGACCGCAACAAGAACCAACGCGCAACCGCCCTAAACAAAATCCTGAAGACCGAAAAACACGAGGTGGAAAATCACCCTGCCGGCACACGATTTATCAAAAGCCCGCAGAACCAGCGCCGGCAGGAGAAGGAAAAATTCAGCCTTGAGCGCAGCGGCAAATCGAGCAGAGACGTTAAGCGCGATATTGCGACAGCATGGCACCAATCCAACACCGGCGAAGAGTTTCGCGACAAGTTGGAGCGCCGCGGCTTTCGTCTTGTCCGTGGTCGCCGCGGCGCTGTGGTGATGGACGAAAGCGGCGTCATCCATTCACCAGCTCGCTACATCGAAGACGCCAAGGTGCCCGATATCAATGCGAAATGCGCCGATGTTTTGAACCAGCTCCCGACCGAGGAACAAGCCAGACACCACGGACGAAAGACGATGCTTTCACCGCGCCAGGCGCAACGCATGGTGAAAGAGAAACTTGCTTTTGAAATGGCCAACGACCGGACTACCGACCAAATGCACGGCAAGCCGGAGCCGTTCTAGGCGGTGCCGAGGCTACGACGTAGAATGCCCTGAGGCGTTCATGGCGCTGGCATCCTGGGTTTTATCGGGCTGATTGAGTAGAGAAATTTACTCAATCGATCACCCGGCGATAATCGTTCCCGTTGAAATTTTTCGCGCCACTGCTCTAAATCATCTACACGCTCCTTGACCATATTATCCAAATGCCGACCCACAAACTTATCTAAGTCCGCGCCTTCTAGCTTCTCGAATTGAGCGCCCGCGCTTCGGAGGAAATCTTCGCTGGACTTGCGCAAGCCAGCTTCTGTAGTCTGCGGCCAATAGGTCCCGTCTGGATAAACGGCAACGACC
>Ga0206936_1241_pt1 | contig 12865 bp, 15 predicted proteins | sample Alteio_BWOrgHeat_14_FD_152922 | JGI IMG/M metagenome (GOLD analysis project Ga0206936, IMG submission 152922) | Enriched cells from forest soil in Barre Woods Harvard Forest LTER site, Petersham, Massachusetts, United States -... | ecosystem: Environmental > Terrestrial > Soil > Temperate forest >... | reverse complement strand
TCCGCCGATAGCGAAGCGTGCATTATCCCGGTCCAGCCAGACCATGCCGACAGGGGATTGCCAGGCGGCAGCAGGCTGAAACTGGAAGTTAGTCGAAACCCCAACGGCCGCGGTTACGTGATTCAACATGGTGGATACCCATGGCAGTTTTGTGGCAGCCGGATGCCAATTCGGATGCCCTGCCTGCGGGAGTGCCGGCATCACGGCAGCGTATGCGATATTGTCCCGACATCAAGGGACATGACGACTGCCTAGTACATACGGTCCTGGCCGAACAAACGAAGTCCCTGAAGTCTAGGTCGGCTACATAACGAAATCCACATAGACTCCCTGACCTGCCTGTGCAGGTAGTAGGGAAATCCACCGCTCCTGCCAAAGCAGAACCAACGTATCCAATTGAGTCTTCAGCGGCTACGTGCGATGTTGACGATGAGTGGACCCAGCAGGCTATCAGATAGTAAGGGACCGATACGCACCTGTACACGGGATGCGGAGGGCGGCTTACCACACCAGATATATCCGTAGTTAGCAGTCGGGTACCCAGACTCGGGCCAAACTGCCTCTTTCCTTCCTGCACATACAACCGTAAAATCATCATTGGCTTACCTCCCTGATTCTGTGGTATGATCCCTTGGGCCAAAATACGGAAATAACCATGCGACTGCCCCTCACGGTCTCCGTTACTCTCCTGTGCTCTGCGCTCTGGAGCGCAGATGATCCAGCGCAGGTTGAACTCCATGCTGTTATTAAGCAACTCGAAGAAAAAGCCGCTCAGATGAAAACCGACAGCCAGGTTCAGGCCTACTCAGTTTTAATGTCAGCAGTAAAAGACCTCAAGAAATACATAGATGACGGCGATGTAGATGGGTCTCGACTACTTGTTAAGTTAGAGACACCAGCCAATATGCATAAACTCTTTAAGGCACCCTCTCAAATCGACAAGAAGACTGGCCAGGTAACGCTCATCTACGATTTTGTCTCGAGTCCGACTATAGTTCAAGACTTCACGGTCGGAGCCGCCACCCCTTCGATTGCAAAGGGAGGTATTTTAATTCCGGTCGCACAGTCGATCTCTCACAAGGCTACCTTTATCGGCAACGTTTCTATTTCCGGTAAGGTCAATACCCTGAACCGAGAGGGACTACACCTAAGCACCTCGACGGGCCTTCGGCTATTCGGAAGCAACTATAACGCGTGGTTTATCAATCTTGAGGGTTCTGGCTACACGAAAACTCAAAGTCAGTTCTCCAAGGCCTATACGGAAACGACCGATGGGAACTTCATTCCATTTAGCCTCGAAATATCGGAGAAGAGCCTCGCCGCTCACTGGGGCGAAGGAACTACTGGAGGAACAAATCCCAGTGCCTTCCTCGGTTCACTCGTGCTCAATGGCGGAACAGGCGGAGATATATACAAAGATATCTCCATCACCGGGACTCTCGACCAGAACTGGATTAAGCAGACACTCGGCATAGGCGCCGCACCTTAAGGGTCCTTGTGTACATAATAAAAGCTACATTCCTCCGTTTTTGCGATTTGCACATATCTAATCTCTTTGATATGAACGGTGTTTATGTAATCTGGGATTCACAGGCCATAGCTCGCCCTTCTTACATAGGCGAGGGTCACATCTTAAAGCGCCTTTCAGATCATGCTCGCACTTCTGATTTTGTATTCTCTAAGCCAATTGATGGCTACATAGCAACTGTGTCTGGAAGCACTCAAAATGTCCATAAAACGGAAAGCCTTGCGGTAGAGCGCCTTCTACTTGACGTTGCAGATGTAACTGATCGAAAACCTGCGATGAACTCGCATCCTGGAAATAGTTCCGTATTGAAGCTTTTCTGCAGGTCGGGACAGCTTCGCATTTCCATCAGTGGCTATGATCCCCTCATCCCTCCGCAAGAAGGAAGAACATTAAAGAGGAGTAAAATAATTAATGTGTTGCCATCAAAGAAATATGAATACGAAATCGAACATGATTGGAGCATGAGAAGGAGACGAGTTATATGATATTACCATGAATCCGAAGAAATAGCAGGAACGCGAGTAGCCTTACCAAGTTTTAAAAGACAGAATAAAAAATATGACACTACCACTTAAAATAAAGTTAGTTCTACTTGGAAAGAATTTCAATGACTTCAATCTAGAAAAAATACGTGATCACAAGTCAGGTATTTTTACAATAATTTCGGTCGAAGAGATTCGAGAAAACGATATTAAAACGGAAGAAGATGGGTTACAGTATAGCGTTGATAAACTCAAGAAAAAGATAGCGGAGGATGTTGGATTCGATATTGTATTCGCTGTTACTCGATCAATGATTGAAGATAATTATTACGGACACAGATTAGGAAAGAAATCATGTATTATAAGTTACTTCGATATTAAGGAAGACATACTGAAAGACGGAAACACTATTGAAAATTTTATTCTCCGCAATCTCTATGCGGTTAGCACTCTCTATGTAAAGAGCAACGGCAGTTTATTACCAGGTGATTGGTCCTATTTGCACCAGGATACACGTGGCTGCCTTTTTGATTACAATGTTCTCAAGACCGATATTATTTATAGCCTCCACAAACCGAGATTGTGCAATGAGTGTGTTGCTTCTATGAATGCCTCTACAATTCCTCATGATTACAATACCATGCTAAACCGTGAGCTTAGCGGAATCCGCAGGCCTCTATACTACTCTGTTCGGAGATTCTTCATAAGTCACCCAATTTGGTCACTGACAATTGCCTCCGTTTTCAGTTTATTAATAAATTTACTAGCAAGCCTTGTGTACGATTTTCTAAAGCACACATATCACTTTTTCCCATAGAACGTATAGCGCGGCGGAGGAACGAAGTTCAGAAGGTAAGATGGTGGGAACCGATGCATGCCGGTATACGGAGGCGGGCTTGGGAAAAGCGATTTGTCACGCAGGCAATGGTCGGCCAGGGATTATCATTTTCTTAATATATGGAACCAGATGGAGAGAATAATGAGCGATCTGAGAGCTGAGCGGGCAAATCATTTAATCGCTCTGCTTAAAATGACAGATACCGCTTGGGATGACAAAAAGTGTGTCTTCAACTGGGTAAACGGCACCGGTCTTCTTTCTCCCATCCTGATGCAGGCAGGGCCTGTCATCGAAAGCATTAATGCAGTGGACGGAGAAGCTGCCGAATCAATCCGTTCAGCGATAGCCAACTTAATGCGCATATTGGCTATCCGCTGCTGGAAAGGTGAACCGTGGAGGCATCATTCCATACCCATATTAGAGCGTGCTTTAGAAATACGGCTTAATCCAATAATGGAAAAAGCCTTAATGGACGATATTTTAGGGATTTTAAAAGCGCACAAGCAGGATATCGAAAGGAGGTCTATCGAAAGCAAAGCTGCATTTAGGCGATCAGTAAAGCAAGTGCTCCTGAAAATCGCTATTTACTGCGGTGTTATTTTGGCTCTTTGGGTAGTTGGGATACTAAAGAACCTAATTTTCCCGAACAGCAAATGATAGTCTTTTTCAATGGACATAACGAATGCCTGGCATAAACTGTCCTGTTGTGACCAAGGATGCCTCTGTAATTTCGGCCAGCAACTTTATAGCCTAAATGTGAACAGAGTATTGGGACTTAAGTGCCCTATATTCCTGCTCGGTTATTTCGATTCCGGGAGGCATTTTTGCAATGTGGAAAAAAACTTAAGGCTTTATTCTTCGAGTCCCTACTTCGATCATAATATTCTCGCTCAACTCTTAAAGCGGGGTAAATCAACTTACCAGTTCTGGGATCAATGCGATTATCAGCACGGGTTATGTGTACTGTGGCCGTAACAAACCATGAGTCATGTTTCGCAATAGAGATTGCTGGCTGCTCCATGCAATAGACGGTGGAATTCCCTTCGTCATGCGTATAGATTGTTTGGATTAACATTGTAGACAGAATAAGAGGTTATTTAAACTTGACTGCGTCGACTGAAAGCCTTAGCCTCCTGTCTATTTTCGAGGCTTCCAAAAGGTCGGCGTCCTTTACTTCCGGGTGTTTACTTCTAGAAGCAGCGTAAAATAGAATTACGGATGCCGGTGTTGGCTCAATAAAAACATCCACGTGACCATTATCGAATAAAAATGTTGTAAAGTACAATTTCGTCCCTGCCTTAAATAAATAACCGGTGTTTCCGTTTGGCCCCCCTATGCTAGAATGACTATCAAACTTTATGTCCATTTTTGAAAGCACCTCATCCAGATCACCAAGAAAGGTGACACTACCTGATAGTGCCACAATATCTTTATCTGAATTATTAATTATTCCTAACGTGACTTGATTCATTCCCGTTGATTTGGTGATGTATGAGTCAATGGTCTGGATATCTAACTTCTTATCCGGGTTCTCAATACTCTTTGGCGCCGTTGCGGCTGCTGGGCCGTTCTCGATTTTTACCACTTTTTCTGTACTTGCAGGTAGTGATGGTGGATGGTTTTCAGGTATTGTAACTGGAGCAGGGGCAGGTTTATTCTCCACTGCCTTTTCATCATCGTGTCCACATGAGACAACGAACAGCATGACTATTACTATAAAGTAGTAGCGTATATTCATTTATTTTCCGTGATTAAATATTCGTTGAACTAAAGTTCGATGAAAAATATTCATCAACTCGCAGCTATTACCGCTTCACATGCGTTACACTTTAATACTTTCTTTTTCATTGTCAGCAACCAACCAAGAAGACCACTACAAAATGAAAATACAATAATTACGACTGAGAATATTCCACCAGCAGCAGCCGCAACTACTTGGCCACCTTTCCCTATCGTATATTCCGTTACCGAAGTACGGACGAGCGTCTTCTTCTTATCGTCAAGACCAGTCATATCGATTTTATCCGCGCTCTTCATCGCAAGAACATCCGCGATGATATTTTCCGGCACTCCACCAGCAGACAGCTTGTTTCTAATTTCCGTTTCATTGCCGCCATTGGTATTGGAAACGTCAGAGGCAACTTTTCCGGCCCCAACCATCATCGAACACCCCACCATCATTCCAAGAAATCCCGGAAGCAGGAATAACCATCCAATAATCACGACCGGTATACTCATGCGGTATACTTTTTGTGGACGGAGTTCTCCCTGCTCGCACGTTTTACATTTGGGGAATACCTTAGCCATGTTGATTCCTTAAGTTCTTGCGTTAGGCGCTAGATCGGGAAATGAGGAGGATGAGCGCAACATAAATACCCCATCTATATCCGGAAATCAAGCCGCTTGATAGCCAAGATCGGGTATGACACGCGGCCAAACGAATAACATATTAGCTAAATCTTGGTCGCTCCATATCTTATGTCCACTCCACTGCCTGATAAACTTGGTATTTGGACCCCCTCAGGACCAATACCATGCAACTCCTTCGCTGCCGAGTCCTCGCATCCCAGTCCGCCGATAGCATCGAGGACATAGACCCAAGGGCGCCAGACACCCACATTTATTGGTTCGACAGCCCCGAGGGCTGGGAAGTAATGGTCAGTCGCGCCGTCCTGTTCATGGACGACTGGCATTGGGACGCCGTACTCAGCCGAGTGGAAGTGCTGGGAGTGGTGCAGTCATGACCAAGCGCGCCACTCACAGTCCAGGCGTCTCAGTGGTGGACATCTGGGATCGAAAGAAGCGTCGCGGGCTCTCCACCTGGAACCAGGGGAAGCGCTGGCTGGGCCGCGCGCAGACGAAGCCAGGCGTTGCACGGTACAGGACAAAGGCGTTCCTCCACGAGGCAGACGCCTGGGACTGGGCCGAGAACACGGTAGCCAAGTACCGGCTTGGGCTAGACAACGGCAACCGCTGCTCTATCAGCGCTGTCCTGGATGATTACATTGAACACCTCCGTGGCAAGGGCGCATCACCTAATCATGTCGAGCAAGTCCGACTGGTCCTAGAACGAGTGGTCAATGCGGGTATTAATGACCTACGAGACGAAAAGCTACCGGCGAAGGTGGAGGCATACTTCCGCAATCTGAAGATACAATCAACGGACGAGAACGGGAGAGTAAGGCGAAAGAGTGTCACTGATGCATCGGCTCGCACCAAGAACTGCTATCTATCTATGGTTATAGCGCTCTGCTCATGGGCGACTCGCATGCGCATGTTGCCCTTCCACCCGCTTCGCGGTGTTGTTTCATTCGTAAAGCAGCCACTCAAGACAAAGCCAGTATTCACCATTGATGAACTCAAAGTGCTTCTCGACGACAATCTACGGTCACAAATGTTCTGGCTCCCCTTCGCACTGTCGATTTATTCAGGTCTCAGGATAGCAGAAGCGTTCCACGTCTCTTGGCAGGATGTGAAATGGACGGAACGCCGATTGCACATAAGGCTAAAACCAGAATATAGACTCAAGGGCCAAAAGGAACGGTACGCACCGCTTCCGAATGAGTTGGTCGACATCTTACGACCGATAGCCAAGCCACATGGTTGGATTACTGATAATAAGTACCGCGATAATCCGAAAATGTGGAGATGGTTCTTTATGCGATTGTTGCGTGCCGCAAAGATAGAGCCAAATGGTCGCAGTCCTCATTCTACGCGCCATACCTGGGCAGCCCTGTCTATCGCATCGGGGTTAGATAGCCTACTTGTCATGGAGGCCGCTGGACATAACCATATTGCGACCACCTGGCGTTACGCCCGATGCGCAGGCTTTTATAGAGATGCGGTAAAGGGGTGGGAGAAAGGAGAGTTCAGGCTGCGCCTCGATAGTTCTAACAAGTCAGCTATGGCAGGCTGCCAACAGTAAACGCATTCCTGCTGGACACGGCCATTTAAACGTGATTATGCCAGCATGGAGGGTCAAGGAGAATGACCGCTTCCGTTATGGATAGGCTTTTGTCAGAGTCCGCGTTTCCAATATTCCTCGCAATACTTTGCGCTATTTCTTATAAAATATCGAAGTGGCACGCAACTCAGAACCGTTATTGGATATTTTACGGAATCTGCTACTCCTTAGCCGTTTCTGGTTTTATTGGTTATCAGAGTTACGATGAACATGCGCCAAGGAAGGCTGGCTATGAGGATGTATCTCATGTTGTATCTCAGGACCCATATGGGGTAGAAGTGGAACACGATCAAGAATGGATTCCCGCAAGACGCGGCAATGGGCACCCTATTGAAACGGGTGCAATCACAGGCTCTATTGTCTTTGCGGCCATGATTTCTGGTATTTTAATCACCCGGTCGAGCCGTCGAAACATGAAAGAATGGGGACCCTGGTCTTCCGAAACTACAGACGCATCTAGATATTTTAATTCGATATCAGAGAATATAGAAACCAGCCTAGGGGTCTCACTCGATGAGGAATCAGTTAAGTTCTTCCTGAATAATCCAGAAATGTGCCACAGGCTGTGGGATATGCTTGGAAAATCAATGGCTTATCGCTCTGAGCCAAAATGGAAGGAGGAGTGTGATTTCATTTTCCATCATTATGTCAAAAGTGACGAATTTAAGGAATCGCGACCTGCTGCACATGCCGCACTTTCATATGTCATTTATGCGTGTGATGGCACCTTTATGATACCATCAAGAGTCCCCGAATACCCAAGAGTTCGAGTTCCGGAATGATTACTTCCCATAAAAAATCTCCTGTCTCGTAGACAGGAAATCAACGAGACGAGCGTGATGCTTTCATGATAATCAGGAATACGGTAAAGACCGCATTTCTGAGCTGGGTAGAGCCTAGTGTTGGACACAGTTCAGCGCCTTGAATACCAAGAGGGATACCAAGAAGTAGACATGGAAGCATTTTCACTGAGACTACCGATGTGGATCGACTATCAAATCGCAGGTATTTCTGGGATTTCTTGGAGCGTCCGGTCATTCCATTCTGGTCTGCCATCCCTGTTTTGGTTGACCCCTTCTGGATTGTGAAGGGGGATCATCAACATCTCACCGAAGTTAGCACAATCCGACATACTGACGAGACGAGATGTACTGAAATGCCGATTCCCGAGAAGGGAGACGCAAAAGGCTGGGATGAATGGACAAAGTATCAGGATGTTCTACATGCAGCCCGATTAAAGAATACCCATCTATTTCAAGCTCGGCCAATAGATATAATAAGACACAAATACTGCCCGGTCTGTGGTTGGGAGGAAGATGCTTCGAAATCGATTATTGATCCGGCAGATACCTGGAGCTTCTACATCTATAAGTCTATGGTGAATGCCTATTCTGGGCACGCCATATCATTATATTGGAAAAACGAAGATAAGGCCCGATTGGGAGATGCCAATGGGAACCATCTCGATCACATATTTTCTATTAGTGAAGCATTTACAACATTAGTACCAGAGCACATTGTGGGAAGCCTTGTTAATATCCGTTACTTATCGAAGCGGGAAAATCTATCAAAAGGGCGAAGAAGCGACCAGACTCTGGATCAGACGCTTGCGCGCTATAATGAATTTTCTAAAGATCATCCGGAATGGATAGCGGACGTTAAATACGTAAACGAAAATGGACGATTTTTCAAAGACTATAGTTATATGCCCAACAGACCCACCCTTGAGCAGAGGGTAGCACGGGTTATTGAAACCTGCTCGGTAGTTGAACCTCTCTGGAATCGTGGCCTTTCGATTTCTGATATCGCGAAGGCTCTTGGTTGGTCGCGCCCATGCCTGACTAGTAGATTGAAACGGCATAGGGAAATTGTACCCGACTCCTTTGTGCTGAAACCGGCATCAAATCAACGACTTTCGCCGTGATTCGCCACAATTAAAATATTGACTGCCGTCTCCAGTCCCACCTTCATAGCACACGCCGTCCACAATACTGCGCTCGTCCTGTCCTCGAACCTCCATTCCCGCTCCATCTTCAGCCCCAGTGCAGGTGGCTGCATCCACACCGTCCACCCTTGATCCGCCGGTAGCTTCTCGATCGTTCCAAGGATGCCTCTACCCTTCGGCGTTGACACCCAAAATAGGCTCTGCGAAGTGATGGAGTAGTGCTCCAGTCCGGCAGTGTCCATTGCCTTTGGCAGCGACCGGGCCTGGGCTATTCTTCTGACTCGCTGCGCACCGAGGATGGTCATGATGCGTCGGTCCATGACGGATTATCAGACCAGATACTTCTACTGTTAACAGTGGGCGTGACTCCGAACAAATGCCAAACGTGTGATACGTGGCTCCTCGGCTACTTCTGAGCATTCCATGGCTATCTTATGCTCGTCCCGCTTCCTGATAAACTTGGTATTTGGACCCCCTCTGGACCAATACCATGCACTTCACCAAATCAGCTCATAACTTGATCTTCTGCTTCTACATCTACAACCTTGACGGCAAGCGCATAGGCTGCGTAGCAATGCAATGCTTGGATAGCTCGCACTGCCGGTTCGCCAAATCGATGGGAACTAAGCCACAGGCGATGAAACAGGCAGCCATTGCGTCATTGCTCACTGATGGGCAGGTGGTCAACGAACTGGATAACATGCTCGACAACCAAATATCTAAACTCGGATGGACGGATATTCTCCAGGACAAGTCCGTTTGGTGGTACCGATCCATGGGGAGTTTCGTCAGTGCGTCGACGAAGGCTGCTAAACGCTGTACTGGCATCAAAACTCTGTTCAAGCACGACGGCCTGATATCCAAGGCAGATCGCGGTCCGCTGCACTGGTGAACCGGAGATCGCTGCTCAGGATTCCTCGATAGCTATCGCGATCCCTCGATCACCTCGCGGAGCGATTTGCCGGTCGCGCGTTCAACCTCCCTAATCAGCTTCCTGATACGCTCGGGCGTCTGCATCAGGTGCGCCAGGTCCAGGAAGTGCTCCCGTTCTCTGCCGACCAGTCCAAGCACATCGGCCCAACGCTCTATGCTGGTTAATGGTGGGTTGCGCACCCCGCGTTTGATCTCACTCAGAGCAGGCTGTCTGGTTTTCGCCTTACGCGCGAACTCGCGTAGAGACAGGCCTTTCCGCGCAATCAACTGGTAGAGAAGGGTGGGGAAGGGATCAGACACACTCTCATGCTAATGGCCTTTGCGCGGAATTGTGCTGGAAGGTTACCGTGATACCCTTTAGGGGTATCGTTACTGCAACCCCCCATCAAAGGAAGCACATGGCTGATGCGCAATGGTTCGTGGTCATCGACGGTACCGAGGCTGGACCCTATTCGCCGGGCAAGATCAAGGAACTTGCCGAGGATGGCCAGGTAGGGCCAGAAACGCCCGTGAAGCGGACAGGCATGAAGGGGTTTGTCCCCGCGAAGCAGATTCGAGGTCTCCTGCCGTCAAGCACTCCGAATTCATCGGCACCTTCACCCCGCAGCCAACCGCAACCAGGTCGATCTGCGCCCAGAAAATCCCCCAAGGCCATGGTGCCGTTGGTTATCGGAACCGGGAGTCTCATCCTCATCATCGCGCTTATTATGGGCGTAGCCGGAGCAGGCAAGCATAAGGCTTCAACCGCCGAACCTCATCTCGATGGTAACGCCGTACAATCTACCGCTACGTCTGTCAGCGATGAATCCGCCTTAGCCGCGATCGGGCTTGATGTCAAAACCAGCTATGCTGCCATTCGTGTACTCTTTCCAAAATCGGATTCCAAGGAAGCGGATTATATCATGCTCGGCCTTACCGAAGGTGGGTCGCTCCGTTGGAAACACATACTGGATTCAGCTTGGAATGACGGAGAGAAGCGCCATTTTGAGCACGCCGCGGGAGCGCAGATTGTGGTGGTCGAGGGAGCGTCCCTAAATCCAGGTAATGCATCAGTCGATTTCACAAGGAGGTCGGTAGTTCCCTCAACTGGTCAGCTCTTTGTGCTGACCGCAAGCGTTAATCTCCGCAACCTGGATTGTCGCATGACCATCATGAATGCTGGAGAACTGCCGGAGAGCACTGACATCGGCAAGGTCGAGGTCATACCTTATCGAGGAGCTTCGTCCGTAACTGATTGGTTGGCAACCCAGAATCAGCAGGCACAGCAAAAGCGCGACGCCGAAATCAAGGCGCGCGACGATCAGGCCGCTGTGGTCAAGAAGAGGCAGGACGATAAAGCAAAGAAGGATGACGAGCATCAGGCGGCCCTGAGTGCGTCCATCGCACAGGGTAATGACGACAGGAAGAAGACCTCGTCCTTGAAGACCGCCCAGGATTCACACGTAGCGGCCGGTTCAGCGCGCACAAGGTATGCAGCGGCGCTCGATCAATTTGAGAAATCGGTTCTCAATAACGCCGCAATATATGCCAAATCGGTACAACTATGGCTCGGCCCAGTATCTCAGCCACAGCAGCGCAATACTTTCTGGTCATTAGTTCAAAGGCAGCAAAAGGAGTACAATAGCTGGCACTTGGATCAGGATAAGGCCGGCTATACAACTCGTTTGAAATCATTACAAGAGGCTATTGCTAAGATGACTACAGACGACGCAGCATCTGTAGCGCTCGGGAACAAGAGCGTTGTCGAAGATGGTGATAAAGTTGACCCCATTGATGCCCCTGTATTCGAGTTCGTCCTACCGATGGTTGGCGACAGTGATCCGGTCATATTCAGAAATCGAGGTAAGGATGTTCGGCTCAGCGAATTGAAGAAGAAATAATCGATTCCATTTCCGTATTGGCCTCGAATATAATCGGGTTATCTCCCAACTGATTATTTTCTGACCTTGCGCGTAATTCGCTTCCCTAGGTTTAAAGCTGGTGGCACATTTGTTTTACTCTTCTGAATGAACACAATCCTTACTCCGAGGGCATCAAAAAGGGCTTCCACATTTCGCAGGGGTAAACTGGATTTCCTGGAAAGTAGGCGCTGTACGGTCGTCAGCGGAATTCCGCTGGATTTTTGCTATCTGATAGGGATTGGTTCCTTGCTGCCATACAGCAGTGCGTAAGGCGGCCAGAATATATGACGGTTTTGGCATTATGATTGCCTTCCTCCACTTCCGTGATTGGGAAGTGACTGCGGAGATTGCCCGTACTCAATGCTCGTGCAATAGCCACTTCGTGAAACCGATTCCGCGCTAGCCTTGGGATATGAGATGGCTATCCATTAAATTCGAAATATGGTATATCAACTGGCGTATGTATATCTCGAACCACGAACTATGGACGGAGCGAAGTTTCCGCCTCAGCAAGGCCACCACACTTGATTTCCGATGCGAATATCAGCATCCGTGCGGGCATGACCATTCCGCTCCCGAGGAGGTAAATCGTCATGTTTACTCGTTTATGGGTATCCTTCTCTTCTAAATAATTAGAAAGCAAATGCTGGCCCCGTCGGCAATATGACGGTCTCCCTTTGCCACATTGGCAATGCCCAGCGACTAGTTCCCCTCATCATTATGACGCCCCTGCTGTCTCCGTTTCCTTGCGCCTCGGCTGCTCATACAGCGCTACATCAAGCAGTCCCGATGACAGTTCGCTCCGTTCCCGGTTGCTTCCCTTATTGCTCGGGAAGGTCAGCCGCACGCCCCTGATTCGCGAGGGCGATATGCCAGCGATGATCGTGGCCTTCAGCCCTGATGCTGCGTTCTCGTAGCGCAAAACCTTGACCCTCTCCTTCGCCACAAGGTAGGCCATCGCCAGATACCCTGCCTCATGCAGGACGCGCAGACCTCGGCCTATGGTCTCCCGGTGCCTCTCCATGCGATCAGCGATGCTCTCGATAGTGGCGGAGTACGTGTTCGCACCCCTTGCCAGACCAAGCAGGACCATCATCAGACGCCGCACGCCACTTGCATCGCGTAGATGCTGCGTCCCCTGGAACTCCTTCGTCATCAGCCCGCGCGGCGTCATCGAGTATGTTCCACGTGGAAGCGATGGTCTCAGTAGTTCATCGGGACTGCTTGGCTGCTTCTGCTGGTGCTCCCAGAGGCGCCTTCGGGCCACGGTCACT
>Ga0206936_1240_pt1 | contig 12865 bp, 10 predicted proteins | sample Alteio_BWOrgHeat_14_FD_152922 | JGI IMG/M metagenome (GOLD analysis project Ga0206936, IMG submission 152922) | Enriched cells from forest soil in Barre Woods Harvard Forest LTER site, Petersham, Massachusetts, United States -... | ecosystem: Environmental > Terrestrial > Soil > Temperate forest >... | reverse complement strand
TTATCATTCACGCACAGCAAGGTCAATGGACATGGATGAACGGAAGTAACATTGCTAACGGTGTCGGAGTATATGGAACTCAAGGAGTTTTTGCTCCTGCCAATACTCCACCAGGTCTTTATGAAGCTTGTGAATGGAAAGACCTGAATGGAAACTTCTGGCTGTTTGGAGGAACAGGTGACCATAGTGATTTATGGCAATTTAATCCTACTACGAATCAATGGGCATGGATGAATGGTCCTGGAGGACTTTTAGGTCAGGCTGGAGTTTATGGAACCCAGTATGTAGCTTCACCGCTAAATATCCCTGGTGCGAGAGGTTGGGGAACTGCTACATGGGTTGATGCTGCTGGCGACCTCTGGCTTTTTGGTGGTTCCGGTTATGATATTAACGATAACAATGGTGCATTAAATGATCTTTGGAAATATCATATTGCCACAAATGAGTGGACATGGATGGCTGGTCCAAATGTGGCTAACGATCCTGGAACTTATGGAACTATCATGATTGCCGCTCCTGGAAACAATCCTCCTTCAAGATGGGAAACTAATGCTTCCTGGATTGATAATAATGGTAATTTATGGTTATTCGGTGGTTATAATGGAAATACATTTTCTGATTTATGGAAGTATGATGTTTCGATAAATCAATGGGCTTGGATGAAAGGACCAAACATCACTAATCAAGCAGCAGTTTATGGAACAAAAGGTGTAGAAAACCCTGCTAATGTTCCAAGTAGTAGGTTTTGTTATGCAAAATGGAAACAAAGCAATGGTGATTTCTGGTTTTTTGGTGGAGACGATGGTAATAACGCATTTAATGATATGTGGAGATTCGACCCCATAACTAATAATTGGACTTGGATGAGCGGCACCAATCTTTTAAATGATGCAGGAACAAGCGGGACGCAATGCGTTCCTGATAGTAATAATGTACCTTGTGCACGATTTGAAAACAGAGCCTGCTGGACCAGAGGATGTGATAATTTTGTTAATATGGCTGGCACCTCAAGTACATCGGGGTCAATTAGCTATAATGATATGTGGAATTATAATGTTACTACAAATCAATGGACATGGATGACCGGAAGTGTTATTGGAAACCAGGCAGGAAATTATGGAACAATTACAGTTTCAAGTCCTGCAAATATGCCTCCAAGTCGTTTTGGTTCTCTTGGATGGACAGATAACTCTGGTAATCTTTGGTTGTTTGGCGGAGGTGTTAACTGGCCAAGTGTATCTAACGATATGTGGAGATTTGTTCCTGATTCTACTTGCCCTGTTATTAGCGGACCAGGAAATGTCACCAGCGCATTCAATGCAGTCCCTGATAGCGGATGTGTTCCTCTAACTGTAACATTTACAAATACCAGCACTAACGGTTCTACCTATTTATGGATTTTTGGAGATGGGAATACTAGCACTCTTATAAATCCAACACATACCTATAACACTGCCGGCACTGACACTGTGAGACTAATTGCATATAACAGTTGTAATGCCACACCTGATACTTCTTTCAGGCTCATTACAATACTTCCAGGACCTATTGCCTCTTTCACTGCAGACACTTTGACCGGATGCGATAGCCTTACTGTTCATTTTACAAACAATACAACAAATGCAGTTTCATATCTCTGGAACTTTGGAGACGGCAATACTTCCACTGCAACAAACCCTGTTCATACTTATACCACCATAGGAACCTTCACAGTTACATTAATCGCCTATGGTTCCGGCGTATGCAATGACACTGTTACTCAAACAATAAATATTGTCTCTACTCCTGTCGTTACAAGCGCCTTTATTTCAGATACCATTTCTCATTGCGATAGTGTTACAGTTAATTTCACAAATAACAGCACCAATGGAATGACTTATCTCTGGAATTTCGGTGATGGAAATACTAGTAATTCAACAAGTCCTTCCCATACTTATACAACTTCTGGAAATTATACCGTTAAATTAGTCGCATACAACACAGGTCCATGCGGTACAGTTGCTGATTCAATTACTCATGTTATTAATATCATCATCAATCATTCTGCGCTTGCAGCATTCAACTCCTCTGATACCCTTTCAGGATGTGATAGCGTTGCTTTTTCTTTTACAAATAATAGTACTAATTCAGTTTCTTCTTCATGGAATTTTGGTGATGGAAACACAAGTACAACCACAAGCCCAACTCATTATTATTCTTCTTCAGGAACTTATACCGTAACATTAATTGCCATTGGTGCCGGAGGTTGTAGTGATACTGTCTCCAAAAACATAATTGTAAACATTCTTCATCCAACTGTGTCAAGTGCATTCATTGCTGATACACTTCATGGATGCAGTCCATTCACAGTTAATTTCACCAACAATAGCACAAACGGAACTTCTTATCTATGGAGTTTCGGCGATGGTGGTACAAGTACTGCTACCAATCCAACACATATCTACACTGATTCCGGGACTTTCACAGTTATTTTAATCACAAACAATAATTCTCCCTGCGGTTTATTAACTGCCGGAGACACTCAGGTTGCATATATCAAAGTTGATATGCCAATGCCTGATACAAGCAAGTTTACTGAACAAAATATCACTGGTTGCGTACCTTTAACAGTAACTTTTACCAATCAAAGTATCAATGCTCAATTTTACTATTGGACTTTTGGTGATGGATGGGTCGATTCTTCAAAAAATCCTGTACATACCTATATAGATACCGGAACTTTCATCGTTACGTTAATTACCACTAACCCTAGTCCATATTGCAGAAATGCCCCCGATACTTCAGTCTTCGAATATATCATAGCAGATAGCTGCAACATTTATATCCCAAATGTATTCTCTCCGAATGGTGATGGCAAAAATGAATATTTTTATCTTAATGCCGAAGGATATACCAATTATCACCTCGTAATTTACAACCGATGGGGAGAGAAATTATTCGAAAGCACCGACTCTAAAATCCTTTGGAATGGAAAAATTAACAACACTGGTGCCGATGCTCCCGATGGCACATATTATTATATATTCACTGCAAATGATCCAAGTGGAAAATTATATAAAACTCATGGTTATCTGACTTTGATAAGGTAATTAAACTCATTTCCATTCTCAATTCATTTACCTATCTTTGCGCCCTAATCAAATAAATAATAAATATAAATGAAAAAAATAATTTTAATCCTCGCAATCGCATTGTTTGTAAACTATGCAAACGCACAAAAAATTGATGCTAAAGATTTACCTGTAACAGTAACTGGTGCATTTGCCAAGTTATATCCTGCCATTAAAGATGTAAAATGGGAAAAAGAAAACGGTAACTTCGAAGCAAATTTCGACTTGAACAAAGTTGAAACCTCTGTTCTTTTCGATCCAATAGGTACCTTATTAGAAACAGAATCAGAGATAAAAATTTCTGAGCTACCAAAGAATGCCACTGATTACATAACAAAAACATACCCTAATGTTAAAATCAAAGAAGCTTCCAGAATAAAAGATGCAAAAGGTGTAATAACCTACGAAGCTGCTTGGAAGGGTATAGAAGTAACCTTTGATGCTAAAGGAACTTTTATAAAAGAACATAAAGAACCTGCTTCAAAAGAAAAAGACTAATATTCAACATTAGCTTAATATTAAATTAAGGGAAGAATCACATTTTCTTCCCTTTTTTGTTTCTATTTAGCTAACTTTGGCGCGTGTTAAACCGAATCCTTATCTTATTTAGTTTTTTTGCAACAATAACTGTTTCCCTTGTCGCACAAACAAGAACTCTTGATTATTACATTAATCAGGGAGTATCAAACAGTCCTTTGCTCAAAGATTATACAAATCAAATCCGTTCTTCCCAAGTTGATAGCATGCTAATCGGTGCCAATCAAAAACCACAAGTCAGTGCAATTGGTCAAATAGTCTATGCACCTGTTTTCAACGGTTACGGCTATAATCAATCCGCAACAAATGGTGGAACCTATCTCGGTCAGTTAAATGTTTCCAAACTTTTAGCCAATCGTAAATATGCAAATGCCCAATACGAAGCAATCAGCATTCAAGTTCAAAGCACCGGAAATACAGCAAAGATAAGCGAGCACGATTTAAAGAAATCTATTACCGACCAATACCTCATCGTCTATCAGGATAAAAAACAAATAGAAGCATCCGAACCAGTCATAGAATTACTCTCCAAAGAAACCGATCTCTTAAAACAATTAACCTCCGGCGGAATCTACAAACAATCCGACCTATTATCATTCACAATAGAATATCAAACTCAACAAATCACCCTCAACCAATTAAAAATTCAATACCGTTCAGATATTTATACGCTTAATAATCTCTGCGGAATAACCGACACCAATCAAGTCGATATTGCTCCTCCCGATATCACAAAACACATCTCCTATTCCCTCGATAACATCCCTCAATTCATCAAGTTCCACATAGACAGTTTAACAATTATCAACAGCAAAAAGATGATTGATTTAAACTACCGTCCACAAATAAACGCCTTTGCCAATGCAGGTCTCGATGCAGTGCAGCTACAAGGCATCCAACAAAACTTCGGTTTCAGCGTCGGTTTAAATTTCAACCTCCCAATCTACGATGGCAATCAACGTAAGTTAGGCTATAAAAAACTACAATATTCCGAAGACACCCGCAAAACCTATCGCGATTTCCTCTCCACCCAATACAAAATTCAAATACAAGGAATAGAAGAAAATCTCAAAGCAAACGAAACCATCAAACAACAACTCATCAAACAAAAGTCCGACATTAACGACCTCATCGAAATGAACAAACAACAACTCAACACAGGTTCAATTTCCATCACCGATTACACTATTAATCTCCGAAGATTATTAGATTTGCAGAACGATTTAAACGCCGCCGAAATAAAAGAACTCTTACTCATAAATTCTTATAACTATATAGTATGGTAAATCTCTCAAAACATATCAAACCCCTTCTTTATCTTTCCCTCGCGTCACTGATTTTAGTTGCATGCAACCACAAAGATAAAGACGATGAAGACACTAAAGATGCTAACATCCACTCCAAAACCCCCGTAAGCATCACCAATCCCACCAAAGAAACCATCTCCGAAAGCATCACCCTCAATGCAACATCCTCCTTCCTCAAAAAGAACAACATCAAATCCACAGCAACAGGATACATTAAAACAGTAGATGTAGTAATAGGGCAGGAAGTCAAAGCCGGACAAACCCTCTTCACCATCCAAACCAAAGAAGCCGCAGCATATAAAAACCTCAACATAAAAGATACATCCCTTTTATTTTCAGGAATGATAACCCTCAAAGCCACGTCCGACGGCGTCATCAGCAGCATCGCACACTTCGCCGGAGAATACGTTCAAGACGGCGACCAGCTCCTCACCATCTCCGACCGCAGCAGTTTAGTCTTCCTTTTATCCGTCCCCTACGAGCTCAATAAATTCATCCGCATCAACGCAAATTGCACAATAAATCTCCCCGACAGCAGCGAAATAAGCGCACGCATAGATTCAAAACTCTCCGAAATGGATGCCGCCTCACAAATGGAAACTTACCGCGTAAAACCCCTCACCTACTCCCCTATCCCCGAAAATCTCCTCGCCACAGTATCCATCATCAAATCCAAAAAAGAAAACACGATAGTCCTCCCAAAAGAAGCCGTCCTCAGCAACGAAACCCAAACAGACTACTGGATAATGAAACTCCTCAACGACACCACAGCCATCAAAATCCCCGTCACACCAGGCATCCACGACAAGCACAAAATAGAAATCCTCACCCCCGAACTCTCCACCACCGATAAAATCCTCACCACCGGCAACTACGGACTCCCCGACACCGCCATAGTAAAGGTAATAAAATAACACTTTTCATTGCCGTTGGCTTTAGCCAACGGACATAATAATTTACATTCAATGGCTTTAGCCAAATTATTCTCTGTTCAAAATATATAAACAAGAAATCTCTTTAATTACCAATCGTCGCATTTACCCCTCCATTCCTAATTCCTAATTAAATTTGGGCGAGTTCTGCACCTCTCGCTGCAAGTTCAGTCCCGCTGCAGCCATTTTTTCTGCATAAAGTTCACTTCAAAATCAGTCATCAATTCAGCAGAAAAAAATGTCAACATCGGGCGCAGTCTGCAAGGTTCAATCTCCGAATTCAAATCCTGCCATCAATCGCCCCACGCACGTTCGTAAAGCAACGTTCACCGCATACCTTCTAATATATGAGGAATTTGTAATCCCTACTGTTCGAAACATGGATTTAAGGTTTGACAACTTTCCAAAAGTTGTCAAACCTATATTCTTGATCGTCGAGATGTTCAGAAATATGCTGGTCGAGATTTGTAATCTCGTCCAAATAGCTGTGGATTTTTAATCCCTTTATTTCATATAAAATGATGCAAATAATCACTTTTCCCTCCATGAAACTCCTTTTCCACTGTGCCCCTTTTGTTAAAAGAAAAACCCTAAAAAACAACCCATGCCCATAAACCCCTCCGCCGTGCTCTATATTGAACGATAATTTTCAAGAGCCACTTTGTTACTTTCCGTAATTCATTATTAAAATACCCCCATTTTAACTAAAAAGTGGGGTCTTCGTCTTCATGGGTAGGGTCTTCGTCCTCATGGGCAGGGTATTCGTCTTCATGGGTAGGGTATTCGTCCACATGGGTAGGGTATTCGTCTTCATGGGCAGGGTATTCGTCTTCATGGGAAGGGTATTCGTCCACATGGGTCAGGAAATCGTTCACATGGGTTAGGGAAATGGATTCATGGGTTAAGAAATTATGTTCCAATATCCACTAATCCATTTTTAATCCCCGATAACCATTAATAAACCCTACCTTCGCCCCCATGAATAAGAAAACTTTTACTTTCCTCCTTACAATCATTTTAATAATCACTTTCAATTCCCATTCATGGTCATGGGGCTTCTGGGCACACAAAAGAATTAATCATCAAGCGGTCTTCAGTCTCCCTCCCGATATGCTTGGTTTCTATAAAAACCACATAGATTACCTCACCAAGCACGCCACCGCCCCCGATACCCGCCGTTATATTATCCCCGACGAAGCACCCCGCCACTTCATCAACCCCGAAAGATTCAAAATACCTATAGACAGCATCCCCGAGCATTGGCAAGCCGCAGTTGACCTCTTTTCAAATGATAGTTTGCAAGAATACGGCATAGTCCCCTGGTACATTAATGAGATGGAGTTCAGATTAACATCCGCCTTCAAAGCAAAAGATGTAGATAAGATACTAAAACTCTCCGCCGACATAGGACATTACATAGCAGATGCCCATGTTCCCCTCCATTGCACCTCCAATTACAACGGACAACAAACAAATCAGGAAGGCATCCACGCCTTCTGGGAATCCCGCATCCCCGAACTCTTCGGCAATGATTATAATTTCTTCATAGGCAGAGCAATCTACATCAAGAACCCATTAAAAACCGCCTGGAACATAGTCAAAGAAAGCTACAACGCTAAAGATAGCGTATTAACTTTCGAGAAAAGATTAAGCGATAACTATCCCTCCGATAAGAAATTCAGTATTGAAACAAAAGGCAAGAAAACAGTTAAAGTTTATTCAATAGAATATTCAAAAGCATACAGCGAAATGCTTGGCGGCATGATTGAAAGAAGAATGTGTTCTGCAATACTAATGGTAAGCAGCTATTGGTACACAGCATGGGTTAATGCTGGTCAACCCAACCTCTCCTCCATTGAAAATAAAGAACCATCCATCGAATTGATGAATCAATTAAAACAAGAAGAGCAAGATTCTAAGAGTGGAAAGTCCCCGAACAAGGGGCATGTGGATTAGCTATTCAACATCACCGGCATAACAAGCATCAGGATGTCTTCATCGTTATTTCTTTCTGATGTTGCTTCGAGTAAAAGACCTGCACGATTAGGTGTTGACATTTCAATAAGAACTTCGTTGGTAGTTAAGTTACTCAACATGTCAACAATGAAACGGGCATTGAAACCAATTTCCATATCTTCACCAACATAACTGCAGTTCATCCTCTCAACAGCAGCATTTGCAAAGTCTAAGTCTTCGGCAGAAACCTGTAATTCACTACCTGTTATCTTCAATCGAACCTGGTGAGTTGATTTATTAGAGAAGATGGAAACTCTCTTAATTGAATTAAGTATAGCAATACGATCAACAGTAAGTGCATTAGGATTCTCCTTTGGAATTACTGCTTCATAATTAGGGTATCTTCCATCAATCAAACGACATATAAGAGAGATATTATTGAAGGAGAAGAAGGCATTTGAATTATTATAATTTATACTAACCTTTGTATCTTCAACAGGCAAAGTATTCTTCAATAGATTCAAAGGTTTCTTTGGTAAGATAAAAGATGTTTCTGTCTTAGACTTCAAATCATTTCTTCTATAACGAACTAACTTATGTGCATCAGTTGCAACAAAGGTGATATTATCTTTATTCAACTGGAAGAAAACGCCTGTCATTACAGGTCGCAACTCATCATTACCTGTAGCAAAAACTGTCTTGCTTATTGCATCCGACAATACATTAGTAGGCATTTCAAGAGTCTGAACATCTTCAATAACAGGTATTCTTGGGAACTCCTCACCATCCTGACCAGAAAGATTATATTTACCATAATCAGAGCTAAGTTCTATTGCAAAGTTTTCTTTTTTTATAGTAAAAGTAAGTGGTTGCTCAGGGAAAGTTTTAAGAGTATCTAACAGAATCCTTGCGGGTATTGCAATCTTTCCATTCTCCTTTGCTTCCACGTTGATTTTTGTAGTCATAGTGGTTTCAAGGTCGGAGGCAGAGATGGTTAACTCACCATCAATTATATCAAATAGAAAATCTTCGAGGATAGGTAATGGAGTACTTGTGTTAAGAACTCCACTAATGGCTTGGAGATTCTTTAAAAGTAATCCGCTTGATACAATAAATTTCATAGTATTATATATTTAATTATAGGTTGGCAAAGTTATACTTAATATTCGAATAACAATGCTATTGTTTATAAATTAACTGTTTGGCTTTTTATTAGGTAATGATTTCTTAAAGTAATCAAAGGAAACCATTATGGCATCGAAAATGAAATGCTGGATAACAACAAAATCCTTCCCATTGTTAATCACTGCAAACATACGGTCAACATCATATTTAAGCGGGTCACCATGTTCATCAAACAAAGTATCTTTCTTGTTTGGCATTTTAAGATAAGCTGTAATCATATCCTTCGAACCTTTGTTATCTGTAACTGTGATACTGCAAATTGGCGAGGATGATAGTATCGAATCCTTCACAGGCTTTGGCACTCCATCAGCAAAGCCCTCGAAATTAATATGTTTAAACTGTCCGATATACAATCCTGCCTTTGTTGTATCTGTTATTGGTTTCTCGTTTTCGTCTCCACTTGTAACTGTAAACGTCTTCGCATTAATGGTGAAGGAATGATGTTTAAGCTTAGGATACTCAACACTTATGCTCGCTATTTCATCGGGATAATAATTATAAATAGTACGGTCTCTCCACAAATTCTCCTCAGTAAAATATCGTGTAGTCAGGTAGCCGTTGAAGCCGGGAATATAGGTTACAAAAGGCGTTTTGGAGTTCTCTATCATCATAAAGGTACCCGACATATCTTGTGTGTAACTCCCGACATAATAAGTCTTAAGAAGTTTATCTTTACTATAAATTTCTATTTTGGTAGATGATGTAGCCAATGCTTTCAACACGTTGTCCATAGCAGCTTTTCCTACCGGGGCTCTAACTGATACATCATGAATTGTTTCCATCAAATCATTCATAGCATCTGATCGGGCGGCGAACTTACCATTCACAGTCCATTGACCGGGACCTTCCTTTGTCAATGTCACTGACGATGGCTCCTTTGTTGTCATATAAATTTTGGTAATGGATGCCGTATCCTGCACAGCAAAGTCTTTAAGGTCTTCTTTGATGGTGCTTTTTTTATTTGTGATGATTAAAACCGCGGCTGCAACTGCAAGTATCAAAAAGATAAGGAGTGAGAATCTGTTCTTCTTCATTCAAAAATTTATTAATGTCGCAAACATACTAAAAAGAATTGATGAATGCCGTAATATGTTTAGTATATGATGGAATCGGAGTGATGAATATTCACCCTTATTTTATTGACCCGAGATATAACCCTCCAGGGTTTTGATGGTAAGTTTCTGTTCCTCGATAATGAACCTCACTAAATCTCCAATAGATATCAAGCCCATAAGTTCATCGTTCTCCACAACCGGAAGATGGCGTATGTTTCTGTCCGACATTATCTCCATGCACTCATCAATTGTGGTGTCGGGGGTAACGGTATATAAATAAGTGGTCATAATATCACGAATGGGAGTATTGCCCGATGCCTTAGCTTTCAGCACTATCTTGCGGGCATAATCACGCTCGGAAAAAATGCCTTTCAGTTTACCGTTTTCCATAACTACTATGGCTCCGATGTTTTTATCTGCCATTATTCGGAGCGCATCAATAACCATATTATCAGGCGATACATAGATTATCGCTGTGTCTTTTGTTTTAAGTATCTGATTAACTGTTGCCATAAGTAGAAGGTGTGAAGTAAACAATGAATTTAAAAAGAGTGCTACAAAGTTACGGTATCAAATTACGAAATGCAAGTGAATTTTAAGAAATCTTTAACAATTAATAGTTTAATGCAATTACTTATTGACCTTCTTAATCACTGCATCAATAATCTTTACATCGGCTTTTATCAGGTCGCCGAGGATGAGGGAGGGATTGGTATAGGTCTTCTGTGCATTTGTCCTTATGGAACCTTCTTCAAATGAAATCCTATCTTCTAATTCTGTAAAATCAATGTATTCAAGTTCAGACATTACCTGATGCCATAATGTTAATGCCCTACTTTTGATGTTCTTATTTTCATCATCAAATTTCATAAGATAACTTATTTGAAGTTTATCTTCCAATTTCTTTAATTTAACCCAATATATAAAATCATCATCATCTTTATTTAATCCAATATAACAATAAACTGAATTCACGATATCTGAAACATTAAATTCAAGTATATTTGGATAATCTTTTACGTTAATTTCATCTTCAAAAGTATAACTTTGATAATCTCTTTCGTATCCACCATAAATCCCTGTTTTCTTTCCATCAATGCAGAGTTCGGCAACCCCTTCACCCTGACCACTTAATTCATCAGTAAAATTGAAATCCAACCGTTGGACAATCTTCATATCTCCCATTCCTAATTCCTAATTCGTAATTCCTAATTCAAGTCTAAATAATAACAATCATATACTTCACCTTAACCCCCGAAGCATTCTGGACAATCATAAATTTACTTGTCAATGGTCCCAGAACAGAGCGTGGAACGGTTTGCCCATCCAATGGGTTTACAGTATAGATTCCGGAGGGTGGCATGCCATCTGTTTTATTTGCCACAAAGCCGAAGGTAATTGGTTCTAAGCCAAGATTTACCAATCTCAATGTATCGGTAGCCAATAAGGTACGTGTAAAAACATACGCAGTGGTCATCGGTTTCGAGATTCGACGCCAGATAGTTTGTTCAAGATTTCGGATGGCTGTAATATCAAAAAATGGAGCTATTGATAAGGGTGTCATTCTGAAGATATACATCAGGTTGCCCAATACACCATATAATTCTCCTGCCAATGTCACTCTCGATGTTTCCACATCGCCGCTGGTGGTTTTGGTTCCTGTTTTTGCCGATTTTTGGGTATTATAGGCATTATTCAAGATAAGAAGATGAGCATCAACATCCGTTTTTAGCGAAGCAAGCGCTATTACGCCTATCATTTTTGTGCTGAAATTAGTGATATAAGCAATAATATCTTCCTGGCTGCCTTGCTGCATCCCTTTTCTTTTTGTTGGCAAGGCTCCTCTATATAGCGGATTATCTTTATCCCAAACTGCCAGCAACCGCGAATCCCAGTTACGCGCCTTCGTACCTCTTATCAACTCTAATTCTATATATAAGCTGCCTGTATCAGTAAATTGTGTTCCCAATTGAGTTATCCAGGCATTATACTTGGCATAAAAATCATCATAAAATGGTTGCAATGCTGTTCCCAAAGCAACTATAGTAGCATTGGTTGAAGCCAGGAGGGCTAGCAATGTAAATTTTGATATTTTAACCATAGCCCGATAGGAAGCTGTTGTAGCTATCAGGATTGAATTCATTAAATAGTGCCACGGTTTTGTTGCTGCCATAATTAATTTATTTTAGGATTTATTGATGATTTACTATTAAAATGATAATTCAAAATCACTTTCTGTTGTTCATCGCACTTAACTAATTGGTTGAGTGCAATCCCCTTCAAAAAGTGTTTTTCAACCAGTTGGTTGAAAGATTGGGTCATATTGGCAGTACTCTCAACTAGTTGGTTGAGACCAAAGGACAACACTTTGAATCTTTCAACCAGTTGGTTAAGTGCAATCCCCGACAAAAAGTGTTTCTCAACTAATTGGTTGAAAGATCGGGTCATATTGGAGATACTCTCAACCAGTTGGTTGAAAGCAATGACGAGAACGGTAGCCCACTTAACCGATTTATTCAATTCTATCCTGATTTCATGAACTCGAGACAATAATTGATTTAACATCCCTCCAACCACACCATATATATTTGGTATAAGATTTTGTATAATCCTTGTTTGGGTTTGATGATGATTTAACTGATTTATCATCCCCTTGTTTCCCGATATGTTTACCTTCATCATTTCGGGGACAAAGATATGGAGCCGGAAATGATATGTCAAGTAGAAGTAATTAACGGTAAAACACAAGCCGAAATCAGTAAATAACGGGGGCGTAATTGAGG